>OKQJ01000516.1_pt1 | contig 9884 bp, 6 predicted proteins | sample 1614171 | NCBI WGS metagenome assembly OKQJ01 (sample SAMN04436911, study PRJEB24849) | human gut metagenome | biome: human gut; feature: NICU; material: stool | host: Homo sapiens | place: USA: Saint Louis, MO | collected 2012-05-30 | reverse complement strand
CCGGGGGCGCCGCCGATGCCGGCCCGGCCGGGGCGGCCGCCCAGGAGGATCACCACGTCGCCGGGGGCGGGCCGCTCCCGGCGGACGTTGGACGCCGGGGCCGCGCCCACCACCGCGCCGCACTCCAGATGCTTGGCCAGATAGCCCTCGTGGTAGAGCTCCGCCACGTGGCCGGTGGCCAGGCCGATCTGGTTGCCGTAGGAGGAGTAGCCCGCCGCGGCGGTCTGGGCGATTTTCCGCTGGGGCAGCTTGCCCTCCAGGGTCTGCTCCACCGGGGTGCGGGGGTCGCCGCAGCCGGTGAGGCGCATGGCCTGGTGGACGTATACCCGGCCGGAGAGGGGGTCGCGGATGCACCCGCCGATGCAGGTGGCCGCGCCGCCGAAGGGCTCGATCTCGGTGGGGTGGTTGTGGGTCTCGTTCTTGAACATGAGCAGCCAGTCCTGCTCCTTCCCGTCCACCTGGGCGGGCACGTGGATGGAGCAGGCGTTGATCTCCTCGCTCTCGTCCAGCCCGGGGAGCAGGCCCCGCTTCTTCAGGGTCTTGGCGCCCAGGGTGGCGATGTCCATGAGGGTCTGGGGCCGCTTGGCGGCTTTCTCCGCGCCGTAGACCTCCACCCGGGCGGACAGGTACCGCTCATAGGCGGCCTTTACGTTGTCATCGGCGATCTCCACCTCGTCCAGGTGGGTGGAGAAGGTGGTGTGGCGGCAGTGATCCGACCAGTAGGTGTCCACCACCCGCACCTCGGTGAGGGTGGGATCGCGGCCCTCCTCGTCCCGGAAGTAGGCCTGGAGGAAGGCGAGATCGGCCAGATCCATGGCCAGGGCGTACTGGGCCAGCACCCCCTCCAGACCCGCGCGGTCCAGGGCGGTGAAGCCCTCCAGCACGGGCACGGCAGCGGGGACGGGGTAGTCCTGGCGGAGGGTGGCGGGCTTGTCCAGCGCCGCCTCCCGGCTCTCTACCGGGTTGATGAGATAGCCCCGGGCCTTGGCCGCCTCCTGGGCGGTGAGGGTCCCCTCCAGCACGTAGACGGTGGCGGCGCGGACGGTGGGGCGCTCCCCGCCGTGCATCATCTGGATGCACTGGGCGCAGGAGTCGGCCCGCTGGTCGTACTGGCCGGGCAGGGCCTCCACCGCGAGCAGGGTGTGCTCCCCCTCCGGGGCGGGCATGACCTCATCCCACAGGGCGTCCACCTGCGGCTCGGAGAGCACGGTGGTGCGGGCGGCGGCATAGACCGCCGCGTCCACCCCCTCCACGTCGTAGCGGCGCAGCACCCGCACGCCGGTCAGCCCCGTCAGGCCCAGGGTGTGGCGCAGCTCTCCAAACAGATGCTCCGCCTCCACGGCAAAGCCGGGCTTCTTCTCCACATAACAGCGAAATACGTTCCCCATACTCTCTTTCTCTCCCTTATGTGATCTTCCAGTCGGAAAATTGATGGAATATGTTTTGCTGGGTGGGCGTCAGCCCGTCGATCCGGCTCCACTGGGTCAAAACGGACCAGTTCTTGAAGCAGATGACCGCGAAGGGGGGCTGCCCGGCCAGATATTCATAGAGCTGCCGGGCCGGCTCCGTCCGCCACTGTCCCACGGCGGCCCGGAAGGCGCTCAGGCGGTTCAGCGCCTCGGTGTCGCTGTACTTGCCGTAGTTGAGGGCGCCGCCGGGGGTCAGGAAGGCGGTGAGATCAAAGTCGGCGGTGAGCCGCACCTCCCCCAGATACAGGTCGAACTCCCCCGCCGTCAGGGCCTGAAGGTAATCGTCCCAGGCCAGGGCCCGCAGCTCCACCTCCAGGCCGGCGTCGGTCAGGTTGGCGGCCAGCGTCTCCGCCGCGGCCAGCCGGTCGGCGTTGTTGTTTGGGGCCACAAAGGTGAGCGCCAGCGGCCGCCCCTCCGTCTGCCATACCCCGTCGGCTCTGGTGTAGCCGGCAGCGGTGAGGAGCGGCTCCATGGCCTGGGGGGCGTAGTTCAGCGTCTGGGCCAGCGCCTCGTCGTAGAGGGGGCTGGCGGGGGAGACAGGAAGGGCGGCGGGCTGGGCGTGGCGGGAGAACTGGGCGGTGGATACGGCGGCCCGGTCAAAGCCCCGCAGCAGGGCCTGCCGCACCTGGGCGCTCCGGCAGGGGCCGTCGGCCGTGTTGAAGCCAACGTACAGCATGGTGCTGGTGGGGTAGTCCACCGCAGCAAAGGAACCAGAAAAACCCAGGGCATTGGTGCCCGTCAGGTCGGTGGAGACCAGGGCAATGTCCCGGGTATCAAAGGCATGGATCAGATCGTCCGCCTCCTGAATGGCCCGCAGGGGAATGGTGTCCCGGGGCAGGGCCTTGCCCTGCCACCAGCCGGAGCGGGCTTCCAGCGCGAGGTTCTCCCCCGTGCCGGCGAGCACGTAGGGCCCCGTGCCCAGGGGGACGCCTCCCGTCTCCTTGACGATGGGGATGTCCAGCAGGGCGGGCAGAGCACCGTTGGCGCGGCTCAGGGTGACGGTCACCATGCCGTTGGCGGCGGCGATGTCCGTCACGCCGGCGAAGCGGGCGGAGTAGAGGGGGCTGGTGCGGGCCAGGTTGAGGGAGGCCGCGATCTCCGCGGCCGTCAGGGGGCTGCCGTCGGAGAAGGTCACCCCGCTGCGGGGGATAAAGGACCACTGGAGGCCGTCGGCCGACACGGAGGCGGAGGCGCAGAGCGCCTCCTGGGGCTGAAACTGCCCGTTCAGGGCAAACAGCCCCTCATACAGCAGGCCCCCCAGGGCCAGGTTGGTGCGGTTGGAGCCGGTGATGGGGTGGAACCCGGCCTCCGGGTAGCAGGCCAAGGCGAACTCGGCCGCCTCTGGAGAGGGGGAGACGCTGGGCGTGGGGGTGGGTGTGGGCTCCGGCTCCGGCGCCGGCCCACAGGCGGCCAGACCCAGGCACAGGGCTGCCGTCAGCAGGGCGGCTAGAATGTTTCGCAAACGGCTCGGCCTCCTTCCTAAAGGCGCGTCGATTTTCTGCGGAAAATCTCTGCCGCTGCGCGGCAGGATATGCGCCTGCGGCGCGATACCCCCTCCGCTCTCCGAGGGAATGTTGGATTGGCGTACAACGGCAATGGAGCATCCATATTTTATAGCTGCTTATCTCACAGTGTTTTCCCCGCCCTACGGGGAAACGAAATTGAAAATCAGTCTTTCCGGGAATTCATGTTCCGGAAAGACACCCCGACCCGCGCCACAGGGCGCGAAACCGGGGGTATCGAGCCAAGCCGCCGGCGTTTTCGCCGGCACGCAGGCTCGTATCTAGGGGTCGGAAGCGCCGGTGGCGCTTCCGATGCAGTCCAGACGGAGTCTCCTCAGCCGCCCTTGGATGGCCCCGAGACGATTGCGATCATTGCCGCCTGGCTCCCCCGCTCCCCGTGGGTGTAGCGGTGGGACCAGTACTTCTCCGGCAGGCAGCAGGTACAGTCGGCGGAGACAGCGATGTGTTCGGGGTCCAGCCCGGCGTTCTCCAGCCGCTTGGCGTTGAGGCCCTTGAGATCCACGTGGAACTTGCCGGTGGGCAGCACCTCGATGGAGGACAGGGCGGCGGCCCCCATGGCCTCGGTCATGGCGTTGGGCACGTCCTCGTGGGTCTCGAAGCAGCACTTGGAGATGCCGGGGCCGACGGCGGCCAGGATGTCCAGCCGGTCGCAGCCGTAGCAGTCCACCATGCGCTCCACCGCCTTGGCGGCGATGCCCAGGGCGGTGCCCCGCCAGCCGGCGTGGACCGCCCCCACCACCCGGCGCACCGGGTCGTAGAGCAGGATGGGCAGGCAGTCGGCGGAGTAGACCGCCAGCGTCACACCGGGGATATCGGTGACAAGGCCATCCGCCTGCCAGGGCTCCGGCTCGTCCAGGCCGATGCCCAGATCCGCCGCGGTGACGGTGCGCACCGTGTCACCGTGAACCTGGCTGGCGCAGACAATGTTCCCCATGTCCGCCCCAATGGCGGCGCAGAAGCGGCGGTAGTTCTCCCGCACCCGGTCGGGGGCGTCGCCCCGGTTCATGCCCAGGTTGAGGGTAGCGTAGATCCCCTCCGATACCCCGCCCAGGCGGGTGGAGAAGCCGTGTGCCACACCGCCGGCGGCCTCAAAGCCGTCGGCGGTGAGATACACCAGGCCATTTTTGTTGTGCTCGATGATATTCATGGATTTCCTCCATCTGGAAATCAAAATCGGTTTTTCCGGAAACTCGCGTTTCGAAAAACACCTCGCCCCGCGCCGCGGGCACGAAGCCGGAGGTATCAAAACCGCTGTGCCGCAAAGCGGCACGGCGGTTTTGTATCTAGGGGCCGGAGGCGCTTCCGGTCAAACGCCAGCGAAGCCACATTCCGCTTTTGGATACCCCATAGACTGCTTTTACTCGTCCTCGTGCATGCCGCAGCACTTCTTGTACTTCTTGCCGCTGCCACAGGGACAGGGGTCGTTGCGGCCCACCTTCTGGCCCTTCTTGACGGGCTGCTTCTTAACGGTGCCGTCGCTGCCCGCGCTCTCGCCGGTGACCTTGGCCACCCGCTCCCGCTTGACGGTGGTGGCGCCCACCTGGACCCGGGCCAGGAAGATGCGGCGGATGGTCTCGGCCTGGATGGCGGCGATCATGCTCTCAAACATCTCGTAGCCTTCCTTTTTATAGGCCACCACCGGGTCGTTCTGGCCGTAAGCCCGCAGGCCGATGCCCTGGCGCAGCTCCTGCATGGCGTCGATGTTGTCCATCCAGTACTCGTCCACCACCCGGAGCATCATCACCCGCTCCAGCTCGCGCATGAGGGGCTCGCCCAGCTCGGCCTCCTTGCGGGCGTAGATGTCGCTGGCCCGCTCCTGGAGCAGATCGGTGAGGGCCTGGGCGTCGTACTGCTGGAGCTCCTCGTCGGTAAACTTGAACTCGTCGGGCCGCAGGAACAGACCGCGGAACTGGGCGCACACCTCCCGCCAGTTCTCGGCGTCCATGTGCTTGAGCTCACCCATGTGGGCCTGCACCTCGGTGGAAATCACGGTGGAGAGCATGGCCTGAACGGACTCCTTCAGGTTCTCCCCGTCCAGCACCTTGCGGCGCTGCTCGTAGATGACCTTACGCTGGGTGTTCATCACGTCGTCGTACTCCAGTACGGTCTTGCGGGTCTGGAAGTTGCGGGACTCCACCTGCTTCTGGGCGTTCTCAATGGCGTTGGAGAGGATCTTCGCGTCGATGGGGGTGTCCTCGTCCACGCCCAGCTTCTCCATCATGCCCATGACCCGCTCGGAGCCGAACAGGCGCATGATGTCGTCCTCCAGGGACAGATAGAAGCGGCTCTCGCCCGGGTCGCCCTGACGGCCGGCACGGCCGCGGAGCTGGTTGTCAATGCGGCGGGACTCGTGGCGCTCGGTGCCCAGGATGAACAGGCCGCCCGCGGCCCGCACCTGGTCGGCCTCCGCCTTGATCTCGTCCTTGTATTTGGCCTCCGCCTCGGCGAACATCTTCCGGGCGTTGAGGATCTCCTCGTTGTCGGTGTCGGCGTAGCCGGTGGACTCGGCGATCAGCTCGTCGGAGAGGCCGGCCTTGCGCAGCTCGGCCTTGGCCAGGTACTCGGCGTTGCCGCCCAGCATGATATCGGTGCCGCGGCCGGCCATGTTGGTGGCCACGGTGACCGCGCCCAGCTTGCCGGCCTGGGCGACGATCTCGGCCTCCTTCTCGTGGAACTTGGCGTTGAGCACGTTGTGCCTGATGCCCCGCTTCTTGAGCATGGCGGAGAGCTCCTCCGACTTCTCGATGGAGATGGTGCCCACCAGCACGGGCTGGCCCTTCTTGTGGCACTCCTCAATCTGGTTGACAATGGCGCGGAACTTGCCCGCCTCGGTCTTGTAAACCACGTCGGGGTGATCCACGCGCTGCACCGGCTTGTTGGTGGGGATCTCCACGATATCCAGGGAGTAGATGGTGCCGAACTCCTCCTCCTCGGTCATGGCGGTGCCGGTCATGCCGGAGAGCTTGCCGTACAGGCGGAAGTAGTTCTGGAAGGTGATGGTGGCCAGGGTCTTGGACTCCCGGGCCACGGTGACGCCCTCCTTGGCCTCGATGGCCTGGTGCAGGCCCTCGGAGTAGCGGCGGCCGTACATGAGGCGGCCGGTGAACTCGTCCACGATGATGACCTCGCCGTCCTTGACCACGTAGTCGATGTCCCGGCGCATCAGGCCCCGGGCCCGGATGGCCTGGTTGATGTGGTGGGACAGGGTGGTGTTTTCCGGATCGGCCAGGTTGGCCACCTGGAACTGCTGCTCGGCCTTGGCGATGCCCCGGGCGGTGAGGGTGACGGTGCGGGCCTTCTCGTCCACCACGTAGTCGGCGTCCAGATCGGGGTTCTCCTCCTCCTTGGTGTCCACGCTGGCCACCCGCTGGCCCTTGAGCTTGGCCACAAAGGCGTCCACTACGGTGTAGAGCTGGGTGGACTTGTCCCCCTGACCGGAGATAATGAGGGGGGTGCGGGCCTCGTCGATGAGGATGGAGTCCACCTCGTCCACGATGGCGAAGGCGTGGCCCCGCTGCACCATCTCGGTGGCGTAGATGGCCATGTTGTCTCGCAGTTAGTCGAAACCGAACTCGTTGTTGGTGCCGTAGGTGATGTCGGCGGCGTAGGAGGCCTTGCGGTCCTTGGGCTGGATGTCGTGGATCACCAGGCCCACGGTGAGGCCCAGGAAGCGGTAGACCTTGCCCATCCACTCGCTGTCGCGCTTGGCCAGGTAGTCGTTGACGGTGACGATGTGCACGCCCTCTCCCGCCAGGGCGTTGAGGTAGGCGGGCAGGGTGGCCACCAGGGTCTTGCCCTCGCCGGTCTTCATCTCGGCGATGCGGCCCTGGTGGAGGATGATGCCGCCGATGAGCTGCACCCGGTAGGGCTTCATGCCCAGCACGCGCCAGGCCGCCTCCCGGCAGGCGGCGAAGGCCTCGGGCAGGATGTCGTCCAGACTCTCGCCATTGGCGATGCGCTGCTTGAATTCGGGGGTCTTGGCCTTGAGCTGCTCGTCGGTGAGCTTGGAGTACTCCCCGTCCAGGGCTTCAATCTTGTCCACGATGGGTTTGATGGCGCGGAGCTCCTTCTCGGAGCTGGTGCCAAAGAGCTTTTTCAACAGTCCCATGCGTCTTGTTCACCTTTCTTGTTCCTGTCCCCGGCGCCTCGGCTCCCAGGACTTGGATGCTAATTCAGTTTCCTAGTATATCATATCCCATGTCAATAAAAAAGGGGAAATTATGAACAAACCCAGCGTTTTGCGGTTTTCCTTCGCGCCTGCGGCGCCAGCACGCAGGGGGCGTAGATGAGGGCACCGGGCCCATAGTTGTTGTCCAGGCCGCCGCGCCTCCCGCTGTGATTCGTCCATTATACCAAAAAAATACGGAAGGTTACAAATTGCTTTTTTCCATTTACGGCCCGGCAGGCAGATGGTACAATAATGTTGTTCCCATCACCCAGTGTAAAGGAGCGTAATATGAAAAAACGGATTGTGCTGTCCGGCCTGTTGGCCGCGGCGCTGACCCTGTCCCTGACGGCCTGCGGCGGGGACAAGATGCCGGAGGAGACCCCGGTGCCCACCCCCATCCAGACATCCACGCCGGTGCCCACCCCCACTCCCACGCCGGCGCCTGCCGCTCCCAAGTGGGGGGATCAGGTCTTTGCCAAGACCTTTACCTCCGGCGACGGCGCCACGGTGCTCACCGCCTCCTTCACCCTCCCGCTGATACAGAACACCGACGCCTGCCCCGCCGGGGCGGCCATCAACGAGTGGTACAAGGCCGAGGGGGCCAGCCGGATGCTGGAGGCAGAGGAGGCCTATGAGATGGCGGTGGCCGACTACGACGTGTCCAAGGCGGCGGGGTTCCCCTTCTACCCTACCACCCAGGAGATGACCTACCAGATCGCCTACGCCGACGAGAAGGTGATCAGCGTCTGCCGGGACCTGTATGTGTCCAGCGAGGGGGAGGCCCACCCCGCCGTCTTTCTGCTCAGTGAGCAGTTTGACGCCGTGACGGGGGAAAAGCTGGACTTCACCGACTTCTTCACCGACGCCGACGCCGTACGGGCGCGGGTGGTGGACGCCCTGTTGGACCAGCGGAGCGAGCTGGCCGCGGCGGTGGAGCAGGGGACGCTCACCCGGGACGCCATCACCGCCGCGGTGCAGGTGGACAACTTTTACTGTACGGCGGAGGGGTATGTGTTCTGGCTCCAGGGCGGCGCCCTGCCCGCCATGAACAGCCCGCTCTCTGCGGTGCTGACCTATGGCGCCATGAAGGACGTGAGTGTAAATGGATAACGGCAAGCCACGGGAGGGGCAGCTCTGCCGCCTGGGGATCGATGGCTACGCCAGCGACGGCGCCGGGGTGGCCCGGCTGGACGGGATGGTGGTCTTTGTCCAGGGCGGCATCCGGGGAGAGGCCTGCGACGTGCGCCTCACCCATGTGGGCCGCAGCGCCCTCTGGGGCCGGGTGGAGGAGGTGGTCAACCCCTCCCCCGCCCGCATCTTCCCCCGGTGCCTGCACTACACCAAGTGCGGCGGCTGCCAGTTCCGGCACATGAACTACGCCGAGGAGCTGGAGGCCAAGCGCATCCGGGTGGAGGACGCCCTGCGCCGCCTGGGCGGGGCGGAGATCCACGTCTCCGCCATCCTGGGGGCGGAGCAGGTAGACCGCTACCGCAACAAGGCCCAGTTTCCGGTGGCCAAGGGCCCCCGCATCGGCTTCTACCGCCCCCGGAGCCATGACGTAATCGACGTGGACGACTGCCTGCTCCAGGGGGAGGCGGCCGCCCGCCTGCGGGGGGCCGTGAAGGAGTGGATGGCGGAGTACTCCATCCCCGCCTACAATGAGCGCACCTTCACCGGCCTGGTGCGGCACGTGTATGTGCGCACCAACCGGGCCGGCCGCAGCCTGTGCTGCCTGCTGGTCAATGGCCGGGGCGTCCCCCGGGAGGCCGAGCTGGTGCGCGCCCTGCGCCGGGCCGAGCCCAACCTGGCCGGAATCGTGCTGGGGGTGAACGAGAAGCACAACAACGTGATTTTGGGGGACTCCTACCGCACCCTGTGGGGGGAGGACTTCCTGTCCGACACCCTGTGCGGCCTCACCTTCCGGCTGTCCGTCCCCTCCTTTTATCAGGTCAACCCGGCCCAGACCGAGGTGCTCTACGGCAAGGCCCTGGAGTTCGCCGGCCTCACCGGGGCGGAGACGGTGCTGGATCTCTACTGCGGCATCGGCACCATCAGCCTGGTCATGGCCCGGAAGGCGGGCATGGTGTGGGGGGCCGAGGTGGTGCCCCAGGCGGTGGACGACGCCATCGCCAACGCCCAGCGCAACCACATTGAAAACGCCCGCTTCCTCTGCGCCGACGCGGGGGAGGCCGCCCGCTACCTGGAGGGGGAGGGGGGGCGCCCCGACGTGGTGTGCGTGGATCCGCCCCGCAAGGGGCTGGCCGAGGACGTGGTGGACACCATCGCGGACATGGGCCCACAGCGGGTGGTCTACGTCTCCTGCGATCCCGGCACCCTGGGCCGGGACGTGAAGCGGTTCGCCGGGCGGGGCTACACCCTCAAAAAGGCCGTGGCGGTGGACATGTTCCCCCGCACCGCGCATGTGGAGACCGTGGCGCGGCTGGAACGGAGCTGAGGCCATGGCGGAGGAGAGACACATCTGCGCCCTGCTGCGGCAGGGCTGCGGCGGCTGCCCCCTGCTGGAGACCCCCTATCCGGAGCAGCTGCGCCAAAAGCAGGCCCGGGTGGAGGCGCTGCTGGGGGAGTTCGGGCCGGTGTCCCCCATCCTGGGGATGGAGCACCCCTGGCACTACCGCAACAAGGCCATCTCCACCTTCTGCACCGGGCCGGGCCGGCGGCTGGACAGCGGCATTTACGCCGCGGGCCCCCCCCGGGTGGTGCCGG
>OKQJ01000507.1_pt1 | contig 10000 bp, 6 predicted proteins | sample 1614171 | NCBI WGS metagenome assembly OKQJ01 (sample SAMN04436911, study PRJEB24849) | human gut metagenome | biome: human gut; feature: NICU; material: stool | host: Homo sapiens | place: USA: Saint Louis, MO | collected 2012-05-30 | reverse complement strand
ATCCGGCACTTTTGAACAACCAATCCCCTGCTCCACCCAGCGCACCACGTACCCCAGAATCCCCTGCACGTTGTTATCCAGCTCTTGTTGGATCTCTTGCGCCGACCAGTTAGCGTTTTCAGCAACCGGAATAGTCAGCAGATCGTCCAGCAGCGGTTCAAATTCAGCATTGAACTCGGTCTGGGCAATGTTGGCTTGTACGCTCTGTACGTTGGTTTGGTGGTAGTGCAGCGCATGGAGCGTAGCAGCGGTTGGTGACGGAACCCAGGCTGTGTTTGCCCCGGCACGCAGTTGGTCGCCCTTCTGGCTGTACATGTCTGCCATCAGGTCCGGCATTGCCCACATGCCTTTACCAATTTGCGCTTTACCGCGCAGCCCACAGAACAGACCGGAAAGCACGTTATTACGCTCGTAGGCTTTGATCCAAGGCGTCGATTTCATCTGATTTTTACGCAGCATCGGGCCAGCTTCCATCACCGAATGCATTTCATCGCCGGTACGGTCGAGGAAACCGGTATTGATGAACGCCACGCGGTTGCGCGCCTGAGCGATACAGCTACGCAAGTTCAGCGAGGTCCGACGTTCTTCATCCATAATGCCCATTTTCAGGGTATTCGGTGCCATACCGAGCATTGTCTCAATGCGGGTAAACAGTTTGTTGGCGAACGCCACTTCCTGCGGACCGTGCATTTTCGGTTTCACAATATAGACGCTGCCAGTGCGCGAGTTTTTCTGCACTTTTAAATCATAGAGGGCAATCGCGCCAGTCATGACGCCATCAAGAATGCCTTCCGGGATTTCATTGCCTTCGCTGTCCCAAATCACAGGAATGGTCATCAAATGACCCACGTTGCGGATAAACAGCAGCGAGCGTCCGTGCAGAGAAATTTCAGAGCCATCGGCGGCGGTGTAATGACGATCGTCATTCAGTTTACGCACGATTTGCCGACCGTTTTTCTCCATTTTCTCTTGCAGAGTCCCCTGCATCAGGCCCAGCAGGTTGCGGTACAGCAGGATTTTATCTTCCGCATCAACCGCCGCGACCGAATCTTCGCAGTCGAGAATGGTACTGATAGCAGCTTCGACGATAACATCGTTGATGTGCGCCGGATCGTCTTTGCCAATCCGCCCATTGGCATCGATTTGCAGCTCAATATGCAGGCCGTTATTTTTCAGCAAAATGCAGGTCGGCGCAGCGGCATCGCCACGGTAACCGACAAACTGTGCTGGAGTACGTAACGTGGTTTCTTTACCATTTTTCAACTGGATGCGTAATTGTTTATCAACCACCTTAAACGCCACCACATCCTGATAGCTGCCGTTTTCCAGCGGTAGAGATTCATCGAGGAAACGCCGAACCCAGGCGATAACCTGCTCACCGCGTTGCGGATCGTAGCCGCTGACCATCGCCCCTTCCTGCGGGATGATGTCGCTGCCGTATAACGCATCGTACAGTGAGCCCCAGCGAGCGTTCGCCGCGTTCAGCGCGTAGCGGGCGTTCATTGCCGGAACCACCAGCTGCGGCCCCGCCTGGCTGGTGATTTCGCTGTCAATGCCCGTGGTTTCCACCGTCACGCGCTCCGGTTGCGGCACCAGGTAGCCCAGTTCACGCAGGAAAGATTTATAGGCCGCTTTATCTTTTACCGGCCCCGGATTGCTGCGATGCCACTCATCAAGCGCTGCCTGAATGCGATCGCGTTCTGCCAGCAACTGACGATTTTCTGGTGCCAGATCATGAACGATCTCATCAAAATTGCGCCAGAACGCCGCAGCGTCCAGCCCTGTTCCCGGTAAAACTTCTTCATCCACAAAACGTTTAAAATTGGCGTCAATGCGTAAACGGCTCTGGGTTATGGTTTGACTCATTGTTTATCTCCTCGTTTTCGCTTATTTCGCCAACACCGCTGCTGCCGCTTTCGCGACCTGCGCATCCTGTGCTCCGGTTAAACCAGAAACGCCCACGGCACCAATAATTTGCCCATCCACAACAACCGGTACGCCGCCTTCCAGCGACGTTAATAACGGCGCAGTCACGAACGCGGTACGTCCGTTGTTCACCATCTCTTCATAGCCCTTAGTTTCACGACGCCCCAGCGCGGCGGTACGCGCTTTCTCCTGGGAGATATAAGCCGCAATCGGCGCGCAATCGTCCATGCGACTTAACGCCAGCAGATGACCGCCGTCATCGGCAACAGCAATGGAAACAGACCAGTTATTTTTCTGCGCCTCTTCCTGACCTGCGGCAATAATTGCACTCGCCATTTGCTGGCTAAGAATGACTTTAGTTTTCATTTTGTTATTCCTTTTCAAGGGCTTGTTCTACAATTTCAATCCAGTGACGCACAGAGGTACGACCGGCGCTCGCCAGATGCGTCTGGCAACCAATGTTGGCGGTGACGATCATTTCCGGTTTGCCGCTTTCCAGCGCATTCATTTTGTTATCCCGCAGCTGGCGTGCCAGATCGGGATGCGTTAACGCATATGTTCCCGCTGAACCGCAGCACAGATGGCTGTCGGGAACGTCCGTTAAGGTAAATCCAAGACGAAGCAACACTTTTTCCACTTCGCCGTTCAGCTTTTGCGCATGTTGTAGGGTACACGGACAGTGGAAGGCCAGCTTTTTATCGCCGCGAATTGCCAGTTTTTCCAGCGGTTCCTCGCGCAGAAGTTCGACTAAATCGACCGCCAGTTCACTGACCTGACGCGCTTTATCGGCATATAACGCATCGTTTTTCAGCATCTGCCCATACTCTTTGACAAACGCGCCGCAGCCGCTGGCGGTTTGCAAAATTGCCTCGGCACCTGCTTCAATCGCGGGCCACCAGGCATCAATATTATTGCGCGCCCGTGCCAGCCCTTTCTCCTGCGCATTAAGATGATAGTCCACCGCGCCACAACAGCCTGCTTCGTTAGCTGGCATGACGCTGATCCCCAGACGATCCAGCACTCGCGCAGTTGCCGCGTTGGTGTTGGGCGAAAGCGTAGGCTGGGCGCAGCCTTCCAACATTAAAACCCGACGCTTATGGCGCAGCGGCGGACGCGGTTTAGCTTTCACCGTTTCAGCAGGCAGTTTTGCTCTGACCTGTTCCGGTAAAAACGGTCGCAGCACCAGCCCTACCTGCGTCAGCGCACGGAAGACCGCCGGACGCGGCACTACCTGGCGCAATCCTTCGCGCAGTATTCGCTCCGGCAGTGGGCGTTTCACTTTCTGCTCGACAATATCACGCCCGATATCCAGCAAATTGTGATAGCGCACACCAGAAGGACAGGTGGTTTCACAATTACGGCAAGTGAGGCAGCGATCGAGATGCTCCTGTGTTTTAAGCGTGACTTCGTTGCCTTCCAGCACCTGTTTAATCAGATAGATGCGCCCGCGCGGCCCGTCCAGTTCATCGCCCAGAAGCTGATAGGTTGGGCAGGTTGCGGTACAAAATCCGCAGTGAACACAGGCGCGCAGGATGCTGTCGGCTTCCAGCGCGCGCGCGTTCTGCCGCATCTCTTCAGTTAATTGGGTTTGCATAGCCTGCTCCTCAAAGTTCCGCGTACATGCGACCGGGGTTAAACACGCCGCAAGGGTCGAGCTGCTGTTTAAGCTGCTGGTGATAGCGGAATAAAGGAGCCGATAGCGGGGCAAAGCCACCATCTCCGGCACTAAAGCGGGTCGCATGACCGCCAGCGTTGCGGGCGATGCGATGGATTTGATTGTCCTCGGCTGTCGATTTCAGCCAGCGTAACGCCCCGCCCCAGACGATCAGTTGCTCGCCGGGTAAATCCATCATCGGCGCATCACTGGGTAATGAAATGCGCCATAAGGTACCTGGTAACGAGAAGAACGGCAGTTGTTGGTCACGCAATTGCTGCCAGAACTGACCGGCAACCTCTTCGCCACCCAGCAGTTCACGCGCTGCTTTTACCGATCCTTCGCCGCCCTCAAGGCGGATCCACAACGCATTGTCGAAGTAACATAAGCCACTAATGGGTAATGGCTGGAGTTGCCACTCGGCGATTTCACTCATGGCTTCTTGCAGGCTGATTTCCCGACGCAGGCTCAGGGAGGCGCGCGGTCGCGGTAACACTTTCATTGAGATTTCAGTGAGCACGCCAAGACAACCGTAGCTTCCGACCATTAACCGTGAGAGATCGTATCCGGCAACGTTTTTCATCACTTCGCCACCAAAACGCAGATGTTTTCCAGCGCCGGTAATGATGCGCGTGCCGAGGACAAAATCGCGGACCGAACCGCTCCACGGGCGACGCGGCCCCGCCAGCCCGCAGGCGACCATCCCGCCCCAGGTGGCTTCTTCACCATAATGCGGCGGCTCACAGGGGAGCATTTGCCCCGCGCTTTCCAGCGCCGCTTCAATTGTCACCAGCGGCGTTCCGACACGCGCGGTTATCACCAGCTCGGTCGGGTCGTAATTAACAATGCCGCGATGACAACGAACATCCAGCGTTTGCCCGGTGACAGGGCGACCTAAAAAGGCTTTGCTATTGCTGCCCTGAATCACCAGCGGCGTTTTATCGCTAATCGCCTGATTCACCTGCTCCAGCAGCGCCTGGCTGTAATCACACTCGCGTAGCATCAGAAACGCTCCAGTTCAGGGAAAGGTAAATGACCGTGATGCACATGCATGGCACCAAATTCAGCACAGCGGTGTAGCGTGGGAATGTTTTTCCCAGGGTTCAGCAAACCATCGGGGTCAAACGCCGCCTTGACCGCATGGAAGGTCGTGATTTCATCGCTGTTGAACTGGGCGCACATTTGATTGATTTTTTCTCGCCCGATGCCATGTTCGCCACTGATGCTGCCGCCAACTTCAACGCAGAGTTCGAGGATCTTCCCGCCCAGCTCTTCCGCGCGGGCAAATTCACCGGGTTCGTTGGCATCGAAAAGGATTAACGGGTGCATGTTGCCATCTCCGGCATGAAAGACGTTGGCAACACGTAAATCATATTGCTGCGATAAACGGGCAATGCCTTCCAGTACGCCAGGCAGGGCGCGACGCGGGATGGTGCCATCCATGCAGTAGTAATCCGGGGAGATACGTCCTACCGCCGGGAACGCATTTTTGCGACCGGCCCAGAAACGTACGCGCTCTGCTTCGTCCTGTGCCAGACGGACGTCAGTCGCGCCCGCTTTCAACAAGATGTCGTTAACCCGCTCGCAGTCTTCCTGTACGTCAGACTCCACGCCGTCCAGCTCGCATAACAAAATCGCTTCGGCGTCGACGGGATAACCGGCATGAATAAAATCTTCCGCCGCGCGGATCGACAGGTTATCCATCATCTCCAGCCCGCCGGGGATAATGCCATTGGCGATGATGTCACCAACCGCAAGTCCGGCTTTTTCTACCGAGTCAAAGCTGGCTAACAGAACCCGCGCCACGGGCGGCTTCGGCAGCAGTTTTACCGTCACTTCGGTGGTCACGCCGAGCATACCTTCCGATCCGGTGAACAGCGCCAGCAGGTCAAAACCAGGTGAATCCAGCGCGTCCGATCCAAGCGTCACTGCCTCGCCGTCCAGCGTTTGCACTTCAATTTTCAGCAGGTTATGTACGGTCAGACCATATTTCAGGCAGTGGACGCCGCCGGCATTTTCAGCCACATTGCCGCCAATGGAACAGGCGATTTGTGAGGAAGGGTCCGGTGCGTAGTAGAGATTATGCGGTGCAACGGCCTGGGAGATCGCCAGGTTACGCACGCCTGGCTGCACGCGCGCGCGGCGACCAACGGGGTTAATGTCGAGGATCTCTTTAAAGCGCGCCATCACCAACAACACACCTTTTTCCAGCGGCAGCGCGCCACCAGAAAGCCCGGTGCCTGCACCACGGGTCACCACCGGTACACGCAGGCGATGGCAGACAGCCAGAATCGCTGTCACCTGTTCCATTTGCTTAGGCAGAACAACCAGTAATGGACGCGTGCGATACGCGCTCAACCCGTCACACTCGTAAGGAATGATCTCCTCATCGGTATGCAGGATCTCAAGTCCAGGGACATGCTCACGCAGTGCCATCAGTACCGATGTGCGGTCGACATCGGGTAAAGCGCCATCAAGACGCTCTTCGTACAAGATGCTCATGAGTAGGCTTCGCTTTGTTGTGTTGTGTGGCAGCTGATTTTTGCGCGCTGCTTCTGTGAACAGTTATTAAGCGGGCTTTTCGTTTTCGTCTATCTCTTTAGCTACCGGTCAGACCATTTTTTTTCCAGCTCTGTGACCTTGTCTTGGTTAACTCAATGTTAAATTGATGTAACATAATCACTTACGTGATGTGCGTGTTTTGCGAGTTAAGAACAGAAAAATTGGTCCTACCTGTGCACGAGGTCCGGGAATGAAAGATGAACGTCGCCCTATTTGCGAAGTGGTTGCAGAGAGTATCGAACGGTTAATTATCGACGGCGTACTGAAGGTCGGTCAGCCGCTTCCCTCGGAACGTCGACTGTGTGAAAAGCTCGGCTTCTCACGCTCCGCACTGCGTGAAGGGCTGACCGTGCTGCGCGGGCGCGGGATTATTGAAACGGCGCAGGGTCGCGATTCTCGTGTCGCACGGCTTAATCGGGTGCAGGACACCAGCCCGCTGATCCATCTGTTCAGTACGCAGCCGCGAACGCTGTACGATCTGCTCGACGTTCGCGCATTACTGGAGGGCGAATCGGCAAGGCTGGCGGCAACGCTGGGAACGCAGGCTGATTTTGTTGTGATAACCCGCTGTTATGAAAAAATGCTCGCCGCCAGTGAGAACAACAAAGAGATTTCGCTGATCGAACATGCGCAGTTGGATCACGCTTTCCATCTCGCCATTTGTCAGGCTTCTCACAATCAGGTGCTGGTGTTTACGCTGCAATCATTGACCGATCTGATGTTTAATTCAGTGTTTGCCAGCGTAAATAATCTCTACCATCGACCACAGCAAAAAAAGCAGATCGATCGCCAGCATGCGCGGATCTACAACGCGGTGTTGCAGCGGCTGCCGCACGTCGCCCAGCGCGCAGCACGCGATCATGTGCGGACCGTGAAAAAGAATCTCCACGATATCGAGCTGGAAGGCCACCATTTGATTCGCTCGGCGGTGCCGCTGGAGATGAACCTGAGTTAGCTGGTATTAAATCTGCTTTTCATACAATCGGTAACGCTTGTACGGCTCCGCCCCAATGCGTTCCAGCATGTTATTCATGCCTGTATTGGTTTCGAGGATCCATGACATCTCCAGCGCATCGATCTTCCGGCGGGCAAACGGATCGCGTAAGGCTTCAATCAATAACAGCGCAATCACCGGGCCGATGCGGCTGAACTGATACTCGTCGCGCACGCCCATCAGCGGTACTCGCGCAGTTCGCACACCGCTGACTTTCAAACGCCACAGCAATTTTGCCCAGCCGAAGGGAAAGAGCGATCCGTTCAGATCGGCAATCGCCTCGTTGATGTTCGGCAAGCCGACAATAAACGCGCAGGGTGCAGAATCAATCTCAGCGATATAGATCATATCGTCCGGCACCAGATATTTAAGTTGATCGCCCATGGTCGCGAATTCATGTTCGGTAAACGGCACAAATCCCCAGTTGTGCTGCCAGCCAGAGTTGAAAATCTCACGCAGGATCTGCATCTCTTCGGCAAACCGCTGACGATTGATGCAGCGAATGGTCACCTTTTTGCGCACCTGATCCATCAGTTTTTTTAGCGCCGGAGAGAAAGTGAGATCGGTTCGCTGCATCCACCACGCCAGTAAATCAATGCCTTTGTGATAACCCAGTTGTTCAATATGCGCGGCATACCACGGTTTGCCGTGTGGCATCATCGCACAGGGTGGTGTGTCAAAACCTTCAATCAGTAATCCGCTTTCCTGATTGATATTCAGGCTGAAAGGACCGCTGATCTTACTTGCACCTTGTGACTTCAACCACGCTTCCGCTGCGCCAAACAACGCGGCAAAAACCTGCGGATCATCAATGGCGTCAATCATGCCGAAATGACCGGTATCTTTGCCGTAACGCTCGCGGTGCAAGGTATCTATTTGCGCGGTAATACGCCCAACTATCTGCCCCGCTTTTTTTGCCACCCACGCCTGCCAGATGATATGGTCCGTCCCCGGATTTTTCGCAGACAAATGCTCGTTGCGTTCAATGAATAAAGGGGGTATCCAGTTTGGATCGTCGGGATAAAGTGATGACGGAAAAGCGATAAATGCCTTAAGGTCATTTTTATTAATTACTTTTTCAATTTTAATCATCAGCAGATCGCATTCCATAGTTCTGTTCTGTGGGTAACAAATAATTAACGGTGACAAACAGGTTGCAACAGCAACGAACGGCACCTTAATAATCAACCCAATGAATACAAACGACGAATAAATAGTATTTATTAATGATTACGATAAGGTCAGAGACTACACAGAAGCGCCACAATGCCTTTTGTCGATTTAAGGCGACCGGACAAGGCTTCTTCTTAATATATTCATAAATTAAATATCATTCACAATAAAAACAAAAAAACTCAAACTCATTATTTAAATCAATGTTCATTTTCACACTGATGAAAATACTATCTCATTTATCTTTTATGCCTATATAATCCACCGCATTATTGTCATTTTATTTTGGATATCCAATTTTTTCGTGGTGTATATGTCTAATAAAATCTTTACGCATTCCCTACCTATGCGCTATGCCGATTTTCCAACGCTTGTTGATGCTTTGGACTACGCCGCTCTGAGTAGCGCCGGAATGAATTTTTATGACAGACGTTGCCAACTTGAAGATCAACTGGAATATCAGACGTTAAAAGCACGTGCCGAAGCTGGTGCGAAGCGGTTGTTATCGCTGAACCTGAAAAAAGGCGATCGCGTGGCACTGATTGCCGAAACAAGTAGCGAGTTCGTAGAGGCTTTTTTTGCCTGCCAGTATGCCGGCTTAGTCGCCGTCCCGTTGGCGATTCCAATGGGCGTTGGTCAGCGGGATTCCTGGAGCGCCAAATTGCAGGGTTTACTGGCAAGTTGCCAGCCCGCAGCCATTATCACTGGTGATGAGTGGTTGCCACTGGTCAATGCCGCGACGCATGACAACCCCGAATTACATGTTTTAAGCCACGCCTGGTTTAAGGCATTACCGGAAGCCGATGTTGCGCTCCAGCGTCCAGTTCCGAACGATATCGCCTACCTCCAGTACACCTCCGGCAGCACCCGTTTTCCCCGTGGCGTCATTATCACCCATCGCGAAGTGATGGCTAATCTACGTGCTATAAGCCACGACGGCATTAAATTACGCCCTGGCGACCGCTGCGTCTCCTGGCTGCCTTTCTACCATGATATGGGACTGGTCGGCTTTCTCCTGACCCCCGTCGCCACGCAGCTTTCAGTAGATTATTTGCGCACTCAGGATTTTGCCATGCGTCCTCTGCAATGGCTTAAATTGATCAGTAAAAATCGCGGCACCGTTTCCGTTGCGCCGCCGTTTGGCTATGAATTGTGCCAGCGCCGCGTGAATGAAAAAGATCTCGCTGAACTGGATCTTTCCTGCTGGCGCGTCGCTGGTATTGGTGCAGAACCCATCTCCGCAGAACAACTCCATCAATTCGCTGAATGTTTCCGTCAGGTTAACTTTGACAATAAAACTTTCATGCCGTGCTACGGACTGGCAGAAAATGCGCTGGCTGTCAGCTTCTCTGATGAAGCCTCCGGGGTTGTGGTTAACGAAGTGGATCGCGACATCCTCGAATATCAGGGTAAAGCCGTCGCGCCGGGTGCAGAGACACGCGCCGTATCGACTTTCGTCAACTGCGGCAAAGCGTTGCCGGAACATGGTATTGAAATCCGCAATGAAGCAGGTATGCCGGTCGCGGAACGTGTGGTAGGCCATATTTGCATCTCCGGTCCCAGTCTGATGAGCGGTTACTTTGGCGACCAGGTTTCGCAAGACGAGATTGCCGCGACGGGCTGGTTAGACAAAAGCCACAGATCGGAAGAGCGTCGTGTATGGAAAGAGTGTAGATCTCGGTGGTCCCCGT
>OKQJ01000505.1_pt1 | contig 10055 bp, 6 predicted proteins | sample 1614171 | NCBI WGS metagenome assembly OKQJ01 (sample SAMN04436911, study PRJEB24849) | human gut metagenome | biome: human gut; feature: NICU; material: stool | host: Homo sapiens | place: USA: Saint Louis, MO | collected 2012-05-30 | reverse complement strand
CCCAGGAACAGTCGTCTCGCTTCGGCCACGGTCCCGGCCGAGCTGACCACATGCTCATCGGGCGTGCCCAGCTGCGCGAAGGTCGCCAGCACATCCCGATTGAGTGCGCCGTCGCCCTCGTCGAGTTCCAGCAGGCGTATCGCGTCGTGCCATGGGAACGCCGGCCGTCGGCTGCGTTCGTCCCATGCCTCCATCACGGCGCCGGTCGTGTCGCCGAAAATCAGCGAGCCAACGCGCCGGTTGATCTCGTCGAAGCCGGCCCGTTCCCCGCGCCACGAGCATTCCGCGCCGTACATCATGGCGGGCAGGCTCAGTCTCGGGTCGTTGACATGGCCGTAGTCGCCCCAGTCGGTCAGCAGGAATCCCTCGGCGCCATAGCGGATGCCATGCGCGCTCAGGCCGTCGATGTTGCGCCATGCATCGTGCAGACGCGGCAGCGTACGGTTCCATCCCTGCACCGCCGGGCATACGTACTGGCGTGCGCCGGCGTCGGCCAGCACGCGCACCTTGTCGTCGGTGACGTCGGGCTCGTACTGCCAGTTGAGCAGCGTGGCGCCGCCGTCGAGATCGGCGAGCGCCTGGGGGTGCTCCAGCACGATGTCGCCCCAGAGCATCGGCTCACGGCCGCGATCGGCGAGATAGGCGCACAGTCGGTTGACGTACCGCGCGTACATGCGCCCGACGCCGATGCGCTCGGCCTCGCCGTGCGAACGGCCGCGGCCCAGATCGAAGGTCTCGTCGGCGCCGATGTTGAATTTGCGCGAGCGGAACAGCGGCAGGTACTGGTCGATCATCGACGTCGACAGTTTGAACGACTCGTCGAGCAGAATGTTGAGCGTGTGGTGCTCCTGCCGTTCGATGAAGCTGAACGGCCGGTCCGCGTCTTCGGGGAACTCTCCAAGATGGCGCAGTCCCTGCGTGCGCAGCACGGCGTACAGGTGGCCGAATGTGGACACGGAGGGTACCAGTTCAATACCGCGCTCCGCGCAGAACGCGTCGAACGCCATGATCTGTTCGGCGGTGAGCGGGTCGAGGCCGCGCCAGGCTTCGCTCAGCCCCTGGAAGGCGAAGGAATGCTCGATGTAGAGGTGCAGTTGGTTGTACTTGCACAGCTCCAGCTCGCAGGCCCATCGCTTGAGCCAGTCCAATGTCGGCACGCGGCCGCGCGTGACGTCGAGGTAATAGCCTCGCACGGCGTACTGCGGGGCGTCCTTGATACGCACGATCGGCAGCACGCCCCCGCATTGGCGCAGCATCTGGCGCAGCGTCTGCACACCGTAGCGCAGCCCTTCGAGATCGCCTCCGGTGATCGCGATTCCGCCGTCGCGCACATCCAGCGTGTAGGATCGTGGCGCCGCCGCCTCGTCGAGCGCCAACCGCACCACGCCCTGCCATGCGCCGCGCGCCGCATGCCATGATCCGCCGGTTGCCGAGGACAGTTCGTCGGCGAGTTCACGGGCCAGGAATCCGTCGGCGTCGGGGACGTCGCCGGATTCGATCACGGTGCCGGAAAAGAACGTGGCGGTGGCGCCGGGCACCATGCCGACCGTATCCGGCCATGGGATGAGGGCCACCGGCGTGCCGAATACCGACAGGGCGCCCGGTGACGCGGATTCGTACTGCATAGGATTCCTTTCGCCGTCGCCATGACGGCAGTTGGCCCGTGACGGGCCTGATGTGTTGAAAGCGGCGAAACGCCACCTTGCGGGTTACGGACGCCATCCGTACCGACGCCGACCCTGCGATGGACAGGCGTCTCATTGCCGTACGCCGAGTCCGATGCCCCGACGCCCGACCGCTTCGCTACTGCGATTCCGGCACGCGCCTTCCGCCGTCCGAGGACGGGATGAAGTGCAGCCGGTCGCGAATGACCGAGGCGCAGGCACCGAGCAGCGACAGGTCGTCGCCGATCATCGATCGCATCACCATGACGGGTTCGCGGAAGTCGGCGGCAATGTCGTCGTTGAGTTCGCGCTGCACGGCATCGACGAAGATCTGGTTGACGATATAGGGGTCGCCGACCACCACCACGCGAGAGAAACCAAGCATGCCGACGGGCATCGAGATGGCCTTGCCAAGCGCGGCTCCGGCCGTTTCGAGGACGTCGACGCGGCGGCTCGGCTCGTTGGCGATGGACTGGATCAGGTGCGGCACGTTGACCAGCGTCTCCAGGCACCCCCGTTTGCCGCACGAGCACAGGGGCCCGTTCTTGTCGACCACGATGTGGCCGATCTCGCCCACGGAGCGCGCCCACCCATTGATCTCGCCGCCGATGAGCATGCCGGCGCCAAGGCCCTGGGTCAGCTGCACAAGCAGCATGTCGGCGCTGCCGCGGCCGAACTGGTATTCGGCGAACACCGCGTCGTTCGCGTCGTTGTTCACCGACACCGGCATGCCGATGGCCTGGCACAGCCGGCCCTTGAGGTCCACGTTCTGCCAGCCGAGGTTCATCGAGGCGCGAACCACGCCCGTTCGGGTGATGATGCCGGGGCAGGCCACGCCGATGCCGAGGATCGGCGCCGTGGCCCGAGCGATGAGCCTGCGGCACAGCTGCTCGACCAGCGTCAGATTCTCCGCGCCCTTGTCGGCGAAGGTGAGTTCGTCGCGCACCACGACCCGGCCGTCCAGATCCATCACCGCGCCGCGGAACAGATAGGGCATCGACAGGTCGAGGACGATGACGTTGCGGCTTTCCGCCACGAATCGCAGCAGCATGCCTTTCTTGCCCGGTCCGTTGGACTCGCTGTAGCCGACTTCGGCCACGAATCCCTCGTCGATGAGTTCGGCGACGATGTCGGAGACGGTGGCCCGCGTCAGGCCCGACGCCTTGGCGAAGTCGGCGCGCGACAGCTCCTGTGAGGGGTAGAGCATCCCCAGCAGCATCGCCTTGTTGTGCTTGCGCGCGGCTGCTGGAAGTCGCTTGCCCATCGGGGCTTTTCTGTCTGGCATCGTCATCACCCGTTTGATTCCGTCGATTTGCTTGCCCCGGCGTGGCGGGTCGCTCCTATGGTCCCGCATGCGGCAATCGGCCCGACCGTATGATTCCAGATTACCGCATGAGGCACGATCGGGGGCGCCATTTATCCCTTGAGTCCTCCGGCCTCCACTCCCTTGAAGAAGTAGCGCTGGAAGATCAGGAAGAAGATGACGATCGGGATCAGCGCGATCACCGCGCCGGCCGCGATCAGCCTCGGATCCGTCAGGAACGCGCCCTTGAGCTTGTTCAGTCCGATCGTCAGCGTGTACTTGGCATCGTCCGACAGCACGATCATCGGCCACAGGAAGTTGTTCCACGCGCCGACGAACGAGAAGATGACCGTGACGGTGATGCTGCCCATGACCTGCGGCATGCAGATGCGGAAGAAACGCTGCCACACGTTGGCGCCGTCCACCTTCGCGGCTTCCTCCAACTCGTTGGGGATGCCGGCGAACGCCGTCATCATGATGAGGATGTTCATCGCCTGGCACAGGCCGGGCAGAGCGACTCCCATCAGGGTGTTGTTGAGGTGCATCGCCCGGATCTCGAGGAACTGGGAGACGAGCACGGCCTCGCCGGGGATCAGCATGGCGCCGAAGATGAGGATCAGCACGGCGGTCTTGCCGCGGAACTTGAGCTTGCCGAGCGCATAGCCGCAGGTGGTCGAGATGATCACGTTGCCGATCACGGTGATGGCCGTGACGATCAGCGAGTTCCATGCGTAGTGCAGCACCGGGACCTGCTGGAACACCTTGGCGAAGTTGCTCCAGGTGAAGTCCTTGGGGATGAAGTAGGGCGGCACCGCGTAGATGTTGTCGCCCTTGCCCTTGAAGGCCAGCGACACCTGCCAGATGATCGGACCGACCAGCAGGACGAAGATTAGGGCCAGCACCACGTAGCGCAGCACGGTCACCGACGAGACTTTCTTGCTATGCATCAGTCATCTCCCTTGTTCTGGAAGTAGAACTCGACCGCGGTGAGGATGCCGAGGATGAAGAACATGATGATGCTCAGCGCGCTCGCGTAGCCGGTACGAGCCGTCAGGCCGGTGCCCTCGCGCATGATGAGCATGGTCATCGTCATGTCCTTGCCTCCGATGCCACCCGAACCGCCGGTGAGGATGTAGACCTCGTTGAACACGCGGAACGCGGCGACCGAGGACAGCAGCAGGATCAGCACCATCGTCATGCGGCATCCGGGCATGGTCACCGAAACGAACTGGCGGATCGGTCCGGCGCCGTCCAGCGACGCCGCCTCGTACAGCGACTCGTCGATGTTGGCCAGCGCCGCCAGGTAGATCACCATGTAGTAGCCGAGACCGCCCCACACGGTGATGAGCATGGCGCTGAACAGCAGAAGCCAGCGGTCCTGCAGGAACGGGATCGGCTCGGTGATCCATTTGAGCGCTTGGAAGATCGCGTTGATCAGGCCGCGCGTGCTCAGCAGGTTGGTGAAGATCAAGCCGGAAATGACCGAGCCGGCGACGGCCGGGATGTAGAAGGACACCCGGAAGAAGCTCATGATGCGGGTCTTCTTGTTGACCAGTACGGCCAGGATCAGCGGCAGGACCACCATGCATGGCGCCATGCACACGGCGTAGACCGTGGAGTTGATCAGCGCATCGCGCAGTGTGGGATCGCTGAGTACCGCCTTATAGGATGCCAAGCCGACGAAGGAGCCGGGCTTGAGCATCGTCGCGTCCGTGAAGGACAGTCGGATCGTATTGATGAACGGGCCGAGGGAGAAGACAAGGGTCAGAATGACGGCTGGTGCGACGAACAGCCATGGCGCAATGGCGCTTTGGGCCTTGATGCGGTGGCTGGTGTCGACGGTGTTGGCGCGGAGCCGCCGGCCGCGGGCGGGGGTCCTGGCCCCCGCCTCACGACTGATGGCGCTCACTGGTTGAGCCTCGCGTTGGCGGATTCGACCACCGAGTCAAGGGCTTCCTTGGCGGTGATCTGTCCGGTGATCGCCGCTCCGAGCTGCTCGAGCAGTTCGGTGGAATCCTGCGAAGTGAACTGGGCCGGATCGGTGACCTTCGCGGTCTTCAGGCGACTGGCGACCATCTTGATGACCTGGCCTTCCAGCGTGCTTTCGTCGACGTTCTGGAAGTAGTCGTCGTCATAGCCTTCGGCGCTGGACGGGAAGGTCTGCGAGGACTTCGCGAAATCGACCTGGTTCTTGTTGTTGGTCACGAACGCGGCCAACTTCATGGCCTCCTCCTTGTGCTTGGAGGTGGCGCTGACGGACAGCATCTCCATCGAGGAGCCGAGCGTCTCGCCGCCGAGTCCGGGGCCGACCGCGATGTTCTTGTACAGGTCGGGGGCGTTCTCCTGCATGTCCTTGAGGTCGTACATGAAGCCACGACGCGCCGCGACCATGCCCTGCTTGAACTGATCGGTGGACTGCGTGCCGTTCGAGGCCGCGGCCTCCTTGCTGAACACGCCTTCCTTGTACATGTCGACGTAGTGCTGGACGAATTCGACGCCCTTGTCGGAGTTGATCGTGAACTTGGTCTGGTCCTTGTTCATCTGGTCGACGCCGTAGACCGCGAAATCGCCGATGGTCGGCACCGCGGCGTCCCAGTACTTGCCGGTGTTGCCGCACGTCTTGGCGAACTGGTCGGCCATGGAGAAGTATTCCTCCCAATTGGTCGGGATCTTGGAGGAATCGACGCCGCACTCCTCGAGGACGGACTTGTTATAGAACATCGAGCCGGCGGTGAGGTACCACGGGTAGCCGTAGGCACCCTCGTCGATGCCGAAGCCGCTGAAGGTCAGGCCGGCCCAGGAGCCCTCGGTGTAGTTCTTCTCGGCATCGGGATCGGACTTGGAGATGTTTTCGATGGCGCCGGCCTTGGCGAACGGATACGCATCGCCCGGCATCAGATCGAACACATCGGGCAGCTCGCCCGCGGCCGCATCGGTGGAGAGCTTGTCGACGTAGCCTTCACCCGGCTGGTCGATCCACTTGACCGTGATGTTCGGGTTCTCCTTTTCGAATTCGGCGATCAGCTTGGTGAAGTAATCCTCGTAGCCTCCCTTGAGGTTCTTGGTCTGGAAGCTGATCTCCACCTTGCCGCCGTTGTCCGTGGATGCGGTGTCGGATCCGCACGCGGCGAGTCCGGTGATCATGGCCAATGCCGACGCGGCGCCAACCGCCTTGAACAGGTATCCCTTACGCATCGTTCTCCTTTTGTTCGATCTTCTTTGAATCGCATGATGTCAACCGACCACAACCGTGTAGATCGTGTTGATGATTGCCATCATAGCATATATTTGTTTAGAGTCCAACCAAATAGTCTTATCGACTGTTTCGAAGTAACAAAATCCCTTATTTTCCAACCTTTCTCTATCTGTTTGCTTTCAATACAAACAGATTAATCGGCGCGTCGTTTCACTGGTTTGTCAGAGATGTAAACAATGGTGGCGCCATGTTACGGGCGATTACACGTCTCGACAATCCCCGATCTTCGATCACGGGACCGAACGGACGGCGCACACGGCTCCACCGCCACTCATCGAAGCACTGCGGGTGAGGATCGACCATCCTGCATCATTGAACCCGTTGCGTCCTCCGCAGAGGAGCCAGAAGATACAAGCCGGGTACGAAAAAGCCACCCCGCATGGAGTGGCTTTGGGAATACGGCTCCGCAAAGAAGCCGGAAGGCATGGGTCAGCTATGCCGGACGATGAAATCGAAGATCGTATCCAGCACGGCCTGGCTCCAGAAGTCGCGCTCGTGGTCGGCACCGTCGACCAGCACGAGCCGCGCCTCATAGCCGCGGTCGGCGAGCAGCCGGCGCATCTTCACCGACTGGCCGTACGGCACGACCTTGTCGGCGGTGCCGTGCAGCAGCAGCATCGGCGGATAGTCCCGGCCGTCGCGGACCTGATAGTACGGACTCATGGCCTTGGCCCGCGCACGCACCTCATCGGTGATCCCCGTCTCCGGCGTGGCGCCGACCACGGCGGCGAACGGGCCGGCGTAGTACAAGCGGAAGGGGTCATCGTCGTGCCCGAACGCGTCGACGGCCTCGATCAGATCGGTCGGAGGGAAGCAGCTGACCACGAAGTCCACCGCATCGCTCACCCCGGGGCAGGTGCCGTCCTCATAGGCGAGGTCCTGCGCGGTCAGGCCGACCAGAAGCGCGGTGTTGCCGCCGGACGAGGTACCCCAGATGCCGACGCGGGCGGGGTCAACGTGCCATTCGGCCGCATGCGCGCGCAGATAGCGGATCGCGGCCTTGACGTCCTGCAGATAGGCCGGGAACACATGCCGCGCGTCGCGGGTCGCATCGCGGTGGTTCACGCTCGCCACGACGTAGCCGCGGCGGGCGAGCGCCGACAACTGCGGCACTTCGTAGTCGCGGTCCGGCGTCGTCCATGCGCTGCCCTGCACGAACACGACGGTGGGATATCTGCGATCGTCACCGTCCCCGTACGATTGCGGCGCGATGATGTCCATCACCAGATCGTCCGCGCCCGTCTTGTATGCAACGTTGCGCGTCACGCGGGCGAGTCCGGCGAAGGTCGGATTGTTCGGAATGTGGATGGCGCCATCGTCGTCCGTGGCATTGGACGGCGACTGCGGCGACGAGAGATCACTCATGGTCGGCTCCTTTCGTTGGCCGGCCCAATTCTATCGGCAATCCCCCGTCGCCCGCAGCGTCGTCACCCGATATTCACCTACGGCGGAGGGCGACCACGCCGATCGCCGCGAACAGCAGCACCGCGCACGCCGCGGCCGCAGCCGCGATCGAGGCGCCGGTCTCACTCAGCCGCGCCGCCACCTTGCCGGCATTCGCGGCGACGGTCGTGCCGGATACCGAACCATCGGAGAGACCGGAAGCCGCCGAATTCCCCGTCGGCACCGGCTTGGTTTCCGGCTTGACCTCGGGCTTGACCTCAGGCTTAGGTTCAGGCTTCGGATCGGGAGTCGGCGCGGGATCCACCGCACCGGGATTGTCGGACGGATCGGGCGTCGGCTGGTCAACGGGAACGACTGCGATGGCCTTGGCCAGCGTATCGGACCATTGCGCCACCTGATCCTCGGTGTACAGCCGATCGGCCAGCCCGGCGACGGCCGCGTCACGGGCCATCCGCAATATCATGCGGGCGTCGGCCGGGGTGTGCGCGTCGGCGATCAACGCATCGGCGCGATCGATGGACGACTGCAGGCCGGCGATGTCGATGCCCTTGAGCTGCAGTTCGAGAGCGGGGTCGTAGGTGTTGCTGTACCCCTGATCCCAATCCTTTCCAAGCACCGCCTTGTTCGCCTCATACAGGTTCGTGGCCGCGGCCACCGCCTGGCGGACCTCGCCCGGCACCGCCTTGGTCCGTTCCATGCGGTCGAGGAAGTGGCTCGCGGCCTCCTTGGACTGTTCGAGCGTTACCCCACTGCTCTGCGCTATCGCGGTCTTGGTCCACAGCAGGTTCGAGGGCTTGATGTGGTTGAGATCGTCCTGATCGTAGGTGCGCCCGTCACGGTCCAGCGCATAGAGGAACATGCCGCCGAGCCGGTGGTCGAACGAATACGACGCCACATCATGGATGTTGCTGCTCTCATACGGTTCGGCCGCATCGAACCACCGGTTGTGGTCCTGTTCCTCGGGGAAGGCCAGTCCTGGCACGAACCGCGAGGAGGGAATGTACTGCTCGTAGTCGGCCGCGGCATCGGCGGTCCGACTGGAGTCCGAACCATATTGCTGATAGGCGACGTAGTCGAAGCAATCGGCGACGTCCTTGAACGGCCCCATCTCGCTGCCGTTGGTATCGTACAGCAGCATGGTGTGCTCGGGATCGCCCGACTTCGGGCCGATCCTCGTGGACAACGCCGTGATCACCCGGTCCGATATGGCGATGTCCGCCGCGCTGGGATACGTTTCCATATCGATGTCGAGACCGTCGAGGCCGACTTCGGTCATGTACGTCGCCACCAGATGATCCGCGAAGGCCTCGTAGTCGGCGTCCGTCGCATCTTGCACGCTGCCGCCGCGCTCCGCGACGTACCTGCGGAATCCGTTGGTCACCGAGTCGTAGCCGATGCCGCGCACCAGCCTGATGCCGCGGGAATGCAGGTACGGCGCGTATTCGGCCTTGAGCTTGTCGTAGAACGGCTGGGCCAGGTCCTCCTGCCCCGGCGGCACGTAGCTGAACACGTTGACCACATCGATGCCGTAGGGAATGTCGTACATCGACATCCAGTTGTCATCGGGCAGGCTGGTGTTCACCCCTTTCATCGTCACATCGCGCCAGGCGCGGTAATAGACCATGAAATGCTTGTTCCCGCCGGCGTCCGCGACCGTCCCGGCCGGCGCGGCATCGGCCGGCGAGGCCTGCGCGCTGGCCATGGGTCCCGTCATCATCATCGCCGCCATGATACCAGCGACGGCGGCGCCGACACATCGGCGCAGAGCCGTCCGGCCGCGCCCATGGGCATCGTTCGTCAACCGCATATATACTCCTTAGTGGTTGATGATCCCGACTTGCCATCGGGTGCGCCGCGCAACCGTTGCGCGGCGTATGGCGGAAAGCGACGCAACCGCTTGCCGCCACGGGGTGCGCCGGCCGCATTGAGGCCGCCGTGCCCCGGCATTCCCAGCATTCCGCATGGCGCTGGCTCGCCGCCGCGCCGGACCCCATAGTCCGCGAAACCGCCGAACCCCGTGTTGTCGGATGCCCGGCTCTACTAAAGCGGTTTAGTAGTGGTAAGGTCAACGATACATGACGCGACCATCGCCGGCAATCCCTCGAACCATGCCGCCATATGCCCCGTCGATCCCCTCCGAGTCACCATGACGCCGCGGCCCTCACAGCCGTTCGAGCCGCTCCGCCGATCCCAACCCGCTCCCGCTGACCTACAGCCCGCGCACATGCCGAAACAGGCCGTAAGTCAGCAATACCGCCACAACCAGCACTGGCATACGGCCCCGCGCCGGAAAACGCGGCCCCTCCCCCGAAAAACGGGTGAGATGATCCGGCCGCCACGCCGGCCCGCATACCGGTGCATGCGAAAGCGCCCCGCCCGGGGCTCCGGCGAATGCATCGTCGGAACCCCGGGCGGGGCGCTTGGCATA
>OKQJ01000492.1_pt1 | contig 10239 bp, 10 predicted proteins | sample 1614171 | NCBI WGS metagenome assembly OKQJ01 (sample SAMN04436911, study PRJEB24849) | human gut metagenome | biome: human gut; feature: NICU; material: stool | host: Homo sapiens | place: USA: Saint Louis, MO | collected 2012-05-30 | reverse complement strand
GTGGTCTTTATTGTGGCGTTTTATTTGATCTGTTGGTCGCTGATCCAACGTGGACGTGGTTTGCGTAGCTAAGGCTATTTCCTCTCCTCTGGATTTGGGGGAGAGGAGTTTTGACGGCTATCACCCTTTATCAACAATGGTCAGGGTAGACTGATTTTCGGCTAAGGAGGAAGGCGATGTTAGGTTGGGTAATTACCTGTCACGATGACCGGGCGCAAGAGATACTGGATGCGCTGGAGAAAAAACATGGGGCACTTCTTCAGTGCCGGGCCGTGAATTTCTGGCGCGGATTAAGCTCTAATATGCTCAGCCGCATGATGTGCGATGCTCTGCATGAAGCGGACTCTGGTGAGGGTGTCATCTTCTTAACCGATATAGCCGGAGCGCCACCGTATCGCGTGGCTTCATTATTAAGCCACAAACACTCCCGTTGCGAAGTGATTTCTGGTGTCACGTTACCGTTAATTGAACAGATGATGGCTTGCCGTGAAACCATGACCAGTTCAGAGTTTCGCGAGCGTATTGTCGAACTGGGTGCGCCGGAGGTGAGTAGTCTTTGGCACCAACAACAAAAAAATCCGCCTTTCGTCCTCAAACATAATTTGTATGAGTATTAACCCGCGATTCTGATGGCGCTTTTGCTACAATAAAAGCGTTGTTTCACCCTCGGTTATTTTTTCATGTACAAACAAGCTGTTATTCTCCTGCTGATGCTGTTTACCGCAAGTGTCAGTGCCGCGTTACCTGCCCGTTATATGCAAACCATCGAAAATGCTGCGGTCTGGGCGCAAATTGGTGACAAGATGGTGACCGTGGGGAATATTCGGGCCGGACAAATCATTGCCGTGGAGCCCACTGCCGCAAGTTATTACGCATTTAATTTTGGCTTTGGCAAAGGTTTTATCGATAAAGGTCATCTCGAGCCGGTTCAGGGGCGACAAAAAGTTGAAGACGGTTTGGGCGACCTCAACAAGCCGCTGAGTAATCAGAACTTAGTTACCTGGAAAGATACGCCGGTCTATAACGCGCCGAGTGCGGGAAGTGCGCCATTTGGGGTACTGGCGGACAATTTGCGCTACCCGATTTTGCATAAACTGAAAGACAGGTTAAATCAAACCTGGTATCAGATCCGTATTGGCGATCGACTGGCCTATATCAGCGCACTGGATGCCCAACCCGATAATGGCCTGTCGGTGCTAACCTATCACCATATTCTGCGCGACGAAGAAAACACCCGTTTTCGCCATACTTCGACGACCACATCGGTACGCGCTTTCAATAACCAGATGGCCTGGCTGCGTGACAGGGGATACGCGACACTGAGCATGGTGCAGCTGGAAGGCTACGTGAAGAATAAGATCAATCTCCCTGCGCGAGCGGTGGTGATTACCTTTGATGATGGCCTCAAGTCGGTGAGCCGCTATGCGTATCCTGTGTTGAAACAATATGGCATGAAGGCGACGGCGTTTATTGTTACCTCACGCATCAAACGTCACCCGCAGAAGTGGAACCCAAAATCGCTGCAATTTATGAGCGTTTCTGAGCTTAACGAAATTCGCGATGTATTTGATTTCCAGTCACATACCCATTTTTTGCATCGGGTAGATGGTTATCGCCGACCCATATTACTGAGCCGTAGTGAGCACAATATTCTGTTTGATTTTGCACGTTCACGCCGCGCTCTGGCGCAATTTAATCCGCATGTCTGGTATCTTTCGTATCCGTTTGGCGGATTTAATGACAACGCCGTGAAGGCAGCAAACGATGCCGGATTTCACCTGGCGGTGACAACCATGAAAGGCAAAGTAAAACCGGGGGATAATCCGTTGTTACTAAAACGACTTTATATCTTAAGAACGGATTCGCTGGAGACGATGTCGCGGCTGGTGAGTAACCAGCCGCAGGGATAACAATCAAGCAACCTGTACCGGAATCGCTTTCGCGGTACGTTTCATTTCATTGTCGCCTTCAAAATAGGCGACGTTGGGTCGCCAGGTGCGAGCTTCTTCATCTGGCATGGTAACGAAGCTGGCGATGATGACAATATCGCCGACACTGGCGCAGTGGGCCGCCGCACCGTTAACAGAAATAATTCTCGAACCGCGTTCTGCCGCGATGGCATAAGTGGAGAAACGCTTGCCGTTGGTGACATTCCAGATATCAATGGCTTCGTTTTCGAGAATACCGGCTGCGTCAAGAAAATCCTGGTCAATGGCGCAAGAACCTTCATAGTGCAGGTCCGCATGAGTCACTTTCACGCGGTGGAGTTTGCCCTGCAGCATCGTGCGAATCATAACTTCTACCTTTCTACCCTGTCGTTAACGAAGCAGGCGATGCCTGCTTTGAGGAAATTCTCACGCAGTATTGCCCGATTTTTGTTTAGTGTCTACTCATCTGACGGCATTTGCGTCAGCAGTTTGCGTACCGCGCCGAAGCGTGCCATGTATCGCCTGTAACGAATTGATATTTCTCTGAACGCTGCTCGGTAAACAATAAAGAGGTGGCTGACGATAGCGCGCCTTGACTGGATACTGCCTTCACGCAAAGCCACACGGAAGACAGGGAAGATGGATGCACCGAGTACCACACCGCATGACGCGGTATTTAAACAATTTTTAATGCATGCGGAGACGGCTCGCGACTTTCTGGAGATACATTTGCCAGTGGAATTACGCGAACTTTGTGACCTCAACACGCTTCATTTAGAGTCGGGGAGTTTCATTGAAGAGAGCCTGAAAGGACACTGCACGGACGTGCTCTATTCCGTGCAAATGCAGGGCAATCCCGGTTATCTGCATGTTGTGATTGAACACCAAAGCAAGCCGGATAAGAAAATGGCCTTTCGCATGATGCGTTATTCTATAGCCGCCATGCACCGGCATCTGGAGGCTGACCACGATAAGCTGCCGCTGGTGGTGCCGATACTGTTTTATCAGGGCGAGGCCACACCTTATCCGCTATCAATGTGCTGGTTTGATATGTTTTACTCGCCGGAGCTGGCGCGACGCGTCTATAACAGTCCTTTCCCGCGGGTGGATATCACCATCACACCGGATGACGAAATCATGCAACATCGGCGGATTGCGATTCTCGAACTACTGCAAAAACATATTCGCCAGCGCGACTTAATGTTATTGCTTGAGCAACTGGTCACGCTGATCGACGAAGGGTACACTAGCGGAAGTCAGTTAGTTGCCATGCAAAACTATATGCTGCAACGCGGTCATACTGAACAAGCGGATTTGTTTTACGGTGTGTTGAGAGACAGGGAAACGGGAGGGGAGTCTATGATGACGCTGGCGCAGTGGTTTGAAGAGAAAGGGATTGAGAAGGGGATTCAGCAGGTAAGACAGGAAGTAAGTCAGGAATTCTCCCAGCGTCTTCTGAGTAAAGGAATGTCTCGGGAAGACGTTGCAGAGATGGCAAATTTACCTCTTGCTGAGATTGATAAGGTAATTAACCTTATTTAAGTTACCTGTGTTATGACAGATGACGTGGGGTAAATTAATAACTGGCGCCATCAGCCGTAGCGCCAGTTAAGTATTACGCCAGCTCGACCATTTTGTTGTCGATCAGGCGAGCATCGCCAAGCCAGGCGGCTACCAGAATTACTGCCCGTTTGCTGGTTTCAGAAACTTCCAGCAATGTGTCGGCATCGCGAATCTGAATATCATCGGCGCGGAAGCCTTTTTCATTCAGTTCTTGCCCCGCAATGGTAATAATTTCATCGAGATCCCGTTCCCCAGCCTGCAATTTGTCAGCAATCGAACTTAAAACTTTGTACAGACCAGGCGCAATTTTGCGTTGTTCCGCCGTCAGATAACCGTTACGGGAACTTAGCGCCAGACCGTCTTTGGCGCGCATAATTGGCACACCGACAATCTCAATATCGAAGCCCATATCGGCAACCATTTTGCGGATCAGCGCCAGTTGCTGAAAATCTTTTTCACCGAAGCAGGCGATGTCCGGCTGGACCAGGTTGAACAGCTTGCTGACAATAGTCGAAACGCCGCGAAAATGTCCCGGACGGCTGGCACCTTCCAGCATGGTCGAAAGGCCAGGAACGTCAACGTAAGTGTGGGTTTCAGTACCGTTCGGGTAGATCTCTTTTACCGAAGGGGCGAAAACTAAATCCACTTTACGTTTGTTTAGCTTCTCGCAGTCCTCCTGCAAGGTCCGTGGATAACGAGCCAGATCTTCCGGGCGGTCGAACTGCATCGGGTTAACGAAAATACTGACGACGACCACATCGGCGCGGGCTTTGGCTTCGTCGACCAGCTTCATATGGCCATCGTGCAGGTTACCCATGGTAGGCACCAGCGCCACGCGCTTGCCTTCCATACGCAGGCGGCGAATTTGCTGACGCAGCAGCGGCAGGGTTTCGATAATTAACACAACGTGACTCCTTAATGGAAACTGTGTTCTTCGCCCGGATAAACGCCGGACTCCACTTCAGCCATATACTGCCGCACAGCCGCGCGGATGTCGCCCGTTTCGGCGAGGAAATTTTTAGCGAATTTAGGAATGTGACCGCCGGTAATACCAAAGGCGTCGTGCATCACGAGGATCTGCCCGTCAGTGACGTTGCCTGCGCCAATGCCAATAACCGGGATCGCCAGTGCTTCGGTAATACGTTTTGCCAGTTCAACCGGCACGCATTCCAGCACCAGCAGCTGTGCCCCAGCAGCTTCTAAGGCTAATGCATCGCTGAGCAGTTGATCGCCCGCTTCATCGCCGCGCCCCTGAACTTTGTAGCCACCGAAAATATTCACTGACTGTGGTGTTAAACCTAAGTGACCACATACAGGAACGGCACGTTCGGTCAGCATTTGTACGGTTTCTACCAGCCACTCACCGCCTTCAATTTTGACCATGTTAGCACCGGCACGCATAACCGTTGCGGCGTTTTCGAAGGCTTGTTCCGGCGTGGCATACGCCATAAACGGCAGGTCAGCCAGCAGCAGGCAGTTTGGTGCGCCGCGACGTACGGCGGCAGTGTGGTAGGCGATATCGGCAACGGTAACTGGCAGGGTGGAGTCGTGCCCCTGAACCGTCATGCCCAGCGAATCGCCCACCAGCATGACGTTAAGCCCTTCATCAGCAAAGAGTTTGGCGAAGCTATAGTCATAAGCGGTGATGGTCGCGAAACGTTTTTTTTCCTGTTTGTACTTCTGCAGTAAGGAGATGGTGGTCGGTTTCATAACGTATCCTGATAAATTGATGTTGTGCTGTCTGGCATTTTATCAGTCACATTGGTGGGGGCAATGATTTATCCGTAGCAGCACTGCCAGAAGGTGACAGTGCTGCTACGTTATCAGGGATAGGTTACCTGGAAAGTACTGGTGGCTTTAAATTCGCCGGGTTCGATAGCAATATTCCCGTCTTGCTTTAATGTTGCCTGGAAATGAAGAGGCTGTGATGTGCCGTTACCTTGATTAGGGTAAACCCCATCGGAGGTGTCATCTTCGGTTTCATAATCTATATAAACAGAATTCGTATCATTAGGTTTTAATGTCATTAGCGGATTTTTACTGGTTGCTAAACCTTCAATGAGTACGCCAACGCCTTTGGCGGCAGTGCTTCCAGTAAGCGTATTACCAAGCAGTTGTGTGTTTTGAGTACCTACTTTTCCAGTGACGAGTTTTGTTTCAATATTACGCACACGAATACAATTCTGAAGCGAGATATCAAAGGGAACAGGTGAAGCGCCATTTTTAATTGTCCCAGAGCTATATTCTCCCATTCTAACCGTTGAACCATTGACTGATGGCCCGGTAAGTATGGAGGTAAAACATGTTGGTAAGGTTAATTTGACATTATTCAGTGTGAAATTGACATAAATGTGGTTGCTGTGATCTACAACTTTTGTACCAGGACTGTAGGCCTTAAACGAATAAAGGTAATTTGATGAACTGGATAACTGGACTTGCTGATTAAGTGTAGGATCGAAATTAGTATCTGTATAAAATTCAACAGTTATGTTGTGTACTATACCACCAATAGCCCAAAACTTATCGTAGTCGTCTGCTTTGTTGCAACCCTTAGTTTGTAGATCGCTGTCTGTGACGGAAAAGAAAAATTCTTGGTTGGAAGGATCTCCGATATAGATTCCTGGCGATTGAATGTCAGTTATTGTATCGTATGCAGACCAGACCCTTGATATTAACATGGTGTAATACAGACCAGGAACAGATGTATTAAATAGTTTATGTCCGCCATAATCTTTACCTGAATAGACCATGGCATTTTCAATAGTTATTGGACCAGGATTCGCTCTGCCAGATGTATTGCAGTAAAGAATACCACCACCGGTACCTGTATCCAGGTATGACCAGTACATTTTTACCCCAGTCGGGCCGAGCTGCGTGGGTTTATAAAAAACCAAGTTGCTTGCTGTTGATGTGTAATTAAAGGTCATCTGTGCGGCAGTGGAGGGGCCTCGATAGTTATCAACTCCTGCATTATTTCCCACAATAAAACTTGTATATGCACTGACTGTATTACAACAAGAATACAGTGCTAAAAAAAGAATGTACCTGAAGATAGTCTTCATTTTTACTCCAATGTTTCTTTATTGTTATGGTTTGCGCTGTTTTTGTTTGTTATTCGTAGTAAATATCCACTAACACATGGCTCATAAGTTGACCAGATGTAACACTCAATGCAGGATCGATTTTTTGCATTCGGGTGCTAAATTTCCAGGATGAACCATTCATGTCATCCGACATTACTGGATAAACGGAACGAGATCCGCCTGAAGCATTAAGAACATTGAATGTATTCGCCGAATCCTGAGTAGAAAATATAACTACTCCTACATTACTTGCTCCTGACGAAATTTCATTAGCAAATATTTGCCTAGAGCCAGCAGCCATGACACCGCTAAGGGCTCTAAAATCAATATGTAACTGATTTAGCACATCGCCAGTTCCCTGTAATGCACAGTCGGATACAGTGATAGTGAACTCTTTTCCACCTGGTTGATAACTTTCAGGAGTAACATTACCTGAAAAATATCCCACCCCAACGACGCCAAGATCAATATTACCCTGGTTACTGATTCCGCTTTTGCAGGTGCTGTTTTTTACATTGGCAACAAGGTCAATATCCTGTCCAGCAATGGCTGGACAGGCGATGCAAAACAGTAATGACAGAAACAGAATTATTCTCTTCATCAGCTTACGTTGAGTGGGATGCATATATAGTTCCTGAATCTGTAAGTCTGTTAGTTATAGGTTACTGTAAATGTGGCTGGTGCAGAAAACTTACCCGCAGTGACATTGTTTACGGTTTTATTTTTTTCCACGACCAGGCGTGCACTCATCGGATAATAAACGACCGCATTGGCTGCAGTGGAGATTGTTACCTCTTGTGATGCTGGTGTTACACAGCTAAATTGTGTTGCACTCCCTGTTGCCGGAGTTACAGTGCTCCAGACTTCAACGGCGACAGCACTTGCTTTATCTGCGGCTGTGGAACCATTTGCAAACCCCGCACCGTCATTAGCAGTTCCCTCGCATGTGGCTCGCTTGGTTAATTTTATTTGCGCTTTTTTATTGGGGATACCCGCACAGTCTTTGAATTTGAGTTTGAATGTTTTTACTTTGGTCTTGGCATTGATTTCAGAAATATATACATCACCAAAATCAACAACAGAAATGTCCTGATCAGAGTCATTTACTAATGTAGCGGTACAAGTACCCATTTCTACAGTAGTAATAACGGTCAGTCCAATACTGTCTGTTGCCGCATAAGAGAGTACGCTGAACAATGAGGCAGCCAAAACGACACTGCTGGATAATCCATAACGTAAATTTTTAAATGTCATCATAATTATCCTTCTTATTGATAGATGAAATTAAACGTCGCCAGTGCACGAAAATTCCCCGGTACGCCTTGCCCTGCATCTGTTTCACGTAGCGCAACGGTCATTTCAAGACCCTTATCGGGCTGCATCTCGTCTGTGCTCCAGCGTATCTTTTCCGCACTGTTAGGTTTAAGGAAAGTGGCATCATCAGTAGTCCGTTTTTTGAAACCCATACCGATATTACTTGTCGTCGAAGATGAATCACCAGACTGCGGTATAATAAGCTTAGGTGAGCTTGATGATGCATTTCCGGTCAGAGTGGTATCAATCCAACTGATGCCACTGCTGCACCCACTGGCAACCAGTTTAAAATCAGCCTGAGATTCTGTCGTTTTATTCGCGATCTTATCCAGACCCATCTTAGGGATTCTCAATGTGTAGTTATTATTGCCATCATTCGTGACGTTATTACCAGTAAGTGTGATGTTACAGGTTGTCGCTTTGACAGTGGCTGTAAACTCTACATTAATATCCGTTGCAAATACTGAGGGTGATAATAATATTCCCATCAGTATCACTATTTTATGTGGCGTTGTTTTTATCATTTGACGTCCCTTGTAGTTACTGAATCTGACACCGAATTCCATTCAGAATAATAGATTGTGCTATTTTTTCTGCTTCTGGGCTTTGTTGATAATGCGCAAGACAACTTACGGGTTTACTTTGTTCGAGCCATTTAATGCTGATATTTCCCTGCTGCTCAATACCACGAACAAATGCTTGTCCACCCTGTCCAACATTACCAATGACATTGCCTTGCTCATCATAAATATCTGCAGCAAATGGAATATTTTTACCATCACTTCGTGTGATGTTCATAATGGCTGATTGCCCTTGCACGGTTTCAAAATCAGCAAAGACGACTGAACCCTGACGCGGTACAGCTACTGCACTGGTACTTTTTAATTCAACATCGTTCTCAAGATCGTTGATATCCAGCGCGATACGGTTTTCATGATAAGGAGAAAGAGCGCTGGTGACACCATAACCCCATCGATCGATAGTACTGTTGCCATAATTTATTCGCGCTCCTTGAGCACCTGGAGCCTGAACTACCGCCAGTGTATCGGAGTCGCTAAAACTATCATTACTGAAAGTCAGTCCACCGCTATGCAATACAAAACCACCGTCGGTGCTGAGAGAAACTTGACGGCTGTTATCGCTATTTGCAGAAATTGAACCTGCCAGCGTTCCCCATGGTGACTCATAGCTGGCATAACCCCCAACATAACTCAAATCTTTGCTGGCTTTATTCATCGTATAGCCAGTATTCACGCTATAACTGACGCGAGCGTTATCGCTATAGCCACTGCTGCTAACGTTGAGTTGGTTATTACCCTTAAAGTCACTGCTTATTTGAGTATCAATACTCTGGAAACCTGAAGTACGTTGTTCAGTGCCAAGTAATTTTTCAATTGGAATGGTGAAACTAAGATAAACGCTATCGTCAGTGTCGCCGTCTTCATTCCATGAACGCTGGGCACTGACACTGTAGCTGCCCCAGGATGTACTGTTACTGTAGCCAATAGAGTAATTGCTACGATTTTGTCCGGAAGCCCAGTAATCGGACCAACTTCCGGAAAGATAAAATGAACCGTAATCTTTTTTCTCAAATTTCAACGGTTGGTTAATACTGACCGTAACCTGATTTTTCATGCGTGAGTAATTACGCATGGATTTCGGTTCAAGATCTTGTTCGGGATGTTTCACTTCATCAATTAGAGTTAGTGCATCATTAAGACCAAGGTAATTCTGTGTCGAATAGCGATAGGCCGCGATATTCAGTGAAGTACTTGTTTCTTCGAATAACTTGTTCCAGGAAACACGATAACTTTGCCCCTGGTATGTTTTATCATCCGGGATACGAACATTGGAATGAGTCACATCGAAAGAAAATGCACCAACTGAAGTATTCAGACCAAGACCTAACAAACCAGCGGTATAGTTATTATCGGTTATCTGAATACCGGTATAACCCGTCAGATAGTTATTCAGGCCGTAGTAGTAGCTTGCTTGAAATAAATTAGGCTCATCCTGAATATCATCTTTTAAGACCTGACCGCCGCTAATATCCCAACGTCCAACGCCAGGGCGTAACATTTGAACAACGGATGAGAAAGGTTGCGAGAATGTCCGCTTTGAGCCATCGGATTCTTCGATGGTAACAATAAGATCGCTGCCGTACCCTGACGGACTCAGATCATCAATGACGAAAGCGCCTGGCGGCACCGTCGTTTCATAAATCTTATAGCCACCTTGCGTAATAGTGACTTTGGCGTTGGTATTGGCAACGCCATGAATGATAGGCGCAAAGCTGGGGAAGGTGCGAACAAGTTCCTGATATGAGATCATCATATTCATCCGGAGCGCAT
>OKQJ01000490.1_pt1 | contig 10286 bp, 9 predicted proteins | sample 1614171 | NCBI WGS metagenome assembly OKQJ01 (sample SAMN04436911, study PRJEB24849) | human gut metagenome | biome: human gut; feature: NICU; material: stool | host: Homo sapiens | place: USA: Saint Louis, MO | collected 2012-05-30 | reverse complement strand
CATCCCCCAGACCGCCCACCCCCGCCGTCAGGGAGCAGAACACCAGGGGAACCACCAGCATCTTTACCAGATTGAGAAACAGGGTGCCGAAGGGCTGAATCCAGGCCGCGGAAAACTCCGGGGCATCCTGGAGCGCCAGCCCGGCCAGCACGCCCAGCCCCAGGCCCAGCAGGATCCGGAGCGAAAGGGGCAGCTTGCGTCTCATGCTCCACCTCCATTCCCCACTAGGATATGGAGGCGGGGGGAAAACCATACGGAGGAACGGCCATGGAGTACATTCCCGCCAAGCAGATCTTAAGCCGCAACAGGAGCACCGCCTGGTTCGGCACCGACTACACCATGAACCTGTACCGGGGCTGCTGCCACGGCTGCATCTACTGCGACAGCCGCAGCGCCTGCTACGGCATCGAGGATTTCGGCCGGGTGCGGGCCAAGGAGAACGCCCTGGCGCTCCTGCGGGACGAGCTGCGGCGGAAGGTGCGCCCCGGCATTGTGGGCATGGGCTCCATGAGCGACCCTTACAACCCCTTCGAGGGGGAGCTCCAGCTCACCCGCCACGCCCTGGAGCTGCTGGACGCCTACGGCTTCGGGGCGGCCATCGCCACCAAGGGAGACGGGATTACCCGGGACATAGACGTGCTGCGCTGCATGAGGGAGCACGTGCCGGTGCTGTGCAAGGTGACCGTCACCACCACCGATGCCGCCCTGGCCGCCCGGGTGGAGCCGAACGCCCCCAGCCCCGCCCGGCGGATGGAGGCGGTGGCCCGGCTGGCGGAGGCGGGGCTGTTTGCTGGCGTGTTGCTCATGCCGGTTCTCCCCTTTTTGGAGGACAATGTGGAAAACGTGCGGGCGGTGGCGGAGGCCGCGGCGGAGGCGGGGGCCCGGTTTGTCTACCCCGCGTTCGGTATGACGCTCCGTGATCAGCAGCGGGAATATTACTATCAGGCATTGGAAAAAGGCTTTCCCGGCCTGGCGGAGCGCTACCGGCGGCAGTACGGACCCCGCTACGAGTGCCCCAGCCCACGGGCAAAGGCCCTGTGGGCTGCCCTGGAGGAGCGGTGCCGCGCCCTGGGCCTGCTGTGCCGGATGCGGGACATCACCGCCGCCTATCAGCGCGGCTACGGGGAGCGGCAGCTCACCTTTTTCTAAGGCTGCGGCTCAATGTCCATGGACGCCATCTGTTCCGGCGTACAGCCGTTGGCGGCGCCCATCTGCGTCCAGTAGCGTGTGGAGGCCCGCACAAAGGAGCGGGGGGACAGGGGCATGGTGACCGCCAGCTCGGCGGACCGTCCGGCGGCGACGGCCCTGGCCAGCGCCCTGATGCTCCGCCTGACCAGGAAGGCGAAGGGGGTGCCCAGGATGGCCTCCCCGCCGCCGATTTTGAGGCATGCGCCGAAGGGATAGCCGTTCTCCAGGCAGAAGAGGCGCACCATGTCCACCGCGACATCGTTCTGGTGTGGCTCCAGAAAGCCGCAGTTGATCAGCACGCTGATACGCGGCCTGTGCTCCGGCCCGGCCCCCTCCAGGAACTCCAGAAAGCGCAGGAGAGGGGCGGGAAGGCCGTCGGCATAGAGGGGGAAGACCAGCAGCAGGTCGGTGCAGTCCGCCGCAGCCGCCGCCAGCTCGGCGTGATTCTTTGCAGTCAGGGCCGCATAGCGGGCCTCCCCCTTCCAGCGGGCCTGGAACAGCTCGGCGTAGCGCCTGGAATTGGAGCGGGGGGCGCGGGGGCTGCCGTTTACGATCAGAAGCTTCACCACCGGGCCACCTCCTCTCCCACGGCGGCCTCCAGCTCCCCCTCGGCCACAAAGCGGACGCGGTGGCTGCGGAAGGACATATTGTGGGCGTTGCGCTCCACCAGCCGGGTGAACAGGGCGCGCTCCTCCGCCCGGTCCGCCCCGTAGGCCAGGATCACCGCGTCCTTGGGGACCACGGCGCGCTGAACGTGGTGAGTCTCGCCGTTGTGGATGCGGAGAAAGGCCTGCTGCACCGGAATGGCCCGCTCCAGCATGGTCTTCATCACCGGCGCGTAGGAGCCGTATTTGACCCGGCTGACATAGAGTACCTGCTCGCTCCGGGCGATGAGGGGATATACCCGTGCCGCGTCGTCCCGGATGACGCAGCGGCCGGGCGTTTTGGTCCAGCAGCCGAAGCAGCCCACGCAGTTTGCGATGCGGAGGGCGGAGAGATCCACGGCGGCGGCATCCTGGGGGAGAGCGGCGGACACGGGACGGTCCGTCATCAACAGTTTCATGGGTGCTCCTTTCCGGGGGAGAATTCCCCCAGTGAAATGATATGATTTTATCACAGTGCGGGCCAAAGGGCAAGAAAAGGCCGCAAAATTTAAGCTCCGCTATAGGATCGGTTAAAATTGGCTAAAATCCCGGCGCGTCCCCTTGCGCACCGGGGCAAAACGGGGTAGAATAAGGCCAGCAACCCAACAAGCCGCACCGTAAGGAGGTTTTTAATATGGCTTTTTTGGATGAACTGAAGGATCGTGCAATGGATCTGGGCCGGGCCGGCGTGGCCAAGTCCAAGCAGCTTGCGGAGATCACCAAGCTGTCCCTGAACAACGCCAGCGAGGAGGACGCCATCAAGAAGGCGTATGTGGAGATCGGCAAGCTGTACTATGCCGAGCGGGGCATGGCCCCTGAGGCGGCCTACGTGGCCCTGTGTGAGCGTATCACCGCCGCCAAGGTCAACATTGAGGAGAACAAGAACCGCATCGCCGAGCTGAAGGCTGAGGGCAATGTGTCCGACGCGGACATCCCCCACGTGGAGACCGACGTGCCCCCTGAGGAGCCGGTGGACGGCGGCTGCGGCTGCTGCGATCACGAGGTGGCTCCCGAGGAGGTATTCTCCGACGACGACAAGCCCCAGGAATAAGCATCTGACCCGACAGGGCCCGCCATCCGGCGGGCCCTGTTCCTGTGACTGGACAACATCAACCCCTAATGCAGTATACGGCGATTGCCTGCAAAGAAAGGGTGACGGCATTGATATTGCACAGGGCGAGGCCGCCGCGGGGAGCGGCAAAGGAGAAGGCGCATACCCTCCCCACGGAGAGGGGGACGGATTTCTCCACCAGGTGCCGAACAGGGCGGGGAGCGTGGGGCAGGGCGATGGGAAGGCCGGCGAGGGATTCCGGCAGCTCCGGCGCTCCGGGAGACAGAACTTGGTTTCCTCCAGAAAGGCCAGATCCATTTGAAAATCCCTCCCAAAACTGCATCGTATACGAAAACATAAAACGAGCGTGCACGGCAGAGCCGTGTACGCTCGTTTTCAACTCAGACCGGATTCGCCTGCCAGGCAAAATCACAGGATGCGGCGGGCGCCCACGTAGACGTTGGCGTAGTGGCCGCGGGTAAGATCGTCAATCTTGACGGTGTATGTATTGGTAGAGGCGTGGATGAACTGCCCGCCGCCAATATAGATGCCCACATGAGAGGCGGCCTTGCTGGTGTTGTACTTGAAGAACACCAGGTCGCCGGGCTGCAGCTCGCTCTTGGAGACGGAGGTGCCGTTGGAGAGCTGAGTGGAGGCGGTGCGGTTCAGGGTGTAGCCGAAATGGCGGTACACATAGCTGGTATACCCGGAGCAGTCAAAGCTGCTGGGGCCGTTGCCGCCGTACACATAGGGGCAACCGAGGTACTGCTTGGCGTAGTCCACCACCTGCTGGCCCAGGCTGCTGCTGGAGGCGGTGGCCACAGCGGTGGCGCCGTCGCCGCGGGAGCCGGCGGAGTCCTTGCAGGTGACCATGTAATCGCTGCTGACATAGCCGGTGACGCCATTGGTAGAGATCTTGTACCAGCCGTTGTCGATGCCCACGATGTTGACCACCGCACCGTTGTTGAGGGAGGTGACCTTACCGTAGCTGGTGCCGGGGCCGCTGCGCACATTCAGGGGAGAACCCTGGGACTGGACCAGGCCGTAACCGATGGTGACATCCGCCTTGGCGGACACGTTCAGGTACTCGCCGGACATATAGCCCTCCACGGACTTGTAGTCCACCTTATACCAGCCGTTGCCAGCGTCCTCCAGAACCACCACGGTGTCGCCCTTGGAGGCGGTACCCAGTACGGTGGCGGAGGTGCTGGCCTCGTCGCGGAGGCGGAGAGCGTCGGTGTTGACGGTGCCCACGCCGACACTGGCGGCGGAGGCGCTCACCACGCAGACGGTGGAGAGGACGGCAGTTACAAGCGCGGTGCGCAGGAGCTTGGCAGGCTGTATCATGGGTCGATTCCTCCAGTTTCAAAGTAATACCCGCCCGGAGGGCGGGGCTTTGGCTTCTCGGGTGTAAGGCGGGGTTACGGGTTGGCGAGCGCGCGCTCCAGCCAGACGGACGCCACGTCCATGGCGGCGTAGAGGCTGTCTTTCTCAGTTTTCTTAACCACCCGGTCCCGGCTCTTCAGATCCGGGTCGGTGAGCTGAAGCTGAACGGAAACCTTGGTCGCCACGTCCAGGTCCTGATCCTTCTTCTGGGAGAGAATCTGGAGCATGATGATATATTTCTGGGCCATGCTGCCGTAGTAGATCAGGCTGTCCTTCCGGCGGAGGGGGTGGCCCTTGTAGGTCAGGGGAATATTCTGAGCTGCCATTTTGACCTCCTTTGAGGATTGTAACTATTCTTAAAAACTGTAACCAAATTGTAACACATTGTTTCCAGCTCGTCAACTGCTTTCCTGCTGATTTCACAGGAAATTTGTACCGGCATGCCAGATGGTAGGGGACAGGCTGTTACTCTCTGGATTTTTGAGGGAAGGCGAGTCGGCGGGCGAGGGAGAGGACCGCAAAGGCCAGGCCGGCCAGCATGAGCAGGGCCTCGCACAGCATGGGGAACAGGCGGCCATCCAGGGAGACCGCCAGGGTAAATTTCCCCCGCAGGACCACCACATAGGCGCCCAGGGAGGCCAGCTCCACCAGCAGGGCGCAGGGGGCGGAGCGGGGGAACGCGCAGGCCCAGGCCAGAGCCAGCACGTCAGCCAGGAAGAAGTAGCGCTCATGCATGTGGGGCAGCAGGAAGGGTCCGCCGATGGCCAGGACAACCGCGGCGGCCAGAAGAGCCCGGTCGTCCACCTGGCGGCGGAAAACCAGCAGGGCGGCCAGCACGGCCGCAGCGAGGGCGAAGGCGGCCAGGATGCCCAGGCGGGCGGCGAGGGCAGTGTTCACCTCCGCGCCGTGGGGAATCAGGGCGTACATATTGGGGGCGTTCAGGTTCAGATAGCCGGAGTACTCGGCGGCCTGCCCGAAATAGACCCCCAGGATGTCCCCCAGGGGCTTGCCCAGCAGCAGCGCGGGCACACAGGTGGCGGCATAGGCCGCCGGAAACCACAACAGCTCCCGGAAGCGCACCCGCCGGAGCAGCCACAGCCCGCCCCACAGGGGGAGCACAAAGACGGTCTGTAGTTTAAAGGAGAAGGCGATCCCCAGCAGGAGCAAAGAGCTTCGGTTCCGCCTCTCCAGCGCGCAGGCCAGGGCGTGGAGGGTGAGGGCGCCGTACAGGGCGTCGCACTGCCCCCAGAACGCGCCGTTGAGTATCACCGTGGGCAGCAGCAGAAGCAGGCAGAAGCAGAGCAGGGGGCGGTTCGGGCTCTCCGGCGCGAAATGCCGCACCAGCCGGAAGCCGCCCCAGGCCAGCACCACGTCAAACAGAATGGAGAAGAGCTTGATGAGGTACAGGTCGGGTATGGGCAGATAGGAGATGGCGGCAAGAAAATAGAGGTAGGGCGCGTTATAGTTGCCGATCGGCAGCTTCACGGCCGCGAAGCCGCCCCCATCCCGGAAGGCCGCGGCCCATTGGGAGAGGAACATCTGGTAATCGGCGGACTGGTAGTCCAGCAGCAGGGCCCGGAGGAAGAAGGCCAGCCCAATGGGCAGCAGGGCGTCCAGCAGCCGGGGACGGTCCAGGCCCTCCCGGCGGAGCAGCCGCAGCGCCAGGGCGGCCAGGGCCAGCAGGAGCAGAAAGACGGCCAGATGAGCGGGCGCTCCGCCCAGGGCAAGGGAGCCGGCGGGAAACAGGCTCAGGCCCAGCAGGGCCAGTCCCGCTGCGGCCCACGAGAGGGAAAAGACGTTCATAGGCACCTCCTGTCGAAAAAAGGCCCGGGGCAATGGGGTGCCCCGGGCCTTTCACAGTGGGATCAGACTTCAGCGGACTCGGAGAGGACCGCCGCCTCGGCGGGGGCCTCCTCCTCGGGAACCGCCTCCTCGCCGCTCTGGGCGGTGCCCTCGTCGTCCACCTTGTCGTACTTGCGGTAGACGGACAGGCCGGAGCCGGCGGGGATCAGCTTGCCGATGATGACGTTCTCCTTCAGGCCCAGCAGGTGGTCCACCTTGCCCTGAATAGCGGCCTCGGTGAGCACCTTGGTGGTCTCCTGGAAGGAGGCGGCGGACAGGAAGGAGTCGGTGGCCAGAGAGGCCTTGGTGATGCCCATCAGCAGGCGGGTGCAGGTGGGCAGCTTGAGCTCGAGGCCGTCGTTGGTCTCGCCGGCGTCGATGCGCTTCTGCACGGCCTCCTTGGCATCCTCAAAGCGGATGAGATCGACGGTGGAACCGCTGAGCAGATCGGAATCGCCCGCGTCCTCCACCCGCACCTTGCGCATCATCTGGCGGCAGATGACCTCGATGTGCTTGTCGTTGATGTCAACGCCCTGCTGACGGTAGGGCTTCTGAACCTCCTGGATGAGGTAGTCGTACACGGCGTGGACGCCGCGCACCCGCAGGACGTCCTGGGGGTAGAGGGCACCCTCGGTGAGGGCGAAGCCCTTCTCCACGGTGTCGCCGTCCTTCACCCGCAGGCCCGCGTAGGGCAGGGCGTAGGAGACCACCTCGCCGTCGCTGGCGGTGATGGTGACGTTGCAGATGGCGTTGCGCTTGGCCTCCTCCAGAGTGACCCTCACCCCGGGCAAGACCCTGGGTGATGTCGCCGCCGGCGACGCCGCCGGTGTGGAAGGTACGCATGGTGAGCTGGGTGCCCGGCTCGCCGATGGACTGGGCGGCGATGATGCCCACGGCCTCGCCCTCGCCCACGGGCTCGCCAATGGCCAGGTTGATGCCATAGCACTTGGAACAAACGCCACTGCGGGCGCGGCAGGTGAGCACGCTGCGGATCTTCACGGAGTGGATGCCGTGGTCCTCCAGCAGCTTGGCGTGGTCGGCGGTCATCATGGTGTGGTGGTCGATGAGCACCTCGCCGGTCTGGGGATCGCAGATATCCTCCACCGGATAACGGCCCTTGAGCCGCTCGCCGAAGGTCTCGATCACCTGGCCGTTCTCCACGATCTCGCTGACGGTGATGCCGTCGTCGGTGCCGCAGTCGTGCTCGCGGATGATGACCTCCTGGGACACATCCACCAGTCGGCGGGTCAGGTAACCCGAGTCGGCGGTACGCAGGGCCGTATCGGCCATGCCCTTTCGGGCGCCTCTGGAGGAGATGAAGTACTCCAGCACGGACAGGCCCTCACGGAAGTTGGACTTGATGGGGATGAACCACGGGCGCCGGAGTCCGCCATCATCCAGATGGGGTTGTAGCGGTCCAGGCCGGCCATCAGGGCGTCGGTCACGTCCTTGGTGGTCTTTTCCCAGGCCTCGACCACCAGGCGGTAACGCTCCTCATTGGTGAGGAAGCCGCGCTTGTACTGCCGCTCGATCTTGACGATCTCCTTCTCGGTATCGGCGATCAGGCCATACTTCTTCTCGGGGATGGTCATGTCGTAGATGGAGACGGTGAGGGAGCCGCGGGTGGAGAACTTGTAGCCCCGGTTCTTGATGGTGTCCAGCACATGGGCAGACACGGTGAAGCCGTGCTTGACGATGCACTTGTCGATGATCTTGCCAAGCTGCTTCTTGCCCACGATGAAGTTGACCTCGGGGTCGAACATCTGCTCGGGGTCGCTGCGGTCCACGAAGCCAAGATCCTGGGGGATGCCCTCGTTGAAGAGCAGGCGGCCCACGGTGGTGCGCACCAGCTTGTGGCGGACAACGCCGTCCACCTCCGCCTCCCGGCGGACCAGGATGGGCACGTGGAGCTCCAGCTCGCCCTCGTCGTAGGCCAGGCGGGCCTCGATGTCGTTGGAGAAGACGTGGAGTACCTCGCGGGGCAGCGCGCCGTCCTCGGTCTCGGCGCAGATGCCGGCGTAGGTGGGAATATCATCCAGGGAGCCGGGGTTCTTCACCCAGACATAGGAGTCGGGGGTGATGGCGCCCGCGGCCAGGGCGGCCTTCACCGCAGCCACGTCGTCGTAGGTCTCCTCGGCGGTGTGCTCGGGGTACTTCTCATAGGTCAGGTAGTAGGAGCCGAGCACCATGTCCTGGGTGGGCACGGTGACGGGGCCGCCGTCCTGGGGCCGCAGCAGGTTGTTGGCCGAGAGCATGAGCACCCGGGCCTCGGTCTGGGCCTCGGCGGACAGGGGCACGTGGACGGCCATCTGGTCGCCGTCGAAGTCGGCGTTGAAGGCGGTACACACCAGGGGGTGCAGCTTGATGGCGCGGCCCTCCACGAGCACGGGCTCGAAGGCCTGGATGCCCAGGCGGTGCAGGGTGGGGGCGCGGTTGAGCATGACGGGGTGGTCCTTGATCACGAACTCCAGGGCGTCCCACACCTCGGCCTTGCCCTTGTCCACCATCTTCTTGGCGGACTTAATGTTGTTGGCCAGGCCGTCCTCCACCAGCTTTTTCATCACGAAGGGGCGGAAGAGCTCGATGGCCATCTCCTTGGGCAGGCCGCACTGATAGATCTTCAGCTCGGGGCCGACCACGATGACGGAACGGCCGGAGTAGTCTACGCGCTTGCCCAGCAGGTTCTGGCGGAAGCGGCCCTGCTTGCCCTTGAGCATGTCGGACAGGCTCTTGAGGGCGCGGTTGTTGGCGCCGGTGACGGCGCGGCCCCGGCGGCCATTGTCGATGAGGGCGTCCACCGCCTCCTGGAGCATCCGCTTCTCATTGCGCACGATGATGTCGGGGGCGTTGAGCTGGATCAAACGCTTCAGGCGGTTGTTGCGGTTGATCACCCGGCGGTACAGGTCGTTCAGATCGGAGGTGGCAAAGCGGCCGCCGTCCAGCTGTACCATGGGGCGCAGCTCGGGGGGGATCACCGGCAGCACGTCGATGATCATCCACTCGGGCTTGTTGCCGGAGATGCGGAAGGCGTCCACCACCTCCAGGCGCTTGACAATGCGGGCCTTCTTCTGGCCGGAGGCGTCCTTCAGCTCGGCGCGGAGCTGGTTGGACAGCTCCTCCAGATCAATGTCCTGGAGCAGCTTCTTCACGGCCTCGGCGCCCATGCCGGCCTCGAAGTCGTCCTCGTACTTCTCCCGCATGTCGCGGTACTCCTTCTCGGAGAGGATCTGGTTCTTGGCCAGGGGGGAGAAGCCGGGGTCAGTGACAATATAGCTGGCGAAGTAGAGCACCTTCTCCAGAATACGGGGGCTGATGTCCAACAGCAGGCCCATGCGGGAGGGGATGCCCTTGAAATACCAGATGTGGCTCACCGGGGCGGCCAGCTCGATGTGGCCCATGCGCTCACGGCGCACCTTGGCACGGGTGACCTCCACGCCGCAGCGGTCGCAGATCTTGCCCTTGTAGCGGATCTTTTTGTACTTGCCGCAGTGGCACTCCCAGTCCTTGGTGGGGCCAAAGATCCGCTCGCAGAACAGACCGTCCCGCTCCGGCTTGAGGGTGCGGTAGTTGATGGTCTCCGGCTTCTTGACCTCGCCGTAGGACCACTCGCGGATCTGTTCCGGGGAGGCGATGCCGATCTGGATGGCGTCGAATTCAGCGTAACTCATATCTTTGCTCGTCCTCCCTTAATTAGTCCATATCCTCATCGGAATAGTCATCCGAGAAGTCGTCGCTGTCGTCCAGCTCCTCTGCGTCCGCGGCGGCCAGGTCGTCGTCGTCGCTGCCCTCCTTGAGGGTGTAGCCCGCGGCGGCGAAGTCGGACTCCCCGCCGGCGTCGTAGCCGTAGTAGTCGTCGTCCTCGTCGCGGAACTTGCCGGGCTGGTAGTTGTCCTCGTCGTCGTCCTTCAGCTCGATCTCCGCGCCCTGGTCGTCCAGCACCTTGATGTCCAGGCACAGGGACTGCAGCTCCTTGACCAGGACCTTGAAGGACTCGGGCACGCCGGGCTTGGGCACGTTGTGGCCCTTGACGATGGACTCGTAGGTGCGCACGCGGCCGGTGACATCGTCGGACTTGACGGTGAGGATCTCCTGCAGGGTGTAGGCCGCGCCGTAGGCCTCCAGGGCCCACACCTCCATCTCGCCGAAGCGCTGGCCGCCGAACTGGGCCTTGCCGC
>OKQJ01000488.1_pt1 | contig 10385 bp, 7 predicted proteins | sample 1614171 | NCBI WGS metagenome assembly OKQJ01 (sample SAMN04436911, study PRJEB24849) | human gut metagenome | biome: human gut; feature: NICU; material: stool | host: Homo sapiens | place: USA: Saint Louis, MO | collected 2012-05-30 | reverse complement strand
ACAGCGTGAGAGTCTGCAAGACGTGGTTACGCGAAACATGCGCGTGGCTATGGCGGCTTTGTGGCAGCCATGAAGCTCTTCTTCGGCGCCGGACTGGTGACCCCGGCGGTGCTGGTCTCCCGGGGCATCAGCTTCTATTCCTTCCTGCTGCTCAGCGGCTGCGTCACGCTGCTGGTGCACCTGCGCACCCGGAACCGGCAGCCTGTGGCGGTGTCCCCCCGGCTCCCTAAGACCGCCCGGGGCACAGTTGTCACCTGAGCGCCGTTTTCCCTCTTGTGCGGCGGCCCGTCCTGCATTATAATGTGAATACGTTTCACGCAGGAGGGGCAAGCTATGAAGTATTTGGGAATTGATCTGGGCGGCACCAACGTGGCCGCCGCCGTGGTGGACAGCGAGGGGACCATCCTGGGCAAGGTGAGCCTGCCCACCCCGAGAGGGGCGGAGGCGGTGGCCGACCAGATGGCCGCGGCCGCCCGCGGGGCGGCGGAGGCCGCCGGTACGGCGCTGGACGAGGTGGTATCGGTGGGCATCGGCGCTCCCGGCGCCATTGAGCCGGACACCGGCGTGATCAAATACTGGTCCAATCTGGACTTCACCAATGTGCCCATCACCGCCCTGATGAAGGCGCGGCTGGACAAGGAGATCCTGCTGGAGAACGACGCCAACGCCGCTGCCCTGGGGGAGTACGCCGCGGGCGCTGGCAAGGGCAGCCAGTCCATGGTGGCCGTCACCCTGGGTACCGGCGTGGGGGGCGGCGCAATCCTCAACGGGAAGCTCTACACCGGCTTCAATTACGCGGGCATGGAGATCGGCCACTTCGTCATCGAGCACGGCGGGCGGCTGTGCACCTGCGGACGCCGGGGCTGCTTCGAGGCCTACTGCTCCGCCACCGCCCTCATCAAGCGCACCCGCCAGGTGATGGAGGAGGACCGCACCTCCAGGCTGTGGGAGCTGGCGGGGAGCCTGGAGGGGGTCAACGGCCGCACTCCTTTTGACGCCGCCGCCCAGGGCGATCCCGCCGCGGGCAAGGTCATCGACGAGTATGTGGACTACCTGGGCTGCGGGGTGGCCAGCCTGGTCAACATCTTCCAGCCGGAGGTCATCTGCATCGGCGGCGGCCCCTCCGCCCAGGGGGAGACCCTGATGGCCCCGGTGCGCTACATCCTCAACCGGGAGGACTACGCGCGCAACAACCTCCACCGCACCCGGCTGGTACGGGCGGCCCTGGGCAACGACGCGGGCCTCATTGGCGCGGCGCTGCTGCCGCTGTTCCGGTAGAGCTCCAGGGCTGAACTCCGCTCCGGCGCCGCAACGTCAACGGAGGACCTCCCTTACGGCAGGTCCTCCGTTCTTTCGTACCCGGCGCAGGGGCCCTCTTCCGGGGCCGCTGGCTCTGCCCCGCCCTCCTCCGGCGGGAAAAGGAGCAGGGAGAGCCCGAACAGAATGGCCGCCGTGATGGCGATGGCCTGTACCTTGTGCTCCTCCAGCCAGGGACGGTAGGGCTCCAGGGGCGGGACTTTCCCGGCCGCCGCGTAGAGCGCCACCGCAACCACCACGCACAGGGCCAGCCGGGTGACGGTCTGTTGTTTGTCCGGTTTGGTTTCCATAGGCGCCGCCTCCTTCTCTCCATGTATAGCGGGGGACAGGGCCGGGTAGACCAGCAGGTTGCTTCGGATGTGAAAAAACGGTAAATTTTGAGGGGGCGTACTTGTCCCACCCGGCGCGATCCACTATACTACAGAGGTATCGGACCGAATTTTGAGGAAATCAGAGGCGGAAGCATGAAACGCAAGCACACAAAGCAGCCGGCCGCGCAGGTCCCGGCCCCCCAGCCCAGGCGGGAGGTGGCCCGGCTCAGCCCCGACCCGGAGCAGGGGCTCACCCTGCACCAGGTAAAAGAGCGGCAGCAGAACGGCTGGGCAAACGACCCGGTGGACTCCCCCACCAAGACGGTGGGGCAGATCGTGCGCGAAAACGTCTTTACCTTCTTCAACTTCATCTTTGTGGTGCTGGCGGCCCTGCTGGTGGCGGTGGGCTCCTTCGACGACATGCTCTTTCTGCTCATCGCCGTGGCCAATACCGGCATTGGCATCGTTCAGCAGCTCCGCTCCAAGCAGACCGTGGACAAGCTCAACCTGCTGGCCGCCCCCCGGGCCAACGTAGTGCGGGAGGGGAACCTGATCTCCGTGCCCGCCGCCCAACTGGTGCGGGACGACGTGGCGGAGCTGGCCTCCGGCGACCAGATCCCCGCCGACGCCACCGTTCTCTCCGGCCAGGTGCAGGTCAACGAGGCCCTCATCACCGGCGAGGCCGACGCCATCACCAAGGCCCCCGGCGACGAGCTGCTCTCCGGCGCCTTCGTGGTGTCCGGTCGCTGCCGGGCCCGGCTGGACCGGGTGGGGGCGGAGTCCTACGCCGCCCGCCTCACCCTGGAGGCCAAGAAGGATGTCACCGTGGGCAAGAGCGAGATGATGTCCTCCCTGGACAAGCTCATCCGCATCATCGGCATCCTGCTCATCCCCATCGGCGTGGCCCTGTTCGTCAAGGAGTTCGTCTTCCTGGAGCGCACCGCCCAGGAGGCGGTGGTGTCCATGGTGGCCGCCCTCATCGGCATGATCCCCGAGGGACTCTACCTGCTGACCAGCGTGGCCCTGGCGGTGAGCATGATTCGCCTGGCCCAGGGCAAGGTGCTGGCCCAGGATATGAACTGCATCGAGACCCTGGCCCGGGTGGACGTTCTGTGCGTAGACAAGACGGGCACCATCACCGAGCCCCACATGGAGGTAGGGGAGGTGGTGTACCTGGACGAGGAGAAGTACGCCGAGACCGTGGTCACCGAGACCCTCAACGCCTTTTACCAGTCCATGGAGGCGGACAACGACACCGCCCGCGCCATGGCCCAGAAATTCCACGGCAAGTCCCTGTGGCATGCCGCCCAGACCATCCCCTTCACCTCCGCCACCAAGTGGAGCGCGGCGGTGTTCCCCGGCCACGGCGCCTTTGTGGTGGGCGCCCCGGAGTTCATCATGGGGAACCGCTACGCCGATCTGAAGGAGGCGGTGGACCCCTGGTCGGAGAAGGGCTACCGGGTGCTGCTGGTGGCCGAGTACGGCGGGGTGCCCGACCAGAAGGGGCTGGATCCCCGGCGGGTGTCCCCCATGGCCCTGGTGGCCCTGTCCAACCGCATCCGCCCGGCGGCCCCCAAGACCTTCCGCTACTTCGCCGAGCAGGGGGAGGACCTGAAGGTCATCTCCGGTGACAACCCCGTCACCGTCTCCGAGGTGGCCCGCCAGGCGGGCATCGAGGGGGCGGAGAAGTACGTGGACGCCGCCACCCTCCGCTCCGATGAGGACATCGCCCGCGCCGTGCGGGAGTACACCGTCTTCGGCCGGGTCACCCCCAACCAGAAGCGCAAGCTGGTGCGCGCCCTCCAGCGGCAGGGCCACACCGTGGCCATGACCGGCGACGGCGTCAACGACGTGCTGGCCCTCAAGGACGCCGACTGCGGCATCGCCATGGCCTCCGGCTCCGACGCCGCCTGCCACGCCGCCCAGCTCGTGCTCCTCAACTCCGACTTCTCCGCCATGCCCAAGGTGGTGGCCGAGGGGCGGCGGGTCATCAACAACATCCAGCGGGCCGCCGCTCTCTATCTGGTGAAGAATATCTTCTCCTTCCTGCTGGCCCTCATCTCCCTGTTCGCCACCTTCCCCTATCCGGTCACCCCCCTCCAGCTCTCCCTGCTCAGCGCCGTCACCATCGGCGTGCCCTCCTTCTTCCTGGCCCTGGAGCCCAACCACAGTCTGGTAAAGGGCAAGTTCCTGTCCAACGTGTTCCGCGCCGCCCTGCCCGGCGGACTCACCGACCTGTTCGTGGTGCTGGGGGTGGAGATTTTCTTCCTCACCTTCGGCTTCAGCGAGGCGGAGCTGTCCACCATGTCGGCGATCCTGCTCATCGTCATCGGCATCATGGTGCTCTATGAGTTGTGCAAGCCCTTTGACTGGAAGCGGCGGGTGCTGTGGGGGGCCATGGCGGGCTCCTCGGCGGTGACAATCCTCGGCTTCGGCGGCAGCTTCGGCCTCAGCCCCCTGGGCACGCAGGCCTTCCTGGTGCTGCTGGTGTTCCTGGGCCTGGCCTACTCCATCATGCGCTTCATGTTGGGCCTCTTCGACCAGGGGGAGCGCCTGCTGAACCGTGGGCGCCACCTGCGGAAACGGAGGTAGCGTATGCACATTCGCCCCTACCGCAGCTCCGACTGCCCGGCCTTGGCGGAGCTGTTTTATCAGACGGTTCACGCCGTCAACGCCCGGGACTACAGCCCCGAGCAGCTCGACGCCTGGGCGGACGGCCGGGTGGAGCTGGCCGCCTGGGACGCCTCCTTCCGCGCCCACGACACCCGGGTGGCGGTGGAGGGAGGCGTGATCGTCGGCTTTGCCGATCTCGGGCCGGATGGCTACCTGGACCGCCTCTATGTCCACAGGGACTGGCAGGGGAGGGGGGTGGCCTCCGCCCTCTGCGACGCCCTCCCCGCCGCCCGCACCACCCACGCCTCCATCACCGCCCGGCCCTTCTTTGAGCGGCGGGGCTGGCGTGTGGTGCGGGAGCAGCAGGTGGAGCGCCGGGGGGTGCTCCTCACCAACTTTGTCATGGAGCGGTCATGCCCGCCGCCTTCCCGCCCTGTGTAGGGCGCGGCTCCCTGACGCGCCGCTTTTGCCGCGTTCCGGCAGGCCCCCGCCGCCGTTTTTCCCCGTGCAAGCGGGCCTTGCGTGACAAACGGGAGGTTCTCTGCTACGATGGAGGGGAGAGGGGGGAGGCGTATGCACGACATCGCCCGCAATCTGAAGCGTCTGCGGCGGCAGAGGGGGCTGACCCAGGAGGAGCTGGCCGCCCGGCTCCACGTGACCCGGCAGGCGGTGAGCAACTGGGAGCGGAACCGGAACCTGCCCGAGCTGGAGATACTCCTCTCCGCGGCGGAGCTTCTGGGGGTCGGCGTGGACGAGCTGCTCTATGGTCCCCGGCCGGCGGAGGGAGTGGCGGCCCCGGCAAACCGGCGGAGGCGCACGGTTACCGCCGGGGCGCTGTGGGCCGCCTGGGCGGCGCTGTGGCTGGCCTACCAGCTCTGGGCGCTCCCGGCGCTTGAGGCGATGTACGATAAATATGACTACTCTGCGGCGGGCTGGCTGCTGCTCTGCCCCGCCCTGAATCTGCTGCTGGGAATGGCGGTGTGCGCCCTGGTCTCTATCTGGCGGGAGCTCCGCCCCCGGCGGCTGGCGTTCCGGCGTGCCCTGTTCTGGGCGGGGGTGGGCTGCGCGGCCCTGCTTCTTCTGGGCGTGCTGCTGTTGCCTGTGCACGGGGTTCTTGTGGCCCTTCATGAGTCCGCCATCCCTTATCTGCTCTGCGGAGGTCTGCTCTTCTGCGGCTGGGGGCGAAAAGCGGGTTGATTTCCCGGGTGTTTTCCGGTAAAATGGAAGCGCGGAGGTTTTCTCCGCGCTTACTCTTTGGATAAAGGGGGTATTCTTCTTGCTGAAGGTACTCTATCTGTTGAATTTCGCGGGCAAGGCGGGAACCGAGCGGTACGTGGAGACCCTGGTGAAGTATCTCTCCGCCGACGGGCTGGTGCAGCCCTTCTTCGCCTACAACGAGGGCGGGCTGCTGGTGGAGCGGCTGGAGGCCATGGGCGTGCCCTGCCGCCGGGTGGAGATGCGCCGCCGCTTCGACAAAAAGGCCGCCCGTGAACTGGCGAAGCTCTGCGCCGAGTGGGACATCGACCTGGTTCACTGCCACTATCTGCGGGAGCACTACACCGCCCTGCTGGCCAAGAAGTACAATAAAAAAATCCGCGTGGTCTATACCAACCATTTTGTCCTGGCCAACGACTTCGTGACCCGCTTCTCCAACCGCATCATGGACCGGCGGCAGGATCAGATGATCGCCGTGTGCAACAAGGGGAAGGAGCAGCTCGTCGCCAACGGCTGGAGCGCCGACCGCATCCAGGTCATCTTCAACGCCGTGGATCTGGATGCCTGGGCGGGAGACCGCAGCCAGTCCACCCTCCGCGCCGAGCTGGGGCTGGACGACAGCCGCTTCGTCATGCTGTGCGCCTCCCGGTTTGCTGGGGACAAGGGACACAAGTACCTCATTGACTCGGTCAAGCGGCTCACCGAGCTGTGCGCCGTGCCCTTCACCCTGGTGCTGGCCGGGGACGGCCCCCTGCTGGAGCCTACAAAAGCCCAGGTACAGGAGCTGGGGCTGGAGGACTGCGTGAAGTTTATCGGCTTCCGCAAGGACATCAAGAACCTCTATAAGGGAGCGGATCTGTACGTCAACTCCTCCCAGCACGAGGCCCTGTCCTTCCTCATTATCGAGGCCATGGCCGCCGGGCTGCCTGTCATCGCCACCGACATGGGGGGCAACTCCGACATCGTCAACGACGAGGCAGGGTGCGGCATGCTGGTGGAGTACGATAACCCCGACTCCATGGCCGTGGCTATGAAGTGCTTTCTGGAGGACCCGGCTTTCGCAGCCCGGTGCCGGGAGAACGCGCGCAGGACCATCGAGGACAAGTTTGAAATCCACAAAATGGCCAGGGCCACTTACGGCGTGTATGAAAAAGCCCTCCACGATTGATTGCTAGGAGTATTATTTTTTATGTCTATTACTGAAAACAGCCTCTTTGTCCGCTTTTTCCTGTCCCTGTGGCTGTGCTTGAAGAACGCGGCCGCCAACAGTGCCCTGGGGCGGGTCTGCGACCGGCTGGAGGGATGGTTTCTCCGGCAGGCGGAGAACAGCGCCATCTGTACCTTCGTCTGGCGGGAGGGCCGCATCCCCAGGGCGTGGCCCCACAGCATCGCTTGCCGCCTGTTTACCGCCATCATCAACATCCCCTGCGCTCTTTTCAAGGCCGTCTACCGGGCGGGAAAACGGGTGTGGGACGCCAGTCTGTTCTGCCGCCTGATAGGGGCGCTGGGCGGGGCCTCCTTCCTCTTCCTGGGACTGTTCATGATGGTCATGCTCATGACTCCCCACGCTATGTGGAACAACGTCTACGGCCTGATGGGGGCGGTAGCCCTCACCGGACTTTTTGTGGTGGGCAGCGCCTCGCGCCCCAAACACCGGCTGGAGCTGGACACCTTGGGGCCCTATATGACGTTCTATATGGCCTTTATCTGTATCGCCTTGGCGGGCTCCCTGTCCACCCGCCTCTCCCTGCGCTTCTTCGCCTTCCACCTGACCGGCTTTTTGCTGGTGCTGCTGGTGGTCAGCATGGTGCGCAAGTATGAGCAGCTCCAGCTCATGGTGGCCCTGGCGGTGCTGGGCCTCTCGGTGGCCGCCCTCTACGGCTGCTATCAGAGCTATATCGGCGTGGATATCGTGGCTTCCCAGCAGGATATGAACCTCAATCAGGGCATGCCGGGCCGGGTCTACTCCTTCTTTGACAACCCCAACAACTTTGCCGAGCAGTTGGCCATGCTCCTGCCCCTGAACCTGGCTCTCTTCCTCAATTCCCGCTGGCGGGGGAAGCTCCTTTCCCTGCTCTCCCTGGGGGTGGGGCTGGTGGCCATCGGGGCAACCTACGGCCGCGCCAGTTGGATCGGCCTGGCCGGGGCAGTGCTGGTCTTCCTGGCCCTGCTGAACTGGCGCTGGGTGCCGGTCTTCCTGCTGGTGGGTCTGGCCGCCATCCCCTTCCTGCCCGAGACCATCTACAACCGCATCCTCACCATCTTCAACGCCGGAGAGGATAGTTCGGTTCAGTACCGTTTCGGTATCTATGAGACTACCAGGAACCTGATGGAGGACTACTGGGCGAGGGGCGTTGGCCTGGGCACCGATGTAATGAAGAAGGTCTTCCAGACCTATCCCACCAACTTCGACGGCTCCTATCCGGTTCATACCCACAACAATTATCTCCAGATGTGGGGAGAGACGGGTATACTCGGTCTGCTGGCCTACCTGTCTCTGCTGCTCTACCAACTGAAGTCGGGTGTGAAAGGCTTCTGTGCCGCCCTGGACCCCCGGGTGAAGCGGATGATGGCCGCCGCCATTGGCGCCTTCTGCGGTATACTGGTCATTGGCGTGGCGGAGTACACCTGGTATTACCCCCGCAATATGTTTACCTACTGGTTCCTGTTCGGTGTCATCGGCGCCTGTATCAAGCTGGTGCGTATGGAGCAGGATAAGCAGGCGGCGTAAGAGGAAAATGTCTACCAAATGTCTACCAAAAAGAGCCCGGAACCGTTGTGGTTCCGGGCTCTTTTTGCGCTTGGCATGCCCGGCGTGTCTACCAGATGTCTACCAACGCCACTTTTTGCCGCTCTTTTGTGCCATTTGGAACTGCATGTGGGGGGAATCCCTCCTTTTTCATGGCTTGCAAGGGGCGTCGTACTTGACTGAAACGCGCAGTCGTGAGTAGGATGCCCCGAAAGCTCAAAATTTAGAAGGAGGAATTCCAAACATGAGAAACCTCAAGCGCACTCTCAGCCTGGTTCTGGCTTCCGCCATGCTTGTCGGCATGATGGTTACCGGTGCCTCCGCTGTGAGCGGTGATTTCAACGATTCCGATGAAATCACCAACACCGAGGCGGTTGACGTAATGACCGCTATCGGGGTTTTTGAGGGCACCGATAAGGGTGACTTCAATCCCACCGGCATCCTGACCCGTGAGCAGGCCGCCAAGATCGTGGCTGTCATGCTGCTGGGCGAGGAGGATGCCAACAAGCTGACCACCAACTCCACTACCTTTAAGGATGTTGCCGCTGACCGCTGGTCCGCCGGCTACATCGGCTACTGTGTGCAGCAGGGCATCCTGGCCGGCACCGGCAACGGCAACTTTGACCCCGAGGGCAAGCTGACCGGCCTGGCTTTTGCTAAGATGCTGCTGGTGGCCCTTGGTTATGATGCCAAGGTCGCTGAGTATGTGGGTAACGACTGGGCCATTAACGTGGCTGCCGACGCGGTGAACGCCGGTATCGCCCCCAAGGGCATTGTGCTGGCCGACAATATGACCCGTGAGCAGGCTGCTCAGATGGCCTTCCAGACTCTGACCGCCGACATGGTGCGCTACAGCAACAAGGGTACCACCGTCATCGGCTCTGACGGTATGCAGGTCATCGTGGGTGCTTCTGCTCCCGAGAAGGTTGTTAATAACCAGAGCGACGACTATCGTGTGGTCACTGATGACCAGGACAAGGTGCAGCAGTTCTGCGAGAAGTACTTCTCCGACCTGACGATGGATAGCAAGGGCAATGACGATCTGGGCCGCCCTGCCAACGTGTGGAAGAACGACGGCGATGAGGTCGGTACTTACGCCAAGAGCGCGGATGACACCACCGTTGTTAACCCTGACGATTCCGCTACCATGCGTACCGTCCTGACCAGCAGCGACTACTTCAATCTGAAGAGCTCCGATATCGGTAGCGTTGATTACTATCTGAACGGCGATTCTGCCAACTCTACCGACGCTCTGCTGGCCGGTGACGTGGTGGAGATCTTCCGTACGAACGGCAAGGTGACTACCGTTGCGGTTGCCCGTTATACTCTGGCCAAGATTGACGACGTGGACACCGACGTGAGCAGCGCCGATGCCAAGAACGACGTCGACGCCTATGTGTCCCTGGTGGATCTGGGTGATGCCTCTGTGGGCGACGGCACCTACAACAACACTGACATTAACGGTTACGCCGCCGGCAGCTATGTCGAGGATACCTACCTTGCGATTGCCCTGAATGGCGACGACGAGATTGTGGCTTCCTACGTGGCTGAGACGGTCGAGGGCCCTGTCACCGCTTATAAGGCCAACAAGACTGTTACTGTGGATGGCACCAAGTACACCATTAGCGGCAACAAGGATGCCAACTCCGTCAGCAGCTTTGATTTTGACGAGTCCAACTACGTGGCTTACCTGACTGCCGAGGACTATGTCATGGGCATCGAGGGTGCTGAGGCTGTCAAGCTGGACGATGTGTACTATGTCTACGGCACCTACTACACCAAGGCCGCCAATGGTTCCTCCACCTTCTATGCTCAGGTTGTGGACCTGAACGGCGCTAAGTCCGAGATCGAGATTGAGGCTACCACTTATGTGAACACCTTTGGCAAGGATGCGGCGGCTGATACTTTCCAGAAGGTTGACGGCCTCTACACCTTTACCGACAAAGATGCCAAGGATTCCTCCGGTAAGAACGCCAATGGTGATACTGTTGCTAACGGTTCCACCAATGTTACCACGGTTGCTGACCCCAAGGCTAACAACGATAAGCTCTCCGCTGTGAAGTACGACACCGCGGCCGCTGGCGATTTCTACGTGAACAGCGGCAACAGCCTGAGTGCGAATGTGAACATGAGGTTAGATCGGAAGAGCGTCGTGTAGGGAAAGAGTGTAGATCTCGGTG
>OKQJ01000487.1_pt1 | contig 10386 bp, 9 predicted proteins | sample 1614171 | NCBI WGS metagenome assembly OKQJ01 (sample SAMN04436911, study PRJEB24849) | human gut metagenome | biome: human gut; feature: NICU; material: stool | host: Homo sapiens | place: USA: Saint Louis, MO | collected 2012-05-30 | reverse complement strand
TGCTGGTAGCCGCTGCCTACCGAGGCGTTCTGCCACGCGTGGCCCCAGGTGGCGAAGCGCTGAAGGATGTAGGGCTTGAGGGAGAGCATGGTGAGCACCGCAAACACCCCGCCGCCGCAGATGAGGGCCAGGGTGGCCCAGTCGCCGGAGCGGAGGTAGGCGATAACCAGGAAGGTGACAAAGAAGATGGCGGCGGTGCCGAAGTCGCTCATATAGGCCAGACAGGCCAGGCACACGCCGGTGAGCAGGATGAACAGGCCCAGGTTCCGCTTGCGGAAGAGCCGGTCCAGGGTGGCCGCCCCGGCAAAGATGTAGCAGATTTTGGCCAGCTCCGAGGGCTGCACCGAGATGCCGGCAATGGTCAGCCAGTTGGCCGCTCCATATTTGGTGCCGGTGAGGCCCAGCAGGTAGAGCACCACGGTGAGGCTCAGCAGGCCGATGGCCCCGGCGGCCATGAGCCAGCGGATTTTCTTGGCCCGGTCCAGGTTGCGCAGGAAGACCCCCAGCACCAGGAACAGGGCCAGTCCCAGCACCACGCAGAGGAACTGCTTGAACAGGGCGGGGGTATTGGAGGAGGAGGTCACCGCCAGGGAGAGGGTGGACAGGAAGAAGGCGATGGTCTCCATCTCAAAGCCTACCCGGCGCAGGGCGCGGAGGGTGAGGAAGTACAGCCACATCACCCCCGTCAGCAGCAGGAAGGTGAGCGGGATCATCACCGTGGCGTTCTCCCCCTCGCTGATGGTGAGCTGGAGTGCGGTGAGGGCCTGGAACACGGTGAGGAGCACCAGCCCCAGCCAGGGGGACACGGGCCGCATGGCCCGCCGCCGCTGGCGGCGCTGAGCCTTTTCCTCCGGAGAGAGGGGGAGCAGCACGGTCTCCACCCCGCCGATGCCCACCACGTCGCCGTACTGGACGGGGGCGGAGCCCTCCACCGGCCTGCCGTTTACCGTCACGCCACCCTTGGAGCCCAGGTCGTAGGCCGTCCAGGTGTCGTCCGCCTGGCGAATCAGGGCGGCGTGCTGCCGGGATACCACAGGATAGTTGAGAATCACGTCGGAGTTGCCGCCCCGGCCGAGAATGTTCTCCCAGTGGGTCAGCGGCTCCTGAGCCCCGTTGGGCAGGGTCAGGTAGGCCCACACCTCCGGCAGACAGGGCACGGTGAGCAGGGAGCGGATCGTCCGTATGAGAATGAGCAGGGCCAGCACCGGGAACAAAAAGCGCACCGCCGTGGTGAACCAGGCCCAGACCTGGGGATTGGCGGCCATCCAGTCCAGCAGCTGCTCCATCCGCCCACCTCCTTTTCGTTGGAATATACAGCAGTATAGCACAAATGGAGCCGATAAAAAAGCGGAAGGCCGTCCGCCTTCCGCATTCTTCAAGAATTCTTTACAATTTGCCCTCTCCGGCGGTATAATGGGCTCACCAATGAGAAAGGATGTGAGCCCGTGTCTACGATTATCGATGCCAAGGGCAAGCCCTGCCCCACCCCGGTCATCCTGGCCAAGCAGGCCATGGCCGCCGGGGAACATTCCTTCACCGTGCTGGTGGACAACACCACAGCGGTGGAAAACCTCAAGCGCCTGGCGGGCAACCAGGGGTTCGGAGCCGCCGTCACCCAGGGGGAGGGGGTGTTTTCCGTGGCCTTCACCCGTACCGGCTGCGCCGCCTGTGAGGAGGCGGTGAGCGCTCCCCTGCCCGCCCCCGGCGGCGACTGGGCCGTGTTTGTGGGCCGGGATATCATCGGGGACGGCGACCGGGAACTGGGCGCCAACCTGATGCGGATGTTCTTCTACACCCTGGTCCAGGGGGAGGATAAGCCCGGCGCGGTGCTCTTCATGAACGCCGGCGTGCGCCTGCCCACCCTGGACGAGCAGATTCCCGCCCACCTGGAGTCCCTGGCCGATGCGGGCGTCGAGATCCTGGTGTGCGGCACCTGCCTCAGCTTCTACGGCCTCACCGACCAGCTCCAGGTGGGCACGGTGAGCAACATGTACGACATCGTCACCCGCATGCAACGGGCGGCCAAGGTGGTCTCCCTGTAATGGACTACGGCGTGATCACCTTCACCTCCACCTACGGGGCCATCTACGCCCAGAAGGTGCTGCGGCCGGTGGCGGATGTGCTCACCATGCCGGTGCTGCGGGAGATCTCCCTGGGCTGCGGCATCGCCGTGCGCTTCCGGCCGGAGGACGGGGCGGCGGTGCGCGCCGCCCTGGCCGCCTCCACCCTGCGGCCGGACGAGTACGCCTTTTACGGTGTTACCGGCTCCGGGGCGGCCCTGCGGGCCGAGCCGCTGGACGGGTAGGGGCCGCCCGGCGCTCAGAAGATCCAGCCGATGAGCAGGGACAGGGCAAAGGCCACGACGGCGGGCATGAAGTTTTCCCAGCGGGTGGGCTTGTCGAGCAGGGCCTTGATGAGCAGCACCACGCCCGCGATGCGCAGCAGCCAGGGCAGCAGGCCCATGAGCAGCAGGAAGGGCAGGCCCACCAGAAACAGGATGACGGGAATGAGAATCACAGCGGCCAGACAGATGATGCCCAGTGTGAACAGCGTAACCATGGAATCAGTCCTCCTTTTGATGGTACCAGCTTATCACACCCAGATAAAAGCGTCCTAAAGGCATTCTTAAAATCAGATAAAAAATCCCCGGCTGTGCCCTCCCCCCCGGACGCCGGGGCCTTTTTCTGCGTTCCGGTTCGGCCAAACGGTTTTCATAAAAGTCTCGCTTCGAGGCTGCTTTCCCGGCAGAACGTAATGGATATCAGATGGATGCATAGAATAAATGCCTTGGGGCACGAAGAAATGGGCAGGACTGTCATGTGAAAAGGATAATAGTCCTTTTCTTGTATGCAATTTGGTAGATAATATGATAGTATGTGTGCTGTGGCAGCATTCGATTACCGTGATATGCTCTGTGGCATGGAACACTCCTGTTATACTGCTCCTGTCGGTACAGCATTTCTTGCTGCCATTCCGTTTGGTTTTGGAATGATTAGCGGTTTCATCACAGACTCAGAGCAAGGGAGGGCTTGCGAATGGCAGATACAGATTACATCTTTCACATCAGCCCGTATGATACCGAAAAGCTTTTGCCGCAAGTGAGCAGGGCGCTCGAAAAAAGGACGGAAATGGTTTCGCGGGAACGATTTCCCGGGCTATGGAAGCATACCGACCGATTCCGCTCTATGGCGCGGGGGCGGAAAAGGAGCAGGCTACGCACAAGGGGAATGAGTGCGTTATGTCTGGCGGCCGGCATTTTTCTGGCTGTTCCCGGTCTGATGGAGCCGCGAGAGCTGTTCGTGCCGCTGCTTGTCGGCGCGGCTGCCATGGGTGCGGGTATCATTGGCCTGTGGCAGAGCCGCGCGCGCAAGAAGAATCCGTTTGATAGAGCGGCAAAGATATTGTTGGAGGGCAAAGACAAGAGTTCCGCGGAGCAAGCCGCTTCGGTGTCCTTCTCAGAGGAGGGGATGACCGTTCCGGCGGGCGGCGGCAAGGCGGAATTTGTGCCATATCGAGAGTTTGAATGCGCCGTCGAAACGGCGGATAGTTTTCTTTTCGTCTTTGGCGGCCGTGTCCTGCTGTTGCAGAAAATGGACTTAAAAGCGGAATGTACCGGCGATTTTTGCAGTCTGATCTCGGAAAAAGTGAAACCGTATCACTCGATTGCGTAAAAGGGCGGCGGCAGGGAAAGCCCATGAGGCTGCCGTCAGAGCGGAAAAACGCGCCCGCCTCATTCAAAATGAGGTAGGCGCGTTTTCATGCGCAGCGCGCTTGACACCGCGCCGGGGATTTTTGCATCAACGGAAGTAGGCCGCGCCGCTCTCGAAGAGGGGCTGGTGCTTGTCGCCGGGGATGTTGACGCCTACATAGGGGCCCCGGCGCTCCGAGTGGCCCATCTTGCCGAACACCCGGCCGTCGGGGGAGAAGATGCCCTCGATGGCCTCCAGGGAGCCGTTGGGGTTGGCGTCGATGTCCATGGAGGCCGCGCCGGAGGCGTCCACGTACTGGGTGGCGATCTGGCCGTTGGCGATCAGCCGCTCCAGCTCCGCCTGGGGGGCTGTGAAGCGGCCCTCGCCGTGGGAGATGGGGATGGCGTGGAGGTCGCCCACATGGGACTGGAGCATCCAGGGGGACTGGACAGAGGCCACCCGGGTGGTGACGTACCGGCTCTGGTGGCGGCCGATGGTGTTGAAGGTCAGGGTAGGGCAGCCCTCGTCCATGGCCCGGATCTCGCCGTAGGGCACCAGGCCCAGCTTGATGAGGGCCTGGAAGCCGTTGCAGATGCCCAGCATCAGGCCGTCCCGGCGCTTGAGCAGGTCGTGAACCGCGTCGGTGAGCCGGCCGTTGCGCAGGAAGGAGCAGATGAACTTGGCCGAGCCGTCGGGCTCGTCGCCGCCGGAGAAGCCGCCGGGCAGGAACAGGATCTGGGCCGCGCGGATGGCCTTTTCCAGGGCCAGGGCCGACTCCTCCAGGGCGGAGGCGGTCAGGTTGCGCACCACCACGATCTCCGGCTCCAGCCCCGCCCGCAGGCAGGCCCGGGCGGAGTCGTACTCGCAGTTGGTGCCGGGGAACACGGGGATGGCCACCCTGGGCCGGGCGGTTTTGGACTTGCACACCGCCGGGGAGCGCTTGTCCCAGGAGAGGGTGCGCGCCGGGGCGGACTCCCCCGCCCGGGTGGGGTACACGTCCTCCAGCACCCCCTCGTTGAGGGCGAGCAGCTCGTCAATGGGGGCGGAGTCGCCGCCGATGGTGATCACCGGCTCGGCGGTGGTGGTGCCCAGCCTGATCGCCAGGGGGAAGTCGAGCTCCTCGGTCAGCTCCGCCACAATGGAGCGGGGCCAGGGAGTGTACCAGGGCGGGTCCACATCGGAACCCATGGCAAAGCCGATCTTGTTGCCGAAGGACATGTTCATGACCGCCTCGGCAAAGCCGTGCTCCACCGCCCACGCGGACTTCACTTTCCCGGCCTTGTGCAGTTCACGGAGCTTGTCCCAGGCCGCCATAGGGTGCTCGGCCAGGGCGTCGCCTACGAACAGGTACACCGGGTGCCCCGCCTCCTTGAACTCGGGGGAGAGCACCTCACCCGCCTGGATGGGCGCGATGGCGAAGGAGATCAGCGTGGGGGGCACGTCCAGATCGTGGAAGGTGCCCGACATGGAGTCCTTGCCGCCGATGGCGGCGCAGCCCAGCTCCAACTGGGCGTCCAGGGCCCCCAGCAGGGCGGCGAAGGGCTTGCCCCAGCGGGCGGGCTCGTCCCGCAGCTTCTCAAAGAACTCCTGGAGGGTCAGATAGGCCTTCCGGTAGTCCGCGCCGGCGGCCACCAGCTTGGCTACGGAGGCGTAGACCGCGTCCTTTGCCCCCTGGTAGGGGTCGGCGGACAGGGCCTCGGGGTCGCAGCCCCAGGCCATGACGCTGGCCTGGCCGGTCTCCTGCTCCGGCTCCACGGGGAAGAGGGCGGCCATGACCTGGGCCGGGGTGCGCTGGGTCCTGCCGCCGAAGGGCATGAGCACGCTGCCCGCGCCGATGGAGCCGTCAAACCGCTCGGTGAGGCCGCGGCGGGAGGCGCACTTCAGGCTGGCGGCCATCTCCCGCAGGGTGGAGAAGGTCGCCCTCTCCGGGGCGGCGTCCGCCTGGGGCACGGACACCCGGGCGTGCTTGGCCGCGCCGTTGGTGTTGAGGAAGGCCCGGGACAGGCTGGCCACGGTCTGGCCCCGCCAGGTCATGACCATGCGGGGCTCCGCCGTGACCGAGGCCACCGGGTAGGCCTCCAGGTTCTCCCTGGCGGCGGCGGCCAGCAGGGCGTCCACGTCCGCCGGGGCCACCACCACGGCCATGCGCTCCTGGGACTCGGAGATGGCCAGCTCGGTGCCGTCCAGGCCGTCGTACTTCTTGCGCACCGCGTCCAGGTCGATGGACAGGCCGTCAGCCAGCTCGCCGATAGCCACGCTCACGCCGCCGGCGCCGAAGTCGTTGCACCGCTTGATGAGGCGGGTGACGGCGGGGTCGCGGAAGAGACGCTGGAGTTTGCGCTCCTCCGGGGCGTTGCCCTTCTGCACCTCGCTGGCCATGGTGTCCAGGCTGGCCTTGTTGTGGCTCTTGGAGGAGCCGGTGGCGCCGCCGATGCCGTCCCGGCCGGTGCGGCCGCCCAGGATGACCCGGTAGAACTTGGTCTCCTGGCGGGTCCAGGCGGAGGTGGGACAGGCCTTGACGCACTCGCCGCAGCCCACGCAGCAGCAGGGGTCCTTCTCGATCTTGCCGGTACCCTCGTTGAGGGAGAGCACCCGGGTGGCCCCGTGCTCACAGGCGCGGACACAGGCGCCGCAGCCGATGCACCGCTCGGGGTGATAGGTCATGCGGGCCACGCCGATGATGCCGAAGTCGCACAGGTGGGCCTTGTTGCAGTCGTTGGGGCAGCCGGCGATGTTGATTTTGATATGGTAATGGCTGGGGAAGATGATGGGCTCGATCTTCCGGGCCAGCTCGAAGGTGTTGCAGTTGCCGCAGATGCAGTGGTAGTTGCCCACGCAGGCGGTGATGTTGCGGGCGCCGATGGTGGGGTAGCCGGCCTTGGGGTCCCAGGGCTGGGGCTCGTGGGCCACGGTGTCCATGTTGACGCCGCACAGCTCGGCGTCCACCTCTTTGATGTACTGCTCCAGATACTCGTTCACCGCGGGGATGTTCTCATACTTGATGCCGGTGATGTCGAAGGTCTGGCGGGTGCCGAAGTGGAAGTTGCCGTCGCCCCAGGTGTTGGCGATGTGCTCCACATAGCTGAGGTACTTGGCGTCCACCATACCGCCGGGCACGCGCATCTGGAGCATGAACTCGCCGGGCACCTTGGACTGCCGGAAGCAGTTCAGGCGCATCTTCTTGACATTGATATCATGATTCATCCTTCACACGCTCCTTCCTCAGTCCACCAGATCCCGGGCCACCGTGTAGGGGAACACGGGACCGTCCAGGCACACGTATACCTCGTCGATGCGGCAGTGGCCGCACTTGCCCACGGCGCAGGACATCTTGCGCTCGAAGCTCATCCACACCTTTTCGGCGTCCACACCGTGGTTCATCAGCTCCAGGCCGGTGAACTTCATCATGGGAGGGGGACCCACCACCACGACGGCGTAGTTGCCGTCGAAGGAGGCGAAGGGGATCTCCTTGACAAAGGTGGTGACCAGGCCGGTGCGCCAGCCCTCCTTGGCGTCGTTGTCCAGGGCGTAGATGGTGGAGAATTTCTCCTTCCAGGCCTCCAGCTCGCTGTGGAACACGATGCCGTCCTCATTCTTGAAGCCGGAGATGAGGTGCACGGACTTGGCAAAGCCGGGGTCCGCCGCCAGCATGTTGAGCATGGAACGGACGGGTGCCAGGCCGGTGCCGCCGGTGATGACCACCAGGTGCTTGCCCCGGAACTGCTCCACGGGCCAGCCCTTACCGTAGGGGCCGCGGAGGAAGAGGGTATCCCCCGCCTCCTTCTCAAAGATCACGTTGGTGACCTTACCCACGGAGCGGATGGTGAACTCCAGCCACCCGTCGCCCTGGGCGGACACGGAGATGGGGGCCTCGCCGATCATGGGGATGGAGAGCTGCATGAACTGGCCGTGGGCGGGCTTGGCGTCGGTGTCCACGCGGAAGGTCCACTCATGGCGGCTCTCTTTCTTCACGCTCAAGATTTCACAGGCCTGAGGCTGAAGCGGATTCGTCATTTCGTTCCCCTCCTTCTTACTGCTGGGTCAGGCCGGCCTTGATCTCGTTCACGGCGGCGTTGACCTTGTTGACGGTGGCGGAAATGGAGATGAGCTCCGGGCAGCGGTGGGTGCACCGGCCGCAGCCCACGCACATGTGGCCCTCGCCGAAGCGGGCCTTGTAGTCGTGGAACTTGTGGAGCACCTTGTAGCGCATCCGCTCGCCGGCCGTGGAGCGGAACTCCCGCTGGCCGGCCATCTGGTCGAAGCCGGCGATCTGGCAGGAAGCAGTGACGCGGCGGCGCTCGCCCACCTCGGGGTTGTCGCCGTAGATGACGTCGCGGGTGGTGAAGCAGGTGCAGGTGGAGCAGGCCACGGTGCAGGCGCCGCAGGAGATGCAGCGGCCGTCAAACTCCTTCCACATGGGATGGCTCTTGAGGGCTAGGCACACCGCCTTGTCGTCCAGATCGGGGACGGTGACCTTCAGCTCGTTCTCCTCCACAAAGGCGGGGGTGTAGCCGGCCTGGGGCATCCCCTCGAAGTAGGGGGCGAAGGCCTCGTCGGTCACCTGAACCTGCACGCCCTCGTCGGAGAACTTCAAGGCCAGGGAGTAGTCGTCGGTCTTGTTGGTGCCCATGGACACGCAGAAGCAAGTGTCGTCGCCGCCGTTGCACTCCATCAGGGCGAATTTGACCTTCTCCCGCATCCGCTCATAATAGAGATCCGTATAGCCGCCATTGCCCGCGTAGATCTTCGCCTGCACATGCTGGGCGTTGATGTCGCAGGGGCGGGCCAGAATCAGGATGGGCTTCTTGGGGCCTTTGCTGGCGCGGTACTCATCCTCGGTGAAGTAGAAGATGGCCTGCTGGATGGGGGTGAGAACCTCCTTGGCCGGGTAATCGGACTTGACCTGCCACACGATGTCCTCATAGTGCTCTACTTCCGCGTACTTGATGACATCCGTATCCGAGTAGCGGCCCTGCTTGGGGAAGCGCTTCGGGGCATAGACGCTGTAGTTCTGTTTGAGCGCCTGCAAAACGGCCTCTGCCTGTACGGCGTTCAGCGAGTAACCCATGCTGAATCCCTCCTAATTGAGTTAAGTTCTCCTTAAACATACCACCCGGGCCGCGGCGGTGAAAACTTTTAAATTGTTATGCTGCTATAATTATTTTTTATTTCTCCGGCAAAAGAGTCGAAATTGCCAAACTTTTAACAAATTCCCCGTTCTGTTGGATAAGACGTGCCCAAAATTTTTGCAGGCGACATGGCGTGACTGTAAAAAGCGCAGCCGCTTTGCGGCTGCGCTTTTTACAGTGTCCACAGGGCCCGGGAGGTCTCCCGCAGCTCCGTCTCAAAGGCGCTGTTCTTCCGCCAGAGGAAGGTGAACTCATGGGAAATCTGGAAGTCCGTGAGGGCTACCTGGCAGAGCGAGCCCTCGGCCAGCTCCTTCTCCACCGCCTTGCGGTAGAGGAAGGTAATGCCGCAGTCGTCCTTGACCAGCTCCTTGATGACGAACAGCTGATTTCCACAATGTGGCGGAAATCGCCCACGTGGTGGTTGCGCTCCTCCAGCACCCGCTCCAATACATCCCGGGAGCCGGAGCCCTGGTTGCGCAGGATGAGGTTCTCCCCGAACAGGGCGCTGAGGGGCCGGGGGGCCGCCTGGGCCAGGGGGTGGGCCGCCGCGCACACGCAGACATAGGGCTCCTGGGACCAGATGATGTAGTCGTACTCGCTCTTGCGGAAGTAGCCCTCCACCACGGCGAAGTCCAGCTCGCCGTCATTGATCATCCGCAGCAGAATCTGGGTGTTTTCCACCAGCATGTGGACATCCACGCGGGGATTGCGCTTCATATAGGCGGCCAGCCGCTCCGGCAGCAGGTATTCCCCGATGGTCAGGGTGGCCCCGAAGCGGATGGAGCGCCGCCCCAGGCGCAGATCCTTCACATCCCGTTTCAGCTTCTCCTCGTCGTGGAGCATGCACAGCGCGGCATTGCGCAGCAGCTCCCCCTCCTCGGTCAGCGCGAGGCGCTTGTTTTGATAGGAGAACAGCTTGACGCCGTAGTAGCTCTGGAGATACTGGATATGCTGGGTCACCGCAGGCTGGGTGATGTTCAGCTCCTCCGCCGCCCGCGTGTAGTTCCGGTGGCGGCACACCGCCAGAAAGGTATCCATCCGAAAATCAAGCATCGCAGTTTTCCCCCTTTCCCCCAGTATACTCCATGATAGGCCGGGGTAAAAGGGGCTATTTTGCGCGCAGCCCCTCCGGCCCCCGCAGACGCCAGCCCATGCCGCCCATGACCCCCTCCGGCAGCTCTGCCTCGTAGCGGTTCAGCCACCGGGAGAGAACGCACAGCAGCGCCCACACCCCGGCCTGGACGGATTCTGCCTCCTCCAGGTAGTTCCGCAGGGTGTCCACCCGGCGCTGCGCGCGGTACATATCCCTCGCCATCTGAAGGCGGGGGACCTTGCACCGGCGGACCAGCCAGGTATAAAACCGCGCCTCGTCCATCTCCTCCTGCTGCCCCCACTCCAAAATCCACCGGATATACCAATAGCCCTCCCAGGTCCGGCTGATGCCCAGATAGTGCAGCAGCGCCGCCGCCTGATTTTCCTCTGGAATTTTAGCACAATACGACATGATTTCCCTCCTATAAACCTTTAAATGATTTGTTTCTCTTATTTTAAGCTTTATAATTATTTGT
>OKQJ01000479.1_pt1 | contig 10612 bp, 7 predicted proteins | sample 1614171 | NCBI WGS metagenome assembly OKQJ01 (sample SAMN04436911, study PRJEB24849) | human gut metagenome | biome: human gut; feature: NICU; material: stool | host: Homo sapiens | place: USA: Saint Louis, MO | collected 2012-05-30 | reverse complement strand
CCCCCCCCACGCCTCACGCGCCCATACCCGCCGTCGTATCCGCATCCGCCGCATCCGCATCCTCCATACCCGCATCCGCACAAACAAGGAACATCCATGAGCGAACACGAACAATCCGGCGAGCGCCCGCTCGATAACGGCCATGTGGCGATCCACGACCCGGCCATCGTCGAGGACCACGGCGTGTACTACATCTTCGGCACGCACCGCCGCTGCGCGCGCAGCACCGACCTGGTCCACTGGGAACGCTTCGAGAACAACCTGAGCCGCGACCCGGCCTCGCTGCTCGGCGACGTCTGGCAGGCGTGGCCGTGCCAGCCCGAAAACCCGGATCTGGAAGGTAACACCTGGGCGCCGGATGTGATCTGGGACGACACGATGCGCCGCTGGTGCATGTACCTGTCGGTCAACGGCCACGAATTCCGCTCGGTGATCGTGCTGCTCACCGCCGAACGGCTCGACGGGGATTGGACCTACGTCGGGCCGGTGGTCTACTCCGGGTTCACGCCCGGCAACGTGGACCGCACCGACGTGCCGCGCGTGCTGGACGCCGCGACGGACGCCGAGGGGCTGAAGCGGTACCAGTCGCTGAAGAACACGCGGATCAACGCCATCGACGCGGCGCCGATCCTGTGCGAGCACGGCGATATGTGGATGAGTTTCGGCTCGTGGTTCGGCGGCGTGTGGATGTTCAAGCTCGACCCGAAGACCGGCCTGCGCGACTACACGGTCCGCTACCCGCTCGTGCCCGATGCCGCCGACCCGTACTACGGCGTGAAGGTGGCCGGCGGCTACTGGAACTCGGGCGAGGGATCGTACTTCGTGCGCCACAACGGCTGGTGGTACCTGTTCATGGCCTATGGGTGGCTGGGGCGCACCGGCGGCTACCAAATCCGGCTGTTCCGCTCGAAGAACCTGGTCGGGCCGTATGTGGACCAGAACGGCAACCCGGCGATCTCCAACGGCGAGATCCCCGACAACCACGAAAAGGACACCGGCATCCGGCTCACGTCGTCGGTGATGTGGGGCGGCGGGCCTGCCTACGAGGCCGAGGTGGAAGTGTCTCAGGGGCACAACTCCGTGCTGCGGCGTTCCAGCGACGGACGGCTGTTCCTCGTCTACCACACGCGCTTCATCGGCCGGGACGACGGCGAGTACGAGGCTCATGTGCGCGAACTGCTGCCCACCGCCGACGGATGGCTGACCGCGGCGCCCTTCGCCTATCAGGGCGGGGACGCCCGCACCCCGGCCAACGCCGAATCCATCCTCGGGCAGTATGAGGTGGTGCGCCACGACCCGCACACCTTCTTCAACGGCACGCGCAACGAGGATGGCTCCTACTACGGCGTCAACCGGCCGGAGACGATCACGCTGGAGGCCGACGGGCGCGTTACCAGCGGCAGCGCCGTCAGCTTCTTCGACACCCCCGAGGCGAATCTGCCGCGCACCACCGACGGCCCGGCCACGCGCGGGGCGTGGAGGATACTCGGGACCAATCTCGCGGGCGTCAGCTGCTGCGACGGCGATATGGCCATCACGCTCGACGGCGTGACGTACACCGGCGTGTTCGCCACGCTGCCGCGCGAGGCGGATGGGGCCAGAACGGCCACCTTCTCCGCCATCGGCGGGAACCGCTCGATCTGGGGCGCGCGAATAGGGTGATTTCGGCATCTGAGCGGTGCCTCGATGCATGGTAGGTGCGAGTTGTCGGTGCGCGAGTTTCGAGACCGACCTATTCCGGGCAGATTATATCGTTCAAAAACGCGAAAATCGGCCTCCAGAGGTCTCGGTCTCCAACCGCACGCACCGACAACTCGCATCTGCATCGCATCAGGAGGTGATTCAGGCCGGGTCAAGGCATGCGCGAGGCCACAATAGGCCAAGATATGCGTGAGGCTCCGGTCCCGTAACGGGGACCGGAGCCTCACGCACACAATAAGCCGCAAAAAGCGGCGCTACACTTGGCTCCCCTCGCTGAGGGGAGCCAAGTGTAGAGACAGACCGCTTCGCGGCCAGCTCATCCTGCAATTAAGGACAGCCTTGTGACCGTGGCACCTATCAGACGGCGAAGAAGAACTGGAACAGCCAGGCGCCGATGATCGCGCCGACGATCGGGGCGACGACCGGGATCCACGCCTCGTTCCAGCGGGAGCTGCCCTTGGACGGGATCGGCAGGATGGCGTGCAGCAGGCGCGGCATCAGGTCGCGGGCCGGGTTCAGGCCGGGGCCGGTCGGGCCGCCCATGGAAGTCACGAGGCCCCACACGATGAAGCCGACCACGATGGCCGCGGCGGCCGGGTCCTTCTCGCCCCACGGGTCCATCAGGCAGCACAGCGCGCCGAACACGAGCACGAGCGTGCCGAACATCTCGTTGAGGAAGTAGTTGACCTTCTCGTTATCCGCGTCGGTGGTGCAGAAGGTGCCCAGGATCGCCTCGGCGTCCTCGGTCTCCTTGTAGTGCGGATAGTAGGTGATATAGACGATGAACTGGCCGAGCAGCGCGCCGAGCAGCTGCGCGATGATGTACGGGAGCACCTCGCCCCACGGGAACATGCCGTTGACGGCCTGGGCCAGGGTCATGGCCGGGTTGATGTGCGCGCCGGAAATGCCGCCGAACATGAGTACCGGGAACATGACGCCGAAGCCGTAGCCCATGGCGATGTTCAGCCAGCCGGCATGGTGGCCTTTGGTGTTCTTGAGTTCGACGTTGGCCACGGAGCCATTGCCGAAGATCATCAGGATGGCGGTGCCGAAGAACTCGGCGGCCAACTTGGTAAAGAGGGAATATTCCACTGGTGTTCCTTTTGCTTTCTTGGCTTCTCTCGAAAAAGTCCAACGATTAAGCTTACAGCAAGATATGTATTTTGCCGCGCCGTCATCGGGTATGGCGCCCGCGGCCTTTCCCAGCCTTCCGAGGCCCGGCTTTCCGCGGCCCGGCACCCTGCGACCCGCCTTCCCGGGACCCTTCATCCCGGGCTCCGTCCTCTCGGGGTCCACCGTCCCGCGACTCGCCATCCCGCCCGGCCGGAACCGTGACGAAGCCCATGCGCCACTGGTAGAGCCCGACCAGCACAAGGGCGAGCCCGAGCCACACCGCCCACATGGGGAACGGCACGGCGATGTTCTTGCCCACATCGTCCTTGTCCCGCTGCGGCGTGGGCACCACGCGCTCCCCGGTGACGAGGATGCGGTGCGAGTTGATGCCGATCGGCGTGCACGTCACCAACGTCATCAGGTCCTTGCCCGGCTGCGTTTTAAGGTACTGGGTCTCGCTGGGTTCGACCACGCGCACGTCGAACACCCGGTAGGTGAACGCCTGCCCGAGTATCTCCACCACAAAGCTGTCCCCCGATACGATCCGGTCCAGATCGGTGAAAATCTTCGCGCTGGCCAGCCCCCGGTGCCCGGTGAGCACCGAATGGGTCGATTCGCCGCCGACCGGCAGCGACGTGCCTTCCAGATGCCCCACGCCTTTCAGCAACGTCTCTTCGGAGGTGCCGTGGTATATGGGCAGATCCACATCGATTTTCGGGATGCGTATGCGGCCCATGATGCCGGTCCCGTCGATGTTGAGCTGCTGATCGTACGGCAGGAGGCCGCCGTCCGTCATGCCGTTCGCATGGCCGTCCGCGATGGGCAGGCGCTCGTTGGCGCCCACGATCGCGCCGGACTGCAGCGCCTGGTTGTAGCGCAGCGCATTGTCGATCTGCTCGATGGCCGGCGGGGTGGCATGCCGCTCCTGCTCCTGCAGGTTCCTGAGGATCTGCACCTGATAGTACTGGTTGGTCCAGTTGGAGATGTCCGGATACAGAAAGATGACAACGCCGACGATGGCGACCACGCCGATCAGCGCGGCGACCTTGGAAAAGGTCCACGCCCGCAGGACGTCATAGCGTTCCGTTACATGATGGGCGATCACAGCCATTCCTCACACTCCTCACCGTGATGGGGCAACGGTGCCGGCAACGGCCGGCCCGGAGACAACAAGAGATGCGGCGCACGGCGTGACCATCGATATGGTCGCCGTGCGCCGCATCGGTACCTACGCCGGCCGATCCGGGAGACGGATGCCGGCCGGCATGCCCGGCGCCATCCGGCGCCTGTCAGGCATGCCCGTCAGCCTCCGCAGCCCCAGACCGAACCGGACGATATCACTGCTTGCCGCGGGCGCGGTGCTTGAACGCGGCGATGCCGGCGCCCATCACGAGTGCGCCACCGGCCAGCAGCATCAGGATGCGGCCGCTCGCACCGGTCAGAGGCAGGTTCGGGACCACGCCCTTGTTCGGTGTGTTCTCGATCGTCTTGTAGTTGGTGGCCACGTCGCCTGCACTCAGCGTGACCTCGGTAGTCCTGTGCGCTTCGTCGGGCGTCACGAAGCCGGCGGGAGCCTCGATCTCCACGATCTTGAACTTGCCGGTGTTCTGCTCGTGCAGCGAGAGCTCAACCTCGATGATGCCGTCATCGTTGGTCGTGAAGTAGTTGTCGGTGCCATTCATCACGGGGTCGGCGTTGCTGCCATCGCCCTTGACCGGGAAGATCTGGAACTTGGCGCCCTTCAGGGTCTTGGTGGTGTTGTCGGCGTCGACCTTGGTGATCTTCAGCTTGCCGACGTAGGTCGGGTTGGAGGGAATCTCAGGCGTATTCGTCGGAGGCGTCGGCGGGTTGTCCGGGGTCGGCGGGGTCGGCGGCGTGGTGCCGTCCACATCGGTCTCCACAGTCGGGTACGCCTTGTTGATGATGGTGCCGTCGCCGGCGCTCTTCAGTGTCGCCACGATATTGACATGCACGAAATGTCCACCCATATCCTTAACCTTCGTCAGGCCGGCCTCGGTGAGCACGATGCTGGCGTTGCTGCCGTTGGTATCGGCCGCAGGCGCGTACAGCTTGTAGTCGGTGTCCACGATCAGCTGGACGTCATCGGTCTTCTTGGTGTTCGCATCGACGACGCCGGCCGTCAGCGACTTGAACCGCACGGCGTCCGGCAGCGCATCCACGATCTGGATCTTGGTCAGCTTCTTGCCCGCAGCGACGCTGGGGATCTTGGTGTAGATGTCCCACTTGATGTCGTCGCCGACCTGCACGGTCTGGGAGGAGTCGGTCTTCTTGCTGGACTCGCTGACCTCGTTCTTCGGGTAGACGTGCACGTCGTACTGCCACTTTTTCGCCTCGGTGTCGCGCACCGGAACGGTCACGACGAACGGCACGGCCTTGCCGGTCACCTTCGCCGGAGCGCCCTTCTCGACCACGAGATACGCGCCGAGTGGCACACCGGAGTACTTGGCCATGCCCTGATCATCGGTCGCATTGGTATCGTGCGCGGTACCCAGGTTGTACTCGCCGATCCTCGCGTTACCGATCTTGGGGGCGCCTGCCTGGAAGTTCTTCGCGATCTTCGACAGCTCGGTAGCCTTGTTAAATCCATCGACGGTGGCGACATCGATGCCCTCAATCGGGTAGATGCTGAAGGTCACGCCGGCCAGCGGCTTCATGCCCTGGGGGATCGTGCTCGTGCCGTTGACCGAGAGCTTGGTCGTGTTGCCGATCTCCTCGTACTTGTGGATGGTGATGCTGCCGGTCGTGCCGGGAGTGATGTTGCCCAGCTCGCTCGCATCGATAGCGGTGGAACCGCCGCCGGGAGCGGCATGCGCGGTGCTGGCAAAGCCCAGCGCCGAGACCGCCACCACGGCGGCCAGCGCCATGACGCGCTTCATAACATTGTGCTTCATATTCTTGCTTTCTCTATTGTTGAATGGTCGTATATCGCTTGTCGGCTCTTGTTCCGCCGCAAGCCGTTCGCTCATGGAAACAGTTAGCGCCGCCTCCTTTTCCTGAACCAGTGGCCCATGATCAAAGCCGTTGAGATCATTCCCCCGCCCAAGACCAGGAACAGGGTTGACCCCTGCCCGCCGGTCAGCGGAAAATTCAATTGGAACCGCAACGGTATCGGGTCGTTGCCGATGCTCCAGTCGCGGCCTCTGCTCGATTCGCCGTTCGTAACGGTGAACTGCAGCGGTGCAGTCAGTTTCTGGTAGTACTGCGGCGCCTCGGTCTCGGTCAGCGTGTAATCGCCGTCCTCCAGCCCGACCACGCGGAACCGGCCCGGCGCCGGATCCTGGTCGGCAAGGCCCGAACAGTCGCCACCAGTGCAGTCGCGCACCTCGAGGCTGCCGCCGGGAACATGGTCGCCGGCGAGGGCCCACACGGATCCGCCCAACAACTTGGTATTGTTGGCGGCGTCCACCTTGGACCACTCAACCATGTTCGGCCGGTTGGTGATGGTGCACGCCACCGTGCCGGTCTTGTCGGCGGGCAGCCGCACACCCTGATGGATCGCGATGCCGCCGTTCTCGTCGAATGCGTAGTCCTTCACCTCCAGAGTTTCGGATCTCCCGCCCGCCATACGCACCACGCACTCGGTGACCGACCGGTAATCGGGGAGCACCGTCTTGGTGCCGGTCACCGCGGCGCCGTCCGGGTCGTCCGCCCGGGGAGCGTCAACCTGGATCTGCTTCGACGTGGTGGAGCCGGCCGGCGATTCGTCCACGCGATATACACTGCCCTGACGGGCGAGCGGCAACCGAACCGTACCGGTTCCGTTGTCGATCGTGCCGTCGCTGCCTGTGGTCCGCGTGGTAACCGAATTGCCGCGGTTCGCAATGGTCAGGTCAAATTGATCGCCGTTCCGCGCACGGCCGCCGTCCAGCACCTTGGTCAGCGTGATGGGCAAACCGCGAGGAACGTTGGCAATCGTGCAGTTGACCTGCACATTCTGCTTCTGCTGGCGCAATCTGTCCAGATACGAGTGCCGGAAGCTGCCGTAAGCGGGAAGCCGCATGGTCATGATTCCCGACCGTATGGTGGCGGTGAAGGGAGGAGCGCTTCTCACCAGCGCGCTGTTTGATTCGGGATCCAAAGCGCAGTAATAGAACGGCTCATAACCCGGAATCTGGTTGTCTGGATCCACGGTCACGTCGTTACCGTTCTCCATAAGCCGCTCGCCTACGGACGCCTGAGTCCCGAAAGACAAGTTTTGGCGGGTGACGGTACTATTACCCACGGTCGACCCCGTGCCGGTTGTGGTCGTCGTAGCCAGCTGCTGGTCCGCAAAGGTTCCGTTATCATCGGCGCTTCCCGCCTGCAGCATGAACTGTTCGTCACCCCAGCGCGAGGCGGACTGAACGCTGGCGCGAGGATCGGCGGCATTACCCACCGAGGAGTTCCCGCGCACCGTGACCAGCTTCTTGGTCACGGTCAGATCGATTTTGACCGTGCTCGTGGGACGGTTGACGAAGGTCAGATACACGATGTCGCTCTTCGCGCTCTCGGGGATCGTGACCCGGGCCTGCCAGCGAGTGGCGCCTCCGGTATCCACCCATTGCGGTTCCGTGACGACGCCAGCCGGGCATGAGGTGGTTCCATCCGCGCCGACGCAACGGAGCTCGGGCTTGGCGTAATGCCGCCGATCGCCTACGTTGCCGGTGGACGGGGTGACGGCATTGCCCTCCGTGACCAGGTAGGTCACGCCCTTGGTAATGGTGGCCTGCGCCTTGCGGTCCTGCAAGCCGACATCCGGACCATTCGTCTTGACGGCGTTCAACGTCTCCCAGGAGCCCATCCTGTTCTCGAGGATTCCCAACGAGACGTTGTCCCTCGGGGAATAGCGACCGTCCGGATAGTCCTTCTGCAGCACAAGCGTGACCGGCTTGGGGTCGGGCTTGCCGCATCCGGCAAGGTCGACGATCTCTTCTGGCGACGACTGCACATCATGCACGCGGGTGTTCCCCGTGTACCATTGCGACTTGCCCGGCATGAAATCGCCCACGACGTTGCGGTGGGCACTGTTGGTGCCGTTACCGTTAAATGCGCCGCCGATATAGAGATGGCCGCTGCCGACATCGGCCAGACCATCGAGACGGAAGCCCGAGGTACCCTTGGTCACTATCGTGGACCTGCCATTGGCGCCAAATTGCCCCGTCCAGCCAGATCCCGGCCTTGCCGAGTTATAGTTCAGACTCTTCCCGCCGGGGCGAACCGCCTGATCGCTATTCCTGGCAACGTTGGCATAACCGCCCCCAACCGCCATCTCCTTTTGCCGGAACGAGTCGATCTGCGCGTTGATAGGCGCGTCCGCGGCGACACTGAGCGCCGCAGCCCGGTTCAGTTCGGCTGCCGGCAAGAAATCCAGCTTGTTCTCCTCCGTACCGATATCGGCTTTCTGATACAGAAAATACAGATCGCCATTGTCGTTGAATGCGATGTCGCCGGTCCGGGACCCGGAATCCTGGAGGGTTTCACGCCGACCGATCGTATACCAGCCGACGAAATCGACGTTCCAGCCATTGGATTCGTCCAGTCGATAGAGATACGCACCCATGTTGTTGAGCACCTGCGGGCTGCGCCCCGCGGGAATGTATTGGGCCTTGACCACCAGAGCGGCGAAATAATACTTGCCGTCCTTTGGATTGACGGCGCCGCCGCGAATTCGGTACGCGGAGATGTGGTAGTTCTTCTTATCGGGAATATTGCCACTGAACACACGCGCATTCGCCCGGCGAAGATCCAGGGGGCCGGATTGCGTGAAGCTCCCGTCCGCAGAGCGCTTGACGATCGTATACTCCGCCAAGTCCTCATTGGTGAATGTAGGACGCTGGCCCCGCTTGAGCCGAGCGATCTGATCCACGCCGATCTTGGGCTTCACCGCATAGGCCGCCCCCGCACTGCCGTTGGAGCCGCCATTGACGCCGAGCGCCTCGTAGGAACCGCTGCCGAACTGCTTGCTGAAGCTGAACCAGTAATTCTTGTCGGCTTCTCGCCCTTCTGGGTAAAGTTCTCGGCGGCGCCGGTCATCTGGCCACGATTGTCGTTGACGGACTTGTACGAATACACATCGCCGCCGCGGGTCAATGCGGAAAACTTGCCCTCACAGCCATCGGTGTTGCTGGCGGGGCGGGTACGGTGCACCGAACCCGGCGCGGCGGACGCGACCGGCGCGGCGGCGGTCGAACCGGCCATGGCTATCCCGGTCCCCAGGCACACGGCGACGGCCATGATCCCCATGACCAGCCTGCGCGTCATATTTCCACGAATCATTCCGTGTCCTTCCCCACAACGGCATCCGCACCGCAGCATTCGCGATTCGTCGAATCCCCTCAGACGATCATGCGCGATAACGGCCGTCTCCTTCGATGCACCGCAACAACATGCGGCTTGCACGCGAAGGCGAACGGCGTTCCTCTCCATGCGGCAGCAGCCTATGCAACTTGCCCAAGCATGATTCAAGCCGCTTCCCGAATCCGCTTCAACCCCCGAGAACGGCTACACCCTTCATTTGAACACCCCTATATGTCGCGGTACGCCGCGCATCGCACGTTGTCAAAAGCTCGTCCTTTGTCAACAACTCACCCCAACTTCGTCGACGTACGACGTGTCGCCGCGCCGCAATTCAGTTGAGCGCAAGATTTCTTGAAGAACCCGCCGATGTGTTACGCCGCGTTATGCGATGTCACGCAGGGTTATGCGGCTACGACCGGGGATGGGTGCTCAATCCGCGAGACAGGAATCAGGGGACATAGGCCATGCGAATGCAAAAAACCGCTGGGATACGAAAAAAGGCACTGTCTTTCGACAGTGCCTTGAAGGTGCCCCCTCAGGGATTCGAACCCTGGACACGCTGATTAAGAGTCAGCTGCTCTAACCAACTGAGCTAAAGGGGCGTTGGTCATTTCTTGAGCCGAGTAAGTACTATACTCGGATTCTCTTCGAACTCAAGCCACGGCGTGTCGCCAATGATTCCAAGGGTTTCGTTTCAGCACCCCGACCACCGAACAACCCGAAGTGGCCCATACCGGACCGTCGATACCCGAAAAAAGATGATAAAAAAAGCCCTTCGGCGTGTCGAAACACGCACGAAGGGCAATGCTTAAGCTCAGACTATCGCGGCCATGGCGGCCGCAGTCTGGATGATTCCGGCGAGCCGGAACCGGTGGGTCACTCGGCGACGACCTTCACGAAGAAGGACGCGGTGATCTCCGGGTGCAGGGCGACCTTGGCCGGGAAGTCACCGGTGGTCTTGATGGTCTCGACCTCGATGTTCTTCGGGTTGACGGCGGCCTTGCTGGACAGGGCGATCGCGATCTTCTCGGCGGAGATGCCGCCGAAGAGCTTGCCGGACTCGGAAACCTTGGCGGCGATCTCGACGGTGGTGCCCTCGATGAGCTGCTTGGCGGCGACGGCCTCTTCGCGGGTGGCGACGGCCTTGGCCAGACGGGCGCGCTTCATCGACTCGATCTGAGCGGCGGCACCCTTGGACCACGCGAAGGCGAGGCCCTGCGGGATCAGGTAGTTGCGGGCGTAGCCGGCCTTGACCTCGACGACGTCACCGGAGTGACCGAGGTTGGCGACGGTGGCGGTGAGAATAACCTTGGTATCAGCCATGATTGTCTTTACTCCTCAACTCAGCGACCGGAAGTGGCGTACGGCAGCAAAGCCATCTCGCGGGCGTTCTTGATCGCCTTCGAGATCTCGCGCTGCTCCTGCACGGTCACGCCGGTGATACGGCGGGAACGGATCTTGCCGCGATCGGAGATGAACTTGCGCAGCAGCGCAACGTCCT
>OKQJ01000472.1_pt1 | contig 10780 bp, 14 predicted proteins | sample 1614171 | NCBI WGS metagenome assembly OKQJ01 (sample SAMN04436911, study PRJEB24849) | human gut metagenome | biome: human gut; feature: NICU; material: stool | host: Homo sapiens | place: USA: Saint Louis, MO | collected 2012-05-30 | reverse complement strand
GGAAGGCCGCCCGGGCGGCCAAAACGAAGAAACCAAAGCCGTCTCTCCCACCGAAGGCGGAGGCGGAACCGGAACAACCCAAACAGACGACTGACAGGAGGAACCGTAATATGGCCAATACAAACGCACTGGGTATGGTGGAGACGAAGGGACTGGTGGGCGCCATTGAGGCGGCCGACGCCATGGTGAAAGCCGCCAACGTGCAGCTGGTGGGCAAGGAGCAGGTGGGCGGCGGCCTGGTGACCGTCATGGTGCGGGGCGACGTGGGCGCGGTGAAGGCGGCCACCGACGCCGGCGCGGCCGCCGCGGAAAAGGTGGGAGAGCTGATCTCCGTCCACGTCATCCCCCGCCCCCACGCCGAGGTGGACCACATCCTGCCCCATGCCCAGGGCGAGATGGACAACGTGTAACCCATGGCGCTGCTGACCGAGGAGGACGTGCGCCGCATGTCCAACCAGGGCACACGGGGGCCCGTGGTGGTCAACCGGGACCAGATGCTCACGCCGGGGGCGCGGGACTATCTGCGGGAGCACCGGGTAGAGGTGGTCTACCCCCAGGGGGAGGCGGCCGGGGAAGGGGCCCCGTCCGCCCCCGCCAAATACCGCACTCTGTTCGGTGCCGCACTGAATGAAAAGCCGGAGCACATGACCCACCTGAAGGGGAATGTACTGGTGTTCAAGGACCACCCCCGCATCGCATTCCGGGGCTGGATCGACGTCCTGGAGGCGGAGATCCTGCTGACTCAGCAGGCGGCGGCGGGGGAGGGCTATGGGGCCCTGGCCGGGGAGCTGGAGGAGGTTCTGGGCTTTGTCCGGCGCTATATCCGCTTCGACGTGCTGGACGAGCCGGTGGGGGCCATCGAGCTGTGCGGCTATACGCCGGAGCAGCTCCGGGAGTACTCCCACTATCCGGAGAAGCACTTCGGCCAGCCCCACTTTCTGGCCTGCTATACCGACGGACCCGCCCTGCTGGCGGTCAACAAGCTGCGCACTGTGGTGCGGCAGACCGAGCTGGCCGCCTACGCCGCCTTCCGTGACGCGGACGGCAACGTGACCAGGGGCGACATGATCTTGGGGCTGAACCGGCTGTCCTCCCTGATGTGGATTTTCATGATTAAGTTAAAGGCGGGACGCTATGAACGCAAGTAATTTGAGCACGGTGGAGCGGCTGGCGGAGGAGCTGGTCGCCCGCCTGACCATTGAAATCGAGGCCAGCGGACGGCATGTCCACCTGTCCCGGGTCGATGTGGAGACCCTGTTCGGGCCGGGCTACCGGCTCAACCGGACGAAAGACCTGTCCCAGCCGGGGCAGTTCGCCTGCGCCGAGCGGGTGACGCTGGAGGGGCCTAGGGGGAGCTTGAAGAACGTGGTGATTCTGGGCCCTGAGCGCCCGGAGAGCCAGGTGGAGATCTCCCTCACCGATGCGGTGGCCCTGGGGCTCACCCCGCCGGTGCGCCTCTCCGGCGATACGGAGGGCACCCCTGGCCTCACCCTCCGCCACGGGGACCGGGTGCTCCGCCTGAGCCGCGGCCTGATTGTGGCCAAGCGCCACATTCACATGACGCCGGAGGACGCCGCCCGCTTCGGCGTGGCGGACCGGCAGCGGGTGCGCCTCCAGTGCTTTACCAGCCGCCCGCTGGTGTTCCAGGACGTGGAGGTGCGGGTATCCCCCCAGTTTTCCACGGTGGTGCATATCGACTACGACGAGGCCAATGCGTGCGGCTTTCAGAAGGGCGACCGGGGCGTGATTTTGAAATGACCCTGGAGTGGCGGGGGCGGACGCTGGTCATTACCTGGCTGCCGGTGGCCTCCATGGGCCGCCTGGCCGCCTGCGCCCCCCAGACGGCGGCGGAGACCGAGGTGCTGGCCGCCCTGCTGGCCGGGGCGCGGGTGCGGGTGGAGCGGGACGCCCTGGAGTACCGCCGCTACCGCCGTACCGCCCCCCTTGGCATCTATCAGAAATGCGCCGGTCTGGAGCGGCGCCTGCGGGAGATGGGTATTTGTGTTGCTGGGACAGGTGGCCGGTAAGGTCTGGGCCACAAAAAAATCCCCCGCCCTCACCGGGCAGGCGTTTCTGACCGTGCGGGTGGGTGAGCGCCTGCTGGTGTGCGCCGACTGCGTGGGGGCCGGGGAGGGAGAGACCGTCCTCGTGGCCACCGGCGGCGCGGCCCGGGTAGCGGCGGGGGCGGAGCTCCCCATTGATGCCGCCATTGTGGGCATACTGGACGAGAGCTAGAAAAGCAAGGCCGCCGCATGTGGGCGGCGGTCATCCTCTCAGGCTGGCGGCCCAACCGCCCGCCTGAGCCGCGGAAAGGGGACATACTATGTCCATCAACGAGATTATTGTCTACCTTATGGTCGTCTTTATGGCCTTGGGTGCGGTTGACCGCATCCTGGGCAACCGGTTCGGCCTGGGGGAGAAATTTGAGGAGGGTATCATGGCTATGGGCTCCCTGGCCCTGGCCATGATCGGCATCATCTGTCTGGCCCCGGTGCTGGCCAACCTGCTCCGGCCGGTGGTGGTGCCTCTCTACCAGGCCCTGGGGGCCGATCCGGCCATGTTCGCGGGTACCCTCCTGGCCAACGACATGGGGGGCGCGCCCCTGGCCCAGGAGCTGGCCCTGACCCAGGAGGCGGGACAGTTCGGCGGCCTGATCGTAGGCTCCATGCTGGGCCCCACCATCGTGTTCACCATCCCGGTGGGCCTGGGCATTATCAAGGCGGAGGACCGCCCCTATCTGGCCACCGGCGTGCTGGCGGGCGTCATCACCATCCCCATCGGCAGCTTCGCGGGCGGCCTGGCGGCGGGCTTCCCGGTGGGGATGGTGCTGCGCAACCTGATCCCCATCGCGCTTTTCGCCGTGCTCATCGCCCTGGGGCTGGCCTTCCTCCCCAACGGGATGGTAAAGGGCTTCCAGGTCTTTGGCAGAATCATTGTGATTATTATCACCATCGGCTGGCGGCGGCCATCATCCAAAAGCTGACCCCCCTCACCCTCATTCCGGGGATAAACCCCATCTCAGAGGGCGTGGCCATCGTGGGCGACATCGCCGTGGTGCTGGCGGGGGCGTTTCCGCTGGTGTATGTCATCACCAGGGTATTCAAGACCCCTCTGATGAAGCTGGGCCATGTGCTGGGCATGAACGACATCGCGGCCGCCGGGCTGGTGGCCACCCTGGCAAACAATATCCCCATGTTCCAGATGCTCCACGATATGGACCGGCGGGGTAAGATCATCAACGTGGCCTTTGCGGTGTCCGCCGCCTTTGTGTTCGGCGACCATCTGGGCTTTACCGCGGGCTTTGATTCCACTATGATCTTTCCCATGATTGTGGGCAAGCTGGTGGGCGGTGTGACGGCGGTGGCGGTTGCCATGTTGAGCACCAGAACATACAAGGAGGAGCGCCATGGATAAGACCGCATTGGAGGCGCTGGTGCGGCAGGTGCTGCTGGAGCGCCTGGGCGGCGGAACCCACGGGGTGAAGGCCGTGCAGGTGCCCCGCATCGCGGTGACGGAGGAGCACCGGATGGACACGGGAAATCCCCTGGACCGGGTCTACACCCGTGACCTATTCACCCTACAGGAGTCCCCGCGGCTGGGGGTGGGCGTCATGGAGATGACCGACACCACCTTTCCCTGGACCCTGCGCTACGACGAGATGGACTACGTGCTCAGCGTACGGCTGGACATCCGTATCGGCGGAGAGACCGTCTCCGCCGGGCCGGGGGAGCTGATCTATATCCCAAAGAACAGCTCCATCCAGTTCTCCGTCACCGGGCACGCCCGCTTCCTTTATTTCGTCTACCCCGCCGACTGGCAGAGCCAGGGCGGCTGATTCCGGGCGGGCGGCCATCGGCCGCCCGCTTTTTTTACACAATCTGAACGGTGCTCACCGCAAACGCACACCCTTTTTACATCCGTGCTCGTATACTGGGGGGCAAACGGAGGTGCCGTTATTGTGGATTATGGGATATGGACGCTGCTTCCAATCGTCGTCGTAGTGGCCGTGGCGCTCAAGAGCAGACGGGCGCTGGAGCCGCTGATTCTGGGAACCCTGCTCACCTATATCATCGTCGATGGACTTTCCTTCCCCATCGGCTGGATGGACGCCTTTTTCCGGGTGGCCACCGACCAGAGCCACCAGTGGGTGTTCATGGTGTGCGGCCTGTTCGGCGCGCTGATCGCCCTGCTGGGCGCCTCCCACGGGACGCTGGGCTTCTCCCGGCTGCTGGGTCGGCTTTGCCGGGGCCCCAGGACCACGCTGATTGTGACCTGGGTCATGGGGATTCTGATCTTTGTGGACGACTATCTGAATATCATGACCCTGAGCACCTGCATGCGCAAGCTCACCGACCGGCAGAAGGTGCCCCGGGAGACCCTGTCCTACATCATCGACTCCACCGGCGCGCCGGTGTGCGCCCTGCTGCCCTTCTCCACCTGGGCGGTGTTCTTTGCCGGGCTGTTCTACGCCGAGGCGGGCATCCCGGAGCTGGGCTACGGGAGCGCCATCAACACCTTCTGCGCTGTGATCCCCTTCATCTTCTACGCCATCGCGGCGGTGGCGCTGGTGCCCCTGTTCTCCCTGGGGCTGGTGCCCAAGCTGGGGCGGATGAAGAAGGCCTACCGCCGGGTGGAGGAGACCGGAAAGGTCTACTCGCCGGAGAGCGCCGAGCTGAATCTGGAGGACGAGGACGACTCCCCGGCCATTACCGGCTGCCTGTGGGACTTTGTGCTCCCCATCGGCACGCTGATCGCCTTGACTATCGTGGGGGGCGAGCTGTTCCTGGCCCTGGTGGCCGCCATCGCCGTGTGCTTTTTGCTCTACATCCCCCGGAAGAAGCTGTCTCTCACTAGGTTCTGCGACCTGGCCATGCACGGCTTTTGCAACATGATCCCCACGGTGGCCATCATCTTCTTTGCCTTTGTGATGCAGGAGGGCATGACCGAGATCGGCATCGCCCCCTTCGTCATCAATGCCGTCAAGTCCATCCTGAGCCCGGCGGTGTTCCCGGCCATCGCCTTCCTGGTGGTGGCGGCCCTCAACTTCACCACCGGCAGCGTGTGGGGCATCACCGCCGTGACGGTGCCGATCCTGCTGCCCCTGGCCTTCTCCCTCGGGGCCAACCCCCTGCTGGTGATGGGCGCCATCGTCTCCGGCGCCACCCTGGGCAGCCACGCCTGCTTCTACTCCGACGCCACGGTGCTCACCTCCAGCTGCTGCAAGATGGAGAATATGGACCACGCCCTGTCCCAACTGCCCTATTCCCTGTGTGCGGCCGGGCTTTCGGCGGCGGGCTATCTGGTGTGCGGCCTCCTGATGTAGTATAATAGGGACAGAATGGGGAAAAGGAGGAGTCAGGATGCCCATGTATTTGTATTTGGGCGATATCACCCGGATGGAGACAGACGCCATTGTGAACGCCGCCGGCACGGATCTGCGGCGCTGCCCGGGCATCTGCGACGCGATTTTCGCCGCCGCCGACACGGAGAAGCTGGAGAGGGCGTGCCGGAAGCTGGGCCGCTGCCGCATCGGGCAGGCGGTGGCCACGCCGGGCTGCGGGCTGCCCTGCCGGTACATCATTCACGTGGCCGGGCCGGGCTGGTACGGTGGGGAGCCCCGGGAGCGGTTCCTGCTGGCCGGGTGCTACCAGAACGCCCTGCATAAGGCGTATCTGTGCAGTTGCCGGCGGGTGGCGGTGCCGCTGATCTTCTCCGGCGACTGCCACATGCCGCGGGCGGCCTCCCTCCGCGTGGCTGGGGCGGCGATTGCCGATTTCTGCCAGCGCCATCCCTCCATGGAGGTGACGCTGGTGCTCTACCGGCAGAGCATCTACGACATGGCTAAGCGTATCCTGGGCTGGGAGGACGCGCCGTCATAAGGGGGGACGGGCCTGCATATACATGCCACAGTTACCGAAACCAGGTAGGAGAGTGGATGGATATGCAAACAGGCTGGAATGAGAACCGGGCGCTGCTGCGGGGCACCGCGGCGGCGGAGCCGGTGCTGTCCCATGAGACCCACGGCGTGGTATACGAGACCTTTCCCCTCGCCGTCCGGCGGCTGTCCGGCTCGGAGGACCGGGTCAATGTCCTGGTCCCTAGGGCCCTGCTGGAGCAGCGGCCCGTGACGGAGGGGATGGAGCTGGAGGTGGAGGGGGAGGTGCGCTCCTTCAACAACAAGAGCGGCAAGGGCAGCCGCCTGGTGATCACCCTCTACGCCAAGGAGCTGCGCCCCGCCGCCGGAGAACACGAAAACCAGCTCCTGCTGGCGGGGGTGCTGTGCAAGCCGCCGGTGGTGCGGCGCACCCCGCTGGGCCGGGACATCTGCGATTTGATGCTGGCGGTGAACCGCCGGTACGGCCGGGCGGACTACCTGCCCTGCATCGCCTGGGGCGGCCTGGCCCGGCGGTGCGGGGCACTGGAGGTGGGGGACGGTGTGCGCATTGAGGGGCGGCTCCAGAGCCGGGCCTACACCAAGGTGGACCACGGCGTCAGTGAGGTGCGCACCGCCTACGAGGTCTCCGTCATGAAGCTGGAGCCGGTGGAGACATAACAGAAGGGCGGGGCTGCTGACGCGGCCCCGCCCCGTTCGGGCTATTTGCATTTCGGGTTGTTACGGAACAGGCGGATTCGTGACGGCGGTTTCCTTTCCGCTCAGTTGAACTTGTAGATCTTCCGGGCCAGGCGGTAGAGCTTGACGGACAGCTTGCGGCCCTGGTAGCCGGGGATGTTGCCCACGAAGGACAGGGAGCGGTACTTGAGCTTGTGGTACAGCTCGGGGTTGCTGGTGCGCAGGTACTCCCACAGCTCGGTCTTCTTGCCCAGGGCGGCGGGAGAGCCGTCGATGATGAGGAAGATGGAGGAGATGGTCATCATCATGGACAGGTAGCTGGTCATATACCGGGCCAGCTTGCGCTGGGTTTGGTAGAGCTGCTTGAGGTTGTGGCTGTCGATCATCAGCTTGGTGACCCGCACCTGCTGGTCTACCCGGGTGACCATCACCTTTTCGTTCACGCTCTGGTCGGCCCGGCCGATGAAGTAGCGGTAGAGATCCACATCCATGTAGTAGATGCTCTTTACCGCCGGCAGGGGCTGGTAGACAAAGATGTTGTCCACATAGAAGGTGTGCTTGGGCAGCTCCAGCCGGCAGGCGCGCAGCATCTCGGTGCGGTAGATGACCGAGTGCATCAGCAGGTACTGGGAGGGCCGGAAGCGGCCGATCTCGTTCCAGGTGAACACGCGGCCCTCGGGGAACACGTTGGTATACTTCATCACCTTCTGCGTGTTGTCCTCCACGTGCTCATAGACGTAGTTGGCGATAAAGAGGTCCAGCGGCTGCTCCGCCCCGGCGAACGCCCTCAGCTTGTCCAGAACGGCCTTCAGGGCCGCCTCGTCCAGCCAGTCGTCGGAGTCCACCACCTTATAGTACATCCCTTGGGCGTGGCGCAGGCCCTGGTTGACCCCCTCACCGTGGCCGCCGTTCTCCTGGTGGATGGCCCGCACGATGTCCGGGTACTCCGCCTGATAGCGGTCGCAGATGGCGGGGGTGTCGTCCTTGGTGGAGCCGTCGTCCACCAGGATGATCTCGATGTCGTCCCCGCCGGTGAGCAGGGTGCGCACGCAGTGATCCATGTAGGCCGCGGAGTTGTAGCAGGGCACCGCGAATGTGATGAGCTTTGACATGGGCAGTCTCCTCACTTCAATAGGTCGTCACACAGCTCCAGCGCCCGTGCGGCGATGGCGTCCATGTTGTAGTATTTGTACTCCGCCAGCCGGCCCAGCAGGTGGAAATTCGGATAGCGGTCCGCCTCCGCCCGGTATTTGGCGTACAGGGCGTTGTTCCCGGCGTTGATGATGGCGTAGTAGGGGATCTCCCCCTTCGCTCCGGTGTAGGCGCGGGAGTACTCCTTCATGATGGTGGTTTGGCCGGGCAGCTCCTGCCCAGTCAGGTACTTGAACTCGGTGATGCGGGTGTAGTCCTGATCCACGGTATAGTTTACCGTTCCGTGGCTCTGCCAGAAGTCCACCGGGTGGGTCTCAAAGCGGAAGTCCAGGGTGCGGTAGGGCAGGCGGCCGTATTTGCAGCCGAACAGCTCGTCCGCCGCGCCGGTATAGATGATGGGGCCGGAGAAGGGCCTCCCGTCCAGAAGGGCGGCGCTGCCGTCCAGGGTCAGGCGGCTGGCCGCGTCCACCCCCAGCTCCACCGTGATGTCCGGGTGGTCCAGCAGGGACTGGAACATGGGGGTGTAGCCCTCCAGAGGCATGCCCTGGTAGGCGTCCTGAAAGTAGCGGCAGTCCTCCGACAGAAAGACCGGCACCCGGGCGGTGGTGTTGGGGTCGATCTCCTCCGGCGTCTGCCCCCACTGCTTCATGGTGTAGCGGACAAAGACGTGGCCATACACATAGTCGGCCAGGGCGGACAGCTCCGGGTCGGGATTCTGCCGCAGCTCCAGAATGGTGACCTTTTTCTCCATGCCATAGGCGGATACCAACTTCTCCGCCAGGGCGCGGGCCTTCTCCGGCGGAAAGGCGGCCCGCAGGGAGACCAGGTTGAAGGGCACCGGGTACTCCAGCCGCCCGTCCCCGTCGGGGAGATTGGCCACCACCTGGTGCTCGTAGGGCCGCCAGCGGGTGAAGCGGGAGAGATAGTCAAACACGCGGGTGCTGTTGGTGTGGAAGATATGGGGGCCGTACTGGTGGATCAGCACCCCCGCCTCGTCGAAGCAATCATAGGCGTTGCCGCCCACGTGGTTCCGGCGCTCCAGCACCAGTACCCGCTTGCCGCCCCGCTCGGCCAGCTCCCTGGCCGCCACGGAACCGGCCAGGCCGGCTCCGATGACAAGGCAGTCATATTGATGATTCATGGGGAATCGTCCTCTCTTCTCTGGTGTCAAACACAGTGTACCACAGGTTTCGGGAAAAAGGGGTAAACATCCCATTAAGATATTCTTAAAATTACTTCCCTTTCCCCTCGGGAGCGGTTGGCTTATCCGGCTCGGTGGGGTAGAGGCCCACTTTGGCGGAGGGGCCGCCTAGAAAGCACTCGGCATAGTGGTCCATGGCCTGCCGGATGACCTGCACGGCGGCGGCCCGGTCGTTCACATCCTTGGCCACGGCCTGCTTGCCCTCCAGAGCCTTGTAGACAGAGAAGAAGTGCTTCATCTCGTCAAAGAGGTGGGGGGGCAGATCCATCAGGTCGTGGTAGGGGTTGTAGGTGGGGTCGGAGAAGGGGATGGCGATGATCTTCTCGTCGTTCTTGCCGCCGTCCAGCATGGAGATGTAGCCGATGGGGTAGCAGCGCACCAGGGTGAGGGGGTCGATTTCCTCCGAACAGAGCACCAGCACGTCCAGCGGATCGCCGTCGTCGCCGTAGGTGCGGGGAATGAAGCCGTAGTTGGCGGGGTAGTGGGTGGAGGTGTGGAGCACCCGGTCCAGGATGATAAGCCCGGTTTCCTTATCCAGCTCGTACTTCTTCTTGCTGCCCTTGGGAATCTCAATGACCGCCACGAAGTCCTCGGGCTGGATGCGGCTGGGGCTGATATCATGCCAGATATTTGACATCGTAAACACTCCTTTTGTGGGTCTTTTCTCCCATTATAGCCGTCCGGGAGGAAAAAAACAACATTTGTCTTGACAAATAAAACCTACAGATGTATGCTCAGCTTGAGCAAGACATACATTTGTAGGAGGTGAATGGGATGAAGAAGCTCAACCGCCTGCCCGAGGCGGAGCTGACCGTCATGCGGGCCGTGTGGCGGCTGGAGCCGCCCGTCCCCACCGGGGCCATCCGCACCCGGCTGGAGAAGGAGCGGCCGTGGAATCTGTCCGCCCTTCAGACCCTGCTGGCCCGGCTGACCGAGCGGGGCTTCCTGTCCGTGGGGAAGGAGGGGCGGCAGAACGTCTATACCCCCCTGGTGGACGAGGGGGAGTACCTGGCGTTTGAGAACGCCCCCTTCCTGGAGGGGAGGGGCCTGCCCGGCCTGGTGGCCGCCCTGTATGACAGCCGCTCCGTCAGCCGGGAGGAGCTGGCCGAGTTGCGGGTCTTCCTGGACGAGGCCATGGGGAAGGAGGGGGACGTATGACCGCCCGCTTTGCCGACGTGCTGGAGATCTCCCTGGCCATGTCCGTGGTGCTGGCCGTACTGCTGGCCCTGCGGCCCCTTTTGAAGAAGCGGCTGCGGGCTGGGGCCTTTTACTGGGTGTGGCTGCTGGCCGCCCTCCGCCTGTGCATCCCCTTCAACCTGAGCCTGCCCCAGGCCCCGGTGACGGTGGAGGCGGTTCCCAGGGCCGTCTACCGGGTGGACACGGTTAACAGCAATCCCGGAAACCATCACTATGCGGCCCTGACAGAAGAGGAGGCGGCATCGGAAGAGGCAGCGGCAGAAAACAGGCCGGTGGATGGCGGTTCCATTCAGGATGTCTATACCCCGCTCTTCACCCTGGAGGGGGCCGTAGCCGCCCTGTGGCTGGCCGGGGCGGGGGCATTCCTGGCTTGGCATCTGGCAAAATACGTCCGCTCCCGCCTGCGGGTGCGCCGCTGGGGGGCTCCGGCGGAGGACGCCGCCCTGCTGGCGCGGTTTGAGGCTGCAAAGGCGGAGCTGGGGGTGAAGAACCTGGCTCTGCTGGTCTGTCCCGCCGTAGGCGCGCCCCTGGTGACGGGCTTTGTGAACCCGGCGCTCCTCCTGCCCCGGGAGACCGTGTCCGACGGGGTGCTCCAGCACGAGCTGATCCACACCCGCCGCCGGGATCTGTGGTATAAGCTGCTCCTGCTGCTCTCCCGC
>OKQJ01000465.1_pt1 | contig 10960 bp, 10 predicted proteins | sample 1614171 | NCBI WGS metagenome assembly OKQJ01 (sample SAMN04436911, study PRJEB24849) | human gut metagenome | biome: human gut; feature: NICU; material: stool | host: Homo sapiens | place: USA: Saint Louis, MO | collected 2012-05-30 | reverse complement strand
GTACGCGCCGTCCACCGGCAGCGTTCCGGCGCAGTCGTTCGACGAGACGTCCGAGCATGAAGTGGTGTCCTCGAACGATCCCGGCGATCTCGACATCCCGGATTTCCTCCGCTGAGCGGCGTTGACCGAAAGGAACTGTCATGGCAGGGTTTATGAAGAACGCGATGTCCTATCTGGGCATGACGGACGTGCCGGACGACGTCGACCAGTACGACGACGATCCGGTCGACGAGTCGACCTTCGACTCCGACCACTCCGTGACGCCCATGGCCCCAGCGGCCGCCCCCACCGGGGCCGGCGCGTCATCCCAGCGTGAATCGAACCCGTTCCAAGGCGGGCGCGTCAGCCGGATCACCACGATCCATCCGAAGAGCTACGAGGATGCCCAGCTGGTCGGCCGCGCGCTGCGCGACGGCGTGCCGGTGGTGCTGAACCTGACCGGCGTCGCCGAGGCCGTAGCCTACCGCATCGTGGATTTCTCCGCGGGCGTCGTCTTCGGCGTGCGCGGGTCGATCGAACGGGTGACGCCGCGCGTGTTCCTGCTGAGCCCGGCTCAGGTCAACATCAAGGTCGAGGAGCCGCAGGCGCCGTCGACGGCGCACGACCTGTTCGCCGACTGACGCCGCGCGGGAAGCCCTGAGGCGTCCCGGGAAACCGCGGCAGGAGTCCCATTACACTTCCAGCTTATGCTCAGCATGTCCCCCGGCCTACTTGATAGGCTGGGGGACATGCTTTTAGTGATCCTGTTCCGCGTCATCGACATGCTGATCGGCGCGTACATCACCGTGCTGTTCGCCCGCATGATCCTTGATTGGGTCACCGTGCTGTCTCCCCGCTGGTACCCGACCGGCGTCATCGCCTCGCTGATCAGCGTGGTGTATCGGCTCACCGAACCCCCGTTGCGCTGGCTGCGCCGTTACATACGGCCGATCCCGTTGGGCCCCATCTCGCTCGACGTCAGTTTTCTGGTGCTGTATTTCGCGCTTCTTGTGCTGCAGATTCTGATTTGATGATCGATAAAATAGTCAATAAACCGCCAACGGACGAGCATTGAAGCAGGGTACGTGATAGCATCGTGAGTTGATACCAACACAGCGAGGCATGGCCCCAAAGCGAGGTGTAAAGATTTATGGCTTTGTTGACTCCGAAGGACATCAGGGAGCATACCTTCCAGACCGTCCGCTTCAAAGAGGGATATGACGTCGATGAGGTTGACGATTTTCTGGATCAGGTGACCGAGACCGTCGAGGCGCTCGGCAAGCAGGCAGTCGCCGCCAGCGCGTCCACCCAGTCTCTCGGTCCGGATGTGACCAGCCTGAACACGAAGATCTCCGATCTGACCGCTCAGGTCCAGCAGCTGCAGGATGAGAACGCCGCGCTGAAGTCCTCCGCCGACAACGCCGCCGGCCAGAGCGACCAGGCGGCGAAGGTCGCGCAGGCGAAGCTCGGCGAGGCCGAGGAGAGCAACCGCGCCCTCGCGGCGCAGAACGACCAGCTGAAGGGGCAGGTCGACCAGCTCAACGCCCAGATCGATCAGCTGACCGCGCAGACCGCGAAGAACGCCGACAACGAGGCGCTCGGCGAGCAGCTGCTCGCCATGCAGCGCGAACGGGACACCTTCCGCGCCAACAACGAGAACCTGTCCAAGCAGCTGTCCGCCGCGCAGCAGCAGATCGTCCAGGTGCAGCAGCAGGCCGCGCAGGTGAAGGACCTGACCCGCCAGCTCGAGGAGTCCAAGCAGCGCGAGAACCAGCTGCGCGCCCAAGTCTCCAAGGTCGAGCCGAGCACCGAGACCGGCAGCCTGCAGAAGATCGCCGGCGCCGCCGACGGCGCGGGCAACCAGGCCGAGCGCGCCACCGCGATGCTTACGCTGGCCATGCAGCTGCACGACCAGTACGTCGACAAGGGCAAGGCCAAGGCCAAGGAAATCACCGAGGCCAGCCAGAACAAGTACAACGATCTGGTGTCCAAGGCCAACGACTACTCGTCTCGCACCCGCACCGAGGCCGACGACTACGGCAAGCGCGTGCGCAGCGACGCCGACGCCTATTCCGAGAGCACCCATGCGGATGCGGACGGCTATGCCGCCAAGACCCGTCAGGATGCCGACACCTACATGCAGAACAAGCATCAGGAAGCCGACAACTACGAGGCCGAGATCCAGCGCCGCGCGTCCGAGTACGACGAGAAGACCCGCAACAGCGCCGACGTGTACGCCGAGCAGGTCCGCGACAACCTCAACGAGCAGGTGCAGGTCATCGAAGGCAACATCCAGGGCCTCAAGCAGTTCGAGAGCGCCTATCGCGCGCGTCTGACCGAATTCCTCAACGGCCTGATGACGCAGGTGTCCGATACGAACAGCTACAACCAGACCACGCACTCCGATCAGTGAGCGGTCGGGGCATATGTCGGTCATGACTATTCGGCAGGGACGGCCGCGCACGCGCGTGGCCGTCTTTGCGTGTGTGGCGGTGGTCGCGCTGGTCATCGATCAGGCGACCAAGGCATGGGCCCAGGCGGCGCTTGGGGATGGGCGCAGCGTGCGCGTCATCCCCGGTCTGCTGTCGCTGACGCTGGTGCATAATCCCGGCGCCTCGCTCGGATTCGGGTCCTCGCAGACCTGGATGATCTCGCTGCTTGCGGTCGTCGCCTGCGTGGCGCTGGTGGTGCTGGCGCTGCGGACGATATCCATGCGGTGGATCGTGGCCCTGGCGCTGGCCTTCGCCGGCGCGTTGGGCAATCTCATCGATCGCGTCGCCTACGCCGAGGGGTTCCTCAACGGCAAGGTCGTCGATTTCCTCAATTATGGCTGGTCGGTCGGCAATGTCGCCGATATCTTCCTGATGGTGGCGGGCATCGGCATCGTGGTGCTGATCCTGCTCGGCGAACCGTTCAGTCAGAAGGATTTGGACCGTTTGGCGACTGCGGAAACGGAGGTCGAGGCGGGAGGCAAGACGCTATGAGCCGTCTTGTGTCCGCTCCGAATGCGCTTGTCGGCAAGCGCTTCGACGTCGCCGTGGCCAAGATGCTGGGCATTTCACGGGCCAAGGCCGCCGATCTCATCGAAAGCGGCCAGGCCCGCGTGCTCGACCGGGCCATCGCCAAGTCCGGCACGCTGATGGCCGGGGAGACCGTCGAATTCGATCTGGTCGAGGAACAGCGCGCCCCGGAACCCATCGCCGACGACATGGCCATCGTCTATGAGGACGACGATGTGGTGGTCGTCGACAAGCCGGTCGGCGTCGCCGCTCACGCCTCGGTCGGATGGACCGGGCCGACGGTGCTGGGCAGCCTGCTGGACCGCGGAGTGCGCATCACCTCCTATGGTGCGGCCGGGCGGCAGGGCATCGTGTCCCGTCTCGATGTGGGCACCTCGGGGCTGATGCTGGTGTGCAAGTCCGAGCTGGCGTACGTGGAAATGCGCCGCCAATTCGCCGAGCATGAGGTGGTGAAGACCTATCACGCGCTGGTGCAGGGCGGTCTCAGGGAGGACAAGGCCACCATCGAGGCGCCGATCGGGCGCGCGAAGGTGTCGGATTTCCGTTTCTGCGTCACGCCGGCCGGCAAGCCCGCGGTCACTCACTGGGATGTGATGGAGCGCTTCGGTAGCGAGGCGACGCTGGTCTCGGTGAATCTGGAAACGGGCAGGACCCATCAGATCCGCGTGCATTTCTCGTCGATCGGGCACCCGCTGGTCGGCGATCCGATGTACGGGGCCAATCCGGTGCTGTCCGAGGAGCTCGGTTTGGAGCGGCAGTGGCTCCATGCGACGCAACTCGAGTTCCGCCATCCGCGCACCCATGTATGGACCACGGTCAAGTCGCGGTACCCCGCTGATCTGTCCCGCGCCCTGGACCGCATGCGGGCGCGTCACGAGCCGGAGGCGTCGGCGATGCCGGACGCGGTCGGCATGATCGGTGCGGTGGATTCGGCGGATGCGCGCGAGCCGCTGGAGGAGGAGCCTGCGGTCGCAGCGGCCGCCCGGTGAGGGGATCGGCGCCGTATGCAGTGTTGCCGGGCGGCGCGGTGATCGGGCCGTTCCGGGGTTGGCTGGTTCCGGGCCGTTTCCGGCCGCTGACCAGCATGATGATTCTGATCACGGCCCCCGCAGCAAGCAGCGCCGGGCACGCGAGCATGGCCAGTGACATGAGAATCAGGACGATCGCGTCGAGCGGATTGTACACGCCGCGACTCAGGTACTGCATCAGGACGAATGTCGCCAGCGCCATGGTGGCGCCGGCGATCATCAGCACATCGCTCACGGTTCTCATGATCTCCCGGAAGTCCATGGGAGCACGGTATCTCGTGTTGCGGCATTGCTGCGCGGCCGGTGCCGGGGATCGCCCGGCCGGTTGCGCCGTTGCTGATGGCGGTGCCGTGCATGGTGTCGCCGCCGGCTGATGCTCCGTGGACATCGCGCCTCCCTGTAATCGGTTGTGCCGCTGCCCGCGCTTACCGCGGGACCGCGTCATGTCCGCTCCATCGTCGGTGATGGAACGAATGATGCGCAAGCCGAATCGGGTCTTGTGGTCGAAGGCCGGGGAGTTATCCACACCCGGTGTGTCGATCCACATTCTCGGTGGATAAGCGAAATGGACGCTACGGCAGGTGATGTTGGGCGGTGGGAAGGAAGATGAGGATGGTCAGACGAACCGTATATCCAAGCGTTTGCCCAGTCCCGCGGCGAGTTGGTTGAGGGTGCGCAGCGTGGGCATGGACCGCCCGGTCTCCAGACGACTGATGTTGGATGCCTTCATCCCCGTGCGCTTGGCGAGTTCCTCCTGTGTGAGCCCTGCTTCGACGCGTGCTTGCATGATGGCCCGGGCCGCTCGGTACTCAGGATCCAAGCGGGCGTATTCCTCGAGAAAAACGGGATCTGTGGTGCCGCGATGCCGAATGTAGTCGTGAAGATCGCTCATAGGTGTCTGCCTTCCCAGTCGAGTTTGTATGCGATGGCCTGCCTGATGTCCCGCGACGGGGTCCTGCGCTGCTTTTTGATGATGCCGTGGGTGACGATGATGCGCGAATCATGATGAAAGAAATAAAACGACCGGACGTGATTGGTCGATTGTCTTGTGCGGAGCTCGAAGATTCCGTCCCTGAGATATTTCGATTGGGGTTCTCTCAACGCAGGACCGAACGTTTCAAGCAATTCGAGATCCCGCGCCACCTTTGCGGCCAGTTTGGCGTCCATCGCGTCGAGCAGGAGTTTCATCGGCACCATTCCATTCGGCAGGTCGTAAAAATCGACGGTGAACCGGCTCATCGCGGTACGCCAATCGGCTCATTATCATTATTGATACTATCAATAATGATAACAGTGATATTGCGGATACGGGACATGATCGGCTCCTGACTGGATTGGTCTGCGCGGCCGGCGCGGTCGGCGTGGCTGGTTGGCGGGCGTGATGCGGCGGACTACCCCGCCCTATTGAGAGTCCCATGATTTGGGATGGATACCGATCCTTCAAGCCGAATCGGGCCTTGTGGTCGAAGGCCGGGGAGTTATCCACACCCGGTGTGTCGATCCACATTCTCGGTGGATGAGCGGGGACGATTCCGCGGTCGGCGGAAGCCGTGCGGGGCGGGTCTCCCGACCCCCGCGTGGCGGGGCCGGCAAGCGGCCGCGGCGGGGCGGCCGCGCGCGCGGACGGACCCGAGCATGGGGTATGGTGGAACGCATGGCTGAATCGGGAAAGAACTTCGTGCAACTGCATAACCACACGCACTATTCGCTGCTGGACGGTGCGTCGAAGATCCCGAATCTGGTGAATCGCGCCAAGGAACTGGGCATGCCGGCGGTCGGCATCACCGACCACGGCAACATGCACGGCGCCTATGAGATGTGGAGCACCGCGGTCAAGGCCGGCATCAAGCCGATCATCGGCATCGAGGCGTACGTGACGCCGGAGACCGCGCGCCAGGACAAGTCGCGCGTGCACTGGGGCACCGAGGCGCAGCGCTCCGACGACGTGTCCGGCGGCGGCCTGATCACCCACCTGACCATGTGGGCGGAAAGCGACGAGGGCCTGGTCAATCTGATGAAGGCCAGTTCGGTGGCCAACCTCGAAGGCCGCGTGGCCCGCTACCCGCGTATGGACAAGGAGGTGCTCTCCACCTATTCCAAGGGCGTGATCGCCTCCTCCGGATGCCCCTCGGGCATCATCCAGACCCGACTGCGCCTGGGGCAGTTCGACGAGGCCCTGCGCGCCGCCGGCGAGTTCCAGGACATCTTCGGGCGCGACAACTTCTTCATCGAGCTGATGGACCATGGCCTCAAGATCGAGCAGCAGGTGACCAACGACCTGCTGACCATTGCGAAGAAGCTCAACGCGCCGCTGCTGGCCACGAACGATTCGCACTATGTGCTCGAGGAGGACCGGGGCGCGCAGGACGCGATGCTGTGCATCAACTCGGGCAGCCGCCTCGACGACCCGGACCGTTTCAAGTTCGACGGCTCCGGCTACTACATCAAGTCGGCCGAGCAGATGCGCGAACTGTTCAAGGACCTGCCCGAGGCGTGCGACAACACGCTGGAGATCGCCGAGCGCTGCAATGCCATGTTCGATGATGGCGAGGACGGCGCGTTCATGCCGCAGTTCGCCTGCCCGGAGGGCTGGGACGAGACCTCGCTGTTCCTCAAGAAGGTCGAGGAGGGGCTGGAGAAGCGCTACGACGGCAATCCTCCGCTGGAGGTGCTCAAGCAGGCGGACTACGAGTGCGGCGTGATCTGCCAGATGCAGTTCTGCGGCTACTTCCTGGTCGTGGCCGACTACATCAACTGGGCCAAGGAGCACGGCGTGATGGTCGGCCCGGGCCGTGGATCCGCCGCAGGCGCGATGGTCGCCTACGCGATGGGCATCACCGAGCTCGACCCGATCAAGCATGGTCTGATCTTCGAGAGGTTCCTGAACCCGGAGCGCGTGTCCCTGCCCGATATCGACGTCGACTTCGACCCGGACGGCCGTGCCAGGGTGCTCGAGTACGTGGCCGACAAGTACGGCCACGACAAGGTCGCCCAGTGCGTGATCTACGGCACGATCAAGACCAAGCAGGCGCTGAAGGATTCCGCGCGCATCATGGGCTACGAGTTCTCGGTGGGCGAGCGGGTCACCAAGGCCCTGCCCCCCGCGGCCACGGGCGGCAAGGACATCAGCCTGCACGACATCTTCGACCCCAGCGCGAAGCGCTACGCCGAGGCCCGCGAATTCCGCGAGATGTACGACTCCGATCCGGACGCGAAGCGCATCACGGAGGAGGCTAAGGGCATCGAGGGCCTGATCCGCCAGACCGGCGTGCACGCCTGCGCCACGATCATGGGTTCCGAGCCGATCACCGACACCTCGCCGCTGCTGGAGCGCGTCGACGGCACCGTCACCACCACTTTCGAGTATCACACCTGCGAGACGCTCGGCCTGGTCAAGATGGACTTCCTGGGCCTGTCCAACTTGACGACCATCCGCGATACGCTGCGCAACATCGAGCTCAACGGCAAGGAGAAGATCGACTACACGAAGATCCCGCTCGACGACAAGCCGACCTACGACCTGCTCTCCCGCGGCGACACGCTTGGCGTGTTCCAGCTCGATGGCGACGGCATGCGCTCGTTGCTGCGCACCCTCAAGCCCACCAACTTCAACGATATCTCCGCACTTATCGCCCTGTACCGACCGGGCCCGATGAGTATGGAATCGCACACCAACTACGCCAAGCGCAAGAACGGCCTGCAGAAGATCGAGCCGATCCACCCCGAGCTGGACGAGCCGCTCAAGGCCGTGCTCGACGAGACCTACGGCCTGATCATCTATCAGGAGCAGGTGCAGTCGGCCGCGCGTATCCTCGCAGGCTACTCGCTGGGCAAGGCCGACGTGCTGCGGCGAGCCATGGGCAAGAAGAAGCCCGAGGTGCTGGCCAAGGAGAAGGTGCCGTTCTTCGCCGGCATGAAGGAGCACGGCTACTCCGAGCAGGCCGCCAATGCCATCTGGGAGATTCTGGTCCCGTTCTCCGGGTACGCGTTCAACAAGGCGCATTCCGCCGCGTACGGCCTGATCTCCTACTGGACCGCCTATCTCAAGACGCATTACCCGGTCGAGTTCATGGCGGCCCTGCTGCAGGGCGCGTCCACGAACAAGGACAAGACCGCCCTGTATTTGGGCGAGGCGCGGCGCATGGGCATCCAGGTGCTGTCGCCGGACGTCAACGAATCGGTGTACGAGTACTCCGCCGTCGGCGACGTCGTGCGATTCGGCCTCGGCGCGATCCGCAACGTCGGCGAGGCGGCGGTCAAGGACATCATCGCCGAGCGCGGCACTGACCGCGGCCGATACGTCAACTTCATGGACTTCATCCGCCGCGTGCCGCTGACCGCGCTGAACCGGCGCCTGGTCGAATCGCTGATCAAGGCCGGCGCGTTCGACTCCATCGACCCGAACCGGCGCGCGCTGTTCACCGTGCACGAGGCCGCCATCGACTCGGTCGTCGGTCTGAAGCGCAAGCAGGCCGAGGGCCAGTTCGACCTGTTCGCCGACACGGAGGACGGGGGAGCGGAGGCGATGGGCGACGCCCAGGTCAACGTGCCCGACATCGAGGAATGGGACAAGAAAACCAAGCTCAACTTCGAACGCGAGATGCTGGGACTGTACGTGTCCGACCATCCGCTGAGCGGCATGCAGGCCGTGCTGGCCGGTCTGCGCGAGATGTCGATCGCGCATCTGATCGACCGGGCGAAGACCATGGGCGATGGCCAGCAGGTCACGTTGGCCGGCCTGATCACCGGCGTGGACCGGCGTGTGTCCAAGAAGGGCAATCCGTGGGCCATCGTCACCATCGAGGACATGGAAAGCTCCATCCAGTGCATGTTCTTCGGCAAGGTGTACGAGACCGCGGCGGCCGAACTGGCGATCGACCAGGTGGTGCAGATCCGCGGGCAGGTCGAGGTGCGCGACGAGACCGTGAGCATGCGCGCCACGGAAATGCAGGTGCCGACGCTGGAGGCCGCCGACGAGCGCCCGCTGATGCTCACCCTGCCGCAGGTGGCGCTTGGGCGCGACAATGTGCAGCGGCTGGCGCAGGTGCTCAACGCGCATCCCGGCTATTGCGAGGTCAAGCTCGCCGTCGTGGACGAGCAGGGCAACGCGCAGGTGCTGACCTTCGGCGACCGGTTCCGCGTCAAGCGGGATACGTCGTTGTTCGCCGAGATCAAGATCCTGTTCGGGCCCAGCTGCCTGCCCGTCGCCTGATTTGCCTGATTGCCGCCTGACCGCAAGGCCATGTTGGCGCGGGACTCCTGCATGGCCTTGCCGGCGCGAGGGGTGGGGCGCCGGCTTCCTTTTTCAATGTTGGGTTTTCGGTGTCGGACTGTTCGAGGGGCGCCGCAATCCGTCCTGATGCGTGCCGGTTGCGAGTTGTCGGTGCGTGGTGCGGGACAATCCGCGACGTCAAACGTTGCACACGATGTTTGTAACGGTAAAAAAGGTCGATGCTCCGAGGTCGCGCACCGACAACTCGAGGTTGGCGCGCATCCGCGATGCGGAAACGCCGTATCCATGAAGCCCATATGGGGGAGGATGTGCGTATCGGTGCACTATTGGTGCGCATATGTGCGCGTATCTGTTGCTCTGGCCGGGGAATCGCGCCATACTGGAGGCGAAGGCGGGCGGCGGTAGCGTCCGCTTCGCCGGTGGGCGATCGAAAGGAATGATGATGGACAGTGCATCCACGCAATTGAGGTCCCCGGAACTGACTCTGAACGACAAGGATCATACGGTGATTCCGCAGATCGGGTTCGGCACGTTCCAGATTCCGCCGGAGGACATGCAGCGCGCGGTCGAGGAGGCGTTGGAGATCGGTTACCGCCATATCGACACCGCGGCGGCCTACTACAACGAGGAAGGCGTCGGGGCGGCGCTCAAGGCCACCGGCATGGCCGGCAAGGTGTGGGTCACCACCAAGCTGCGCAACTGCGATCAGGGGTACGACCCGGCCAGGTTCGCCTTCGATCAGTCCTGCCGCAAGCTCGGCGTCGACGTGGTCGACATGTATCTGATCCACTGGCCGTTCCCGGCGGCCGACCAGTACCGCGAGACGTGGCGCGCGCTGCTCAGCCTGCGCGACGAGGGCGCGATCCGCGTGCCGGGCGTCAGCAACTTCCTGCCCGAGCACCTGCGGAAGGTGATCGAGGATTCCGGCGAGACGCCGGCCGTCAACCAGATCGAAGTGCATCCGCGCTTCAGCCAGCCCGACAACCTCGCCTTCTGCAAGGAGCATGGCATCACCGTCGAGGCGTTCAGCCCGCTCGGGCACGGCAAGGACATCGAGTCCGGCCCGGTGGCCGCCGCGGCCGCTGCACACGGCGTCACCCCGGCGCAGGTCGTGCTGCGCTGGCACACGCAGGAGGGGCGGATCGTCATCCCCAAGTCGAAGCATGTCGAGCGCATGAAGTCGAATCTGGCCAGCGCCGGTTTCGACCTGAGCGCGGACGAGCTCGCCGCCATCGACGCGCTGCATGACCCGCAAGGCCGTGTCAGCGCCGATCCGGCCACCTTCGTGCAGTCGCAGTCGTGGGCGAACCAGCACGCCCGTGGCAATGTCTGACGACGGGCAACGGCCGGACGAGCAACGCTGGATCGCCGATACGCTGGATCGCCTGTCCCGTTCCGCGTTCCGCGCGAAATTCGTGCTGAGCGACAAGGATCGCGCCTATGCGCGGGCCAAGGGAAAGGCGACGATCGACCGGCACGCGCACGAGATGCTGCGCGCCCGCGTCGGCGACGCCGAACCGAAAAACGACGGGCGGCAGACGCCGTGGCGCGGGCACCCGGTATTCACCGCGCAGCACGCCACGGCGACCTGCTGCCGTGGATGCATCGCCAAGTGGCACCACCTGGAGCAGGGGCGGGCGCTGAGTAGCTTAAAAAGTGTTCAATTATTGGGATGGTCAGGGCAGGGATTCTACAGAGAT
>OKQJ01000462.1_pt1 | contig 11110 bp, 12 predicted proteins | sample 1614171 | NCBI WGS metagenome assembly OKQJ01 (sample SAMN04436911, study PRJEB24849) | human gut metagenome | biome: human gut; feature: NICU; material: stool | host: Homo sapiens | place: USA: Saint Louis, MO | collected 2012-05-30 | reverse complement strand
CATCTGGAGACTTTCCACACGCTCACACGGCCCACTTTCTATTGAACAGACACAGGCGTCGTCCCGGACAAAGCCGCAGGCGAGAGCGTCGGGACGCAGCCGGCGATGTTCTCCCCGCTGCCGGTCGGCGCGCGCCGGCGTCACGCACGACAACGGCACCGGGTTCGCCCGCCGCACGCGCCTGCGCGACGAGCCGGGCATGGACACGTACTTCGCCGACCCCTACAGTTCCCGGCGGCGGGGTAGCAACGAGAACCGCAACGGCATCATCCGCCGCTGCCTGCCCAAACGCACGATCATCGAACCCGGTATGGCAAGAGAGCTCCAGGAGATCGTCGACGAGACCGACAACCGGCCCATGCGCGTGCTCGGCTACCGCACGCCCGCCGAGGCATTCGCCGACGAACTGCTAAACTTGCAAGACAAACAAAGATGTTGCACTTCTAAATAGACAACGGGACTTCATGCTTGGAGGCGAACATGATGTAATGTCGGAACTTGCAGGGCCTCACTTTCGAGTGCTCGTACAAAGACGAATAATCCACTGCGCATTTCAAGTTCTCAACACATGAAACCGGATTCATTACTGGTTCATATGCTTGTTGCCCACTATTAGCGATATGCGTTTGGAATTCATGTCAAAGCCAGATTCGTGCCATCTAGGTCATCTACCATCACTCAATGAGATGTCGGCGACAGCCGCTTTTCCAGTGTGAATGAATAGTAATTCTTTATGAAGAGGATGGTTATGACGAATATATGGCGCAAGGGTGTCACCGGATTATTGGTGGCGTTGCTGGGAATCACGATGTCAGCTTGCGGTACGTCTTCTGCACAAAGTGAGTCCGACACGAAGGTCGGTTCGAATCTTGAGGAAATCACCAAGCTTGCTAAGCAAGAGGGTAAGCTGGAGTTGATTGGTTATCCGGAAACGTGGGCCGGTTATGGCGATTCGTTCAAGGCATTCACCAAGAAGTATGGCATCAAGATTCATGTTTCTAGCCCGGATGCTTCCAGCGCGGAAGAAATCCAAAGCATACAGACCCTCAAAGGACAGCCTTCTCAGCCCGATGTTCCCGATTTGGGTTATTCGTTCACCGATCCGGCTAAGCAGAAGAACTTGCTGAGTTCTTATACGCCGTCGGTGGCCAATGAATTGCCTGCCAATCTCAAAGATCCAGATGGAAAATGGGTTGGCGCATACTATGGCGTATTGAGCATTGGCGTGGACGAAAGCAAAGTACCTGCAGTAACCAGTTGGAAAGATCTGCTCAAGCCTGTGTACAAAGGTAAGATCTATATAGGAAATCCTCGAGAGGGGGCCAGCCAGCTCGCTGCAGTCGCATCGGCTGCGCTTGCGAATGGGGGTTCGTTGGACAACATCCAGCCGGGTATTGATTTCTTCTCTAAACTCGCTAAGGATGGGTATCTCGCCAAGGCTAGTGGCACGGCGCAGGCTTTGACCACCGGACAGGCTGCTGTGGTGCTTGATTGGAATTATAATTTCAACGGTATCCGTGACGAAGTTGAGAAGGCCGGCGTCAAGCTTACGGTCAATGTGCCGACGGATGGTGTATTTGGCAATTATTATGCTCAATCCGCGTTGGTGGATGCCCCGCATCCAAACGCTGCAAGGTTGTGGCTTGAGTGGTTGCTGAGCGATGATGGTGCCAATATTTATGCTGAGCACGGCGCTATCCCTGCGCGCTTCCAGGAGATGAAGAAGGTCGGTACTCTGACCAAGGAAGCTGAAGCCGGATTGCCTGATGCCGACACGCTTAAACGGATCAGCTTCCCGAATATCGAGCAAGGCAACAAGATGTCGCAGTTGGTGGTCAAGAATTGGGGCAGTCAAGTCGCCAATTTCGAATAAGGCTCATGAGATGCAGAGTGGAGTGGCGCAATTATCATGATGAACGCTACCGGGGATACCCCCTCTAAGCGGCAACGGACTAAACGAGGCGTGTCGCGTACGAAACTCATTGGATGGCTTGGACTGCTGCCATTCGCAGTATTCATGACTTTGTTTCTGGTCATCCCAGTGTTGTTTAATTTCTGGCGAAGTCTACATGATAGTTCCGGAGCATGGTCGTTGCAGCCGTTGCGAGGCATTTTTGCTCCTGAATACCTTAATGCCTACGTGAATACTATCAAATTATCTTTGGTCACTGCTTTATTGGGTGGCCTGTTGGGTCTACTGCTGGCATGGGCGCTTTGCACGGCTACCAAGCCGCGATGGCTGGCCAAAATCATGCTCTCATTTTCAGCTGTAGCCTCCCAACTAGGTGGCGTTCCGCTGGCCTTCGCCTTTATTGCATTGATGGGTACTGAGGGAGTGTTGACCGTGGCTATTCGGAATGTCAGCGGTGTCGATATCTCGAAGTTCCTTGATCTGTCCTCCTTCTGGGGATTGACCGTGGTTTATTTGTACTTTCAGATTCCTTTGATGGCTGTACTGATTATGCCTTCTATCCTAGGTTTAAAGAAAGAGTGGTCGGAATCCTCCGCCGCATTGGGTGCCAGTCCTTTGCAGACGCTGATGCGTGTGACCATTCCAGTTCTGACACCCGCAATAATTGGCACTATGTTGCTTCTGTTTGCCAATGCCTTTGCTGCCTATGCAACTGCCTATGCGCTCAGCGGAGGGTCGGCGAATCTTATCGCCATTATGGTGGGCGTCTTCTTGACGGGCAACGTATTCGTGGATGAGAATTTTGGTGCTGCGCTCATTGTCGGAATGATTGCCATCATCCTCGTGGCCTTCATCATGCGTTCCGTACTTGAAAGGAGAACTGCGAAATGGCTGCAGTGACTACTGATTCGAAGGCCGTCTCGTCAGTAAAGTCGGAATCGCGGATCGGTGCCGAAACGAACCACGATGCTGCTAGTGGTGCCAAATGTTTTGCGGGAAATGCATTTTCCGACGTTCGACGGAACTATCCGAGGCATGTGGGACAGACAATAGTATTAGGCGTTTGCGCGGTGTTTTTCCTGTTGCCGCTTCTCGCTTCGCTTTGGTTCGGAATCCATTTGCCCGGCACCTTCATCACTTTTGATCCATTGATGGAGATTGTTCATATGCCTGGCGTTGGTGAGTCGATTGCTCTCAGCATTGGACTGGCCTTAATGACGTGTCTGTTTTCTTTGGTGCTTATGTTGCCAACTTTGTTAATTTTACATTTAAAAGCACCGCAGATGTTGCCTGTGGCTGAGGGCTTCTCCGTGTTGCCATACGTAGTGCCTGCCATTGCCTTAGTCAGTGCTGTGGGGCCTTTGTATCGCATCATCCTGCCTCAGGCGTTGAATAGTCCGCTGGGCTTAGTTCCTCTCTATATGGTGGTGATAATGCCATTCGTGTACCGTTCCCTTGATGCGGGCATTCGGGTTGTTGATGTGCGCACGCTTTGGGATGCGAGTTCATCATTGGGAGCAGGTGCGGTTACCACGTTGGTGCGTGCCATCTTGCCTAACCTTCGCAGTGCCATCATGTCGGCATCGTTGTTGGGATGCGCAATTGTTTTAGGTGAATTTGCTATTGCTCAGCTTTTGCTCAAAACTACTTTTCCTGTGATTCTTTCGCAGATTGGTACTTCACATCCGCATTCGGCTGCGGCGTTGGCCTTCATCACGATTATGGTCACATGGATACTGCTTGGACTGTTGTCAATGGTTGGAGGAACCGACAAACATAGAACTGCACAATACGGTAGTAAGGAAAACAAATGACGACAGTTGCTGTGAGTTCTTTACCACAGGGGACATCCGTCACGTTGCGTAATGTGACTAAATCCTTCGGGACTACGAAGGTGCTCAATGGACTTGACCTCAATATTCATTCCGGTGAGTTAGTCGCATTGCTGGGACCTTCGGGTTGCGGCAAGAGTACGTTGTTGCGCATAATCGCTGGTTTTGAAGCCGCAGATCAGGGTTCAGTGTTACTGGATGATGTTGATGTGAGCGGTGTGCCGACAAATCGTCGTGACATCGGACTGGTGTTTCAAGCCTATTCGCTGTTCCCCCATTTGAACGCGGTCGAAAACGTCATGTATGGGCTCAGCATACGACATGTGGCCAAGACAGAGGCGAAAAGCCGCGCCGTTGAGCTATTGGCTAGTGTGGGGTTGGCTGATTACGCAGATCGTTATCCAGCGCAGCTATCAGGCGGTCAGCAACAGCGCGTGGCGTTGGCTCGTGCTTTGGCCACTAAACCGCGGGTCTTATTGCTCGACGAGCCCTTGTCGGCTCTTGATGCCAAGGTGCGTGTGCAGTTGCGGGACGAAATCCGTGCTTTGCAATTAGAAACTCATACCACGACCATAATGGTCACGCATGATCAAGAGGAAGCTCTTGTGATGGCCGACCGGATTGCTGTTATGTACAACGGACGCTTCGAACAAGTTGGAACGCCTGCAGAAATCTATCATTCGCCTGCCACTGCGTTTGTAGCAGGGTTTGTTGGATCTATGAATGTGTTGCCTGGCGTGTTGTCGACCGATGGAACGGCACAGACGATTGGTTGTCGCGTGCCTGTACGTGCAGCAACCAGTGCGGCGACGTTGGACCCCGGTCCTGTTGATGTGTTCGTCAGACCGGAGGAGTTGCGTTTGCAAATCTCCAATGATGATCTCAATAATCGCGATGCTGTATTGGGAATAGTTACATCAACTGTATTGCGTGGCGCATTCACCAGTGTAATGGTTGCCATGGGTGACGGATTGCATCTTCGTGTAGATTTGCCATCGAAGGACGCGCAGCTGTTCGCTCCGGGATGCTCGGTAATGGTGAGGATTGCCGACGAACCTATGTTATGCACAGCACGAAGAGTCGAGTGTGTTGCTTAATTCCGCCTCTACCGATAAAAATCGTCACAACGAATTACGGAATCCACAGGATTCTGCGAAAGGACTTTCTATGCAACAAAAACTTCTCCTTATTGGTGTGGACGGAGTACGCCTTGACATTGTGCGTAAAGAGAATCACGCACCGAATATCAATCGGATCCTCAATAATGGATCTTCGGCTGAAATGACAATGGAAGTGCCTACTATATCAGGGCCGGGATGGTCATCGATACTTACGGGCACCACTCATGCTCAGCATGGGGTGCAGGACAACACCTTCCGTGGAAATCGTTTATACGAGTGCCCCGATTTTCTGACACGTGCGGCTGTTGCTCATCCGATGATGAAAACGGTTGCCGCTTCAAGTTGGCCTCCATTGGTGGATCCTGCAGGCCCTGGTCCGGTTATCGCAACACGCAACGATCAGATCATCTCTTGTCATCACCGTTTGGTGGTACGCGATGGTGAGACGTATGGGTATCGCCTGACCGACAGTGAAATCGCACGGTTTGCGGTGATATCGATATCTAACGATCCTGCAGATGCCTCCTTCATCTATCTTGGTGAGGTGGATGAGGCTGGTCATCTGTATGGTGGTATTAGCGAGGAATACGAATCTGCGCTATCCCGTGTGGATGAGCATGTCGGTGAGATCCTTGATGCAGTCGAACGTCGTTCGTCCAATCATCCGGATGAGGATTGGCTGGTGTGCATTACGACTGATCATGGACATCTTGACGAAGGTGGGCACGGCGGTGCCGATCCGGTGTTACGACGTTCCTTCTTCGGTGCATTGCGATTAGGAGCTCGCTCAAGTGATCAGTACTCATTTGAGTCTATGCGTCCTGAACAGATTGCCGGATGGATGCTGCGACACCTTGATACGCCGATTCAATGAAAGACGGTATCGGTGACCTGACTCATCCACGGGCATCTCATGCCTGATAATTTGCCAACAGGGCGAGCACTCTCCACTCGAACCTTGAGGGCTTCATGTCGGGCTTTCGTGGGAGGTGAGCGCGAGGTACTTGCAGTTGTATCTTGATTGGTTCGAGTGGCGACGCATGTCCTGTTCGACAGCAATCCATCCGGCGTAAGATACGATTTCAACGCCATCTCCCAGAAATCCTTCGAAGAGACGTTCTCGTAGTGCGCGCCGCACAAGTGCATGAAGTTGTCGGCCTTGTACAGCGTCTCCATGGAGACGGAACCGTCGCCTGGAACGAAAAGCACATGCCTGCCCAGCAACCGTTCCAGATAGACGGGCGCGCACACATGTATGGCCCTGATCGAATCCTCGGGATCGAAACGGTTCTCTTTCAACGGCTGTCTCCCGGACTCGGCGCGGATTCAGGAAATAGTAATTGACGCCGGTGCCCTTGGGTTTGCCGACGTCAATAGGTCTTTTCTGTCGCTCGCGGATGACGATTACGATTACGGGCGTGCTCCCAGCCGGACGCTTATCGTCCACCGGCTTGATGGACTAGACGTGTTCCGCCTTGCGGCGATGCGGAAATCTTAAAAGGAAGCCGGAAAATAGCCGTGGGCAACCATGTTGATCCCGTTGTCTAATTGAAAGTGCAGCACCCGTTAGATTGGAGATTGTCCGGATAGCCAAGCGGAGGGGTGTTGCGCCTTGGGCCAGGTGTATTCGCATTTGTCGGAAGAGGAACGGCAGGTCGTCCGGATTGAGATGGGCAACGGGGCGAGCGTGCGCCGCATAGCCATGGTGCCGGGACGGCATGCGTCCACGGTCGGCCGGGAGATCAGACGCGACACGTGGTTCCCGTCCAGCGAGAGCGAATCGTACCGGCCGTGCCGGCCCAGGCGGCCCAGGACGGGTCCGTGGACGGGCCGCTGCCACGTGGCCGGGCCCGCGTACCGCAGGGCCATGCGCCGCAATGTATTTCGTCAAATTGAGGTGGACGTGTTCGGCGCTTAATCTGAACGCCGTCGGCGTTCAAGTTGAACGCCGTCGGCGGTTGGTTCCTTGTTTTGTTGTTTGTTTGGTTTATTTCATGAGGGAGTGTTTGTTCCGATGGGATTCGCCGTGGAAGCGGAGGATCCTGCCGTGGTGGACGATGCGGTCGATGACCGCGGCGGCCATGTCCCCGTCTCCGGACACGTCGCCCTATCTGCCGGACTCGAGGTTCGAGGCGGAGGTGACGCTGCGGGTCTCGTAGCTGTCCGCGCCGGCCTGGAACAGGAGCCTGGCCCCGTCGATGTCGATGGGCAGGTGGCCGGGCTCGTCGATGATGACCGGCCCGGCCCTGCCTATCGACTTGAGCTCGGCGTCCGATCTGTTGTCGTCCTTGGCCTTCCTCAAGCGCATGACCAGGCTGGAGGCGGCGAGGAACCTCACGGGTATCATGCGTTGGCATGCGAGCATGCCGATCGCGATGGCCAGGTGGGTCTTGCCGCGGCCGACGTCGCCGTAGAGCACGAGGTCCTCGGCCCGGTCGACGAATTCCAGGCTTTCCGGCTGTTCGCGGCCCCGGTCGGCGGGGAACGAGGCCATGCCCCCGGTCGTATCCGTCCAGGGTCTTGCTCTGGGGGAACCCGGCCTGTTTGGGCAGCCGCCGCCGTTTGGATTCGGCCCGGCTCGCGTTCTCGGCCGCCAGCAGGTTGGCGAGGAAGCCGAGCTGGCCGGGCGTGGCGTCCTCCAGGGCCTTCCCGGGCACGCTGTGTGTCAACGGCAGGTTGCGGGCGAGGCCCATGACCTGTTCCGGCGTGGCCTTGTCAGGAACGCGGCCGCCGCGCTGCCGCGGTTTTTGCCGGCTCATTCGGCCTCCTTCATGTATTTGTCGTAACGCTTCAGATCCTGCCCGCCTTCGGTTCCCGCACCCTCGAGGATGCGTTTGGCACATGTGCCGATCGCCGCGCGGTCGACGGTCCGTCCCGCGTTGGTGACGGTTTCCACCGCTTTGACCGTGGCGGCGAGCCCGCAGTCGGCGGCAACGGCTCGGATGTCGTCGAGCGGATCGGAGCGCGTGCGTGCGTCCATGCGGTCGGGCAGGGCTCGCACGGTTTCGGGGAAATCGTTCCCGATCGGGCTTTCGCCCCATATGCGGGGCTTTCGCGCGATGATCGCGAGCAGGCTCGCCGGATCCGCCTGGGGTTCCGCCGAATGGCCCCAGATCCTCTCCGGCGTGGTGATCGTTTCGCCGTCGGGGCCCCGCGGTTCGATCTCGAAGACGCGCGCCCCGGCCTGCAGGCGCATGGAACGCCATTTCGGTCCGGCCGGATACCGGTTCGCGTCGATCGTGGCGGCGCCGGTCTTGTCGGTTTTCACGCTCCTCCAGTCGCACGGGTCGAACCGCACGCCGGGCAATGGAAGCATGTGGTCCTTCTCCGCCTCGAACAGTTCGATCACCGGAACATCATGCCGGCAGTGGTCCGATCCGGCGACGCGTTCGCACGCGTCCAGCCGCACGCGGGCCGACGCCCGGAAGCTCCCGGCCGACGGCATCGGCACCATCAGGTTGCGCCCCGCGAAGCCGACGGCGTTCTCCACGCTGCCCTTCTCATGGCCGGAATACGGGTCGCGGAACCGGGGCCCGAACCCGTGATGCGCGCAGAACAGGGAGGACAAGCGGGTCCGGGCGGCCGTGCCCTCCGGCCTGCGATGGCCCACGCCGGTGGCGTTGTCGAACACCGCCACCCTGGGCGCCATGCCCATGCGCTCGAAGATCCACAGCAGACCCTGGCACACGCACTCCGAGGTCTCGCCGGGAAGGGCGACCACCCGGCGCATGTTCGAATACGGGAACGACGCCACCAGGAAACGCGCCACGCGTTCGACTCCGGCGATCACGGCCCCGGCCTGGCCGAAATCGACCTGCATGCTTCCCGGCGTCCACTCCAACTCGGCGAAGCCGTCCGACTCCATGCGATGCTCCCGCCGCCAGCGCCTGACCCAGCGCTGCACCGACGAATACGAGCCCGTGAACCCGCACTCCGCCACGAGCCGCTCGTACACGCGCGTCGCGGTGTGGCGCTGCTTGACGGGCATGCGCAGATCCGCGGCCGGCCACCCGTCCACGACGGCCGAATACCCCGCGTCGACCAGCGACCTGCCCGCATGCCCCGAGCCAAGGGGCTTGGGAGAGTAATCCCCGTGGTCGGCGTACCTGGCCACGGTCGTGCGCGATACGCCGAGTTTCCGCGATATCCCCCTGTGGCTCAGGCCCTGGCGGTCGAGCTGCCTGATACGCCGTCGGACACACACCGGTGCCGTCATTTCCTTTCCTCCCGGGAACCACCAGTTTGGTTGACAGGCACTCGGGAATCCACCAAGGAACCGGACGATGCCGGTGTTCCCATTCCACCGGCGCCATCACCGCCGACACCGTCCAAATTGAACGCTCAGGGTGTTCAGGAACAAGTGCCGACAGTGAACACCTTTATTCGATCACACACACACCGTTGAGGTGCCCTCGGAAGGCGGAGTAGATGTCCGCAGCGGCGGAAATCCGCCCTCGGAAAGCCAAGTGGCGGTCGAAGCGCGGGCCGATGGAACACGCTCGTTGCGCGGCGTTAATAGATTAGACATCAGACGTCTGATAATAGTAGAATGGAAATGCTCAGGCACCGGCATTTCAAGGAGGAAACCAGCATGCCATCATTCGTCGTCGGCGCGTACGCGTCATTGCCCCAGGGGCGCGAAGCCCAGGAAACCTACTACGACCTGCTCGGCGAGCAGCCGTGGATCGAGGGCACCGAGCTGCCCTTCCCCGGCGACCTCGCGGACACCGCCGACCGCATCTGGCTGGCCGGCCACCTGCCCAAGCACTGGCGCGGCAACACCGTCACCGTCATCCCCGGCACCATGCAGCACGTGTGGAAGGACCCGAACTTCGGCCTCGCCAGCCCGGACGAGGACGGGCGCAAGGTCGCGCTCGCGTTCATGAAGCAGCTGCGCGAGGCGCTCGCCGACTTCGCCCAGTGGAGGGCCAGCCAGGACGTCAAGTTCATCGAAATCCACTCCGCACCCACGAGGATCGCCAGCCGCGACGCCATGGCCGCCTCGCTCGAGGCCCTCGCGCAGCTGGATTGGTCCGGTGCCAAGCTGGTGATCGAGCACTGCGACAAGTACGTCGAGGGGCAGAAGCCGGAAAAGGGCTTCCTGCCGATTGAGGACGAGATCGCGCTGTGCGGGTCGGCCGGCATCGGGCTCACCGTCAACTGGGGACGCTCGGTGGTGGAGGGGCGCACGCCCGAAACCGCCGTGGCGCACGTGGAGGCCGCCGCGAAGGCCGGCGTGCTGAGCGGCCTCATGTTCTCCGGCGCCGGCCCGGAGGAGACCCAGTACGGCTACGGCTGGATCGACGGCCACCTGCCCATGAACCCGGACGAGCCGACCTCGCTCATGGACGCCGCCGCCATCAAGGCCGCCGTGCGCGCCGCCGGGGCGCAGGAGCGCCCGCTCGACTATCTGGGCGCCAAGGTGTGCGTGCCCAAGGACGCGACGGTCGAGGAGCGCCTCGACTATCTCGCGCGCATCCACGAGGCGGTCGTCGCATGAGCGCGGGGGCGGCGCCCACCTACCTCGCCTTCGACATCGGCGGCACCAAGGTCGCCTCGGGATTCGTGACGTTGCCCGCAAACGCAAACGCGGGCGCGGACGGCAGGCCCGAGGTGACGGCCCGCTGTGAAATCCCGACCGAGGCCGCGCGCGGCGGCGAGGACCTGAAGAACCGCATCGTCGCCTTCGCCGTCCGCCAGCTTGAGCGCGCCGAGGCCGAGGGCGTGGCGATCGCCGGCGTCGGCATCGCGGCGGCGGGCGTGCCGGACAGCGAAACTGGCGAGATCGTCTCCGCCACGGACATCCTGCCCGGCTGGCGCGGCCAGCGCATCTACGACGCGTTCGCGGCCGTGACCGACCTGCCAGTGCACATGATCGGCGACGTGGGCGCGCACGGTCTGGGCGAGGCGACGTACGGCGCCGGACGCGGCAGGGGCGTAGTGCTCTCGATCGGCGTGGGCACCGGCATCGGCGGCGCGATCGTGGTGGATGGCGCCCTGTTCACCGGCGCGCACGGCGTGGCCGGCCACGCAGGGCACGTGCCGAGCGCGCTGGGCCGCGGATTCCTATGCTCGTGCGGCACCCTCGAGGGGCACATCGAGCCGGTCGCGTCCGGCACGGGGCTGAAGGACCTCTACAATCGGCGCTGCGAGGAGGCCGGCGACGAGAACCTCCCGGCTGCGGACGGCGCCGAGGTGGCCGCCCGCGCGGCCGCGGGGGAGGAGCTGGCCCGCCGCACGCTCAC
>OKQJ01000454.1_pt1 | contig 11315 bp, 6 predicted proteins | sample 1614171 | NCBI WGS metagenome assembly OKQJ01 (sample SAMN04436911, study PRJEB24849) | human gut metagenome | biome: human gut; feature: NICU; material: stool | host: Homo sapiens | place: USA: Saint Louis, MO | collected 2012-05-30 | reverse complement strand
CGGCTTCGACCAGGTTCACGCCGAGCATGGCGACCATGGCACCGTTGTCGGTGCACAGCTTGATCTGCGGGATGCGCACGTCAACACCGTAATTCTCACCGTATTCGAGCAGCTTGGCGCGCAGTTGGGAGTTGGCGGAGAAGCCGCCGCCGACGATCAGCGTCTTCGACCCGTACTGCTCGCAGCCGCGCATCGCCTTGCGGGCCAGCACCGTGGCCACCGAATCGGCCAGCGAGGCGCACACGTCGTCCACCGGAATCTCATGGCCGGCCGCCTGCTCGCTTTCCACCCAGCGGGCGACGGCGGTCTTGACGCCGGAGAAGCTGAAATCGTACGGGTGCGCGGCACCGGCCTTGCCCTGGGTCAGGCCCATCGGCACCTTGATGGCATGCGGATCGCCGTTCTGGCCGTGGCGATCGATGTGCGGGCCGCCCGGGTAGGGGAAGCCGAGCAGACGGGCGACCTTGTCGAAGCACTCCCCCGCCGCGTCGTCCAATGTGGTGCCGACCACATCGATCCTGCGTGGCATATCCTCCACATGCAGCAGCGAGGTATGGCCGCCGGAGACGATCAGGGCCAGCGTGTCTTTGGGGAACACGCCGAACTGCAGCTGAGTGACGGCGATGTGCCCGATCACGTGGTTGATGCCGTAGATCGGCTTGTTCGCCGCCCAGGCCAGCGCCTTGGCGCCGGAGACTCCCACGGCCAGGCAGCCGGCGAGCCCGGGGCCGGCGGACACGGCGATGGCGTCCACGTCAGCCAACGTCATGCCGGCGTCGGCGAGCGCCTTGGACACGCACGGCACGAAGGCTTCGGCGTGCGCGCGGGAGGCGATTTCGGGGATCACGCCGCCGTATCGCGCGTGTTCCTCCATGGAGGAGGCCACGACGTTGGAAAGCAGTTCGCGGCCGCGTACGATGGCCGCCGCGGTTTCGTCGCAAGTGGATTCAATGCCCAGTACAACCGGTTCGCTCATCGCGTCGCTCCATTCGTGGTCGTGTTCTCGTTCGATTCCTTCGCATCGTGCGGCGCATCCGCCGCGCCCGCACCGCCGGCATCCGATGCCGTCTGCGCCAACGCCGTATGGGACGGCGCGAAGCCCACGATCCGGGGGTTCAGATCCAGACTCATGGTGTAGGCGTCGATGCCTTCGGGCTGGTAGTACCGTTTGCGCAGACCCATGCGTTCGAAGCCGAAGCGTTGGTACAGGGCCATCGCAGGGTCGTTGTCCACGCGCACTTCGAGCAGCATGCGCGCGGCTCCCTGGCGCTTCGCCTCGTCCACCAGCGCCGCGAGCAATGCGGCGGCGATGCCCCGCCGCTGGTATGCCTTGCCCACGCCGATGGTCATGAGTTCGGCATCCTCACCGTCGTACCAGAAGCCGGCGTAACCGCGAATTACCGGTTCATCGGAAGCAGCCGGAGCGCCGGAGAGCTCTCCGGCTACGTCGCCCGCATCCCCGGCATTCGCGGCCGGCGGTTCAATATCCAGCAGATACGTGCGGGCGGGCGCGTCCAACTCGTCGCGCACCATGCGCTCATTCCACGCACCGCGGCCGAACAGTTCGGCCTCCAGGCGTGTGATGGATCGGACCGCCAGGCCGCGGGCCACGGCATCGATATCGACGATCATCGGGAGAACCAGCCTCACGCCTTGTCGGCGCCGGTATGGCCGAGCACGTGCTTCAGCGGATTCGGCACTTCGGCGTCCGGGCGGCGCAGGTACAACGGCTCGACCGGCACCGTCCGGTCGCCGCGCAGTTCGCGGCTCAATGCGGTGGCCGCGAAGGCGGCGAGGCCCGCCTTCCCGGCATCCAGCACGGAGCCGTCCACCACGGAGCCCAGAGCACGCAGTCCCTGCCAGACGGACGCATATTTGGCCGCGCCATGGCCGGCCACGTCCACGATGTAGTCGACGCCGTCGCGCTCGCCATGTTCCGCGAGCGCCGCGTTCACCCGTTCGACGATATGCTCCGGATAGTCGATGTCCATGCCGATCCAGCGGCGTTCCGCGGCGTCCTCGTCCGGCAGGCTGATGCTGCCGTGGTTGAGCGAAAAGTACAGCTGCTTGCGGCGCGCATCGTTGACGCACAGCGTGACATGGCGGCCGACCTCGCGTTCTTCGGTTTCGTCGGGCACCGCAGTGCTCTTGGTCATCGTGGTCGTACGGGTCTTGGCATCGGCACCGGCGGGCCGGGTCGCCGGACGCGGCACGTGCTCCAGAAAACCAATGCCGTCGAACAGCCGATGGCCTTCCATGACATTGCTCATCATCTCGCCCTGCGGGTCGAGTACGTTTTGCCCGATGAGCTTGGCGCCGGTGGCGAAGGCCAGCGCCTTGGCGGCCACGATGCCGGCGCGCAGGCCGGTGAACGGCGCCGGCCCGATGCCGACGACGATCTCGTCGAGGTCGGCTGGGGTCAGCCCCGCCTCCTCGACCGCGCGCGCGATATTGACCTGCAGCTTCTCCACATGGGTGCGAGAATCGGTTTCCACGATGGGCTCGCGCCCCACGATGCCGACCGTCGAGCCGAATGAGGTGTCGATCACCAGCGTGCAACCCATGAATCCTCCCTTACCGTATGCCGTCCGCAAAGCCTGTAGCGAGTCTACAACACTCCATGCCTTCACTTCGTAGGCATTTTTTGCATGTCTTAGGCACCTGCCGCGCGATGCCCGTGCCGGCGCGGGCGGCAATGAAGGGATTCGTGGAACCGGTATTCACCGGCACAGGCCTGCGACATGCAGAATGCGCCTACGCACAATGCGCGGGAATGCGCGCCCGGCCGTTCGCGCACGCTACCGCAGATCCGTCTGCGGGTCGAACCGTTTCCAACGATCGCCGACCGGCACGAGCGTGACGGTTCTGGCGCCGTCGCTGGTCAGTTCGATATCCGCGCTACCGGGGACGACTTTCGGGTCGGTTGCTCCGGCCGCGTCACGGGACCGGTCGATGTGGATTTCAAGGCGTTCCGGCGCGAGCGCCGCGATCATCTGTTCGCCCCACTCCATCAGAACCACCGTGTTCTCGCCGGGATCCTCAAGTTCCTCGTCCAAGCCGAGCGATTCGAGCTCGTCGAGCAGGCGCCCGATCGCATCCTGCCCGGGCGCGTAGGCGTTGCCGCCGAGACGGTAGGCGTCGACGTGCACGAGATGGGCCGGCGAACCGTCGGAGAACCTCCCGTCCAGTTCGCGGGCGATGGTGAAGGTCGGCGAGACGATCGGTTCCCCGATGCCCAGTCCCCGGCCGAATCCCTGCGCGAAGGTGGTCTTCCCGGCGCCGAGCGGCCCGGACAGCAGCAGCACGTCGCCGCCCTGCACGGCGTGCGCGATACGCTCGCCGAGCGCGCGCATGTCCTCGTCGGTCGGCACGGTGATGGTGCGTTCGTTCATGTCTTGCTCCTTGGTATGGCGCATGCGGCGCCGGCTACTTGCCCTTGTGGCTGATCGCCTCGATGCAGCGCTCGAGCGCGTACACCGGGTCTCCCCCGTTGGTTTTGCTCTGTTCGTCGGCCCAGGCGAGCATCCGGATGCAGTTGCCCAATCCGGCGGAGGTCCATCCGGACAGTTGCCGCATCGAGTTCTTCAGCACCCACGGGTTCATCTTCGCCTCGGCCTGCGAGATCGTGCCAGAGCGCACCGCTGAGGCCTTGGCGAGGCCGCGCAGCTTCATCGCCAGGGCGCCGATCAGGGCGATCGGGTCGGTGCCCTGCTCCACGGCGGCGCGCATCTGCACGATCGCCTCGGCGGTACGCCCCGCCACCGCCGTATCGGCGACCGCGAAGCCGGTGACCTGCGGGTTGGCGGTCAGGTACTGGTTGATGCGCTCGATCCCGATCGGATCGTCGTCGAAGTCGAAGCACAGCTGGTCGCACATGGCCGCCAGCTCGCCGGTTTTGTCGCCGAGCACGGCGACGAGCTGCTGGGCCGCGGCCGGGTCGACGCGGCGCTTGTGCCGTTCGAAACGCTGCATGACGAAATTGAGCTTCGCGTCGGCCTTTTTGAGATCGGGGACGGTCTCCTTGCGGGCGCCGGCCCTGTCGAGCTGGTCGACGAGCCGCTTGCCCTTGACGCCGCCCTCGTGCCGGCAGATCACGATGCTGGAGCCGGACGGGTCGGACCGGGCCTGCTTGCAGTAGGCGACCATGGCCTCGCCGAGCTTGTCGTCGGCGCTTTGCAGGTTGGACACCATGACGATGGCGGTGTCGCTGAGCAGCGACGGGCTGACCGCCTCGTCGAAATCGTACTGGTCGGCCGAGGCGGCGTCGAGCTCGATGACCTCCGCATCGGGGCGGACCGTCTGCGCCTGATGCTTCAGGTCTCGAGCCGTCTGGTCGTTGAGATACGGGTCGCCGCCGAACACGATGCGTACCGGCGCGCCCGCCCCTGTCTTGTTCGCCATGCTCCCCAATCTCGCCGCATCGCTGGACAAGCCTTGACGGATTGGCCGCGAAATGCGCACATCCGGCGACACGCCCTATAAAAATCTCGAACTCACATTCGACGAGTATCAGCAAAAGTGGCATATCTGCGCTCAATATGCGCATAATGCGCTGGAATCCTACTTGGCGCGCGGCACTTTTGGGAAATCCTTGGCTCTGTTGAAGCAGAGCCGACATGTTTCCACCGGCGGGAGCGAAATATGCCAGCCTAGTCCAAACAGGGCCAAGTCCTTCACATCAAAGAGACTGCATCCGTCCGTAAGGATAATTTCCCATCATGATCAACAATGAAATGGTTACGAGCCAAGTATCGGTATGCCGCTTCAAAAGCCCGGTGTATCTTCTCGTCGAATTGTCGAAAACCGTAAACGAGCAAGGTCTCATCGAAAAGCCAATTCTTATCCTTTTCTGGATGAGCATGAATGATCCGCCGCATGACAAAGGCAAGTTCTCTCACACTGATAAAACCAATTTCCCTATGACGAATGATCCGGAAGGGAAAATCCTTTTCATTTACCGGATAATAAAAACCATCGTCTTTCTTAACGATCTGTTCGGAGCATCCTGCCAGGCAGTCATGCAGCAAATCATCAAAACTGCTCTCAGGCACACCCATATCCCCTAGAATCGGACCAATCTGTCGATTAAGCATGGAGTAACATACTGGGTATTCTGAATACACCAACTTAATGATGGCTTCCATCAGCCATTCTTCGATATCGGCATAATCCACCCGCAATGGCAGACTACGCTCAGGAACCGGCTCTGCATAGCGCAAATGATAACGCTCGCCATATGCGGTGAGCACTCTCTTACCCGTCTCACCGCCATCGTTCTCGGAATCACCCTTGCTTGTCGCTTCATCTGGAGTATTCGGCTCAATTTCCTCGCTGGCGGCTGAAGCCTGAACCGCTGAGAGTGTTTCTGCGGTATCTGCTACGACGCTCGGCGGCTGCAACGGCATATCCGACTGCAAAAGCTTGTCTAACTGCTCCACTAATTCTTGCCATATAGTAGTTGATTCCGCACCCATATCCAGTGAATGCGAGGAGGGAACGATTCGTTCGTCTTTAGCAATTACAAAACCCGATTGAATTAATAGGCGGAACGCCTGATCGACCAATGCGCATTTGCTTAATTCATTTGATTCCCACCCATAAATACGATCCAATTGATACTCAATAGCGCTTCTTCTTTTCCCCTTGGGAAGCAACGCTAATCGCCGTATGACAAAAGCCACTTCCGACGTGCTAATATCTGCAACACTTCGTCCCTGCATGATGCGAAAAACAGTATCCACCGGTTCCGGATAGTAAAAGCCATCGGCGCTTCGCCGAATGCAATGTCTTCTTATCAGAAACTCCAATGAGCCGCTAATACTATGACTCGCGTACGTTGAAGAGAAACCGTTCTTTTCGATCACAGGGACAGCCTGTTTACGAAGAAGCTCGTCCGAAAGAGGATATTCATTCGTCACCAACATAAGCAACGTCGCTTGGATCCATTTACTATCATTTTCATATGGACCTTGAGGAATAATATCTTCCCCCGTCAGAAGGGTTCCATATTCGATGGACAAGTAATCCATGCCATCGTCGGAAGCATCGGACTCATCTGACTCAGAAATTCCATTACGCATGACTTGTCCGACATTCATAGATGTCTCTGTATCGTTACGTAAGAAGTCAGTCTGAGTTGATTCGTCCTCGTGCCCACTATGCAAACCATGCATCCCGGTCAGGCTCTTTTCGTTTGACAAAGCAATCGAAACAGAACCTGCTTGCCTCGTCACAGTTTTTCCGGCGTCATGATCCTCATGCCGGCCCGGGCGCTGCAGAATATCATTCTGAGCAGTCTCATGTGGGGCAGTTCCGGCAGATTGAGTTGCCAAACCGGTCTTATCGCGCAGACTCGACAGCATATCCAGAGATTCATACACCGGTTTCATGGCTTTTTCAGCATCAAGGTAATACGCTGGCGCACTCAGCCGTATAAAGTTCCAACCAAGTCGCTCTAGTACGCGCTGTTTGCTGATGTCCTTGGCAAATTCCTCCGCAGTCCGGCTTTCGTCTCCATCACACTCGATAGCAAGACTTAGTCCCTTTGCCACAGTCACCACACAATCGATGACATATCGACCAACATGATAATGCATGTGCAACATCGACCCGAATCCATGTTCCGTAAGATTTCTCAGCATATCCTTTTCGAAATCCGTACGTGTGACGTGGTCAAGATCCGTTTCCGCTTCTTGCGCGGAGTAATCTCGGACGTATTCAATAAGTCCCCTGCGCAGGTCGTTGCTGTTCAGATCAGCGGGATTCATGGAATAGAATGCCCATAATTGATCCTGGGCTCGGGACGCAGCAACATTCATCCATTGCGCGTCCCTGGTACCGGTCGCCGAATATGCACGCCCGCCCGCGGATTCAGCAACGAACGAAAGAAAGATCACGTTGCGTTCGTCACCTTGGAATGCAGGAGGATTGCCCACACGCAAACGACGTTTTGCATATTCCTCAGCACCAATCGCTTCAATGATTTTGTCACTGACTATTTTTTGATGCGGTTCACTACTCATCAGCGTCACGACACCGAACGTCATGCCATCGTATCTGGGGTCATTACAACAGGATTTGATCTGATCGGCTATAGCTTGAGCCTCAGTGTAATTGACGATGTCCTTGCCAGTCCGAGATACTTCCGCATTCCTCACATATCGAGCTTGCAATGGAGAGCCGATTTCCGGATGACTACGTTCCCGTAACGGAAATATTTGTCTGTCATAAAACCGATTGGAATAGTCAATGATCTCCGGCACGCATCGGAAATGCTCACGCAGCATAATCTGTGATTGGAATACGCGATTCGACATGGAATACAACGACTCATCGAACGTGAACAAGGATTTTCCATGAATATCCGGTATATACCTATTCTGCAACGCTATGATCTTGTCCACGCTTTTGAAAGCGTTGGATGGTGATGTCTGCTTGTCATCACCAACGATCACCGCCTTACGGGCCAGCGCAAGCACACCAACCGACAGCAGATCGCATTGCGATGATTCATCGACAATGATCACATCGAACAACTGCGAGATGGATGGGTCAAAATTATCCATCACCTTATGCAGCGGCATGATCCACACCGGCATGGCGTTCATAGCTCTAGGGAGCTCGTGGCGCGCCGTTGTCAAGTAATTCTCCGCGTTCTTGCCGGTACCTTTGCCATAGCGTTTCATCGCATCCAGCCAGATGTTCAGCGCCGTACGATCGTCAGGGTCCTGCGTCTCTTTGAGATGCAGCCTGGCTGACAGTCCGACCGCTTGCAATGTTGCGTCGTGCCGCTGCCTTGCAATCACCCGCGATTCCTCAAGGAGTGCCGTGACATCGGATACCGTCGCAATCTTACTCAGCCACGTCCTGGCCTGCGCGATATTCCAAGCAAGTTCGCGTGTTTGCGCATCACCGCAGAAACGGTTATCGCCCTGAGACCGACGAACGGTTTCGGCCCACTGCGGCACGATAGTGGCAAGGCGATCATGCAATTCATTCATGCGGCCGGCCTTTTCCCTGACCTCCATAAGCCGCTTTGATTCATGAACTGCGCTTTGCCAAGCCCCATAATCACGGCTCTTCAAAGAGTCAGACAGTCGTCCCCACAGATCTGAGTCCGTTGCCCCCGTATGCCGCTCCAACGCCGTTCTCATCTCATCAAGCTGCTTCTGCAACTTGCGCTCCTCGTACCGGGCGGATGCCCCTTCCATCACCGCGACGGCACGACCGAACTCATCGACGTTGACAGCTGAATCCATAAACGGGAAATACCGGCGCAAGCAGCGAACCGCAACCGGATATCGCTCTTCCCACCATGTATTTACCGCAGATACACGCTGGATCATGTCGGCAACCGCCGACAATGAAGCGTGCTCTACATCAATATGGGGAATTGGCAAGCTATCGAATGTTTGCCGTATCAATGTAGGCAGAGACGACAGCAATCGCTGCTGCTCTATATACGCATCAACCAGCTGCAATTCCTCAACATCTTGCGGAGTATATCCATCCACTGTCACAGATTCGCCAAATGATCGCAACCCTTTATCGAATACACGAGGCAGGCCCTTGCCTTGTTGTACTCGCTGCATCCATCGGTCGAGCAATTCGCCCTGCTCCTTTGGATTACCGCTTGGTACCGAAATCACATGTCCTAATAATTTACCGGAAAAGCCGATACACTGATCGAGCCGTCGTTGCAACACGTCAATACCTTGATAAAGCCATTTACGCTGTTGCGCATTAGCATGCAGCTGCCGTCCAAGTTCCCGTTCCCATTCCCCGTCGATGGAGGACAGCTCATCGAGCAAAGCACGCATCTCGTTCAACGATGAATGCACTTGCTCAGCAGACATCTCATCCACGATATGCATATCCAATCCGCTGCGTTCCAGATCACTTACACTTTCGTGGACCTTATCAAGCCGTTCATATAATGAGGAAAGCTCCGCGGAGGACGGTAATGCGTCAGCATCAGGTAGAACAAGAGAACTCGCAGCTATGTCTTTCAGAGACAACTCACGCGCGAGCGAAACATACTCAGTGAGCTCCTCATCGGTCAAGGGGCATGCAGCCGCTGTCGGTACGGAATCGGGGATGATATCGAACGCCGCATTATCGGTCACCCATTGAGCCGTCCGCGCAGCACTTTTGAGACCATCCAACGTCTCAAATTCATCCATCTGATGTTCAAGTCTGGACACCAGTTCACGATTGATGGAGTTTATTCTCTCATCGGCTTGGTCTATGACTTCGCATAACTTCGTCACGTTTGCCTTTGCTCTAGAGACGTCCACGTCAGTCAGTGAGTCCTGCATTCGTTGAATGGAAAGGCGTAACGTCTCAGTATCAGCCACGGATTCACCTATTGAAGCGACCGCGAAATCTCTGATTTCTTCTGGTATTTTGTTCTGTAGTACAGCGAGTGCCTGCGCCTTCTCCGCCGTGACAAGCACACGTTTGCCGTGCGCCAGCAAATGAGAGATTAAATTGACGATCGTATGTGATTTGCCCGTGCCCGGAGGCCCCTGTACGGTGACGCCCGAATTGTGTGAAAGCTGTTCGATAATGCGCTTCTGATCCTCATTGGCCGGCAACGGCATGAGCAGACGATCAGATATCCCATCATCGATCGGACCGCCTGTCGCGCTTTTTACCACGCTGGCGTTGCTGAACATCGCGTCGAACGCCTCGGGAAGATAATCAAATTCCTGAAGTTTCTTTGCCAATCCACGGTAGAAAGCGCTCGTATTGTCAGTACGTTTACGCAGCAATAGACACCAGCCCTGCTGCAATACCGGATCCTCCCCCGGCTTAAGGTCCAAAGTGTTGTTGATACGCGATGATGCGCCTAATTGCTTGACGATATGCTGAAACATCTCATCCGCATCATGTAAGTTCCACACATTGACCGGATCCTCATTGAACGCATCCTGATATCGAGCAAGAAGATCGTAACCGGGCAGATCCGTTCCCTCGAAAGGAGCAACGGACAAGCGAGAGGGCGCAAACGCTTCAATGAGAATCGTTCCCGTATCCTCTTTGAAGATCATGTGCGCGCTGGTCAGGATCAGGGGGTAATCGGCTGCGCGGCGACCGGACCAAGTAAGTATGCAATGTCCAAAAAGTAGTTCAAAGTAATCAGAGTCCTTATCAAGACGAAGGTAAAGATCGAACAGCTTCTGGTACAGGTCAAAAGCTTGCTCGTATGGACGCGTTTTGGATACCCAGACATTCCATGTCGTCTCCAACCATGCGTTAAACATCTCTTCAATATGCTTGGCTTCTGCGCGTGCGCGCAATGCATCGGGAGTGACATGTTCCGATCCAATCAGGCTCGCTTTTTTCAACGCATCGTACTGCGCATTGAGTTTTGGTCGCTGCGTAGTTTTCCGGACCGCAGCCCGATTGAGGTAGGTCTCAAGCTCAGTAGGTATATGAACCGGCCTGGGCTTATCCGGCTGCTTGACGGTCAACCAAGCCCGTCCCGATGAAGCAGGGCCTACCGCAATCAGGTTTGGCAATACCGGAATCTGCGACGATAGGATGCAGAATGGGCTATCTTCGACCCGCTGCGGCGTGCGCGCAGCGAAAGTTTGCGATACTGCGGCCAAGTAGTCGAGGAAGCGCGCACCCTGATCCTTGAGGATCGCACGTGCCTGCTGCTGATCAAATTCCTGCATGGTAGTTCACCTTGTTGCCATTATTGTTCTTCGAAAAAGAGGCCATCAAACTTTAGGCGTACAGCATTGTCTCTGATAATGCGGATAGTGTTCTCATCCAAACCGCCGACGTCATCGGCCCAAATCCCCTCACATGAATGGAGATACTTACACCGTAGAGCGTCAGCCGATCAAGGGTATCTTCATTAATACGTTCAAGATCACGGCTAAGAGAATCAACTTTCCCGACGTGGTGTATTCGTCATGATATTCCTTCGTTCGCGACAATGGTTCTGCCTTGTATTATCCAGCAAATCGCCTATTCGGTAAAGCACCCACGCCGAGGCATGTCTCATCCCTGATTATTTCTCAATTCATCACCCCCGACGAATTCTTCGTCAGCAAACGCCGTAAAGGCAAACGGCGCATATCCTCAATCCCGGCGCCCAGCCGGAACCTCCGCAGCGGCCGGCGAAAACCGGTACCATGCAGTGAGCCGAAGCCGGCGAACCAGCAACGGACCATCAGCCCGTCTCCTTCCCGAACAGTTCCTTGGTCTGGGAGCACCACAGGGCGATGCGGTCGCGCATCCGGGGGCGGAAGGACCGCCCGGGCAGACCGCGATCCGGTCCGCGCCGGGCGCGGCTGCCCTGT
>OKQJ01000450.1_pt1 | contig 11410 bp, 12 predicted proteins | sample 1614171 | NCBI WGS metagenome assembly OKQJ01 (sample SAMN04436911, study PRJEB24849) | human gut metagenome | biome: human gut; feature: NICU; material: stool | host: Homo sapiens | place: USA: Saint Louis, MO | collected 2012-05-30 | reverse complement strand
GCAAACTACCCCTTTATTGCCGACGATATGGATAATCTGGTGCTACCCGCGTCGCTCAAACCGCTTCAGCATAAATTGTTCGGCCTGACTATCGACCCGGAACGTCTGGCGGCGATTCGCGAGGAACGTCGGGAGAACAGTCGCTATGCCTCGCTTCGTCAGTGCAGGATGGAAGTCGCGGAAGTGGAAGCCTTGTACCGTAAAAATCAGATCCCGTGGATTAACAGTACCAATTATTCGGTAGAAGAGATTGCCACCAAGATCCTCGATATCATGGGCCTTAGTCGCCGAATGTACTAGAGAACTAGTGCATTAGCTTATTTTTTTGTTATCATGCTAACCACCCGGCGAGGTGTGACACACCTCGCACTTGAAATCAGCAGCGATTGGTTTATCGTGATGCGCATCACTTCCCGGCAGTCCTGCCGTAGAAGCAACAAATTTCTGAGACTTGTAATGAACAGAACTGACGAACTCCGTACTGCGCGTATTGAGAGCCTGGTAACGCCCGCCGAACTCGCGCTACGGTATCCCGTAACGCCTGGCGTCGCCACCCATGTCACCGACTCCCGCCGCAGAATTGAAAAAATACTGAATGGTGAAGATAAGCGACTGTTGGTCATTATTGGCCCCTGCTCGATCCACGATCTCACCGCTGCAATGGAGTACGCCACCCGTCTGCAGTCGCTGCGCAACCAGTACCAGTCACGGCTGGAAATCGTAATGCGCACCTATTTTGAAAAACCACGAACTGTTGTCGGCTGGAAAGGACTAATCTCCGATCCAGATTTAAACGGCAGCTATCGGGTAAATCACGGTCTGGAGCTGGCGCGCAAATTACTTTTACAGGTAAATGAGCTGGGCGTCCCAACCGCGACCGAGTTCCTCGATATGGTGACCGGTCAGTTTATTGCTGATTTAATCAGTTGGGGCGCGATTGGCGCACGTACTACCGAAAGTCAGATCCACCGCGAAATGGCTTCGGCACTCTCCTGTCCGGTAGGTTTTAAAAATGGTACCGATGGCAATACGCGGATTGCTGTGGATGCTATCCGCGCAGCCCGCGCCAGCCATATGTTCCTCTCGCCAGACAAAAATGGTCAGATGACCATCTATCAGACCAGCGGCAACCCGTATGGCCACATTATTATGCGTGGCGGCAAAAAACCGAATTATCATGCCGATGATATCGCCGCAGCCTGCGATACGCTGCACGAGTTTGATTTACCTGAACATCTGGTGGTGGATTTCAGCCACGGTAACTGCCAGAAGCAGCACCGTCGCCAGTTAGAAGTTTGTGAGGATATTTGTCAGCAAATCCGCAATGGCTCTACGGCGATTGCTGGAATTATGGCGGAAAGTTTCCTGCGCGAAGGAACGCAAAAAATCGTCGGCAGTCAGCCGCTCACTTACGGTCAATCCATTACCGACCCGTGTCTGGGCTGGGAGGATACCGAACGCCTGGTCGAAAAACTCGCCTCTGCGGTAGATACCCGCTTCTGAATGCGTGCCCATTCCTGACGGAATGGGCATTTCTGCGCAACTTGTTGTCTTCTCAACAAATTACTGCTTGCTCTGGTCAGCCATAATATTGATAATAAGAATCATTGTTATATCAATTATTATTAATTTTTATGCGTTATACGGATAGCAGAAAACTCACGCCTGAAACGGATGCCAATCACAAGACCGCTTCCCCGCAGCCTATTCGGCGAATTTCCAGCCAGACACTGTTAGGTCCGGATGGCAAACTGATTATCGATCATGACGGGCAAGAATATCTGCTCCGTAAAACTCAGGCTGGCAAGCTGCTGTTGACCAAGTAGCCTTTAACTCGAGCAGCTGACTTCCAGCCGTTTACCCCAGTCAGGTGGACGACTGACATAGTCATCATCTCTGTCGCTGAAAGGATTTCGCAACGCCTCATGCAGGCGGTGCAATTCCGTCATATCACCCTTTTCTGCCGCTTCAATCGCCCGTTGCGCCAACCAGTTGCGCAATACCAGAGCGGGGTTAACGCTTTGCATCAGTTGCTGACGCTCACTATCGCTAACCTCGTCTTGTTGCAAACGCCCCCGATAACGGGCAAACCAGTCATCAAATGCCGCACGATCAATAAACTCATCACGTAGCGGTGACGCCGCGCTGTGCTGCTCGGTCAGACTCAGCATGCGGAATGTGCGGGTATAATCGCTGCGCTCTCGCGCCATCAGACTGAATAATTCATTCAGTAGCGCGTTATCCTCTTTTTGCTCCGTCATGAAGCCCAGTTTCTGCCGCATCCGTTCTCCATAATGCGTCAACAAAACCTGCTGATAGCTGTCCAGGGCCTCATTCAGGGCATCTACGGCAACAAATGGCGACAATGTCTGCGCCAGACGTAAATTCCACAACGCGACGGCAGGTTGATTATCAAAGCTGTAACGCCCTTGATGATCCGAGTGATTACAAATAAAACCGGGTTCGTAATCATCAAGAAAACCAAACGGCCCGTAATCAAGCGTCAGCCCCAGCAGCGACATGTTGTCGGTATTCATCACCCCATGAGCAAAGCCGACCGTCTGCCATTGGGCAATTAACGACGCGGTACGTGCGACAACATCGCTAAACCAGAGACGGTATTTGTCCTCATCATCTGCAAGATGTGACCAGTAATGACGAATAGCAAAGTCAGCTAACTGACGAACCTTTTCCGACTCGCGGCGGTAGTAAAAATGTTCGAAATGACCAAAGCGCAGATGACTTGGTGCCACACGCATCAGCATCGCGCCTGGCTCCGCCGTTTCCCGATACACTGGCGAATCGCTGGTGACGATACTTAACGCGCGGGTCGTCGGAATGCCCAGATAATGCATCGCCTCACTGGCGAGACTTTCTCGTATCGTCGAACGTAAAACCGCCCGTCCATCACCCATTCGCGAATAAGGCGTCAGGCCAGCACCTTTCAGATGCCAGTCCATTGTAGTGCCATCAGCAAGCAGTTGTTCGCCGAGTAAAATGCCGCGCCCATCACCCAGTTGGCCCGCCCAGACGCCGAACTGATGACCACTGTAAACCTGCGCCAGTGGTGACAGGCAGTAGGGCTTCGCCGCCCCAGACACCTGCGCCATTTTTAAACAGCGACGATGGAATACTCAGCGTGTTAGCCAGTTCGGTATTATGCCAAATCAGCCGGGCATTATTTAAAGGCGTAGGGGAAAGTGCTGTATAGGTTTCTGGCAATTCATCGCGCCAGCGGGTAACAAAAGACAGGGTCATAGATCCTCCTGTTTGATAGTGTAGACGGTTACTCTCGTCTTAAACACCAGCAAACAGAAGGGTTATCGCTGAACCAACGTAGTTATCTGATTTATGGGAACGGCAGGCCACAGGCATCCCTGGAAATCGAAGGGGGTAATCTGTGCCAATATTTCTGCCGTATCAATGCCTCCCGCAATGATGCAATTGCAACAAGGGGAAATTTGCGCCTGGATCGCACGAATAAACGGTTCGAAGGAGCGGTGCGTGATTTGTTGCTGAATAAAACTTTTATCCAGCATGACGCGGGTGAAAAGACCATCAAAAACCGCTTTCATTGTGCTATTGCCTGCTCCCAAATTACCTAACACAAGGGGATACACTTGCGATAAGGATAAAAGACCGCGATTATCTTTTCCTTCATTGAGATGCGGGTAATTCTCATTAATCAACAGTTCAATAAACGGATATTTTAATAGTTCGCCTGCGTAATTATCCCTCTCTAATAATAATGTAGCCACTTGTGGCGTTAAATTAAGCCAGGCAAAGAGTTTATGTTGAATAAAAAAATGTTGGCATGATTTTAGTAATTCCAACTGCTCTGAAAATAATTGCCAATGTTGGTCGTCGGTAAGTTTCGCTATAACCCGACTCGTCGGGATACGAACCGTACCATCTTCACTGGAGAAATGGGTAATTAACTCAACGCCGACAAGGACTTGCTGGTTGTCTCTTATCGGCAGGAAATAGCAATCAGAATGATAAAGATTCTCCAAAAAAATCTTCATGGTAATCGTCCCTCTCGAAGGATGTTTTTCAGTATCCGGCTAAAAGGGATGAGGCCATAAGACATAACAATTACAGAAGGAGTAACTTTCATTTGTTCCATGTTAACCACTTTTTCAGGGGTCCTTTTTTTAGATTATCCTGATTATAAACGAATAATCCATTTACGGAATTTTTGTCTGCAAAATACTACTGTATTCAGGAGTAAATGGACGGCGATGTATCATCGCCGTCCATTTTTCGACATACTAGATTCGTCTCGCCTGCCAGAAATTTTTCTGCCAATAGACATTATCAAGTGAGGAACGCATCACTCCCTTGCTGGTAGAGGCGTGGATAAATTGGTTGTTGGTATCGTAAATACCTACATGCAAACCATTTTGTCCGGACCCCGTTTTGAAAAAGACCAGGTCACCTGGCAGCAACTCGTCTTTATCAATTTGCGTGCCAATAGAGGCTTGTTGTTTGGTTTCACGGGGCAGCTGCAAATCGAAACGATCGCGCATCGTCACAACCACAAATCCCGAACAGTCCACACCGCGCCGCGTCATGCCACCATAACGATACGGCGTGCCATGCCAGCTTTGTAGCTGGTCGTTCAAACCGGCAATAACGGTAATCGAATCAGAAAGTCTGGCATTTGGCGGCGGTGCTTTATGGTGGCTACACCCGGCCAGAAGCAGTGCTGTGATCAAAATAAGGCAGAAACGCATTCCGTACGGTTCCTCTGTTTTTTATTCTTGCATTAATTTAGCGTCGTAATTACCCGATTTTCAAGATACTAATGAAATCAGATGGTCGAAATCAGCATTCTGTGACCTTCGATATCCAGACGGCGAAAATTCATCCCATAGGCCTGCGCCAGATTTGGCGGCGTGAGCACCTCTTCCCTGCGTCCACTGGCCAGCATTTTTCCACCTTTTAGCAACCACGCCCGATGCGCATGACGCAATGTGTGGTTGAGATCGTGACTGCTCATCACAATCGCCAGTCCTTGCTGACACAGCGCGCTCAGAATTTTGTCTAACGCACTTTGTTGCGCAACATCAAGACTGTTCATCGGCTCATCAAGAAGCAGCAATTGGCCTGCGGGATTGGCTTGTGGTCTGATTTGCCACCCCACCGCAGCAAGCCGTCCGCGTTGCCATTCACCGCCGGAAAGTTGATTGGTGCTACGTCCGAGTTTGTCATCAAGAGCCAGCGCCCCTGCGACATCATTCAGTAGTTCGGTACGCGTTTTATCGTGCTGATGCAGTGTCAGGTAGTGCCAGACCGGCATTGCAAACGGCGGCGTCTGCTGTTGTGAAAGATAGGCGCGATGCAGCGCGAGTTTTGTTGCGGACCATGCTTCCAGTGGTTGCCCCGCGAACTGAATGCTTCCCTTACCGCTGGTCATTCCGGCCATTCGCGCCAGTAAGGTACTCTTACCCGCGCCATTCGGCCCCACCAGGTGCAGGATCTCCCCAGCCCGAACCTCGCCAGAAAGCGGCCCCAGGCGGGTAGATTCCGCAACATCTTGTAACTGCATCACAATAGACATTATTTTGCCAACGCCAGTTTAATGCTTTCCATCACAATGGGATCTTCCGGCGTCATATCCGGGGAAAAACGCTGGATGACTTTTCCGTCCCTGCCAACCAGGAATTTTTCAAAATTCCATAAAATATCATCCGGGTACAGCGGTGCACGGCCTTTGCTGACCATACGGGCATAGAATCCGCTCTCTTCCGGCGCGACTGCGGTCGGCGCTGCGGCAATCAATTTTTGATACAGCGGATGGCGTCCTTCGCCATTAACTTCAATCTTACTGAACATCGGGAACGTCACCCCCCATGTGGTGGTACAGTAAGTTTTAATCTCTTCATCGCTGCCCGGTTCTTGTTCCAGAAACTGGTTGCACGGGAATCCCAGCACCATAAAACCTCGATCGACCCAGGCTTTCTGAATATTCTCCAACTGCTCATATTGCGGCGTTAAGCCACACTTTGAGGCGACATTGACAATCAACAGCACATTACCGGCGAACTTCTCCAGCGTGGTCACTTCACCGTCGATATCTTTCACTACGGTCGTCAGAATGGAATCTTGCATCGTTTCTCCTGGGTGTGGTCAGTAAAAATCTTAGCTTTTAATCATAGACCGTCTTTTTGCGGCTAACGTCCTGCTTTTAACAATAACCAGATAAACACCGGCGCACCTAACGTTGCGGTGACCACGCCAATAGGCAGCTCTGCGGCAGCTAATGCCAGGCGCGCTACAATATCGGCCAGCAGCAATGCGCTCGCCCCTGCCAGCGCGCAGCCGGGAAGTAATACGCGATGATCGGTTAAACCACACAACCGGAGAATATGGGGGATCACCAGACCAATAAAGCCGATAGCACCCGCCAGCGCCACACTGACGCCAACCATCCAGCCGGTCGCTGCCACCAGCACATTGCGCCAGAACCACAGGGGTAAACCCAGTTGCCGCGCCGAGATCTCGCCAAGTGCTAACATATTCATCGGCCTGGACTGACAACAGATCCACAACAACACGGGGATCAATGCCAGCATCAGCCAGCTTTGCCGCCAGTCTACGCCGCCAAAACCGCCCATCATCCAGTACATCAGCTGACGCAAATCAACTGAGGTGGAAAAGTAGATAGCCCACGTCATTAGTGCGCTACAGATAATCCCTAATGCAACGCCAGCCAGCAATAACCGACTGGTCGAAAGATGACGACGGGCGAAACGTAAGAGTATTAAAGTGATGATAAGCGCGCCAGCAATCGCACACAGCCCTAGCGCCCAGTTGGGGAGTTGCCCTTGCCCAAGCAATACCGCGGCGATAAGCCCCACGCCTGCGCCGTTAGAGACGCCAAGTAGTCCAGGTTCTGCCAGAGGATTTTCAAACAACGCCTGCATTACAGCGCCGGATATAGCCAGCGCCGCACCAACCAGCAATACAGCCAGCGTACGTGGCAGGCGAATTTGCCAGACGAACAGTTCGCCACGAGGAGTAAACCAGTCACCTGGCGAGATCCATTGTTCACCGGCGCAAAGGCTTAAGAGAAGCGCCAGCAGCATCAAAACTGACAGGCATAATAACCAGCGAATATTTTGTCGCTGTTGTTGGCGGGCAAGTGTCAGCATGGTATCCGTTCTGCTGAAGTGTCATGGCGTTGATTTTACGGTGACTCTTCGACAGTGAAAAGAAAAAAGGCCGCAGAGCGGCCTTTTTAGTTAGATCAGATTACTCGTCTTTGGGCGAAGCGTTTTCGACCCGGCTTTTTAACTTCTGCCCGGGTCTGAAGGTCACCACGCGCCGTGCTGTAATGGGAATATCCTCGCCCGTTTTCGGGTTACGTCCCGGGCGTTGATTCTTATCACGCAGATCGAAGTTACCAAAACCAGAGAGTTTCACCTGTTCGCCGTTTTCCAGAGCGCGACGGATCTCTTCGAAAAACAGTTCAACCAGTTCTTTGGCATCCCGCTTGCTAAGCCCAAGCTTATCAAACAGATATTCTGACATTTCAGCTTTTGTAAGCGCCATAGGTTCAATCCCTCAATGATGCCTGGAATCGCTCTTTCAATGCCTCTACACATTTGGCGACGGTAGCGGCAATCTCCTCTTCTTCGAGTGTACGGCTGGTATCCTGGAGGATAAGGCTGATAGCGAGGCTCTTGAAACCTTCCGCTACGCCCTTGCCGCGGTACACGTCAAATAAGTTTACGCCAACTACCTGATTTACGCCAACTTTCTTACATTCGGATAAAATATCCGCTGCGGGAACGTTTTCTGCGACCACCACCGCGATGTCACGACGGTTCGCCGGGAAGCGAGAAATCTCGCGCGCCTGAGGCACCACGCGGTCTGCGAGCTTGTTCCACTCCAGTTCGAACACCAGAGTGCGACCGTTAAGATCCAGTTTACGTTCCAGTTCAGGATGAACAACCCCAACAAAACCAATACGTTCACCTTTCAGATAAATCGCTGCGGATTGCCCCGGATGCAGTGCCGGATTCGCTTCTGCACGGAACTCAACCTCATTCAGTTTACCGGTCAGGTCGAGAACGGATTCAAGATCGCCTTTCAAATCATAGAAATCAACGGTCTCTTTTGCCAGGTTCCAGTGCTCTTCGTAACGGTTACCGCAAATCACACCGGCTAACATCAGATCCTGACGAATGCCCAACGGTGCCTGAGTATCTGGTACGAAACGCAGACCGCTTTCGAAAATGCGCACACGGTTCTGCTGACGGTTCTGGTTGTACACCACGGTTGCCAGCAGGCCAGTCCACAGAGAAAGACGCATTGCTGACATTTCAACAGAGATCGGGCTTGGCAGCAGTAAGGCTTCAACGCCTGGATGGATCATCTGCTGCACTTTCGGATCAACGAAGCTGTAGGTGATCACTTCCTGATAGCCTTTGTCGTTGAGCAGCGTTTTCACGCGCTTGAGCGACAGGTCAGCTTCACGGTGAGTACCCATAATCAGGCTTGCCTGTACCGGCTCATCCGGGATGTTGTTGTAGCCGTAAACACGCGCGACTTCTTCAACCAGATCTTCTTCAATCTCCATATCGAAACGCCAGCTCGGCGCAACTGCCTGCCATTCGTCTTTGCCTTCGGTCACTTCGCAGCCGAGACGACGCAGAATGTCAGTTACCTGCTCATCCGCAATATGATGGCCGATCAGGCGATCCAGTTTGCTACGACGTAGAGTGATGGTTGCACGCTTCGGCAGCGTTGCTTCGTTGGTGATATCAATTACCGGGCCAGCCTCACCACCGCAGATGTCGATCAGCAGACGGGTCGCACGTTCCATCGCTTTGTGCTGCAGTGCCGGATCAACGCCACGCTCATAACGGTGAGACGCATCGGTATGCAGGCCATGACGACGAGCACGACCGGTGATAGACAGCGGGCTAAAGAACGCGCATTCCAGCAGCACGTTTTGTGTTTCGTCATTCACGCCAGAGTGTTCGCCACCGAAGATGCCGCCCATCGCCAGCGCCTTGTTGTGGTCGGCGATGACCAGAGTGTCAGCATTCAGCTTCGCTTCAGTACCGTCGAGCAGCACCAGCGTTTCGCCCTCTTTCGCCATCCGCACCACAATGCCGCCTTCAATGCGATCTTTATCGAAAGCGTGCATCGGCTGGCCCAGTTCGAGCAGCACATAGTTGGTGACGTCAACAACTGCATCGATAGAACGGATCCCGCAACGACGCAGTTTTTCTTTCATCCACAGCGGAGTTGGCGCTTTAACGTTAATGCCTTTTACCACACGGCCAAGATAACGCGGGCAGGCTTCCGGCGCTTCGACTGTAATCGGCAGCGTGTCGTCGATGGTCGCACCAACCTGAACGATTTCCGGTTGAACCAGCGGCAGCTGGTTCAGCACGGCAACGTCACGCGCAACACCAATGATGCCTAAGCAGTCGGCACGGTTTGGCGTCACGCTGATTTCGATGGTGTTGTCATCAAGTTTCAGGTATTCACGGATATCGGTGCCAATCGGCGCATCCGCAGGCAGTTCGATAATGCCGCTGTGATCGTCAGAAATGCCCAGTTCAGAGAAGGAGCACAGCATCCCTTCAGACGGTTCGCCACGCAGTTTCGCCGCTTTAATTTTGAAATCACCCGGCAGAACAGCACCAATGGTCGCTACCGCTACACGCAGGCCCTGACGGCAGTTTGGCGCACCGCAGACGATGTCCAGCAGGCGATCGCCGCCGACATTCACTTTTGTCACACGCAGTTTGTCAGCGTTCGGATGCTGCGCACACTCAACCACTTCACCAACGACCACGCCGTGGAAGCTGCCGGCAACCGGTTCTACACCGTCAACTTCCAGGCCCGCCATAGTGATTTGATTTGCCAGCGCATCGCTATCAATCGCCGGGTTCACCCATTCGCGTAACCACAGTTCACTGAATTTCATAATCTATTCCTGCCTTATTTAAACTGTTTGAGGAAACGCAGATCGTTTTCGAAGAATGAACGCAGGTCGGTGACGCCGTAACGCAACATAGTCAGACGCTCCATCCCCATCCCGAAGGCGAAACCAGAGTAAACTTCCGGGTCGATGCCAACGTTACGCAACACGTTCGGATGCACCATCCCGCAGCCCAGCACTTCCAGCCATTTACCGTTTTTACCCATGACGTCCACTTCTGCAGAAGGTTCGGTAAACGGGAAGTAGGAAGGACGGAAGCGAATCTGCAAATCTTCCTCAAAGAAGTTACGCAGGAAGTCGTGCAGCGTGCCTTTCAGGTTGGTAAAGCTGATGTTGGTATCAACAATCAGACCTTCCATCTGATGGAACATCGGCGTGTGAGTCTGGTCGTAGTCGTTACGATAAACACGGCCAGGCGCGATGATACGAATCGGTGGCTGCTGGGCTTTCATGGTGCGGATCTGTACGCCAGAGGTCTGGGTACGCAGCAGGCGGGTAGTGTCAAACCAGAAAGTGTCGTGGTCAGCGCGCGCCGGGTGGTGACCAGGAATGTTCAGAGCATCGAAGTTATGATAATCGTCTTCGATTTCCGGCCCGGTTGCCACGGTAAAGCCAAGCTCACCGAAGAAACTTTCGATACGGTCGATGGTACGGGTAACCGGATGCAGACCGCCGTTTTCAATGCGACGACCTGGCAGAGAGACATCAATCGTTTCCGCCGCCAGACGCGCATTCAGTGCAGCGCTTTCCAGTTCCGCTTTACGCGCATTCAGCGCCTGCTGAACCTGCTCTTTCACTTCGTTGATAACCGCACCAGCTGCCGGACGCTCTTCTGGCGGCAGCTCACGCAGGGTCGTCATCTGAAGGGTTAAGTGCCCTTTTTTACCCAAATATTCGACGCGCACATTATCTAACGCGGCAACATCTGACGCCTGGCTAATGGCCGCCTTCGCACTGGCAACCAGTTCTGCGAGATGTGACATGGTTTTCCTCATTGTGTCAGTGGTGACACTGGTTCGTTGGACTTAGAGCCTATCCCATCAGGCTATTTTACTTGCCATTTTGGTCCCGGGCTGTGCTCGAAATTCTCACGTACTTAAATACGCTCCGGTTTCTCCGCGCTGGCCGTGTCCAGTCTGGCTGCGACAATTACACCTGATGAGACAGGCTTTTTATTTTTCAAAACGCGCATACAAAAAAAGCCTCCACTGGGAGGCTTTCAGGCGCTGTTTTCCGTTTCTCTTCTCACGCGCTAGCCTCCTGGATTCAGGTGCTAAAGTAAAAAAAGAAGCGGAAAATAGCAGCATTCATTGCTTGCGTTACCTTTTGGTACTCTTCAAAAGACCTTTATTGAAAAGGCTACGGCGATAAAAGTCAATGTTTTGATGGCGTTGAAACGAAAAGAGGGAGACAAGCTCCCTCTTTCAACTGGCTTATGCCAGAGCT
>OKQJ01000448.1_pt1 | contig 11442 bp, 13 predicted proteins | sample 1614171 | NCBI WGS metagenome assembly OKQJ01 (sample SAMN04436911, study PRJEB24849) | human gut metagenome | biome: human gut; feature: NICU; material: stool | host: Homo sapiens | place: USA: Saint Louis, MO | collected 2012-05-30 | reverse complement strand
TATACAAAGATGTTGCTGGGAGTGGAGGCTTATTTTATTGAGCATAAATCACGCAACAGCCTTCTTTTTCAGCCCACGGACTCAGCTGCTGAAGATTTTATGAAATCTCATGTTGAGCCAACGATAAGGGATGTTCCTGCATTGCTGGAGCTGGCTCCATGGTTCGGAAGAAAACACCGCGATAATACGCTCACCCTGAAGCGTTTTTCCTCCGGTGTGGGGTTCTGGTGTCTGGGTGGTGCGGCAGCAAAAAACTACCGTGAAAAATCCGTGGATGTGGTCTGCTATGACGAGCTTTCCTCGTTCGAGCCGGATGTTGAAAAAGAGGGCTCGCCAACCCTGCTGGGGGATAAACGTATTGAGGGCTCTGTATGGCCAAAATCCATTCGCGGCTCGACGCCTAAAATCAAAGGCTCCTGCCAGATCGAAAAAGCCGCTAACGAGTCGGCACACTTCATGCGTTTTTATGTGCCCTGTCCGCACTGTGGGGAGGAGCAGTATCTGAAATTTGGCGATGATGCCTCGCCTTTCGGTCTTAAGTGGGAGAAGAATAAACCAGAAAGTGTTTTCTACCTTTGTGAGCATCATGGCTGTGTGATCCATCAGTCTGAGCTTGACCAGAGTAACGGGCGGTGGATCTGTGAAAACACGGGCATGTGGACCCGTGACGGCCTGACGTTTTTCAGCGCTGCGGGTAATGAAATTCCGCCGCCGCGCTCCATCACATTCCATATCTGGACGGCGTACAGTCCGTTCACCACCTGGGTACAGATTGTCTATGACTGGCTGGATGCACTGAAAGATCCCAACGGCCTGAAAACATTTGTGAACACCACGCTGGGCGAGACCTGGGAAGAGGCCGTGGGCGAAAAACTCGATCACCAGGTACTGATGGATAAGGTTGTGCGTTACACGGCGGCGGTGCCTGCCCGGGTGGTTTATCTGACGGCGGGCATTGACTCGCAGCGAAACCGTTTTGAGATGTATGTCTGGGGATGGGCTCCGGGAGAGGAAGCCTTTCTGGTGGATAAAATCATCATTATGGGGCGTCCCGATGAGGAAGAGACGCTGTTACGTTTGGATGCGGCGATCAACAAAAAATACCGCCATGCAGACGGAACCGAAATGACCATTTCCCGTGTCTGCTGGGACACAGGGGGGATCGATGGCGAAATTGTCTATCAGAGGTCAAAAAAACACGGTGTTTTCCGGGTGCTGCCGGTAAAAGGTGCATCTGTTTATGGCAAGCCGGTGATCACCATGCCAAAAACCCGCAATCAGCGGGGCGTGTATCTGTGCGAAGTGGGGACGGACACCGCAAAAGAAATTCTCTATGCCCGTATGAAAGCCGATCCCACGCCTGCGGATGAAGCCACGTCGTATGCCATCCGTTTTCCTGATGATCCGGAGATTTTTTCGCAGACAGAGGCGCAGCAACTGGTGGCGGAAGAGCTTGTGGAGAAGTGGGAAAAAGGAAAGATGCGTCTGCTGTGGGATAACAAAAAGCGGCGTAACGAAGCGCTGGACTGCCTGGTGTATGCCTACGCGGCATTACGTGTGTCCGTGCAACGCTGGCAGCTTGATCTGGCTGTACTGGCAAAATCCCGGGAAGAAGAGACGACCCGGCCAACCCTTAAAGAACTGGCAGCGAAGCTGTCCGGAGGAGTGAATGGTTACAGTCGCTGAACTGCAGGCGCTGCGTCAGGCGCGCCTTGATTTATTAACCGGTAAACGGGTGGTGTCTGTCCAGAAAGATGGTCGCAGAATTGAATATACGGCAGCTTCTCTGGATGAGCTTAACCGGGCGATCAATGATGCGGAGTCGGTACTGGGGACAACCCGCCGTCGGCGTCGTCCGCTGGGAGTGAGGTTATGAAACGAACGCCTGTCCTGATTGATGTGAACGGCGTTCCGCTTCGGGAGAGCCTCAGCTACAACGGGGGCGGTGCAGGATTTGGCGGGCAAATGGCAGAGTGGTTGCCACCCTCGCAGAGTGCCGATGCGGCCCTGCTGCCCGCGTTGCGTCTGGGGAATGCCCGTGCAGATGATCTGGTGCGCAATAACGGAATAGCGGCCAATGCGGTGGCCCTGCATAAGGATCACATTGTCGGGCATATGTTTCTGATTAGCTACCGTCCGAACTGGCGCTGGCTGGGGATGCGGGAGACCGCGGCAAAAAGTTTTGTCGATGAGGTGGAGGCGGCCTGGTCAGAATACGCAGAAGGGATGTTTGGTGAGATCGACGTGGAAGGGAAACGCACGTTTACGGAATTTATCCGTGAAGGTGTGGGCGTTCATGCGTTTAACGGCGAAATCTTTGTGCAGCCGGTCTGGGATACGGAGAGCACGCAACTGTTTCGTACGCGTTTTAAAGCCGTGAGTCCGAAACGGGTGGACACGCCAGGACACGGTATCGGGAACCGTTTTCTGCGGGCCGGTGTGGAGGTTGATCGATATGGCCGTGCCGTTGCGTACCATATCTGTGAGGATGATTTTCCTCGCTCCGGGAGTGGACGATGGGAACGGATCCCGCGTGAACTTCCCACCGGGCGTCCGGCCATGCTGCATATTTTCGAGCCGGTGGAGGACGGGCAGACCCGTGGAGCCAATCAGTTTTACAGCGTTATGGAACGGCTGAAGATGCTGGATTCCCTGCAGGCAACACAGCTTCAGTCGGCCATAGTGAAGGCGATGTATGCAGCGACGATTGAAAGTGAACTTGATACCGAAAAGGCCTTTGAATATATCGCCGGCGCGCCACAGGAGCAGAAGGATAATCCGCTTATTAATATTCTGGATAAGTTCTCCACCTGGTATGACACGAATAGCGTGACGCTGGGCGGTGTCAAAATTCCGCACCTTTTCCCCGGTGATGATCTGAAACTTCAGACCGCGCAGGATTCAGACAATGGATTTTCGGCGCTTGAACAGGCGCTGCTGCGGTATATCGCCGCCGGTCTTGGCGTTTCCTACGAACAGTTGTCCCGTGATTACTCGAAGGTCAGTTACTCAAGTGCCCGCGCCTCCGCCAATGAGTCGTGGCGCTATTTTATGGGGCGGCGAAAATTTATTGCGGCCCGGCTGGCCACGCAGATGTTTTCCTGCTGGCTGGAAGAGGCACTTCTTCGGGGGATTATTCGTCCGCCACGGGCACGTTTTGATTTTTATCAGGCGCGTTCAGCCTGGTCACGGGCTGAGTGGATTGGTGTCGGAAGAATGGCCATTGACGGGCTCAAGGAGGTTCAGGAATCGGTGATGCGTATTGATTCCGGACTGAGCACGTATGAGAAAGAGCTGGCGCTGATGGGCGAGGATTATCAGGACATTTTCCGCCAGCAGGTCAGGGAATCTGCAGAGCGGGAAAAAGCCGGACTCTCACGTCCGGTGTGGATAGCGCAGGCGTATCAGCAGCAGATAGCGGAGAGTCGCAGGCCGGAAGAGGAGACAACACCACGTGAGACGTAATCTTTCACACATTATTGCAGCAGCATTCAATGAACCGCTGCTTCTGGAGCCCGCCTATGCGCGGGTTTTCTTTTGCGCGCTCGGGCGCGAGATGGGGGCAGCAAGTCTTTCGGTACCACAACAGCAGGTACAGCTTGATGCACCCGGAATGCTGGCTGAAACGGACGAGTACATGGCCGGAGGTAAACGACCGGCCCGTGTTTACCGGGTGGTGAACGGTATTGCTGTACTGCCGGTGACAGGCACGCTGGTGCACCGGCTGGGGGGTATGCGGCCATTTTCCGGAATGACAGGCTATGACGGCATTGTCGCCTGTCTTCAGCAGGCAATGGCGGATAGCCAGGTGCGGGGCGTACTGCTGGACATTGACAGTCCGGGCGGGCAGGCCGCCGGTGCGTTTGACTGTGCTGACATGATTTACCGCCTCCGTCAGCAGAAGCCGGTCTGGGCACTGTGCAATGACACGGCCTGTTCTGCAGCCATGCTGCTGGCGTCTGCCTGCTCCCGACGGCTGGTTACCCAGACATCCCGTATCGGCTCCATTGGCGTGATGATGAGCCATGTCAGCTATGCCGGTCATCTGGCGCAGGCCGGTGTGGATATCACGCTGATTTACTCAGGGGCGCACAAGGTGGATGGCAATCAGTTTGAAGCGTTGCCGGCAGAGGTTCGCCAGGACATGCAGCAGCGGATTGATGCGGCGCGCCGGATGTTTGCCGAAAAAGTGGCGATGTTTACCGGTCTGTCTGTTGATGCAGTCACGGGAACAGAGGCCGCCGTTTTTGAAGGTCAGTCCGGCATTGAGGCCGGGCTGGCGGATGAATTAATCAATGCGTCGGATGCCATCAGTGTGATGGCCACGGCGCTGAACAGTAATGTCAGAGGAGGCACTATGCCGCAATTAACTGCAACGGAAGCCGCCGTGCAGGAGAACCAGCGAGTGATGGGGATCCTGACATGCCAGGAAGCGAAAGGACGTGAACAGCTTGCCACGATGCTGGCAGGGCAACAGGGCATGAGCGTTGAACAGGCCCGGGCGATTCTGACCGCGGCAGCACCACAGCAGCCGGTGGCATCCACGCAGAGTGAAGCCGATCGCATTATGGCGTGTGAAGAGGCTAAAGGTCGTGAACAACTGGCGGCAACGCTGGCGGCGATGCCGGAGATGACGGTGGAAAAAGCCCGCCCGATCCTGGCGGCTTCACCGCAGGCGGATGCCGGACCCTCACTCCGTGATCAGATTATGGCTCTGGATGAGGCAAAAGGGGCTGAGGCGCAGGCTGAAAAACTGGCGGCGTTTCCCGGAATGACGGTGGAGGCTGCCCGCGACATTCTGTCCTCATCGCCGGATAAAGCAGAACCGGTCTCTGCATCCACAACTGCCCTGTTTGAACATTTCATGGCGAATCATTCACCGGCAGCGGTGCGGGGTGGCGTGTCACAGACGTCAGCAGACGGTGATGCGGACGTGAAAATGCTCATGGCCATGCCATGAAGTCAGTGCTGACCATCAATATGAGGTTTTTACAATATGGTAACGAAAACCATCACTGAACAACGTGCAGAAGTACGTATTTTTGCCGGTAATGATCCGGCTCATACCGCCACAGGCAGCAGCGGGATTTCTTCTGCAACACCGGCTCTGACGCCCCTGATGCTGGATGAAGCCAGCGGGAAACTGGTGGTCTGGGACGGACAGAAAGCCGGTAGTGCGGCTGGCATACTGGTACTGCCGCTTGAAGGCACAGAGACGGTGCTGACGTATTACAAGTCGGGGACCTTTGCGACGGAGGCAATCCGCTGGCCTGAAAGTGTGGATGAACACAAAAAGGCCAACGCCTTTGTCGGCACAGCCCTGAGTCACGCGGCTCTGCCGTAACACGTTATCAGGCCACCATGGTGGCCTGACTGATTTCTGAATTAAAGGAACTGATTTATGGGATTGTTTACGACCCGCCAGTTACTCGGTTATACCGAACAAAAAGTGAAATTTCGTGCGCTGTTTCTGGAACTGTTTTTCCGCCGTACGGTGAATTTCCACACCGAAGAGGTGATGCTGGACAAAATTACCGGAAAAACGCCGGTGGCGGCCTATGTCTCCCCGATCGTTGAAGGAAAAGTGCTGCGCCATCGTGGTGGTGAAACCCGCGTGTTGCGTCCGGGCTACGTCAAGCCGAAACACGAATTTAATTACCAGCAGGCGGTGGAGCGCCTTCCCGGTGAAGATCCGGCGCAGCTGAACGACCCGACCTACCGTCGTCTGCGTATCATTACCGATAACCTCAAACAGGAAGAGCACGCTATTGTCCAGGTGGAAGAAATGCAGGCGGTGAATGCCGTGCTGTATGGCAAATACACCATGGAAGGGGAACAGTTTGACACGGTCGAGGTGGATTTCGGACGCTCTGAAGGAAATAACATTGAGCAGGCCGACGGTAAAAAATGGTCTGAGCAGGACCGTGATACGTTTGATCCGACGCATGATATTGACCTTTACTGCGATCAGGCCAGCGGTCTTGTGAATATTGCCATTATGGACGGTACGGTCTGGCGTCTGCTGAATGGCTTTAAGCTGTTCCGCGAAAAACTGGATACTCGTCGCGGCTCAAATTCACAACTCGAAACGGCAGTGAAAGACCTGGGGGCGGTGGTGTCTTTCAAAGGGTATTACGGTGATCTGGCCATTGTGGTGGCGAAAACGTCTTATGTGGCAGACGACGGTACCGAAAAACGTTATCTGCCGGAGGGCACACTGGTCCTGGGGAATACGGCAGCAGAGGGCATTCGTTGCTATGGTGCCATTCAGGATGCGCAGGCGTTGTCCGAAGGTGTGGTGGCCTCTTCCCGTTATCCGAAACACTGGATGACCGTGGGCGATCCGGCCCGTGAATTCACCATGACGCAGTCCGCTCCGCTGATGGTGCTGCCGGATCCGGATGAGTTTGTGGTGGTGCAGGTGAAATAATCCGTGAGCGGGGGCGAAATGCCCCCGTGTCTTTTTTCACAGGAGGCTGAGATGGCAACAAAAGAAGAAAATCTGAATCGTCTTCGTCAACTGGCTGGCCTGCTGGGGCGCGAGGCGGATATGTCGGGGAGTGCAGCGGATATCGCACAGCGTGTGGCAGAGTGGGAAGAGGAGGTTTGCGCATCGGAAAATGAAATCGCAGATGTTGATGATACCGTTTATGAGCAGGCATACAGGAACACCGGTGAGGATGCTTTCGGTATTCTGGAACGTATCATGCTTCTGAAGTGTTTTTACCTGTGCGGTGTTGACGATGAAACAGGTGAGCCTGTTGAGCATGTTGATGCTGGCAGAGTAATTCTGATGCCCCCCTCAGTGGCAAAAGACATGGTCAGGAGTGGAATGGCCGTTTATGCGTGATTTTCAGAATGCCTTCGATGCTGCCCTCGCCGGGGTGGACAGCACGATTGTTGAAGTGATGGGACTCTGTGCGCAGTTCACCTCGGGGGCACAGCGTGGTGGCGAAGTTCAGGGGGTTTTTGACGATCCGGAGTCGCTGGGTTTTGCCGGTGGCGGGGTCCGTATTGAAGGAAGCAGCCCGTCATTATTTGTGCGGACGGATACGGTTCGGGCTGTGCGGCGTGGTGACACGCTGACCATTAACGGCGAGATGTTCTGGGTGGATCGTGTTTCTCCGGATGACGGGGGAAGCTGTTATCTCTGGCTCAACCGTGGGCAACCACCCGCTGTTAACCGGCGACGATAAACGCAGGGTGAAATTATGGCGATAAAAGGGCTTGATCAGGCGATTGATAATCTGAGCCGGGTTCGTAAAAACGCCATTCCGGCTGCTTCTGCAATGACCATTAACCGCGTGGCCACAACGGCGATTAATCAGTCTTCGTCACAGGTTGCCCGGGAAACCAGGGTGAGACGGAAACTGGTTAAGGAACGGTCCAGACTGAAACGGGCGACGGTCAGAAATCCGAATGCCAGAATTATCGTTAACCGCGGTGATCTCCCTGTGATTAAGCTGGGGATCAGAATGCTGGGGCGTCGTCCGAACAGCATACTCAAAGCCGGTCAGCATCGTTATCAGCGGGCATTTATCCAGCGATTAAATAATGGGCGCTGGCATGTTATGCAACGTCTTCCCCAGGCCAGATATGAGGAGGGCAATGACGACAAGGGAAGGAAAAAGCGTAATCGCCTTCCCATTCAGGTGGTGAAAATCCCGATGGCGGCCCCACTGAAACAGGCATTTGATGAGAATGTTGACCGTATCCGGCGTGAACGCCTGCCTAAAGAACTGGCATACGCGCTGAAACAACAACTGAGGATTGCGATAAAACGATGAAACACACTGACATTCGTGCCGCAGTGCTGGATGCACTCGAGCAGCATGAACACGGGGCGACGCTGTTTGATGGTCGCCCCGTTGTTTTTGACGAAGAGGATTTTCCTGCGATCGCGGTTTATCTGACGGATGCAGAGTATACCGGTGAAGAGCTGGATGCAGATACCTGGCGGGCCACACTGCATATTGAGGTGTTTTTACCGGCACAGGTACCTGATTCGGAGCTCGATCAGTGGATGGAAAGCCGGATTTATCCGGCGATGACTGCGATCCCTGCACTGGCAGGACTGATTACCACGATGGTTACGCAGGGCTATGAGTATCGTCGTGATGACGATATGGCGTTATGGAGCTCTGCGGATCTGACTTATTCCATTACATACGAGATGTGAGGACGATATGGCAACACCAAATCCCCTGGAGCCAGTAAAAGGTGCCGGTACCACTCTGTGGGTTTACAACGGCAAGGCTGATGCTTATGCAAACCCGTTGTCAGACGATGACTGGCAGCGACTGGCTAAGGTGAAGGATCTGACGCCGGGCGAGATGACGGCAGAATCCTACGATGATAACTACCTGGATGATGAAGACGCGGACTGGACCGCGACCGGGCAGGGGCAGAAATCTGCAGGTGATACCAGTTTTACGCTGGCCTGGAAACCGGGAGAGGAAGGTCAGAAAGGGCTTATAGGCTGGTTTGAAAGCGGCGATGTCCGGGCCTATAAAATCCGTTTTCCGAATGGCACGGTGGATGTGTTTCGTGGCTGGGTCAGCAGTATCGGTAAGGCCGTGACGGCGAAAGAAGTGATCACCCGCACGGTGAAAGTCACTAACGTGGGTAAACCTTCTGTAGCGGAAGAACGCAGCAAAATTACGCCGGTCAGTGCGATTAAGGTGACGCCGACATCCGGTACGGTGGCAAAAGGGAAAACAACCACCCTGACGGTTTCTTTTGAGCCGGAAAGTGCAACCGACAAGACGTTCAGAGCGGTTTCCGCCGATCCGTCGAAAGCCACCATTAGTGTGAAAGATATGACAATTACGGTAAACGGCGTGGCGACAGGTAAGGTGCAGATCCCTGTGGTGAGCGGAAATGGTCAGTTCGCCGCAGTGGCTGAAGTCACCGTTACTGAAGCGGGCGCTGCAGGGTAAACGGAGGTAATACATGTTTCTGAAAACAGAACAATTTGAATATAACGGTGTGTCTGTCACGCTTTCTGAGCTGTCTGCGCTGCAGCGGTTTGATTATATAAAGTTTGTTTCAGACGCAGAACAACAGGAGACAACGAAGCATGATGTCGTGCACATTAACCAGCGATACCTGGAAACGGCATCCCTGCTTGTGGCGATGTCGCTATGGCATACCCATTCCCTCAAAGGCACTCTGGCCTCTCCGGAGACAGAGATGCAGCAGATCCGCCGTGAAGTGATGCTGGGATGGCCTGCTGATGCACTGAATCAGGCAACGAACCGGGTGCTTTATCTTTCAGGTATGCTGGATAACCGGCACGATGCCGATCCTGAACAAACCGGGAAAGCAGAAGCGACTGAGCCGGTAACATCAAAAAAGCATTCGAAGGCGAGCTGAACTTTGTCCTGAAACTGGCGCGAGAGATGGGGAGACCCGACTGGCGCGCCATGCTTGCCGGGATGACATCCACCGAATATGCCGACTGGCGACGTTTTTACTGCACGCATTATTTTCAGGATACCCAACTGGACGCTCATTTTTCCGGGCTGATGTACGCCGTACTCAGCCTGTTTTTTGGCGATCCGGATATGCATCCGGCGGATTTCAGTCTGCTTGCTCCAGCGTGTGAGGAAGAGCAGACGGAGATGCCGGACGAGGAAGAAATGCTGATGCAGAAAGCGACAGGAGTTGCCGGAGGCGTCCGGTTCGGAGGGGACGGAGGGCGCGATATTTCACCTTCTGCGGATGTGGTGGATGTCAGCGAGGATGATGTTGCATTAATGATGGCTTCAGCGGGGATTTCCGGAGGTGTGAGATATGTCCCAGCCAGCGGGTGATCTGGTTATTGATTTGAGTCTGGATGCGGCCCGGTTTGATGAACAGATGGCCCGGGTACGCCGTCATTTTTCCAGTCTGGAGGCGGATGCCAGAAAAACCGCCAGTACTGTTGAACAGGGCCTGAGCCGCCAGGCGCTGGCTGCACAAAAAGCCGGGATTTCCGTCGGGCAGTATAAAGCGGCCATGCGAACCCTGCCCGCACAGTTCACGGATATTGTCACTCAGCTTGCCGGTGGTCAGAATCCCTTCCTTATCATGCTGCAGCAGGGGGGGCAGATCAGCGATTCATTCGGTGGACCGCTCAGCCTGCTTACCCTGCTGAAGGAGGAACTTCTCGGGATCAGGGATGCCTCTGAATCATCAGAGGAGTCGCTGTCAGATACGGCAAATGCACTGGCTGAAAATGCCCGGAATGCCGGTGAGCTGGGACGATTTATGTCGGTGGCCCGTGTGGCGGCAGGTGGCGGGGTTGCCGTACTGGCCGCGCTTGCTGCCGCCGCCTGGCAGGCAGAGCATAGATGCCAGCGCGAGCGAATGAATGGCATTTTCATGTATTAAACCCTTTGGCCGGGACAAGCAAATGCGCAATACACTCATACCCATCCTCGTTGCGATATGCTTGTTTATTACCGGTGTCGCTATTTTGAACATCCAGCTCTGGTATTCCGCAAAAGCAGAGTACCTGGCGGGAGCGAGATATGCCGCCAACAATATCAATCATATACTTGAAGAAGCGTCACAAGCGACTCAAACAGCGGTTAACATTGCCGGGAAGGAATGCAACCTCGAGGAGCAATATCAGCTTGGCACTGAAGCAGCTCTGAAACCTCACCTGCGCACAATCATCATTCTCAAACAGGGAATAGTCTGGTGTACATCCCTGCCTGGGAATCGGGTCCTGTTGTCTCGTATTCCTGTTTTCCCGGACAGTAATTTACTGTTGGCTCCAGCAATCGACACCGTTAATAGATTACCTATCCTGCTCTATCAGAACCAATTTGCAGATACGCGCATTTTGGTTACGATAAGCGATCAGCATATTCGTGGGGCACTTAATGTACCCTTGAAAGGGGTAAGGTATGTATTACGCGTGGCGGATGACATTATTGGACCAACGGGTGATGTGATGACGCTTAATGGACATTATCCCTATACCGAGAAGGTTCACTCCACAAAATATCATTTCACTATTATCTTTAACCCGCCGCCACTCTTTAGCTTCTACAGACTTATCGATAAAGGCTTTGGGATTTTAATATTTATTCTGTTAATCGCCTGCGCCGCTGCCTTCCTGCTTGATAGATATTTCAATAAAAGCGCAACGCCTGAAGAGATCCTGCGACGGGCAATAAATAATGGGGAGATCGTCCCTTTTTACCAACCTGTGGTAAATGGTCGGGAAGGGACATTGCGGGGAGTTGAGGTGTTAGCCCGCTGGAAACAACCTCACGGTGGATATATATCACCCGCGGCATTTATTCCACTTGCTGAAAAATCCGGATTAATCGTTCCGCTTACGCAAAGCCTGATGAATCAGGTTGCCAGACAGATGAACGCTATCGCGAGTAAATTGCCGGAAGGTTTTCATATTGGAATTAATTTTAGCGCTTCGCATATTATTTCGCC
>OKQJ01000446.1_pt1 | contig 11452 bp, 8 predicted proteins | sample 1614171 | NCBI WGS metagenome assembly OKQJ01 (sample SAMN04436911, study PRJEB24849) | human gut metagenome | biome: human gut; feature: NICU; material: stool | host: Homo sapiens | place: USA: Saint Louis, MO | collected 2012-05-30 | reverse complement strand
GCCTGACCCTGCGCGTCGGCAGCGGCGACGACGCCATCGTCTTCGACCTGGTGAGCGGCGAGATCGCCTCGTGGACGGCCGCCGGCCGCAGCGTGCTCGCCTCCGGCCCGCGCGTCGGGTTCTGGCGCCCGCTCATCGACAACTACCAGCAGGAATTCGACACCATCTGGCAGCCCAATCTCACGCACGTCATGCAGACCTCGACCCGGTCGGTCGAATGGCGGTGCGACGGCGGCGACGTGGTCGTCGAGGTCGCCCAGCGCATCGCCCCGCCCGTGTACGCCTACGGCATGCGTGTGACGCTGGTCTACACGGTCCACCCGAGCGGCCGCGTCGACCTCGCCGTCAGCGGCGAGCCGTACGGCGACTTCCACGACATCATCCCGCGCATCGGCCTGACCTTCGAGGTGCCGGGAGCCGACCGCAACGTCGAATGGTACGGCCGCGGGCCGGGGGAGAACTACCCCGATTCGCTCACCGCCAACGTGATCGGCCACTACCGCGGCGACGTGGACGGGATGTTCACCCCGTACGTGGTGCCGCAGGACTGCGCCAACCACGAGGACGTGCGCTGGGTGGCGCTGCGCTCCGGCCACGGCGACGGACTGCTCGTCACCCGCACGACGGACGCCGCTGCCGACCCGTTCTCGTTCTCCGCGTGGCCCTACACCTGCCAGGACATCGACGAGGCGCGGCACGTGACCGACCTGAAGCGGCGCGACACCGTGACCGTCAACATCAACGACCGGATGCTCGGCCTCGGCTCCAACTCCTGGGGCTCCGAGGTGCTCGACTCCTACCGCATCCGCTTCGAGCGCTTCGCCTTCGCGATCTCGATGCGCCCGCTGGCCTCGGCCGACCTGACCCAAGCCCTCACCGACCTCAAGGAGGCCTGACATGCACGTCTACGACACCCGCGAACAGTTCGACGCCCAGCTGGGTACCGTCAAGAAATGGATGCGCACGGGACAGGCGCTCGACATCGCGCCGACGCTGAGCCGCAACGTGGCCTACTCGATCGGCGACTCGCTGACCTACTGGTGGGACAACACGCCGGCGCTCGCCGGTGAGGATCTTATCGGGCACCGCCGCTACCTGTTCGTCTGCTCGCCGATCGACGGCGACATGACGGTGATGGTCGCGCCGAAAGGTCAGCTGACCGCGGTCGAGGCATACAGCGACCTGACCGACCGCGAGCGGTTCGTCGGCCCGGCCAACATCGTCACCGTACCGGCCGGAGGCATCTTCGTGGCCGACATCGACGAGGCGGCCAAGGTGCTGTCCGACCCGGACGTGGCGGCCGTGGTGCTCCATGTGACCGTGGAGGGATACAGCTTCCCGAACAAGTGATCGACGGATAGCCGGCCGGGGCACCCCGGCGATGCCCGAAACTCGTGGCGGGGCGCTTCGCCCGGCCACGGGGTGGGCCCCCCATACCCAAAAACGGGCCATGCCGGCCCGTTGAGCCTCGGCGGCACGATCCGGCGGCGCCGACCAATCCGATGTGCAATTGCCGCATGCGATCCGCATGCGATTCCCCAACCAATATCGTCCCCATGCCGGCACGGATGCCCGGCATGCGGGTCCCAAGCAAAGGAGCTATGCCATGAGTGCAGAGAAACGAGCGAAGATCGGGCAGATCGCCCTGCTCGGCATGACCGTCTCGGCGGTGTTCGGCCTGAAGAACGTCATCAACAACAACGTGGCGATCGGCCTGTCCGCGGCCCCCGCCTTCTTCCTGGCCACCATCCTCTACTTCGTGCCGTTCACGCTGGTGATCGCCGAATTCGTCGCGCTGAACAAGGACTCCGAATCCGGCGTGTACGCGTGGGTCAACACCTCGATGGGCGGTCGCTGGGCCTTCCTGACCGCCTTCTGCTACTGGTTCGTGAACCTGTTCTTCTTCGCGTCGGTGCTGCCCAACGTCATCATCTACGCCAGCTACGTGTTCTTCGGCGAGAACCGCGAGGTCTCGCAGCTATGGATCACGGTCGCCGAAATCGTCATCTTCGCCATCGCCACATGGGTGTCCACCAAGGGCGCCAAGTGGATCGGCTCGATCACCTCGTTCGGCGCGATGGCCGCGCTCGGCCTGACCGCGGTCTTCATCGTGCTGTCGGTCGCCGCGCTCGCCGGCGGCGTCGAACCCGCCACCGCCGTCACCCCGGCCACCCTGTCGCCCGACTTCTCCACCTTCGCCACCACCTGGGCCTTCCTCGGCACCCTCGCATGGATCATCCAGGGCGTCGGCGGCGCCGAATCGGTCGGCGTCTTCCTCAACGACCTCAAGGGCGGCGTCAAGGCCTTCGTGCGCGTCATCGTCATCGCCGGCCTGGTCATCGGCCTGCTGTACGCCGCCGCATCGCTGGTCATGAACGTGTTCGTGCCGGTCGGCGAGCTCGACCTGTCCACCGGCATCTTCGTGGCGATGGGCGCCGTGGCCGAGTGGATCGGCATCCCGATGGCCGTGTCCACCCGCATCGTCGGCCTGATCCTGCTGGCCGCGACCCTCGGCTCCCTGATGATGTGGACCTCCGCGCCCGTCAAGGTGTTCTTCTCCGAAATCCCCGAGGGCATCTTCGGCGGCAAGATCACCGAACTCAACGATCAGGGCATCCCGGCCCGCGCCGCATGGCTGCAGTTCGCCATCGTCGTGCCGATCCTCATCATCCCGGCCCTCGGCGCCGGCAACGTCAACGACCTGCTGCAGATCGTGATCAACATGACCGCCGCGACCGCCCTGCTGCCCCCGCTGCTGATCCTGCTGGCCTACTTCATGCTGCGCAAGCGCTTCGACAAGGCCGAGCGCATGTTCCGCATGGGCTCGCGCGGATTCGGCCTGGCGGTCGCGTCCTTCCTGCTCGTCATCTTCGCCTTCGTGTTCATCGCCGGCACGATCCCGCTGGGCCAGCCGCTGTGGCTCACCCTCGTCTACAACGTCGGCGGCGTGGTCGTCTTCATCGGCGCGGCGATGCTGTGGTACGAGCGCTACATCAAGCGCCTGCGCCAGAGCGATCCCGAGGCAGCCGAGCGCGAGCTGCGCCCCTCCGCGATGGACATGATCGGAGCCTGACCCGGGACTTTCCTTCCCTTCCTTCCTCAACGGCCGCAGCCGTGCCGGACCTCCGGCACGGCTGCGGCCGTATGTGCGTCATCGGTTACTCAGATTCTTAGCACGCAAAACCGCGGTTTTGCATGCTAAGAATCTGAGTAACACACTGGTTCTCGGACGTTTTCGACGCTGGAGGGCGGTTTTGCGTCGAAAATGTCTTGGTAGGCGGGGAAAAGTAGGCGGAACGGTGAGCGTCGCCGCCACACCGGCAGCCGCGGCTAGAGGACCTTGTTGCGGTCGGGGCGGCGCAGAAACGAGGGGACTTTGGCCGGCAGCTGCGCCATCAGCGTGCCGGCGAAGATCAGCGCGCAGCCGATGTAGCCGCGCATCGGCATGGTCTCCGAAAGCAGGATCACCCCGCCGACCACCGAGAAGAACGATTCGAGCGACAGGGCGAGCGCCGCGCGGGTCGGCGGCACGAAGCGCTGGCCGACCGACTGCAGCGTATAGGCGATGCCGACCGATCCGAAACCGGCGTACAGCACGGGGATCCACGCCTCGGCCGCGCCTCGCCAGTCGATCGACCCGTCGGCCAGCGCGCCGATCCAGCTGAGCAGCGCCGTGACCGCGAATTGGATGAACGACAGCAGGACCGGGTCGATGCGCGACCCGAGCGTATCGATGGTCAGGATGTGCAGCGCGAAGCAGACCGAGCCGAGAAACACCATGAGATCACCCATATTGATGGCCTCGAAGCCGTCGCCCAGGCACAGCAGATAGAAGCCGGCGAGTGCGACGATCACGCTCACCCCGGTCAGCGCGGTCACGCGGCGGTGCGCAAACAGCCCGAACAGCGGTACGAGCACGATGTACAACGCCGTGATGAAGCCGGCGCGCCCGGCCGAACGGCCGTAGAGGATGCCGTATTGCTGCAGGGTGCCCGCGGTGAAGAGCAGCACGCCGCAGGCGCCGCCGATCGCCAGCGTCATCCACGGGGTCGTGGCACCCGCTGCGGGGGAGCTTGCCACGGATAAGTCCGACGCAGGGGAGTCGTCCGTGCGCGTCCCGCCGTCGGCCGGCCGGTGCCGGCGGCGGGTGAGCGCCATCACCGGCAGCAGCGAGATCGCGCCCAGCGTGAAGCGCACGGCGTTGAAGAACAGCGGTGACATGGAGTCCATGCCCTGCACCTGGGACACGAACGCGAATCCCCAGATGACGGCGGCCATGACCAGCGCGGCAAGGCCCAAGATCTCTTTCCTCTGCATGAGGCAACACCGTAGACCATCAGCGTGACGCGGGGTGTTGCCCCGAACCCGCCCTCCGGAGGTCCAGGCAGCCGGCTATCTGGCTCCCCTCCCCGAGGGGGGCCGTCCGCGCAGCGGACTGGGGGCGGGCCGAGGGGAGTGCGACCGCGGCCGTGTACCATCAGCCGAACGTTGTCCCCAGCCGGATGTGCCTGACCGCTAATCCGCCTTGGGCGCCTCGCCGACCTGCGGCGCGCCGTTGATGTCGCGGTGGATGTTCTGCATCTGCGTCTCCACGTTCTGCAGCGAACGGGCGCAGTCGAGCAGCGTCTGCGAATGCTCGGAGAGCTTGGCGTCGGGCAGGTCGGTCTTGTAGCGCAGCGCGTGCTCCAGGCTGGCCCAGTAGTCCATGGCGATCGTGCGGAACTGCACCTCGACCGGCGTGTAGTGCGCGCCCGACGACAGGAAGACCGGCACCGCGTAGATCACGTGCAGCGAGCGGTAGCCGTTCTGCTTCGGGTTCTTGATGTAGTCCTTGACCCGCAGCACGGAGATGTCGTTCTGCGCGGACAGGTAGTTCGACACCGAGTACACGTCGTCGCGGTAGTTGCAGATCACGCGGATGCCGGCCACGTCGAACAGGTTGTCCCGCATCGCGGTCACGTTGAGCGGCAGCCCCTTGCGCTCCAGCTTGCCGAGGATCGAATTGACCGACTTGAGCCGGCGCTCCATGTGGTGGATCGGGTCGTGGGAGAAACGCACCTGGAACTCGGAGTCGAGGATCTCCAGCTTGGTGCTGATCTCGTACATCGCGCCTTCGTACACCTGCATGAGATCGATGAATTCGGTGATCTGCTCGGTGGGGAAGTGCTCGCTTTCGGGAAGGGTCATACCCTGCAACCGCGCCTTGAGGTCGGCGGTGTTGATGCGGCTCTGTCGGTCAAGTATCACGATCACCATCATAGCCTTGCGCTTGGGGAGGAACTGAAAAGCCGTCTGACGATATCACGCGGTGGTCTTGCGCGTGCCCTTGCCGCATGGCTATGGTGGAGCCCATGGGGAACAACGAAACGGTACGGCAATCATCGGCGCCGAGCGGTCGGCGCATCCGTCTCAACGCCTTCGACGCCAACTGCGTCGGCAACCAGCTACCCGGCATATGGCGCCATCCGCGCGATCATTCGCGCGAATATAAGGATCTTCGCCACTGGACCGAGATGGCACGGCTGCTTGAGCGGGGCCTGTTCGATTCGCTGTTCATCGCCGACGCGCTGGGGCCGTGCGACGTGTACGGCGGCAACGCCGATGCGGCGGTGCGCACCGCCGCGAAGGTCCCGATCAACGATCCGATGATGCTGGTGAGCGCCATGGCGGCGGTGACCGAACACCTCGGTTTCGGCATCACGTCCTGCACCGCCAGCGAGCACCCGTACCCGTTCGCGCGGCGCATGTCCACGCTCGACCATCTCACCGGGGGCCGCGTCGGCTGGAACGTGGTGACCGGCTACCTGCGGTCCGCCGCGAACAATATGGGCCAGAGCGATCAGCTGCCGCACGACGAGCGGTACGACCGCGCCGATGAGTACATGGAGGTCCTCTACAAGCTCTGGGAGGGCTCGTGGGAGGACGACGCCGTGGTGATGGACGCGGACCGCGACATGTTCGCCGACCCGGCAAAGGTCCATCCGATCAACCACCACGGCAGATATTTCGACGTTCCGGGCTTCCACCTGTGCGAGCCGAGCCCGCAGCGCACCCCGGTGATCTTCCAGGCCGGCGCCTCTCCGCGCGGCATCCGCTTCGCCGCGCGGCACGCCGAGGCCATGTTCGTATCCGCGCCCACCCGCGCCCGGCTCGCCCGAACGGTGAAGGACATGCGCGACGCGCTTCAGGCCGAGGGACGAGGTCGGTACGATGCGCGCATCTACGCGCTCATGATGGTGGTCGCCGACGAGACCGACGAGCTGGCGCAGGCCAAGTACCGGGACTATTTCCGCTTCGTGTCCGAAACCGGCAATCTGGTGCTCAACTCCGCCTGGTCCGGTGTCGACATGTCCCGGGAGGACCTCGACCGGCCGCTCGACCCGGTGACCACGAACGCGATCCAGGCCACGGTATCCAGCCTGTCCGGGGCGGCCGGACCCGACGGCGAGCGCTGGACGCTCCGCGACAGCGCGCGCATCTACGCGACCGGCGGCCCTGTGGTGGTCGGCTCGGGCGAGACCGTAGCCGATGCCATGCAGCAGTTCGTCGCGGAAACGGACGTGGACGGCTTCAACCTGGCGTATGTGGTCGAACCCAGCAGCTGGGAGGACGTCATCGACTACGTGATACCGGTGCTGCAGCGCCGTGGCGTGTACCCGACCTCCTACGAGGGGACGTCGCTGCGCGATGGCCTGTTCGGGCGGGGCGACCGTCTGCCCGACAGCCATATCGGCGCGCGCTACCGCCATCTCGGCTGATGGTCCCCGGCCTGTGACGGGCGGACGATAGAATCGGTCGTTATGAACGAAGACATGATGACCGAGGGCGAACGCGCCTCGAAACTGGCGGAACCGGCCGGTCCCGCCGCTGCCGGGGATTTCGTGGCCGAGCCGAACCGGGGCAAGGGCGTGTACTACATCCATACGCTCGGATGCCAGATGAACGTGCACGATTCCGAGCGCATCGCCGGCGTGCTTGAGGATGACGGCTACGTACCCGCAACCGAAGAACAGGCGCTCGACAAGGATGTGGATCTGATCGTCATGAACACATGCGCCGTGCGCGAGAACGCGGCCGAGCGCATGTACGGCACGATCGGCCTGTGGGCGCAGATGAAGCGCGAGCGCCCGAACCTGCAGATCGCGGTCGGCGGCTGCATGGCGCAGCTCGACCGCCAGAAGATCGCCAAGAAGGCCCCGTGGGTCGACGCCGTGTTCGGCACGAAGAACATCGGCTCGCTGCCCCAGCTGCTCGACCAGGCGCGCGTGCTCGGCTCCGCGCAGGTCGAGGTGGCCGACAAGCTCGACTACTTCCCCAGCCAGCTGCCCGCCGCCCGCGCCTCTCGGGTGTCGAGCTGGGTGTCGATCTCGATCGGGTGCAACAACACCTGCACGTTCTGCATCGTGCCGACCACGCGCGGCAAGGAGCACGACCGCCGACCGGGCGACATCCTCGCGGAGATCCGCCAGTGCGTCGACAACGGCGCCAAGGAGGTGACGCTGCTCGGGCAGAACGTGAACTCGTTCGGCTACGGCATCGGCGACCGTTACGCCTTCTCCAAGCTGCTGCGCGCCTGCGGCGAGATCGAGGGGCTGGAACGCGTGCGCTTCACCTCGCCGCACCCGGCCGCGTTCACCGACGACGTGATCGCCGCCATGGCCGAGACCCCGAACGTGATGCACCAGCTGCACTTTCCGCTGCAGTCCGGCTCCGACCGGATCCTGCGCGCGATGCGCCGGTCCTACCGCTCCGCCAAGTTCATGGATATTCTGGACAAAATCCGCGCGGCCATGCCCGACGCGCAGATCTCCACCGATATCATCGTCGGCTTCCCCGGCGAGACCGAGGAGGACTTCCAGCGCACGATGGACATGGTGCGCGAGGCCCGGTTCTCCTCCGCGTTCACCTTCGAGTACTCGCCGCGCCCGGGCACGCCGGCCGCCGAGATGGAGCAGGTGCCGCACGATGTGGTCCAGGACCGCTTCGAGCGCCTCGTGGCCCTGCAGGAGCGGATCACCGCCGAGGAGCTCGCCAAGTTCGAAGGCCGTGACGTCGAGGTGATGATCACCGGTTCGGCCGGCAAGAAGGACGCCGCCACGCACCGCGTCACCGGGCGCGAACGGACCGGCACGCTCGTGCATATCGGCGTGCCCGAAGGCGAGCCGATGCCGCAGATCGGCGACTTCGTCACCGCGACGGTCACGCACGCCGGCCGGCACAATCTCATCGCCGATCCCGATCCGGCCAAGGGCCAGACCTACTCGGTGCGGCACTAGTCCAGGAGGCATCTATGACACAGCGCGTCGTCTCGATCGTCGGGCCGACCGCGTCCGGCAAGACCGGCCTCGGCATCGCCATCGCCAAGGCCCTGAGATCGCGCGGGCAGCGCGCCGAGATCGTGAACGCGGACGCCTATCAGATGTACCGCGGCATGGACATCGGCACGGCCAAGGCGACCGCCGAGGAACAGGCCCAGGTCAGGCATCATCTGATCGATGTCATCGAACCTGACGACGCGATGTCGGTGGCTCGATTCCAGAGTCTGGCCCGCGGGTGCATCGCCGATCTGCAGGCGCAGGGTATTCGGCCGATCATGGTCGGCGGGTCGGGCCTGTACGCGCGTGCGGCCATCGACGACATCTCGTTCCCCGGAACCGACCCGGACGTGCGCGCACGGCTCGAGGAACGCGAGAAGACCGAGGGCGCCGGCGCACTGTTCGCCGAGCTCAAGGCCAAGGACCCCGAGGCCGCCGCGCGCATGGATCCGCACAACCCGCGCCGCACGATCCGCGCGCTCGAGGTCATCGAAGTGACCGGGCGTCCGTATTCGGCGAGCCTGCCGCGCTACCGGTACGTGATCCCGACCGTGCAGATCGGGCTCGATCTGCCGCGCGAGGAGCTCGACCGGCGCATCGACATCCGCACCAAGGCCATGCTGACCGGCGGATTCATCGAGGAGGTCGAGGCGATCCGCCCGAGGCTCGGCGTCACCGCCGGCCGTGCGCTCGGCTACCAGCAGGTGGTCGACTACCTCGACGGGCTGTGCGACCTCGAAGACACCTATGCGGCCATCGCGCAGAAGACCAAGCGCCTCGCCCGCAAGCAGATGGGCTGGTTCGGCCGCGACCCGCGCATCCACTGGCTGCAGGCGCTCAACCCGAAGCTGCTGGACAACGCGCTCGCGATCATCGAGCACGCCGACGCCGGCGACTACGACGCGATCGACGCGCGCGCCGACGAGTACACCCAGCACCATCTCGGCGACGTGGCCGCCTGACCAACCGTGTACAACCCGGGAGTGATGGTCCGCGAATCCCGGGTTGTACACGCTAACGGGCCTTCCAGCGTGTAAACCCCGGGACTCCACCGGGGCTGCTACTGGGTTTTACACGGTATAGGCCGTGTTTGCGTGTAAACCTCGGGAGATCCGTTATGGAGGTACCGGGTTTTGCACGCTGGGAGGCCCATTGGCGTGTACAACCCGGTGCCGGTGGCCTACGGGACCCGTTCCGGCGGTCAGTGCGCGGGCCCTTGGTCCCATCCGGCGATGAGGAACACGCGCGTCGGGTTCGCGGGGCGCACGATCGAGGCGAACAGGCTCTCGAACCCGGCCGTGTCGCCGCGGTACGCCGCGTGCTTGGCGGCCTTGTACCCCTCGCGGCTCACCGTGCCCCAATCCAGATCCCAGCCGGCGTCATGAGCGATCCTCGAGGCGAAGATGCGCAGGATCATCGCGTTGCCGCCCTTGAACGGGTGCAGATAGCCCAGCTCGTCGTAGATGCGTGCCAGTTCGTGCACGAACACGTCGCGGTCCATCGCGTGCAGGTTGCGCTTGTCGGCCAGCTCGGTGGCGATGTTCAGCGCGCCCGTCTCGATCAGCGCCGCGGGAAAGAAGGTGTCGGGGTTCTTTGCGATCGCCCGGTCGGAAGTGACCTCGCGCGTGGTGTTCGACGTGCGCAGCCTGCCGGCGTCGGAGAACACGCCCTCGAACAGCCCCCGGTGGATCGCCGTCATCTCGGCCAGGTCGCCGGTCGCCGGCCATCCACGCTCGATCAGGAGCACGGTCCGTGCGAACACGCTGCTGGCATGGTCCCGCGCGTGATCGTCGAGGCTGCCGTCGGCAAGCCGGCCGCCGACCACTCCCGTGGTTTCGGCGTCCGCCGCGTCGATGAGATGGGCCACATCGATCGTGCCCCGCTCGTAGTCGGCCGCGGCGCGCATCGTCGCATCGCCCGGCGTCATCGATTCCAACGCGCAGTTCTTCAGTGCAAATGCGACTGCGCTCGCACGTTCAGCTGGAGTCATAGGCTAATAGTAGCCGATAATGGCGGGAAATGAGGGCATCTTGGCCCGCCTGCGGGGGAAATGACCGGCGTTGGGTAGAATCAGGAACCGTTATGGCACGTACAGCATCCTCATCAGACAAGAAGACTTCGGGCGCGGCACCGCGCACGCGCAACGCCGACGCCGAATCGCAGGACGAGTCGGTCGGCAAAAAGATCCTGCTGGCGATCCCGCGCGCCCTGGGATCGGCGGTCCGCTCGATCACCGGCGTGGGGGAGTACGACCCGGTGTACCGCCGCGACGGCCTGTGCTTTCTCATGCTCGTGCTCGCCGTGTTCTTCTGCGCGTCCGAATGGTTCCGCGTCGACGGCGTGCTGGGCCGTGTGCTGCACGCCTTCGCCTCCGGCATCCTCGGCCTGATGAGCGTGGTGCTGCCGGTGCTGCTGGTGATCGTGGCCGTGCGTCTGATGCGCAACTCGGGCAAGGGGTCCGACAATCCCCGCGTGGTGACCGGGTGGATGCTGCTGCTGTGGTCGATCTGCTCGATCATCGACGTGGCGCTGGCCGCCGACACGCCCGGCTTCGACATCGCGGTCCTGCAGAATGCCGGCGGCCTGCTCGGCTTCGTGCTCGGCTCCCCGCTGGCGTGGGGGCTTTCCAACGTGTTCGCGATCATCGTGTTCGTGGTCGTCGGGCTGTTCGCGGTGCTGATGATCACGCGCACGCATGTGACCGATCTGCCCGATAACGCCCGCGCGCTGCAGGCCAGGATACAGGGCGAGCGCAAGACTTCGGGAACCAATGACGGCGACCAGTTCCCCAACGAGGTGCGTGTCGGCGACGAGACGCTCAACTTCGCCGAAGGCGTGCCGGCCCACGACGGCACCGACGGGGCGGGCGTCGGGTCGATGACGGCCGGCAAGCCCGGCAAGGAAGGAGTCTGCGCCCGTCTCTTCTCGCGCCGGCGCAAGACCGACGACGACCGGTCGCTCGACCGGTACGCCGGCGACGATCCCTTCGACCACGCGGCCGACCGCCACGGTCAGGCCGCCGAAACCTCGCTGCTCGACCGGTCGACGGCCGTGCAGCCCCGGACCGTCTCGTCCGACGGCGGTGGCGCGTTCGGCTCGGGGCAGGACGCCGACGATACGTCCGCCCAGCGCACCTC
>OKQJ01000442.1_pt1 | contig 11531 bp, 7 predicted proteins | sample 1614171 | NCBI WGS metagenome assembly OKQJ01 (sample SAMN04436911, study PRJEB24849) | human gut metagenome | biome: human gut; feature: NICU; material: stool | host: Homo sapiens | place: USA: Saint Louis, MO | collected 2012-05-30 | reverse complement strand
AGACCATCGCCGCGCTGCACGAGTCCAACCCGCTGCGCGACGGCGTGTCCCCGAGCGAGCCGCAGCGCTTCCGCGTGGAGCGCCCCGGTTCGTCCTTCGCCGCCTGGTACCAGTTCTTCCCGCGTTCCGAAGGCGCCTACGTCGACCCCGACACCCACAAGATCGTGCAGGGCACGCTCAAGACCGCGCTGAGCGGCCTGGAACGCGCCAAGGCCGAGGGCTTCGACATCGTCTACCTGCCGCCGATCTTCCCGATCGGCGTGACCAACCGCAAGGGACGCAACAACGCGCTGGCGGCCGGGCCGGACGACCCGGGCTCGCCGTTCGGCATCGGATCCGAGCTGGGCGGCCACGATACGGTCGATCCGCTGCTCGGCACCATGGATGATTTCAAGGCGCTCACCGCGCGCGCCCACGAGCTCGGCCTCGAGATCGCGCTCGACTTCGCGCTGCAGTGCTCGCCCGACCACCCGTGGGTCAAGGCGCATCCGAACTGGTTCCGCACCAAGCCGGACGGCACGATCGCCTTCGCCGAGAACCCGCCGAAGAAGTACCAGGACATCTACCCGATCGACTTCAACGCCGACATGGCCGGCATCGAGCGCGAGGTCGAGCGGATCATGAACCTGTGGATCGAGGCGGGCGTGACGATCTTCCGCGTCGACAACCCGCACACCAAACCGGTGCGCTTCTGGCAGGACGTGATCGCGGCCGTCACCAAGAAGCACCCGGAGGTCCTGTTCCTGGCCGAGGCCTTCACTCGCCCGGGCATGATGCGCGCGCTGAGCTATGTCGGCTTCACGCAGTCGCACTGCTACTTCCCGTGGCGCAACACCAAGGAGGAGCTCGAGGAGTACCTCGGCACCACCAACGGTGATGACGGCTACTACCAACACAACACGTTCTGGCCGACCACGCCGGACATCCTCACCGCCTACGTGCGCGACAACGGCATCGCCGGCCACGCGGTGCGCGCGGTGCTCGCCGCGATGGGTTCGCCGTCGTGGGGCATCTACAACGGCTACGAGCTGATCGAGAACAAGCAGCGCCCGGGCTTCGAGGAGCAGATCGACAACGAGAAGTACGAGGTCAAGGTACGCGACTGGTCCGAGACGTCCAAGTACGGCATCGCCGAGCTGCTCACCTCGCTCAACGCGATCCGCCGCAACCACAAGGCCGCGTTCAGCTACCACAACGTGACCGTGCTGCCGACCAGCGACCCGAGCATCCTCTCCTTCGCCCGCCACACGCCGGCCGAGCTGACCGGCACCGGCAAGGCCGAGACGCTGATCGCCGTGGTCAACCTCGACGGCCATGACGCGCATCAGGCGACCGTGCACTTCGAGATGCCCGACTTCGACGTGGACCCGGATCAGGGCGCGCACCTGCGCGACGAGCTGACCGGCCGCGAGTTCGACTGGGGCTGGGACAACTTCGTCTCCCTCGCCCCGTGGGCCGACGTGGCGCACATCTTCACCGTGGTGCGCTAGTCCGCTCTTCAAGGCCGCGTCGTTCGGCGCCGCCGGCATCGCTCCCCTTGGGAACCCAAGGGGAGCGATTTTTTTCGCATCGCAACGCATACCCGCGCGGCGGGGCAAATACAGGGTATTGTGGTGTGCGGTACGTGCGGTTCCACCCGCAATGTCATTTCACCAATAAGGAGGCCAATATGGCAGAAACCTTCAACGTCGTCGTGGAGATCCCGCGCGGTTCGAAGAACAAGTACGAAGTCGACCACGAGACCGGCCGCGTGTTCTTGGACCGCACCCTGTTCACGGCCATGGGCTACCCGGACGACTACGGCTACATCGACGGCACCCTGGGCGAGGACGGCGATCCGCTCGACGCGCTCGTCATGATCCCGAACTCGGTGTTCCCGGGCTGCGTGGTCAAGTGCCGCGCCGTTGGCCTGTACCACATGGTCGACGAGGCCGGCGGCGACGACAAGGTGCTGTGCGTGCCCGCCGACGTGCGCTTCGACGACATCAAGGACATCAGCGACGTCAACGAGTACCACAAGGCCGAAATCAAGCACTTCTTCGAGCAGTACAAGGCCCTGGAGCCGGGCAAGGAAGTCCTCCCCGGCGACTACTGGACCGGCGCTGCCGAGGCCGAGAAGGAAATCGTCGCCGCGCGCGAGCGTCTCGCGAACGCAGGCAAGTGATTCCGCCGGTCAGCTTTCGCTGACATGAAAAAACGCAGGCCGTTCCCCCGTTCGGGAACGGCCTTTGCTATACTATTGTCTTTGTAATAGCGGCATGCGAACAGTATTCGCTCGGATTCAAAGCCCGGCTGGCTGGCCCGGCAGTTCTCAATGTCGGTGCCCCTAGGCGTAGGCGGGTCACCCCCGTCGAGGCCCATCCTGTGGTGAACCGACGGGATGAACCTATATTGACCAGCTATGTTGCAAATTCTACTTATCGCCGTTTCCGTATCCATGGACGCTTTCGCCGTGTCGATCGGCAAGGGATTGACCGTGCGCAAGCTGCGCGGCCTGGACGCCTTCAAGACGGGCCTGTGGTTCGGCGGTTTCCAGGCGCTGTTCCCCCTGCTCGGCTACTTCGCCGCATCCACGTTCAGCAAATACGTCACCGCGGTCGACCACTGGATCATCTTCGCGCTGCTCGCCTTCATCGGCGGCAACATGGTGCGCGAGGCCTTCGACGAGGATGAGGAGAACGCCAAGGAGAACGCCGAATTCGACTGGCGGCACATGCTGCCGCTCGCCGTGGCGTGCAGCATCGACGCCTTCGCCGTCGGCGTGAGCTTCGCGTTCATGCGTGTGAACGTATGGACCTCGGTGATCATCATCGGCGTGACCACCGGCGCGTTCTCGGCGGTCGGCCTGTACATCGGCCGCATCTTCGGCTCGCGTTGGCAGAAGCCGGCGCAGATCGCCGGCGGCATCGTGCTGATTCTCATCGGCCTTGAGGTGCTGCTCGAGCACCTCGGCGTGCTCTGATCCCCCAACAATCAAGGCTCCCCTCATAGAGGGGAGCCAGCAAAAGAGACGATCCAGCAGCACAACGCGCGTCACAGCAGCGCCGCGATCAGGGACAGCATGGGGACCAGCGTCCCGGCGAGCATCACCGGCAGCACCACGATGCCGATCCACGGGCGGTTGGCCCGCTCGTCCGGGTCCATCTCGTTCAGCCACCATACGGACGCCACGGCCAGCGCCACGGCGAAGACCACCAGCACCACGATCGACGCGATCCACGCCACGCGGTTGATGGAGACGAGCGTGCCGAACAGGTACTGCGGCAGCAGACACCACCCGGTGGCGGCGAGCATCGCGATGCCGTCGATCACGGTGTGCGACAGGCCACGGATCAGATGCGAGCGCTCCGCACGGGCCATCTGCCGGATGAACGACACGATGATCAGCGCCACCAGTAGCCCGCCGATCCCGGCGAACCAGGCCTCGGGCGCGTACCGGGCCATATCGCGCATGCCGTACGATCCACCGGCCTTGACATGGGGGAACAGCACCGGCCCAAGCGGCGCAAGCGCCATAAGCACCAGCGCAACGGCCCCGATAAGTCCCGCGATCACGCGCCCGGCGGCGCCGTCGCGCAGCGGCGAGCACACCAGGAACGTCACGCCGAGCGCCAGCACGCCAAGCGTCATCAACGGCTCGAACTGCACGGCGGTCATCGACGGATTCAGCGCGATTCTGATCAGCGCCAACACCACGAGCACCGCATATGCCCCGATCTGCACCGCCAGCATCGTCTTCACCGGCCTGTCAACCCGCGTTTCGCTGCCCATATTCATTCTCCCGACATTATTACCAGCGCCATTCCGGAACCTCACCGGTACATCGGCACGGCTCCGTCACATTCTTCCGTCAATCCTACGTCCTGAGCACCCCGTAAATGGACGCTACACGGCAAAAGCTGAATTTGTGTCCATAATGTGCGCGTACAATAAACGCAAATCGCGGATCTCGTTACGATGGCGGGTACCCGTGCAGACCAGCCAAGATAGGGGGCAGCGTGACGGATCTTACGTTGATGACGTTCGCGGCGGATCCCGCTACCGTACTGCCATCCCTTGCGCTGCTGTCCCACCGCGTCCGCGTGCTACCGATGGATGCGGCCAGTCTGGTCAAGATGCCCGAAAACACGATTCTGTTCCTCGACGCGCGCGACGACCTGGCCTCCGCGAAGACGCTGTGCCGCCTGATCCACGCGTCCGGGCTGTCCACTCCAATCGTGCTCGTGCTCACCGAGGGGGGCTTCACCGTCGTCAACTCGCAGTGGGGCATCGCCGACGTGGTGGTCTCCTCCGCATCCCCGGCCGAGGTCGAGGGACGGCTGCGGCTCGTGTCGGAACGGGGCAACGCCCCGCTGGGCACCAGCGCGCCGGCCAGCGCCGAAACCGGCCCGGTGACCGCGGACGGGCAGATCCGGTCCGGCGATCTGGTGGTGGACACGAACGGCTACACCGCGTCGCTGCACGGGCGCCCGATCGATCTGGCCTACAAGGAATTCGAACTGCTCAAGTACCTGGTGCAGCATCCCGGCCGTGTGTTCACGCGCGCCCAGCTGCTGCAGGAGGTGTGGGGCTACGACTACTACGGCGGCACCCGTACCGTCGACGTGCACATCCGTCGCCTGCGCGCCAAGCTGGGCGGCGAATACGAGCATCTCATCGGCACCGTGCGCAATGTCGGCTATCGTTTCGACCCGCCCGAGGACGAGGCCGGCGACGGTGACCACTGACGGCGGGCGCGTCGGGCGCGATGCGGACGATTCGCGCGGCACCGGCCGCGTCCGTGCGGCAACCGGCGCGGCAACCGGCATGACGACCGGTACGGCACCGCGCGCAACGCCGCGCATAACCGGCCGCGAGTCGAAACGCGCGCGCATCGAGCGCATGCATGCCGAATACGCCCTGCTGTGCCAGGCCTTCCCCACGCCGCGGTGCGCGCTGGACTTCACCACGCCGCTGCAACTGCTCATCGCCACGGTGCTGAGCGCGCAGACCACCGACAAGCGCGTGAACACGGTGACGCCGACCCTGTTCGCCGAGTATCCCGACGCCGCCGCACTGGCCGCGGCCGATCCGGAGCGCGTCGAGGACATCATCCACCCGGTCGGGTTCTACCATGCCAAGGCCAAGCACCTGCTGGGGCTGGCCAGCGCCTTGGAGACCCGCTTCGGCGGCGAGGTGCCGCGCACGATGGACGAGCTGACCAGCCTGCCGGGCGTCGGCCGCAAAACCGCGAACGTGGTGCTGGGCAACGCCTTTGGCGTGCCGGGCTTCCCCGTCGACACGCATGTGATGCGCGTGACCGGCCGCCTGCGCTGGCGCAGCGACTGGCGCATCGCCAAATCCGACCCGGTCAAGGTCGAGCACGAGATCTGCTCGTATTTCGATCCGGCGGACTGGACCGACCTGTCCCACCGCCTGATCCTGCACGGCCGCGCCACCTGCCATGCGCGCAAACCGGACTGCGCCAACTGCCCGCTGAACGCCACCTGCCCAAGCGCCGTGTGACGCCCACCGATTAGACTTGGCCCCATGCAGCATAGGCGGAGCAACACATCCTTACGGTCATGGCTTATTTTCGCGGCCACGGCGCTGGCGCTGGCGGCCATAGGCTGGGTCGTCTGGTCGCTGGCTACCAACCACGACGTGCTGCCGCACATCGACTCCGCGCATTCCGACACCTCCATCACCGTCGGGCTGACCGACGCCCCGCAATCGCTCGACATCCGCACCGACGGCGGCACGGCCGTGGAGCGCGCACTGATCGGCAACGTCTACGAGACGCTGGTCACGCGCGACAACGACAACACACTGCAGCCCGGGCTGGCGAAGAGCTGGAAGGTCTCGGACGACGGCCTGACCTACACGTTCACGATGCGCTCGGGGCTGCGCTTCTCGAACGGGCACGCGCTCGACGCCGACGACGTGGTGTGGTCGCTGCAGCAGACCGTCAAGAACCAATACCAGGGCGCCGGCGATCTGGCCGCGCTCAAAAGCGTCGAAAGCCGCGACTCGCGCACCGTCGCCATCACGCTCGCCAAACCCGACCCGACACTGCCGCGCGCGCTGGCCGGGCGGGCCGGCATCGTCTACGACTCCACGGCGAAGGTCTCCTACGCCAGCGAAGCGCTCGGCTCGGGTCCGTTCACCGTCGCCCGGTTCGACAAACGCGGCACGATCACCTTGGAACGCAACGACGACTACTGGGGCGCCGAGGCCGGCGTCGCGCGCGTCACTCTGCATTATTACGCCGACGACAACGCACTGGCCGAAGCGGTGCGCGGCAACGCCGTCGATCTGGCGCTGCCGGGCGACGCGGCCACGGCGAATGCGCTGGCCGGCGACACGGCGCTGACCATCACCCACGGCACGTCCACGTCGAAGGTGATGCTCGCTCTGAACAACGGCACCGACTCGATCTTCTCCGACCAGCAGGCGCGCAAGGCGATCCGCCATGCCGTCGACGCCGGGTCCATCGCGGCGTCGCGGCCCGACTCCGCGGGGGCGCTCGGCGGGCCGATCGGCCGGCTCGAACCCGGATACGAGGATCTGACCGGGCTGTTCCCCTACGATCCGGGCACGGCGAGCGCGCTGATCAACAACTTCATCGCCGGCGCCAGCTACTTCGGCGTCATCGATCTGGTCGTGCCGCAGCAGTACGAGGACATAGGCAACACGGTCGCCACCCAGCTGCAGGCCGTCGGGCTGAGCGTGCGGACCGACGTCGTCGACGGGGCGACCGCGGAGCAGCGCATCGCCGACGGGCAGTACACCATCGCGGTGACGGCGACGAGCGGCGATGACGACGCCGCGGCGTTCGGCACCTCCGACAACGTGTTCCGCTACACCAGCGGCACCGCGCAGGAGGCCTACGGCAACGCGACCGGCGCGACCAACGACAAGGACTACCAGGAGCGCATGCGCGCGTTCGCGAAGACGGTGAGCCAGGACGCGGCGGCCGACTGGCTGTACCAACGCAACACCACCGTCGTGGCGCGCGACCATGCCAGCGGGTATCCGACGAACATGACCGACCGCTATCTGCCGCTCGCCGGCATCGTCAAGAAGTAGCGCGCCGCCCGCGAGGCGCCCGGCGCCGCCTCCCCGCGAGCGCACGTAGCCGCATGGGCGCTTGTCACATAATCCGCATAAAATCGCGCGTATGAGCGAAAGCACCATCATCAACGCAAATCTGACCCCATTGCCCGACAAGGTGGGCGTGGACGGCCTCGAAGACAAGTGGCGCGCCGAGTGGGACGAATCCGGCGTCTACAAGTTCCGGAACACCCGCGACCGCAAGGCCGTGTACTCGATCGACACCCCGCCGCCCACCGTGTCCGGCTCCCTGCACGTCGGCCACGTCTTCAGCTACACCCACACCGACGTGATCGCACGCTACAAGCGCATGCGCGGCTACGACGTGTTCTACCCGATGGGCTGGGACGACAACGGCCTGCCGACCGAGCGCCGCGTGCAGAACTACTACGGCGTGCGCGTGGACGTCTCGCTGCCGTATGACCCGGATTTCAAGCCGCCGTTCGAGGGCACCGACGGCAAGAAGATCGACGCCAAGGACCAGGTGCCGATCTCGCGCAAGAACTTCATCGAGCTGTGCGAGCGCCTGACCGCCCAGGACGAGAAGCTGTTCGAGGCCCTGTGGCGCAAGCTGGGCCTGTCGATCGACTGGTCGCAGACCTACCACACCATCGGCCAGCACCCGCAGCGCGTGGCCCAGAAGGCCTTCCTGCGCAACCTCGCCCGCGGCGAGGCCTACCAGCAGGACGCCCCCGGCCTGTGGGACGTGACCTTCCAGACCGCCGTGGCCCAGGCCGAGCTCGAGTCGCGCGAATACCCCGGCTTCTACCACAAGGTCGCCTTCCGCTTCGAGGACGGCACGCCGATCTACATCGAGACGACCCGCCCCGAACTGCTCGCGGCCTGCACCTCGCTGATCGCCCACCCGGACGACGAGCGCTACAAGAAGTACTTCGGCCAGACCGTCTACTCCCCGCTGTTCAAGGTGAAGGTGCCGATCCTCGCGCACCCGGCCGCCGAAATGGACAAGGGCGCCGGCATCGCCATGTGCTGCACCTTCGGCGACGTGACCGACGTCGAGTGGTGGCGCGACCTCAAGCTGCCGACCCGCCCGATCATCCAGCGCAACGGCCGCAGCGTGATGGACACCCCGGACTGGATCACCGATCCGGCGGGCCGCGAGGTCTTCGCCGAGACCGCCGGCAAGACCACCTTCTCCGCCCGCAAGATCATCGTCGACAAGCTGCGCGAGTCCGGCGACCTGGACGGCGAGCCGACGCCGACCAAGCGTATGACGAACTTCTACGAGAAGGGCGACAAGCCGCTCGAGATCGTCACCTCCCGCCAGTGGTACCTCAAGAACGGCGGCACCGACGCCAAGCTGAATGCCGAACTCATCGAGCGCGGCAAGGAGCTCGAGTTCCACCCCGACTTCATGCGCGTGCGCTACGAGAACTGGGTGCACGGCCTCAACGGCGACTGGCTGATCTCCCGCCAGCGCTTCTTCGGCGTGCCGTTCCCGCTGTGGTACCCGGTGAAGACTGACGGCGAACCGGATTACGATCACCCGCTCACCCCGAGCGAGGATCGTCTGCCGATCGATCCGACCATCGACGTGCCGGAAGGCTACGACGAGTCCCAGCGTGACGTGCCCGGCGGCTTCACCGCCGAAAAGGACATCATGGACACCTGGGCCACCTCCTCGCTGACCCCGCAGATCGTGACCCACTGGGCCGAGCCGGACGAGGCCTCCAAGGCCCTGTTCGCCTCCACCTTCCCGATGGATCTGCGCCCGCAGGGCCAGGACATCATCCGCACCTGGCTGTTCAGCACCGTGGACCGCGCGCACTTGGAAAACAAGTGCCTGCCGTGGGCTCACGCCACGCTGTCCGGCTGGATTCTGGATCCCGACCATAAGAAGATGTCGAAGTCCAAGGGCAACGTCGTGGTGCCGAACGAGCCGATCGAGAAGTTCGGCGCGGACGCCGTGCGCTACTGGGCCGCCGCCGCGCGCCTCGGCCTCGACGCCACGTACGACATCGGCCAGATGAAGATCGGCCGCCGTCTCGCGATCAAGCTGCTCAACGCCACCAAGTTCGCACTGGCGATCGGCCGCGAGGACGAGAACCACCACGTCGGCGCCCCCGCGGCCGCCTCGTGGGATCCGGCCGACGTGACCGAGCCGCTCGACCGCGCCGCCATGGCCAAGATGGCGCTGGTTGTGCGCCAGGCCACCGAGGCGCTGGAGGCGTACGAGCACTCCAAGGCGCTGGAGGTCATCGAGGGCTACTTCTGGCAATTCTGCGACGACTACATCGAGCTGGTGAAGAACCGCGCGTACGGCACGGCGGACGCCACCGGCCATGTGCCGAGCGAAGCGGCCGTGAAGTCCGCGCGCACCACGCTGGGGCTTGGCCTCGACGCGTTCGCCCGCCTGCTGGCGCCGTACCTGCCGTACGCCGCCGAAGAGGTGTGGAGCTGGATGCATGAGGGCGAGGGCTCCGTGCACCGCGCCGCATGGCCGACCGCCGACGTGTACGAGCAGGCCGCGTTCAAGGTGCCGCCTGAGCTGCTGGCCCACGCCGGCGAGGCGCTGGCCGCGCTGCGCGGCATCAAGTCGAAGGCCAAGGTCTCGATGAAGACGCCGATCCTGTCGGTGCGTCTGGGCGTGGCCGACGACGTGCGCGCGTCGCTGGAAAGCGCGATGAACGATATCGCCGAGGCCGGCCGCGTGGTCGGCCGCATCTCCTTCGTGAGCGCCGCAGCCGCGGTCAAGGCCGTCCACCAGACCGCCGTCGCCGCCGCCGATGCGGCCGCCGCGGCCAAGTCCGAGGCCGAAGCCGCCATCGACGTGATCGTCGAGGACAGCGAACTCGGCGAGCCGCCGGCGAAGAAGGCCAAGTAGCCTTCTTCTAGGCGGCCCTCGCGGCTGCCCACAGCGCAGCCGCTCACCGAACCTACGGGGAGCCCACAGGACTCCCCGTGTAACGGTTCAGCCGGCGAAGAAGGCCAAGTCGGTTTTCTGGCTCCCCTCTCTGAGGGGAGCCATTTATATTTCCGGGACGACCATGAGCAGCCGGACGTGCCTGGTGTTGCGGTTGAGCGCGGATACGACGTCGTAGCTGGGCTCGTCCGCATTGCCCGAATCCGCGTCCTCACGCTCCGCCTTGGCCACGGCGGCGAGCGCCTTGGTCTCCGCTTGGCCGGCGATCGTGCCGCTCAGTCCGTCCCGCAGCCCATTCAGCAGATCCGTCGTCTTCACCGCGGTGCCGCCGGAACCACCGGATTCCGCGCCGCCGCCGTTCCCGCCGCCGTTCCCGGCGTCGCCATCGCCCGAGCCCAGCTCGTCGGCGAACTGGACGCTGATCTGCCGCAGCGCGTTCGCCCGACCGGTATGCTCCGATGCGGCCGCCAGCGCACTCATCGCGGCATCCACCTTCCGCGTATCGTCCGCATGGGCGGGATTCGCGCCGAAGTCACGGTTCGTCTCCGCGATGGCCTGCTGCTGGTATCCGGACGCGCCGACCGACGTGCCGCCGGTCAGCGCGCTCAGTTTGGCGGTGTACGCATCCGTGTAGGCCATCGAATAGGGGATCATCGCATTGGACAGCTGCGTCTGCCCGGCGGCGCACCCCTTGGATCCCACGACGCTTTCCTCGCCGATCCGCGTGCCGATCTCATTGATCAGCCCCTCGGTGCCCCGCTGGCGGATGCGCCGGATCAGATCGTCGATCGCGTCGACGGTTCCGGTGTGCTGGTGCGCGGCGCTGACCGCGTTCACCGCGTTCGCCAGATCGACCACGGCCTGTGCGAGCGGCGTATCGCCGGACAGTTCGCCTGCGGTGCCGATCAGCGCCTGCATCTGCGTCTTGCTGCCGATCGACCCCGACAGGTGCGTAGTGTAGGAGCCGACATACGCGGCCATATACGCATCGAACGCACGCTGGTGGGCGGCGCTCTTATCGGCGATCTCCCGCTCCGCGGCGGCCTGCTCCTGATTCCGCATGGCGGTGAGCTTGTCGATGAGGTCCCGGTCCGCGGCCGAGTTCGTGGTGACGATCGTGTTGACCAGGGACCGCGCCTCGCCCGCCAACGCGGTCATATCCGACGAGAATCCGGCGGCGGCGATGGCCTGACCGGTCGTTTCCGGCCCGTCAAGGCTGTAGACCACATGCACCGACCACGGCAGGGCGGTTTGGCCCGATCCGATGCGCTGCCGCCTGTCCACCGTGCTATCGGCAGGGATGTCGCCGGAGTCTCCGGCACCGTCATCACGCACGGTCACGGCTCGGCCGCTGGCCTCGTGATCGACGACCGTGCCGGCTTTGCCGACTGCAAAATGGTCGGCGACATACAGCCGCCCGGGTTCCCCGGCCGCGACCGTGCCGCCGGCATCGGACACCGTCAGCACATCCTGCGTCTTCACGTACTGCGCGCTGCCACCGATGAGGTTAGATCGGAAGAGCGTCGTGTAGGGAAAGAGTGTAGATCTCGGTGGT
>OKQJ01000440.1_pt1 | contig 11567 bp, 9 predicted proteins | sample 1614171 | NCBI WGS metagenome assembly OKQJ01 (sample SAMN04436911, study PRJEB24849) | human gut metagenome | biome: human gut; feature: NICU; material: stool | host: Homo sapiens | place: USA: Saint Louis, MO | collected 2012-05-30 | reverse complement strand
ATACCGTCTACTACACCGTGCCCCAGGCCATCCCCGGCGGCACCCTCCAGTTTGACAAAATTGCCCGCTCTGTCAACGGCGGCAAGTGGAACACCTGGGCCATGCCCAGCACCACCGAGGCCAATGCCGGCTCCGGCTGGTGGACCCGTGACGGCGAGAACTACTACTTCAAGTGGGGCGCCGTCTTCGCCGAGGAGGCGGAGGGGAGCTACCGGCTCAAGGACGGCGGCGTCTTTGACTACACCCTCTGCTTTATCGACACCGACGGCTCCCAGGACAATATCATCGCCACCTATACCTTCCAGATCGACCTGAGCGGCTACACCATCACTGCCGACGAATAATCTCCGAAGTGCCCCGGACAACGTCCGGGGCACTTTCTTTTCCCGCGGGCCTGTGGTATTATTAAGGGGTGAAAGGAGGCGCTGCCATGGCGTCACGCAGAAAACTTCCCCTTGTACTTTTTCTGATCACCCTCGTCCTTCTGGCCGGGGCGGTCGTTCTGCTCCTGCGGGGGCGTCCCGTCACGCTGGAGCGCATCGCGGCCCGGCAGGGCTACGCCATCACCGGCCAGGAGGAGGCCACCGTCACCCTCACCCTTTCCAGGGAGCAGATGCCGGAGGGCTTTCCCGAGGAGGTCCCCATCAGCCAGGCTGAGGGAGAGCTGAAGCTCCCCCTGCTCCAGGACGGGGACACCACCTTCTATCTCACCGCCTTTGCCCGGTCTGACGAGGACCCCGGCACCCTCTACGCCGTCATTCAGCCGGAGCATCAGCTCTCCCGGGAAGGGGGACAGCTTCTCCTCCCCTACCGGATTGACGAGGACGGCGGCATCACCGCCCAGCTCCGGGTTTCCGACCTGCCCGTGCAGGCCGACGGAGAGGACCGCCCCGATGCGGCCCGGCTGGCCAGCCAGGGCCCAGGTGAACAGTTCGCCCTGTATGTAGACCGGGCTCTCTTTCTCCGCTCCGACACCATCACCATCCAGCTCGGCAGCTTCTACCGTCTGACCTATGCGCCCGCCTGATTGGGGATTGGAGGTTTTTTATGTCCACTCTGCTGATTAAAAACGCCCGCTACATCGTCTCCTGCGACGACACCGACCGCCTGTATGAGCGGAGCAATCTGTTCATCCGGGACAACGCCATCGAGTACATCGGCCCCGAGCTGCGGCAGGCCGACCAGGTCATCGACGCCTCCCGCATGGTGGTCTACCCCGGCCTCATCAATACCCATCACCACCTATACCAGCTCTTTTCCCGCAATCTGCCCGAGGTGCAGCGGATGGAGCTCTTTCCCTGGCTGGTGACGCTGTACGATGTGTGGAAAAACCTGGACGAAGAGGTGGTGGCCACCTCCAGCCTGGTGGGCATGGCGGAGCTGCTCAAGACGGGGTGCACCACCTGCTTCGACCACCACTATGTCTTCCCCGCCCGGGCGGGGGATCTGATCGGCGCCCAGTTCCGGGCGGCTGAGCTGGTGGACATGCGCTTCCACGCCTCCCGTGGCTCCATGGATCTCTCCCAGAAGGACGGCGGCCTGCCGCCGGACAGCGTGGTACAGACCATCGACCAGATTTTGGCCGACTCGGAGCGGCTGGTGCGGGTGTGGCACGACCCGTCCCGCTTCTCCATGCGCCAGGTAGCCCTGGCCCCCTGCTCCCCCTTCTCCGTGTCCACCGACCTGCTGCGGGAGAGTGCGCGCCTGGCCCGCTCCCTGGAGGTACGGCTGCACACCCACGTGGCGGAGACCAGGGACGAGGAGCAGTACACCCTGGAGCGGTTCGGCCTGCGCCCCCTTGCCTACCTGGAGGGGCTGGGCTGGACCGGCCCCGACGTGTGGTATGCCCATGGCATCCACTTCAACGATGACGAGCTGAAGGCGCTGGCCGCCACCGGCACCGGCGTAGCCCACTGCCCCATCTCCAACATGAAGCTCTCCTCCGGTGTGTGCCGGGTGCCTGAGATGCTCCGCCTGGGGGTGCCGGTGGGTCTGGCGGTGGACGGAGCCGCCTCCAACGACGGCTCCAACCTGCTGGAGGAGCTGCGGGTGTGCTACCTGCTCCACCGCCTCCAGTCCAGCCAGAACGCCCCCACCGGGTACGACATCCTCAAGCTGGCCACCCGCGGCTCCGCCCGCCTGCTGGGCCGGGACGACATCGGCTGCCTGGCCGCCGGCATGGCCGCCGACTGCTTCCTGATCAGCCTGGACCGCATTGAGCTGGCGGGCGCCCAGTTCGACCCCCTCTCCCTGCTGGGGACGGTGGGGCTCAAGGGCCCGGTGGATTATACCATCGTCAACGGCGTGGCCGTGGTGCAGAACGGGGAGCTGGTGACCGCCGACGAGGGGGAGCTGGCCGCCCGGGCCAATGCGGCGGTGTGCCGCTACCTGGGCCGTTGCTGAGCCCACGCCCGGAGGCCGGACGGTTTTTCTCCGCCCGGCCTCCGTTTTTTGTGCAGTTCGGCGCTTGTATTTCTGCCTCACAGGAGTAAAATGGTAGAGCTATGTAAAATTCATGTAAAGGAGGCGGGAGAATGCCGGAACAGGCACCGGCCCGCAGCAGCCTGCTCTTTTCCCGCGACGCACTGCTGCGGCTCATCATTCCCCTGGTCATTGAGCAGCTTCTGCTGATGACTGTCGGCATGGCGGATACCGTCATGGTCACCACCTCCGGCGAGGCCGCCGTATCCGGCGTCTCGCTGGTGGACAACATCAATACACTCATCATTCAGGTCTTTTCCGCCCTCTCCACCGGCGGCGCGGTGGTGGTCTCCCAGTATCTGGGGCGGCAGGACACCGACAACGCCAAGGCTGCCTCCAAGCAGCTTCTGTACGCCATGTGCGCCCTGTCCCTGCTGCTGATGGGGGCCGCGCTGGTCCTCCGGCAGCACATTCTGGCGTTGATCTTCGGCCGCGTGGAGGCCGACGTGATGGAGAACGCCCTGGTCTATTTCCTGCTCACCGCCACGGCCTATCCCTTCATGGGCATTTACAACGCCGGGGCCGCCCTGTTCCGGGCCATGGGCAACAGCAAGGTGTCCATGTTCTGCTCCCTGGTTGTGAATGTAATCAACATCACAGTCAATGCGGTGCTGATCTTCGGCTTCGGCATGGGGGCCGCCGGCGCCGGTATCGGCACCCTGGTCTCCCGCATCGCGGCGGCCGTCATTATCATGGCGCTGCTCAACCACCCCGACCATGTGCTCCGGGTGGAGGGTCTGTTGCGTTTTGAGTTGCGGGGTGCCATCGTCAAGCGCATCCTATTTATCGGCATCCCTAACGGTATGGAAAACGGCATGTTTCAGGCAGGCAAGCTGATGGTCCTCAACCTGATTACCACCTTCGGCACTTCCGCCGTGGCCGCCAACGCCATCGCCAACAGTGTGGCCGGGGTCATCAATGTGCCCGGCATGGCCCTGGGACTGGCCATCATTACCGTCATCGGCCAGTGTATGGGGGCTGGCGAGACAGGGCAGGCGGTCTACTACACCAAGCGTCTCGTGGGGGCCAGCTATCTTTGCATGCTGGTCATGAGCGCCGCCCTCTTCTTCTCGGCTGGGGGACTGGTCACCCTGTTTCACCTGAGCCCAGAGGCCTGCACCATGGCTGCCCAAGTGCTCCGGGCCTGCGCCGTAGGCAACGTCCTGTTCTGGCCCCTGGCCTTCACCCTTCCCAACTCCCTGCGGGCGGCTGGGGACGCCATCTTCACTATGGCGGTCTCCCTGGGCTCCATGTTTGTCTGCCGGGTGGTGCTCAGCTATGTGTTTGCCTGCGCCTGGGGCCTGAACCTGGGACTGCTTGGGGTATGGCTCGCCATGATCGCCGACTGGGTGGTACGGGCCGCATTCTTCCTGTTCCGCTACTGGCGGGGCAGATGGAAACGCATCCGCGTGATTTGACTGCACAAGGAGGGAATCGCATGGAACGCTTCCAAGATCCGGAGCGGCTGGCGGCCCTGTTTGCCCGCTGCCGGATTCCCGAGCGCCTTCCCTGGACCGCCGCCTATCCCTGGACACTTCAGTACTATGAGAAGGGAGAATACCTCTGCCGCCTGCGGGAACCCATGGAGAGCCTCTACCTGCTTCTGGAGGGCGGCATCCAGACCAGCCTGACCAACGCCGCCGGCCGCACCCGGCTGGTGGCCACCGCCCAGCCGGGGGAGCTGGTGGGCGGCGACGTAGAGGTGGTGCTGGGCAACGTCCAGGCCACCACCGACCAGCGCGCCCAGGAGGACGGCGCGCTATGTGCGGCCCTCCCACTGGCGGAGTACCGGGAGGCTCTATGCTCCGACCTGGGGTTTCTGCGCTATGCCTCCCGGCGGCTGGCCCGCATTGTGGTAATGAATACCTTCCGCGCCACCAACGACCTGCTGCTTCCGCTGGAAAACCGTCTGGCCGCCTATCTGCTCTCCCAGGCGGAGGACGGCTGGTTCCATGGCACCCTGACCCGCACCGCCGAGACGCTGAGCACCAGCTACCGGCAGCTTACCCGGGTGATGAGCCGCTTTGCCCAGGCCGGATACCTCCGCCGTACCCCCGAGGGCTGGCGTCTGGAAGAGCCCGACGCAGGCTGTGAAAAAAGCCCCGCCGTTCGTATGGAACGGCGGGGCACTTTTCTTTCCTGGGGTAGGACATATGGCCTACCTTCCAGTGGAGAACATCTGCTAAAGTACAGGTATACTCCGTTACCGCTTTCCCTTGTCGTAGGGGATGCCCTCCGCCTTGGGAGCCCTGGACTTCTTGGAGGTGAAGGCCAGAACGACCAGCGTGATAATATAGGGCAGCATCCGGTAGAAGTGGGGGCTGATGCCGAGCTCGGCCAGCAGGAATACACCGTCGCCGTTGATGTCGATGCTGGCATAGGAGGCGGCGATGCACTTGAACAGGCCGAACAGCAGGGCCGCGCCGGCGATGTTCAAAGGTTTCCAGTTGCCGAAGATCATAACGGCCAGCGCTAGGAAGCCGAAGCCGGCCACGTCGCCGGTAGAGGCGCAGTTGGCGGTGGTGAGAGCGTAGACGAAGCCACCCATGCCCGCCAGCGCACCAGAGATTGTGGTGCCGGCGTAGCGCATCACATAGACGTTGATGCCCAGGGAGTCGGCCGCCTGTGGATTCTCACCACAGGAGCGCAGCCGCAGTCCGAAGCGGGTCTTGTAGAGCAGGATGGACAGCACCACAAACAGGATAATACAGATGTAGGTGGCCAGATATGCCTTGTTGATGAAGGTGTCCCCGAAGAAGCCCATTTCGTCGCTGCGGCCGTAGCCGAAGAAGCTCTTTTTGAGCATGAACCAGCTTGCCGCGTCGCCCTCCGCCATCTGCAGGGTGTTCTGGTTGGCGATGATGCGGATGAAGAACAGCACCAGGGCGGGGGCCATCAGGTTCAGTGCGGTACCGCCGATGGTCTGGTCCGCCTTCAGGTTGACCGAGGCAAAGGAGAGCAGCAGGGAGAACACTGCGCCCAGGATGGCCGCCACCAGCATGGCAAGCAGCATGAAGCCCTGGAGCGCCACCCAGTCCCCAGCCGCCTTGGCCTCGGAGAAGATACCCGCCTTCTGGGTCACGTTGACAAAGAGGACACCCGCGAACGCGCCGAAGATCATAATGCCTTCCAGGGCCAGGTTGATAATGCCGCTGCGCTCAGCAAACACGCCGGCCAGCGCCACGATCATCAGCGGGACGGCATAGATCAGGGTCTGCTGAATGAGGAACGTCATGCCGACTCGCCTCCTTTCTCCACTTCTGCGCCACCTCCGCCCTCCGGCGGTTTGGCCGCCGCCTCTGCCGCGGGCAGGGCAGCCTTGCTCCGGCGCTTCCGCTGGCCGCTGATGAACATCTTGATGACCAGGGAGAAAGCGCTGAGGTAGACGATGATGGCGATGATGACATCGGTGATATACTCATTGTAAGCCGTCAGGTTGGTAAGCTGCAGACCCACAATATCCAGCATGGACATGAAGCATCCGGTAAAGATCACACCGATGGGATTGCTGACGGCCAGCAGGGCCACGGGAATGCCATTGAAGCCGGTGGCGGGAAGGGTCTGGTAGGTAGACCAGAAAAACTCCGTGTTGCCCGACAGGTAGTACAGGGAGGCGGCCGCGCCGGACAGGGCCCCGGCGATGGCCATGGACAGGACGATGTTCCGCTTGTCGGCAATGCCGGCGTACCGGGCCGCGTGGCGGTTGGCACCGCAGGCCTTGAGCTCGTAGCCCAGGGTGGTCTTGTTCATAAGGATATAGATCAGAATTGCGATACCGATGGCAATCAGGATGCCGCCATTGACCTGAGAGTTGGGGAACAGTTTGTCCAGACCCAGCTTGGCGGTCTCCACACCATTGAAACTGGTCTTGTAGATATAGGCAGTCTTGGTGTTCTCCACGTGATTCTGGAGGCTCTCAAACAGGCTGCCCTTGTCGAACAGCCAGGTCACTAGGTTGGCGGCGATCCAGTTGGTCATGATGCAGGCCAGCACCTCGTTGATGTTGAGGAAGGCCTTCACCAGTCCGGGGATACAGCCCCACAGGGCGCCGGCCAGCATGCCGCCCAGGAAGGCAATGAGCCACACCAGCGGAGCTGGAACCGTTTCAGTGGGGATGGTGAGTGCCAGAATCAGGGTGGCGGCGGTGCCCATCAGGTACTGGCCCGGCGCGCCGATGTTGAACAGGCCGGTCTTGAAGGCCACAGCCACCGACAGGCCGGTAAGGATCAGCGGGGTGGCCCGGAAGAGCATGTTGCCCAAGTTCGTGGAGTTAAAGCCGAAGGTCAGCGTGCCCGCCGCGTCGCGTCCGGTGCTGAACAGGCCGCCGAACACCAGGCGGATGCCCTCCCACGCGCTGTTCAGCCCCAGGGACGGGTTGGCGGCACCCACGATGATGATAATCAGCGCACCCACCACCATGCCGATGAGGATGGAGATCAGTGAGGCCAGTACAGACTTGGTGCCGTCTTTGCCCCACAGGTTGGAAAGCTTCTGCTTCACGCCCCCTCGCCCTCCTTTTTCATTCGTTTTGCGCCGGCCATATAGAGGCCCAGCTCCTGGACGTCGGTGGCGGCGGGATCCAGCTCGCCCACGATCTCGCCCTCATACATCACGAGGATGCGGTCGGACAGGCTCATGACCTCGTCCAGCTCCAGAGAGACCAGCAGCACCGCCTTGCCCTTGTCCCGCTCGGCCACCAACTGGCTGTGGATGTACTCAATGGCGCCCACGTCCAGGCCGCGGGTGGGTTGCACCGCCACAATCAGCGGCTTCTCCCGGTCGACCTCGCGGGCAATGATGGCCTTCTGCTGGTTGCCGCCGGACATAGAGCGGGCAATGGTCACCGGCCCCTGTCCGGAGCGCACGTCGTACTGCTCGATCAGCTTTTCCGCGTAGGCGCGCACCTCGCCCTGCTTGACAAAGCCCATGTGCTGGAACCGTGGCTCCCGGAAGCGCTGGAGCACCATGTTTTGTTCCAGGGTAAAGTCCAGCACCAGTCCGTGCTTATGGCGGTCCTCCGGGATGTGGCTCATGTCCGCGCTCCGGTGGTGGATGGAGGCGTGGCTGATATCGTGGCCGCAGAGGGTCACCGTGCCGCCGCTGCACTTCTCCAGGCCGGTCAGGCCGTAGATGAGCTCGCTCTGGCCGTTGCCGTCGATGCCGGCGATGCACAGAATCTCACCCGCCCGGGCCTCGAAGCTGACATCATGGACCGCATCCCTCTTTTGGGTATGGGAGGGGACCGTCAGGTGCTCCACCTTGAGCACCGTTTCACCGGGTCTGGCCTTCTCCTTGACCACCTCAAGCTGCACCGGGCGGCCCACCATCATGTTGGACAGGGACTGCTTGGCGGTGTCCTTAGTATCCACGGTGCCGATGTACTTGCCCTTGCGCAGCACTGTGACGCGGTCGGCCACGGCCATAATCTCGTTGAGCTTGTGGGAGATGAAGAGAATGCTCTTGCCCTCCTTGGCAAACTCCTTCATGGTGGCCATCAGCTCATCAATCTCCTGGGGGGTGAGGACGGCGGTGGGCTCGTCAAAGATCAGAATCTCGTTGTCGCGGTAGAGCATCTTGAGGATCTCCACCCGTTGCTGCATGCCCACGGTGATGTTTTCCACCCTGGCGTCCAGATCCACCTTTAGGCCGTACTTCTCCGACAGGGCCTCTACCTTTTTGCGGGCCTCCTTCTTCTGCAGGAAGCCCAGCTTCGTGGTTTCGGCGCCCAGAATGATATTGTCCAGCACAGTGAACACATCCACCAGTTGGAAGTGCTGGTGCACCATGCCGATGCCCAGCGCGGTGGCGTCGTTGGGATTGTTGATCTTCACCACCTTACCGTTTTTCTTGATTTCGCCCGCTTCCGGCTGATACAGACCGAACAGCACGCTCATCAGGGTGGATTTGCCTGCGCCGTTCTCCCCCAGGAGGGCGTGGATTTCCCCTCTTCGGAGTTGGAGTGTGATATCGTCGTTGGCGATGATACCGGGGAATTCCTTGGTAATGTGAAGCATTTCAATGACGTTTTCCGCTTCCATAGTCCTCATCCCGCCTCCTCTATACAGTATAGTTTTATTATATAATACCCCCATGGAAAACACAAGAAATTTGTCCCTTTTCTGTCACAAGAAAAGGGAGAGGGCACAAAGCCCTCTCCCTCTTTCTGAGGTGATTGTGTGAATCAGATGATATTCACATTCACGTTGCTCCAGTTGGTAGCGGTCTCGGCGTTGTCCATCACAGTGTAGTCGTCGTCCACCACCAGGGTGCCGTCCACCATCTGCTGGTACAGGGACTCGTACTCCTCCACGGTGAAGGTCTCGAAGCGCCAGGAATCCGCGCCGGTGGGCAGCTGCACGGCGTTGTCGGCGACGCCCAGGGAGGCCTGCTGGCCGCCGATGGTGTCGAATGTACCGTCATAGACCTTGGCCACGGCCCACTGCACGGCGTCAGCCAGGCCCTTCATGGCGGAGGTGACGACGTACTCGGACTCGCCGGACTGGTCCACGTCTACGCCGATAACATAGCCGTCATTGGCGGAGGCGGCGGCCACGATGGACTGGAACATGGAGCCGCCGCAGGCGAAGACGATCTCGGTGCCGTTCACATACCAGCCGTTGATCATGGTCTGCAGGTCAGTGGAGGCGGAGAAGTTGGAGCCGTACTGCCAGGAGTAGTTCATATCCACGGTGATGCCCTTCTCAAGCGCCGCAGCGTTGGCGCCCTGGACATAGCCGTAACCGAACCGGCAGCAGGCGGGATTGGTGCCGCCGCCGCCGCCGGAGAAGCCCAGCTTGGTAAAGCCGTCCTTGACGGCGGCGTAACCGGCCAGGTAGCCGGCCTGCTGCTCCTGGAAGGCCACGCCGGCCACGTTGGTCAGCACGGGGCTGTCATTGGGAAGCGCGTTGCCGGCGGCGTCATACTCGGTAGCCTGCTCCTGAATGGGGTAGCCGTCGATGAAGACGAAGGGGGTGTCGGGATACTCGATGGCAGCCTTCCTCAGCGCGGCCTCCTGCAGGTAGCCGGCGCACACCACCACGTCAGCGCCGCCCTCGACGGCGGCCTTCATGGCGTCATAGCGGTCATCGTCGGTGGCCTCGCTGCCGTTGGCGGGCTGGTAGTACTTGTAGCTCAGACCGTTGGCGGCGGCATACAGCTTTACGCCGTCAAAGGTGCCCTGGTTGAAGGACTTGTCCTTCAACTGGCCTACGTCGGTGACGAAGGCCACCTGATACTTGCCGTCGGCGGAGGTCATGCTGTCCTCGATGGCGTCGGGGTCGGCCTCGGTCTCGCCGGGGGTCTCGGTCTCGGGGGCAGGGGTCTCGGTGTTAGTGCCAGGCGCAGGGGTCTGGCTGTCGGCGGGCTTGTTGCTGTTGCCGCAGGCGGCCAGGCCGAAGACCATCGCCAGGCACAGGAGCAGTGCAAGGAGCTTCTTGGACTTCTTCATTGTAATCTACCTTCCTTTCAGAAAAATAGCCCAGTTTGGTCCAGACGATTTTGTCCTCCCCTCCCTGAGCGTGTGCCCTTATTATACTCTATCCCTTCGAAAAGGGCAACCACCTTTTTACATGATTCAAAAAATTTTTTACAGAATTGTTACAGATGTGACAGACTTAAACCCTCCTCTATAACCGTGTTTTTTTCAATACGTGCAACGCTCCATACCTCCGCAGCCTTTACCGGCATTGGCCTCCGGGCCGGCCGCTCCCTCCTGTAAAATTCCCAGCCGCCGATTGACAATTTTTAAAATTTTATATATAATGCAAAATATAAAATACAAGATTTGAGGTGCGACATATTATGCCCTGCAACACCAAGGCCCCCACAATTCGGTGGTTTTATTTGACCATAGGCATCCTTTCCATGCTCTTCGCGGGTATCCTTTACAGTTGGTCCATACTGAAAGCACCGCTGGCCGACGCATTCGGCTGGAACGCCTCCCAACTGACCATGAATTTTACTCTCACCATGTGCTTTTTCTGTCTGGGCGGAGTGGGCGGCGGTCTGCTGGCCAGGCGGCTGGGTACCCGCCTGACCAGCGCCCTGGGCGGCGCTTTGGCGTGCATCGGCTTTGTACTGACCGCCCGGCTGGACGGCAGCAGCCTGCCCATGCTCTACCTCAGCTACGGCGTCATCACCGCCACCGGCATCGGCTTTGCCTATAATGTGGTGCTCTCCACCGTGCAGGCCTGGTTCCCTGACAAAAAGGGCACCTGCTCCGGCGCGCTGCTGATGGGCTTTGGTGCCTCCTCCCTCGTGCTCGGCTCCCTGGCCGACGCCCTCATCCAGAATCCCGCCGTGGGCTGGCGGGCGGCCTTCCTCTGCCTGGGCGTCGCCATCGGAATTGTGCTGGTCGCGGCCGCCCTTCTTATCCGCCTCCCCGCCCCCGGCACCGTCCTGCCCCAGCCCAAGGCCGCCGCCAACCGGGTGCAGGAGGACTTTGAGGCCGCCGACTACACCACCGGCCAGATGCTCCGCCGCTTCACCTTCTGGCGCGCCTTCCTGTGCATCATCTTCCTGGCCGCCATGGGCAACACCGTTATCTCCTTTGCAAAGGATCTCTCCCTCTCCGTGGGGGCCAGCGCCGCCCTGTCCACCACCCTGGTGCACCGGCCTGGGCCGCATCCTCACCGGCGCCCTCTTCGACACTCTGGGCCGCCGCCGCACCATGCTGCTGGCCAACGGCACCGCCATCCTGGCCGCCCTGGTCACGCTGCTGTCCGTGGCCGTCCACTCCGTCCCCCTGTGCGTGGCCGGCCTGTGCATCACCGGCATCTCCTACGGCGCCTGCCCCACCATCTCCTCCGCCTTTACCTCCTCCTTCTACGGCGCCAAGTACTTCTCCCTCAACTTCTCCGTCATGAACTTCAACCTGACCGGCGCCTCCTTCATTGCCACCGCCGCCAGCGTCCTGCTCACCCAAACCGGGGGCTACGCCGCCCCGCTGGTGCTGCTGCTGGTGCTCGCCGTGGCCGCCCTGGCACTCAACCTCAGCATCAAGCGTCCCTGAGCCTCCTCGGGCCGATAAAAAGCCCTCCGCCGAACGGCGGAGGGCTTTTTTGTGGTTTAGTTCTTGTTGTCTTCCT
>OKQJ01000434.1_pt1 | contig 11631 bp, 9 predicted proteins | sample 1614171 | NCBI WGS metagenome assembly OKQJ01 (sample SAMN04436911, study PRJEB24849) | human gut metagenome | biome: human gut; feature: NICU; material: stool | host: Homo sapiens | place: USA: Saint Louis, MO | collected 2012-05-30 | reverse complement strand
TGCCCAGACGGTTCAGGAGATAGGCGAACTCCACGCCGATCACACCGCCGCCGATCACGGTGACCGAGGCGGGCACCTGATCCAGGTCCAGGGCCTCGGTGCTGGTCAGCAGGTGGTTTTCCCCCTCCAGCGCGATGAAGGGGGGCATGAATACGCTGGAGCCGGTGGCGATGATGATGTTGGCCCCGGTGATGCTCCTGCCGTCCACAGACAGGGTATGGGTATCGGCAAACGAGGCCATTCCCTCCACCACCGTTACCTTATTGCCCCGGAGCAGACCCTTGACGCCGTTGACCAGGGTTTTGACCACGGCTTTCTTTCTGGCCTGCAAGGCGGCCATATCCACCGCGATCTTGTCCGCCTCCACGCCCGTCACCGCGAAGCGGGCGGCATCCTTCACCTTGTGGTACACGTCGGCGGTCTGAATCAGCGCCTTGGTTGGGATGCAGCCCACGTTCAGGCAGGTGCCTCCGAAACCGGCCCCCTCGATGATGCAGGTTTTTTTCCCGCACTGGGCCGCCTTGATCGCCGTCTCATAGCCGCCGGGGCCGGCACCGATCACGACCACGTCGTAGTCGTATCCGGCCGGCTCCGCCGGGGCCGCGGGCGCGGCCTGGGGGGTGGCGGGGCCGTTGAGGACGGCATTGGGGTCCTCCCCCGGAGCGCCGATCACGGCGATGGGGGTGAACACCTCGGCGAAAGCCCCCTCCTCCAGCATGAGCTGGAGGACGGTGCCGTCCGCTGTAGCCTCTACGGGCATGGTGGTCTTGTCGGTGTTAATCTCAAAGAGCACCTCGCCCTTCTTTACCGTTTCACCCACCCGCCTGTGCCACTTGACCAACTGGCCCTCGTCCATATTGAAGCCCAGCTTGGGCATGATGATGATCTCTGCCATGACACTCCTCCACTCACATCAGAATCTGGATAGGATGCTCCAGCAGCTGCTTCATATACTCCACGAACTGGGAGGCCAGCAGACCGTCAATGACCCGGTGATCCACAGACAGCTGTATGTTCATCATGGGCCGGATGGCGATGGCGTCCTCTCCGTTCTCGCCGGTGACCACAACGGGGGTCTTGCGCACGGAACTGACCGACAGGATCGCCGATTCGGGCGCGTTGATGATCGCGGTGAAGTTGCCGATGCCGAACATCCCCAGATTGGAAATGGAGAAGGTACCCTCGCTGTACTCCTCCGGGGCCAGCCGGCCTTCCCTGGCTCTGGCCACCAGATCCTTGCTCTCCCGTGCCACGTCGGTGAGAGTCTTGTTCTGCACATTCTTAATCACCGGGACGACCAAGCCGTTGTCACCAGCCACGGCAGTGCCCACGTTGATGGACTTGTAGGTGACGACCTGGTCGTCCTTCAGGGTGACATTGATGCCGGGGAATTTCTTCAGGGCCTTGCAGGCCGCCATGGTCAGCAGGTCGGAGACGGCGATCTTTACCTCGCTGGTCCCGTTGAGCCGCTTGCGGAAGGCGGCCAGCTCGGTGGTGTCCACCGCGTCGGTAAAGTACAGGTGGGGCGCAGTGAATTTGGACTGGGCCAGCTTCTCGCCGATGATCCTGCGCACACCCTTGTAGGGAACGGCGGAGGCCACCTGTCGGGTGTCCGACCCGGCGGAGGCAGGCGCGGCCTTGGCGGCCGCGGCCTCCACGTCGGCCTTCATGATCTTGCCGGCGGCGCCGGTACCCTGGACAGCGGCCAGATCCACGCCCATTTGCCGGGCCACCCTGCGGGCCAGCGGGGATGCCTTGAGGTCCTTATAGGTGATCCCGCCCTGGAAGCCGGTGCCCTTGATCTGGGTCAGGGAGGCCGGGTCGATGCCCTCGTCCTGGACCAGCTTTCGGGCCTTGGGTGTCAGTTTCAGAGACTTCATGTCCACCGGCGCGGCAGGGGCCGAAGGAGCGGCGGCGGGCGCGCTTCCACCGGCCTGCCCCTGTCCGGCGGAAGCCAGGGCGGCATCCGGATCCTCCCCCGGTGCGCCGGTCACGGCGATGGGGGTAAACACCTCGGCGAAGGCACCCTCCTCCAGAATGATCTTCAGGAGGGTGCCGTCCTCGGTGGCCTCCACGGGCATGGTGGTCTTGTCGGTGTTGATCTCAAAGAGCACCTCGCCCTTCTTTACCGTCTCGCCCACCTGCTTGTGCCACTTGACCAGCTGGCCCTCGTCCATGTTGAAGCCCAGCTTAGGCATGATGACGACTTCAGCCATTGCGATGCCTCCTTACACCATCTCGCGGATCTTGGCCGCGATCTTCTTCTCGTCGGGAATCAGCGGGAACTCCAGCGCGGGGCTGAAGGGCAGGGGCACGTCGGCGGTGCCCATCCGCTGGATGGGGGCGTCCAGATCATAGAACACGTCGGGCATGATCCGGGAGGCGATCTCGCCGGTGATGCCGAAGCTGAGGTGGCCCTCGTCTACGATCAGCAGCTTGCCCGTCTTTTTCACCGACCTGATGATTGTCTCGGTGTCCAGGGGCACGATGGTGCGCAGGTCGATCAGCTCGGCGCTGATGCCCTCCTTCTGTAGCTGCCGGACCGCCTTCTCCGCCTTGATGGTCATCATGGAGTTGGTGACCACGGTGATATCGGCGCCCTCCGCGACGATGCGGGCCCTGCCGAAGGGGATGCACACATCCTCCTCCACCTCCGGGACATCGTTGAACTTGGTGGTATAGAGCATCTTGTGCTCAAAGAACATAACGGGGTCGTTGTCCCGGATGGCGGTCTTGAGCAGCCACTTGCACTCGCCGGCGGTGGAGGGCACCACCACCTTCACGCCGGGGATGTGGGCTGCCCAGGCATGGATGGACTGGGAGTGCTGAGCCGCGGAGGAGCGTCCGCCGCCCAGGGGCAGGCGCACCACCATGGGCACGTTGCACTGGCCGCCGGACATGTAAGTGATCTTGGCCATCTGGTTGAAGAGCTGGTCTCCGCAGACCATCATGAAGTCGGCGAACATCAGCTCCACCACCGGGCGCAGGCCGGTCAGGGCCGCGCCAACGCCCATGCCCACGAACCCCTGCTCAGAGATGGGGGTATCCTTTACACGCAGATCACCATACTTGTCCCGCAAACCCACGGTGCACTTGAAGTTGCCGCCGATGACGCCGATGTCCTCGCCCATCTGGAATACGGTATTATCCCGCGCCATCTCCTCGTCCAGGGCCTCCCGGATGGCGTCTCTCACCATCAATTCTCTCATGATCTGAACCTCCCTTATTATCAAACAGATGCGGCGATATCTACAAACACATCCTTGTAGGCCTCGGACACGTCGGGATAATCGCTCTCCTCGGCGAACTTACAGGCCTGGGCGATCTCCTTCTCCACAGAGGCGCGGATCTCTTCAATCTCGCCGTCGCTCAGCAGTCCCTTCTCCTGCAGCACCACCCCGGGCGCGCGGGCCTTCCATGCGGCCAGCTCTTCAGGGGCGCGGTACTCGCCGGGGTCGCCCACGTGGTGGCCCTGCCAGCGGTAGGTCTTGCACTCGATGAGGGTGGGCCCCTCGCCCTTGCGGGCCCGCTCAACCGCCCTGGAGACGGCCTCGTACACCGCATAGACGTCGTTGCCGTCCACAGCCTCGCCCGGAATCCCATAGCCCTCGGCCCGCTTATAGAGGTCGTGCTCCTTTGTCACCCGGCGGATATCCACCGAAATGCCGAAGAGATTGTTCTCAATGATATAGACGATGGGCAGGTTCCAGGCGGCAGCCATGTTGATGGACTCATGGAAGGTCCCCTCGTTGGACGCGGAGTCGCCGAAAAAGGCCAGGGTGACCTGCTCGGTGCCCCGGAGCTTGGCGGAGTAGGCCGCGCCAGTGGCGATGGGGATTTCGCCGCCCACAATGCCGTTGGCGCCCAGGATGCCCTTGTCCATGGCCATAATGTGCATGGAGCCGCCCTTGCCCTTGGAGTAGCCGGTCTTTTTTCCCAGGATCTCGGCCATCATCCGGTCCAGATCGGCGCCTCTGGCCACCAGGTGGCCGTGGCCGCGGTGGGTGGAGCCGATATAGTCGTCCTCACGCAGAGCGACACACGCCCCGGCGGCCACCGCCTCCTCCCCCAGATACAGGTGCGCCAGGCCTGGCATCAGGCCCCGCTTATAGAACTCAAAGACCTCCTCCTCGAAGCGGCGCATCCGGTACATTACGGTATAGAACTGCTTTGCCAGCTCCTTCGGTTCCTTTTTCGTGCTCATATATTTTACCTCCCAATGTCAGTTGATGACCCGTTCTCGTTCAGACAAAGTCAGCGCATCACCGTGCCGCCGTTGATATCCACGATCATGCCAGTGACATAGCGGCTGTCCTCGCTCGCCAGGAAGCCCACCACGTCGGCCACGTCTTCAGGGGTACCCAGGCGCTTCATGGGGACCATGTCGTCCCGATAACCGGCGTTGCGGGTCATCTCGGTCATGATGTAGCCGGGGGCCACCGCATTGACGGTCACCTGATAGGGCCCCATCTCCCCGGCCAGTGACTTTGTCATGCACCAGACTGCAGCTTTGCTGGCGGCGTAAATCGGCGAGGCGGCCAGACCGCCCGTCTCGGCGGACTGGGAGGCCATGTTGATGATCCGCCCGGCCTTTTTCTCCTTCATGGTGGGGATCACCGCCTTGCAGAAGAACACATCGCCCATGAAGTTGATGCCGAAGATTTTGTCCCAGTCGGCCTTGGTGTACTCCACAAAGGGCTTTTTCAGGGACAGGATGCCGGCGTTGTTGACCAGCACGTCCACCGTACCGAACCGTTCCAGCACCTTTTGCACGGCGATGTTGACCTGTTCCTCCTGGGAGACGTCGCACTGCACGGCCATGGTGTCCGCGCCATACTGCCCGGCCAGCTCCTCGGCGGCTACGACGGCGGCCTCCTGGTTGATGTCCACGATGGCCACCCGCATTCCATCCTTCACCAGCCGTGCGGCGATGGCCTTGCCGATGCCCTGGGCTGCCCCGGTCACGATCGCTGCCTTGCTCATAAGCGCCATGAGAATCTCCTCCTTTTATCATTGCGCCCAGTCCCGCTCCCCCGGCCAGAGGGATTCCCCCGGCGATCCCCGCCCTCTAAGGCGGGGACAGGCAACCGGGACTGGAGCGGTCTTAAAACAGCTCCTGATAGATCTTCAGCACCCGCGCCTCGTCCAGAGGGACGAAGTTGTTGCCCATCAGCCGGCCCTGGGTCTCCATCACGCTCCTGGTGAACTCCTCCAGATCCGCCTCCGTCACCCCGTAGGCGTGCAGCGGCTTCTTGGGCAGAATCTGGTTCAGGAGGTCCTCCAGCCGGTCATATACCTCCGGAACCCCGCAGCCCAGCAGCTCCGCCAGATAGCGGTTCATCACCGCAAGCTCGCCGTCCTGCTTGATCTCCATGTAGTTCTTCAACACGCCGGTAAACATCGCGTAGTTGCTCTCCCCGTGGGGCACGTGGTATTTTCCCCCCAGCGGGTAGCTCATGGCGTGCACCGCCGCGCACCCAGCCGTACCGAATGCAAAGCCCGCATAGTTCGACGCAATCAGGAAGTCCTCCAGCAGGGGCAGGCGGGCCTCCCGCCCCTCCCGGGCGATCGTCTGATATCCCCGGATGAGCATCTCAATGGCCTTATACCCGAACAGCTTGGTATACGGCGTCGCCTTCGGCGACAGGCTGGACTCCACCGCGTGCACCAGCGCGTCGATCGAGCTCGTCGCAAATACCCCGAAGGGCAGCCCCTCCAGGAGCTGCGGGATGAGCACCGCCGCGTCCGCATACATGGCCTGCCCCACCAGCCCCATCTTCGTCCCCAGGCGGGTCCGGTTCAGAATTGAGATGTTGGTCACCTCGCTGCCCGTGCCGCAGGTGGTGGGGATGAGGACCAGCTCCCGCCGCTTGGGCAGCTCCGGCGCCATGCCGTACAGCTCGTCAATGCTCTCCCCGCCGCCCACCGCCAGCACCTTGGCGATGTCGATGACCGTGCCGCCGCCGATGGCGACAACCCGGCTGCAGCCCGTGGCGGCCGCATCCCGCAGGATGGCCTCCGCCATCACGTCGGTGGGCTCACCCATGCCGTACTGCTCCTGGTACAGCACGGCACACTCCAGGTTCATCGCCCCGAAGTAGGGCTGGTAGATGTACTCGTTGGTCAGGATCAGGTCGGACGCACCCAGCCGGAATTCCTCCACGAACTCCTTGCAGCTCCGAAAACGGTGCAGCTCCGGTTTCCATATGATTTCTTTCATGGCATATTTCCCCTTTTCATATCCAGCTGCCTTTACTTTCGCTTTTTCTGCTCCGCGCTCTCCCGGATATAGGCCACAGCCTTTGGATCATCCGTAAACTTACATGCTTCCGTTTCCGCTGTGGTGATGTCGATGACCACTGGCCCTTCCAGCTCCAGTGCCGTCTTCAGCTCTTCCCGAAGGGTCCTGGGGTCCCGAATGGATATGCCTTTACAATTGAGCCCCCTAGCTACCGCGGCGTAGTCGATGGTTTCGGTGTCCACCTCGGTAAAGCGGCCGTCCCACATGGCCGCCTCGTACCACTTAATCCAACCCAGGATGCTGTTGTTGAGAACCACCACCTTGACATCCATGTTTTGCTCATGGAGCACTGCCATTTCTCCTAAGCAGTAGTTCAGCCCTCCGTCACCGGTGAGCACCACCACCTTGTTCCCCGGCCGCGCCGCCGCTGCGCCGATGCCGGCAGGAAGTCCATAGCCCAGGCCGCCGGCGCCCCGGGGAAGAATGGTACGACGGGCACCATATACGTCAAAGAAGCTGCCCGCCCAGCCGCAGGAGAAACTGGCGTCGCAGGCCAGGATTGTATCGTCGCCGCACAATTCATTCAATAAGGAGACGACCCTCTGCGGAGTAATACAATCATCAGCCTCCACCGCCGGCCGGTTTTTTTCCCGCCAAGCGCGGTACAACTTCGCGATTTCTTTTTCTACAGCAGTGGGATCTCTCTGCGCATCCAGCCGATCCAGCAGAAGCTGCAGGGTGGCCTTGGCATCGCCTACCAGCCCTACATCTGTAGTATGCAGTTTATTCATTTCAGTCTCGTCAATGTCAATGCGGATCTCCTTCTGGCCCTTCCTGGGAATTGTCCAGCCATAGGTGGAGTTTTGACTGAACTTAAAGCCGATGGCGAGAATCACGTCGGCCTCCTCCACCATTTTTCTGGAGACATCATTGCCGCCCAGACTGCCTACCACACCCAGGGACAGTGGGTGGTTCTCAGGCAGCACACCTTTTCCGGTCAGGGAGGCGGCTGCGGGCATAGCCATGCGCTCTGCCAGCGCCGTGATCTCCGCTCTGGCGCCGGAACGCCAAGCACCGCCGCCCAGCAGCATAACCGGCCTCTTGGCCTCCTTTAGTACCTGGATCGCCTCGTCGATTTCGTCGCGGGACGGGGTAGGACGGTGGGCGGGCAGGCTGGCCAGTTTTCGGTTGCTCTCATAGTCCGGCCCGGTATATTCCTCCCGGAAGGGCCGCCATGGACACTCGATAAATACGGGTCCGGGACGGCCACTGACCGCCATCTGGGCGGCAGTCTGCACCAACTCCGGCATTTTGTTCACATGGGGCAGGCACGCCTGCCACTTGGTCACTGGCTTGAGCACCTCCTTGGAGTCTACCACTTGGGAGCCCGTACCGCGGTACCGGGCGGCCAGCCAATCCCCCTCCATCTCAGAACCGATGGCGATGACGGGGATGGAGGTGTTGTACGCCTCCGCCAAGCCCGAAATAAACTTGATGGCACCGCAGCCGGCGGTGGCGTCGCATACTCCGATACCGCCGCTGATACGGGCGTAGGCGTCCGCGGCAAAGGTGGCATCAATCTCATCCTTCATGAGAATATGCCTGATACGGTTCCCCTCATCCAAAATTCCGTAGTAGAGCGGCAAAGTCTGCCCGCCGGGCACACCAAATACCGCCGTCACACCATAGTCGGCCAGCAGGCCGGCCATTACATTTCCTCCATGCTTTTTCATCCGCTTGTCCATACCTTTCTGATTTAGACTTAGTAAATGGTTCTATCAGACACGTTTGCCTGCGGCAATTGCAGCCTTCATCTCTTTTCTGGCCTCTTTATAAAGCTGGTAGCTGTCGGAGCGCTCACCGGACCTGGTAGTGACCAGCGTGACAATGATCTGGGTCGCCAGTGCGACAATACCGCCGGCATAGGTAATCTGAATACCGAATGGACTCGTACCGAAGACGTAGCCGTACACGATCCAGACAACACATACGATGATACCCAACACCATGCTGTAGAAAATGGACTTCTCGTTAGGCCGCTTCCAGAGCAGAAACAGGGTAAAGGTCAAACCGCATACCGCGCGCACTGTCAGCGCGTTGGACAGGATGTCCACCACATCGCTGGAGAGCAGGCCGAGCAACTGGAACAGGATTCCGAATACCACAATGAGCAGCTTGGTCAGAAACATTTTCTGCTTCTCACTCATAGGGCTCTTACGCAGGGGAGTATAGAGCTCCATTGCAGTACTGGACATTACCATGATGTAGGTCGGCGCCGTAGACATACTGGCCGCCAGCACGCCGCAACTGGCCAGCGCCGCCATGGCGGGACCGTAATGACCGGCAATGGTGTACCAGGCAGTCCCCGGATCCATGTCGGGCCACAGGAACTTGCCACAGCAGGCAGCTATGATGACCAATCCAAAAAAGAAAATTGCAAAAATAGGCATGATGGATTGAGCCTTCTGTGCGGTCTTGGCGTCCTTGGCGCCGATCGCCGCAGAGATGGACAATGCATTTACAACCGTAACAAAGGGCTGAATGGCAAGCGTACCGATGATGTAGGAATTGCTTCTGGAGCCTCCAATGAGCTTAAAGGTACCCTGGGGCTCCAGCGCACGGTAAACTTGTCCGAAGTCCCATCCCACAGAGGTCATTACCGCAATAAAAATTGCCACAACGGACACGCTAAGTACAACCACATGCACCATATTGATGCGGGCCAGACCCTTCATGCCGCCCTGAAGTGCCAGCAGGATCATGGCCGCAATGGTGACGGTCATGGTAACCTCGCTGCGGATGCCCAGCAGGGATTGAAGCAGATTGGAGACGATGACCGTCTGTGCGCTGACCGCACTGGCAAAAGATACGAAGATCATGACCGACACACAGACGGATACCCGCTTGCTGAACAGCTTTCCAAGGATTTCCCCCAAGGAGGAACAGCCATATTTATAGCAGATGGAGCGATAAATGGGGATATAGGCACAGGTCAGCGCCCAGCCGATGATATAGCCGTAGAAGGTCCACTGATAAGCGATATCATGCTCAATAACTGCAGATGAGTTGCCAATAATGTAGCTGGAACTGATCAGGTTGCCGCACATCAGCGAGAAAGCCATAAACAACCCCATGCTGTTTTTACCGGTAGAGTACTCCACTGCGGTTTCATTCAGTTTTCTTTTTTTGGTTCTGTAGTCCAGAAAAAAGGCCATGCCCACGCAAAACAGGAAGTACCCTACCACCAGTATGATTGTCAACATGTTTTCCACCTCACAAAAACGTCTTTTGCTCTCTTTTCCATTGCTCTGCCGCCTGTTTTAGCCTCCTTTTCTTTTATTCTCCTTCGCTTTATGCGATATAACCACCCAGCACATCTACGCAGGAGCCGGATACATAGCTGGCCTGCTCTGATGCCAGAAATGCAATTACGGAGGCTACTTCTGACGGCTCTCCAATACGCCCCAGAGGTATCTGACTGCAGATTTCGTTCTGGACTTTCTGCGGCAGCACCCTCGTAAGTTCCGTATTAATGCGGCCGGGCGATACGCAGTTTACAGTGATATTGTACGGCCCCAGTGTCTTTGCCAAACTTAGAGTCATCCCAACGATTCCCGCCTTGGTAGCGGCGTAGTGCGCTCCGGACTTATTTGCCCCAAAACGTCCCGCCATTGAGGCCAGACTGATAATGCGTCCCCAGCGTTTTTCTTTCATCTGCGCCGCAGCCTCCTGTGCACAGAGAAATGCCCCCATTAGGTTTACCCGCAGAACCTGTTCAAGCTGCTCCAGCGGGATATCTTCAAATGGAACTTTGGGGGAGATCGCTGCATTATTAATTAAAATATCCACGCTTCCCAACCGCTCTGCAGCCGTCCGAAAGAGGTGCTTGATCTCCTCCGGCACCCCCACATCCGCATGAATATAGATTCCAGTTCCCCCCCTCCCACAGATTTCCTCCACTGTTTCTTTTCCACGGCTGTCATTGATGTCACTTACACAGACCACGGCACCCTCCTGGGCTAAGCCCAGAGCAGTTTCCCGGCCGATACCCTGACCAGCCCCAGTAACTACCGCTCTCTTTCCCTTGATTCCCAACTCCATTTTCCGCCTTTCCTTTCCTCATACTTTGTTGCCTATTAACCTGCTGTACGCTGGCAGCTCTCCGAGGTCCCTCAGACGCTATTATCAAAAGCAATTTTAATTCCATATCGCTGCAAATGAATCCTTTTTAAACTTTTTTATTTTTTAGCCAAAATTTGTTTTATCCTTTTCTTCTCATACATCTGTTTGTATCTCATATCTGGATATCTTAAATCATTTTAATAATGTCCAAATTGCATTGACGGGCCATGCTCTGTCTGTTATCCTTTTAAGAGGCAATGTTTCACCCATGCGCTTCAAGGAGGGACACCCTATGGCCAAACAAACTCTTGGTGTTTTTACGGAAAACGAGCTGGACCGTAACTATATGTGTAAAATTCTCTCACAGGTTTTTTCCTCGTCTCTGGATATTGTCCCTGTTACCCTTGCCACCGTACACACGCTTGCGGCAGAACCCGCCGCTATTTTGGTCAATATTACCTCCCTTGCGTACGCCGACAAATATTTTCCAAACAGCCAAATCATATTTGCCCGGCGTTTTTTGGACAGCAATCACTTACATCGGCTTTTGGAACTGCCCGAAGGTACGCCAGTGCTGGTTGCAAACAAGCCCAGACGGATTGCGGAGGATTTGGTAGAAAACCTGCAACAGCTCGGGATCAATCATCTGAACTATATCCCTTATTGGCCCGGCTGTGACATAGACACTACTCCCTATGACACCGTTGTTTATGCCGGTTTTCGCAGCTATTGTCCAGAAAACAAAAAGGTCTACATCAACCTGGGATACCGAAATATCACTCCCTCTACTCTTGCTGAAATTGTCAAAATATATAATCTGCCGCCTGACTTTTTGAACCAGTTCCATATACCGGTGATGCAGCAACTGGTATCTGAGCTGTACCACCGACAAGATATCCACACCCAGAACCAACTACTCAAAAGCTAGTTATCCCAGACACTCGCTCTTACAGGCACTGCTCTGTTCCACCTGGATGAGAACCAACAGATCGTGGAGCTGAACGAGGCCGCCGCCCGTCTCCTGCCCGCCGGACAGAAGGGATTGCCTGGCCACCCGCTTCTCCCGTGTTTTCCAGAGTTGGCCCACCTCGCCGCCTCCCTGTCCGAAGGGCGTGAGGAAAAGGAAGTCGTATATTTAGGGAAAAAGCCCTATACACTGCACCTCCACTTCGAGTCCCCCCTCCAGCACCGCCACTGTTTCATCCTGCTCACCCCAATCGCCGCGTCCTCCTCCGAAAAACGGTGCTCTCATGGTGTAAAAAAGAACC
>OKQJ01000432.1_pt1 | contig 11691 bp, 9 predicted proteins | sample 1614171 | NCBI WGS metagenome assembly OKQJ01 (sample SAMN04436911, study PRJEB24849) | human gut metagenome | biome: human gut; feature: NICU; material: stool | host: Homo sapiens | place: USA: Saint Louis, MO | collected 2012-05-30 | reverse complement strand
GGTGGTTACACTCGTGTAATCAAAACTGGTCTTCGCAAAGGTGACGCTGCACCTTTGGCTATTATCGAGTTAGTTTAATCAAACTCATACGGTGTTGTAACTTATGTTGCAGCACCGTTTTTTTATTGTCAATTTTATGGTACAATCGACTAGTATAATATCGTAATATGTTAGCAGTTATCGTAAAGAATGAATATGTATTGTCAACCTTTTGCATAATATCTAAGACATTATTAAATTCAAGTTCTATTAAATAGGATAAATTGAAATATGGGGATTATGCACAACATGAGTATGATAGATGATGCAAATGGTTCTACTTTCATAGAAACGAAATTGACTAGAAAGATATGAGGTTATCCATGAATGAACAAGACATTATGATTGAGGTCAATCATATGAGTCATATTTATACTGATGAAAACGGCAATGATGTACGTGCCTTGGATGATGTGAATCTATCCATTAAGCGTGGTGAATTTGTTTGTATCATTGGCACTAATGGCAGTGGTAAAAGTACGCTTGCCAAGCATTTTAATGTGTTATTACAACCTAGTGAAGGTCATATCAATGTATGTGGCTTTGATACGCGGGATGAAGCGCATATTTGGAATATTCGCCAACATGTAGGAATGGTATTCCAAAATCCTGATAACCAAATCGTAGCGGCCGTTGTAGAGGAGGACGTTGCTTTTGGTCCAGAAAACTTAGGTATTCCTAGTGCAGAAATTAGACAACGTGTCGATGCAGCGTTAGCCGCTGTTAATATGACTGAATATAGAGAACATGGGCCCCATTTATTATCGGGCGGACAAAAACAACGTATTGCTATCGCAGGTGTATTAGCGATGAAGCCAGATTGCATCGTTCTTGATGAACCAACAGCGATGCTCGATCCAAAAGGTCGCCGCGAAGTGCTTGAAACGGTTCACAAGCTCAATAAGGAAGAGGGCATTACGATTGTATATATTACGCACTTCATGGAGGAAGCTGTTACGGCAGACCGAGTTGTGGTTATGAAAAATGGTGTGAAATTACATGATGGTACGCCTCGTGAAATTTTTAGCCATGTAGATACTTTAAAAGGGCTGGGCCTCGATGTACCGGTAGCCTCTGAGATTGCTTTCAAATTGAATGCTAAAGGTTATGAAGTGGGTAAGAGTATCATTAATAATGAAGAGTTAGCAAAAGGGCTCAAAGGCTCAAAGTTAGGCAAGCAATTATCCGCTATACACTCAACAGATGCTCCAAGAGGGGAGGGAACCCATTAATGGCGATTGTGTTAGATAATATTACATATACCTACGGCATGGGTACCCCTTTTGAAAAGACTGCGCTTCGTGGTGTATCACTTACCATTGAAAATGGGGAGTTTCTAGGTGTTATCGGTCATACTGGTTCCGGTAAATCTACCTTTGTACAACATCTAAATGGGCTATTACATCCTACAACTGGTACAGTTACTGTCAATGGTGTAGATATTAGTGCCTCCACAGAGGAAGCTAAAAAAATGCGTCATAAGGTGGGGATGGTATTCCAGTATCCAGAGCATCAATTGTTTGAAGAAACCATCGCTCAAGATATCGCCTTTGGTCCTAAAAATTTAGGGCTTAGTGCTGATGACGTAGACGAGCGTGTGCGAGATGCGATGAAGTTCGTAGGGCTCGATTATGACACATATGCAGAACGTTCTCCATTCCATTTATCTGGTGGTCAAATGCGCCGCGTGGCTATTGCTGGCGTAGTGGCTATGGATCCAGATTTTCTCGTGCTTGATGAACCATCTGCTGGTCTTGATCCATTTGGACGGGAAGAAATCTTTGAAGAAATCATTCGACTTCATAAAGAAAAGGGGATCACTGTAATTCTTGTATCTCACAATATGGAAGATATTTCTCGCATGGCCTCTCGTCTTGTGGTACTCGATAAAGGGCGTATCGTTCTCGATGGTGAACCGATGGACATCTTTAATAATCATCGTGATGAATTACAGGCTGTCGGTGTAGATGTACCGCCAGTGTCTGTTACCATGGAATATTTGCGCGAACAAGGTCTTGATGTGTCTAATCGCGTACTATCTGTAGATGATGCGGTGCAAGCAATTCTCGAAGGAGGTAACCATGTTAAATAATATTACTATTGGTCAATACTTCCCAGGAAACTCTTTCTTGCATCGCATGGATCCACGCGCAAAGATTATTGCCACTACTATATTCGTTGTAGCCATATTCTTGGCGAATTCTCCACTGGCATATGGCATTGTAGGTGGGTTCACTATCTTTGCAATGCTATTATCACGTTTGCCGTTACGTCTGATGTGGTCTGCTATTAAACCGCTTTGGATTATCATCGTATTTACTATGGGGATTCATATTTTTACGACACCAGGCAATCCAATTTTTCAATGGGGGATTATCAATATTACCGACTATGGCGTGGCAATGGGCCTTCAAATGGCGGCACGCTTAATCTTCTTAATCTTGTTTTCTTCTTTGTTGACCTATACCACATCACCAATTCGCTTAACTGATGGTATCGAGCACTTGCTCAATCCGTTTCGTCGCATAGGTGTTCCTGCTCATGAGCTGGCTATGATGATGACTATTGCGCTGCGTTTCATCCCTACCTTATTGGACGAGACGGATCGTATTATGAAAGCACAATCTGCTCGTGGGGCAGACTTTGTAACAGGCTCTATCATTCAACGCGCAAAAAATATGGTGCCTCTTTTAGTGCCATTATTTATTAGTGCGTTTCGACGGGCCGATGAATTAGCTATCGCTATGGAGGCGCGTTGCTATAGAGGTGGCGTCAATCGTACACGTATGAAAGAATTACAAGTTACCTATGTCGATTATATTGGCGTTGGTGCTGTTGTCTTGATTACGATTATACTCATTGCATTGTGGTGGTTAGGTCTATGAGAAACATACGGATCATAGTGGCTTATGATGGTACAGATTTAGTCGGTTATCAAAAGCAACCTAATGATAAGGGTTTAACTGTACAAGGTTGTTTGGAATATGGTTTATCACGTATTTGTAATGAACCGATTCAAATTTATGGTGCCTCTCGTACTGATGCGGGTGTGCATGCTAAATTTCAAGTTTGTACATTTCAAACGTCGGGGACTATACCAGTAGAAAATATTCCTCGTGCTATGATAGCTCATATTCCTAAGGATATAGTCGTTCTAGAAGCGGTAGAAATTCCGCTAGATTGGAAGCCACGGTGGAATATATACGGTAAAGAGTATGTATATACGATTCATAATCAGCTCATTGCAGATCCTTTGACGCAGCGATATCATTGGCATGTGAAAAAGCCTCTAAATATTGCTCGTATGCAGGCTGCAGGTAATGAACTAGTAGGTACACATGACTTTACAACCCTAAAGGGAACAAACTCAACTCCTGCAGATCCTGTAAAGACAATTATGGGAATTCGTGTTGAGGCCCGAGGTTCACAGGTGACGATTTCTGTGATTGGTGATGGTTTTTTATATCATATGGTCCGCAATATTGCAGGCTTACTTGTAGATATAGGTCTTGGTCGTCGCAAGGTTGAGGATATTAAAGGATATTTAGCCGCTAAAGACCGGCGTGCTATAGGGAAAACTGCACCTGCTCAAGGCTTATGTTTAGAAGAAATATTCTTCACTGAAGAGCGACAACAAGAGGTATTACGGAATAAATATTTTAGATGATTCGAGAATAAATATTCTATATAATTTTATATAGACTCTTTTTTTGATGTGAAAGTATAAAACGTTGAGCATAAATACTAAAAGGATACTACTTCAAAAGTAGTATCCTTTTTTTCTTATAATTTTTAGTTATAATGCCTTAATTTATACCTATTATTATGTGAAATGATACATTGTAAACCTAAAATATACATGATACAATGGCGATATAAGACAGGTTCGTACTATAAAACATTAACATAGTAAGGTAGACTCTTGTCAGCAGTGTAATTTTTATCCTAAGGAGGGTGAATCTCTTGCAAAAACGTAAAGATTTTATCTGGAAAATGGGCGGCCAACAAGGTGAAGGTATCGAGAGTTGCGGCGAAATTATGGCCACAATCCTTGCTAAAGAAGGCTACTCTTTGTATAGCCAACGTTTATTTGCATCTCGCATCAAAGGTGGTCATACTACATTCGCATTGCGCGTAGCATTGGAACAAATTATGTCCATTGGTGAAGGGGTAGACTTCTTGCTTTCCCTTGATCAAGAAACCGTTGATATGCACGGTTCCGAAGTACGTGATGGTGGATATATCATCTGTGATAGCAAAGTTAATCCAGACTTTTCTAAATTTGAAGGTACAAAGATTAATTGCTTATCTTTGCCTATCTCTGAAACAGCAATGAAACAAGGCTCCTTGTTGATGCGTAATATCGTAGCACTTGGGATGTCCGTAGCGCTTCTTGGCTTTGATACTAAGATGTTTAAAGATGCTATTACTGAGAAATTTGCAAAGAAATCCCAAGAGATTATTGATAAAAACTTGGCTGCTTTCGATGATGGTCATAGCCTTGTAATGGAAAAATTAGGCGATGTTGAAATCGATACATTGCCAGCGCCTGGTAAGAAAGATCAAATGTTCTTATTAGGTAACGAAGCATGTGCTCTTGGTGCTATTGCAGCAGGCTCCCGTTTTATGGCGTCTTATCCTATTACACCAGCATCCGAAGTTATGGAATACATGATTAAAACTATGGATAAGTTGGGCTCAACTGTTGTTCAAACAGAAGACGAAATCGCAGCATGTATGACGGCTATGGGTGGCGTATACGCAGGTGTTCGTGGTTTCACATGTACTTCTGGCCCAGGTCTTTCCTTGATGGCAGAATCCTTGTCCATGGCTTCCATGGCTGAATTGCCAATGGTTGTTATCGACGTTCAACGTTCTGGCCCATCCACTGGTATGGCTACAAAAGTTGAACAATCCGATATTGATGCGGCTTGCTACAATGCACATGGCGACTACTCTGGTATCGTAATTTCTCCAACATCTATCGAAGAATGCTTCTATGAGATTCAAAAAGCTTTCAACTTGGCAGAAATGTATCAATGTCCAGTTATCTTTATGCCTGACTTACAACAAGGTTTGAATAAACAATCCGTTCCTTCCTTCGATTTGAACCGCGTACCTATTAATCGCGGTAAAATGATGAAAGAAGCTGAACTACCTGAATTGGTACAACCTAACTACTTCAAACGCTTTGAATTGACTGAAGATGGCATTTCTCCGCGTACAATTCCAGGCATGAAAAATGGTCTTTTCCTTTCCACAGGTTTAGAGCATAATGAAGAAGGTAAACCAGCAGAAGCGCCTACAATGCACGTAGCGCAAACTGATAAACGGTTCCGCAAATTGGAAACTGTAGCTGATAACTATGAACCATTCTTGAACAATGCTAAATACGACGAAGCAGATGTACTCGTTGTAGGTATGGCTTCTAGCCGTGGAGCTATTGAAGAAGCCGTTGCTGAATTCGATCAAGAAGGCGTTAAAGTTAATCACTTACAATTGCGCTTAATTAAACCATTCCCAGCAAAGCAATTACAACCGTTCTTTGATGCTGCGAAAAAAGTAGTTATTGTAGAACACAATAAAACTGGTCAATTGGCTAACTTATTTAAAATCAACATGCATAAGAAACATAAGATTTCTAGCTGCTTGAAATACGATGGTAATCCATTCACAAAAAGTTATGTGAAAAATGCGATTAAGGAGGTCCTATAATATGACAACAGCTAAAGATTACAGAAATGATATTCGTCCTAACTGGTGTCCAGGCTGTGGCCATTATGGGGTTCAAGCGGCGATTACTGACGCTGTAGTAGCGAAAAATATTCCACCAGAAAAATTAGCCGTAATTTCCGGTATCGGTTGTTCTAGCCGTATCGGTGGCTATTTCTACGCTTATGGTGCACATACAACTCATGGCCGTGCGCTTCCTTATGCGCAAGGTGTTAAACTTGCTAACCAAGATCTTGAAGTTATTGCATTCTCCGGTGATGGCGATGCGTTCGCTATCGGTATGGGTCATACCATTCATGCTTTCAAACGTAATGTAAACATGACATACGTAGTAATGGATAACCATGTATATGGTTTGACTAAAGGTCAAGCATCCCCTCGTTCTGACATCGGTTTTGTTACAAAAACAACTCCTCATGGTGCGTTTGAGTCTCCATTGTCCGTTTGTGAAACTGCGATTGCAGCAGGTGCTACATTCGTAGCACAAAGCTATATGGTGAATCGTAAAGAGCTCGTTGATTTGATTCAACAAGCCATGGATCATGAGGGCTTCTCCTTCATCAATGTATTCAGCCCATGTGTTACATATAATAAACGCAATAGTTACGATTGGTTCAAAGAACATTTAGTAGCATTGCCTGAAGGTTATGACCCAACAGATCGTGCAACAGCGCTTAAAACTTTGGGTGATACTGATGGTTTGGTTACAGGCCTTATCTATCAAAATACATCTAAACCTTCCTTTGAAAAAGCAATGGCTGCAGCAAATGGCGGACCACATCCTCGTCCATTGACTGAAGATGTTGTAAAACCTGACCAAGCATTATTTGATAGCCTTTGTAATGGCTTCAAATAAGCATTAGCAGAACACTATAGATACTTGCTTGTCTACATAATAAACGTGTCACCTTCGGGTGGCACGTTTTTTGTATGTACTATTTTATGAAAAACTATTTAGTATATTGCTTTCTGCGATTTGTCCCATGTGGTTATATAACGTGATATAATAAGGACATTGTATGATATTCATTGCAATTGTATCGTATTCATTGCAGAGGTTTTTATGAAAGCATACGAAAAGGGGATTAGTCTATATATCTGGACTTTGAGTTGGCCTATATTTATTGAAGTGTTCCTACAGATGCTAGTAGGTAATATAGACCAATTGATGATGAGTCACTACTCGCCTCAAGCGGTAGCAGCGGTAGCTAATGCCAATCAAATTTTAAATATCTTTATTATGCTCATCATCGTCATGAGTACAGCTACGACGATTTTGATTGCCCAATATTTAGGAGCGAGAAACCAGTCTAAGCTATCAGAGGTATGTACGGTCAGCTTAATGATGAATTTTTTCTTTTCATCTATAGCGGCAGTATTCTTTATTACTTTCCATGAATGGATCTTTACATGGCTAGGTATACCACCAGAAACGATGAGTGATACGTCGATATATACTACTATCGTTGCTGCAGGGCTACCGATACAAGCGATGTATTATGCGTTAGTAGCCGTATTTAGAGGTCACTCATTAACACGCGTTACCATGTACGTTGCCCTTGTAATGAATATCATTCATATTCTAACAAACTATGTATTAATCTTTGGACATGGTCCAATACCAAGTCTTGGGGTATTAGGTGTTTCTATTTCAACATGGCTATCTAAAGTCGTAGGGCTCGTGATTATTGGATATACTTTTAAGAAATTATTAACCTTAGAGGTGAGCTTTAAATTCTTAAAACCATTTCCGTGGCATACGGTTAAGTCTTTATTGCATATCAGTATTCCTTCTGGTGGAGAAACATTGAGCTATCAATTATCTCAAACTACAATCATGAAAATGATCAACATGTTAGGCTTAGCAGTTATTAATACTAAAGTTTATGTATCTGTTATCGCCATGCTTTGTTATGTATACACCATAGCGCTATCCAATGCTTCACAAGTTATCGTAGGTTTCCTAATGGGCGCTAAACGCCAAGAGGAGGTTACTAGTCGTGTATGGAAGTCTATGTATTTAGCGATTGCTATTAACGTAGGTCTTGCTACATTCTTCTATGTGACTAGTGATTTTGTTGTATCTGTGTTTACTTCGGATCCGGAAATCCTAGAGTTAGCACATAATGTATTACTGGTTGAGATCTTTCTTGAGTTAGGACGTGCAGTAAATATCGTTATGGTTGGTTGTTTGCAGGCTGCCGGTGATATTCGTACGCCTATGCTAGTGGGAATCTTTGGCATGTGGTTATGCGCCGTGTCATTATCGTATCTATTTGGTATTTACTGGGGTTGGGGCCTTGTTGGTATATGGATTGCCATGGCCGCTGATGAAATCTTGCGAGGTTTATTGTTTATATATCGTTGGTATAGCGGTAAATGGAGAAACAAGCATCTTATCGAAGCTTAATTTCATTCTCCCTAATTTTGATTTACAATTAGCTAAATAATAATGTAATATAACTAGCATTATATTGGAGAATAGACATTGCTAGTTTTACTTGAAAGTAGGTTTATATGAGTAAGACAGTGGGCATTATTGGCTTAGGCCTATTAGGTGGATCCTTGGCAAAGGCCTTAAAGGAATATACAGATTATGAGGTAGTAGGCTATGCACGTCGTCAAGAGGTCTGTGATGCGGCCATTCAAGATGGTGTGGTAAAAGCTGCGTGGACTGAAGTTGAGCCATTGATTAAGAACTCAGATATCGTTGTGTTCTCCTTGCCACCTGATACAAATGCACGACTTTTTACTGAAACGGCTCATCTATTTAGACCGGGACAAGTCGTAACCGATGTATCTAGTGCGAAGGAAAATTTTGTACGAGCCGTTTATGAATCGATTCCTAAGGGGACCGTTTTCGTATCTGTCCATCCTATGGCAGGATCCGAAAAGGGTGGGTATGAAGTATCTCATAAAAACCTATTCAAAGGTATGGGCTGGATCGTGTTAGAAGATAAGGCATCTGATGTATATAGTGAAGAAGTAGCTCAAGAATTAGCTGACATGGGTCGTGCCTTAGGGTCTCGTATCGAGTTTGTCGATATTTATGCTCACGATGCATATCTGGCTATGGTTAGTCATATGCCTCACTTATTGGCCTCTATTTTAACACAAGTTTCGGGAGGCGATGAATTGGGCGAATTGCGCATGAAATTATCTGCTGGTGGGTTCCGTGACTGCACCCGTGTTGCAGGTGGGTTACCATCTATGTGGCGTGAAATTATCTATGGAAATCGTCGTAATGTCATCGAAGGTCTCACACAAGTTGAAGCAGAAATTCAACGTGTAAAAGAAATACTTTTACAAGAGGATGACGGTCAAGAATTAGAAATCTATCTTGAACGAAGTCGCGAGATTCGAGGAAAGTTACCGTATTTAACTGGTCAGATCAAGGATAATTAAAATCGCGTAGTTTTGTATCCTATAAGAGAGTAAATGTAACTGAAAAAATATGACATATATCTAGAATCGTGTATACTATATATCGATATGAGTATGTAAATAGTATTATGTTAAGGGAGCTTTTATGAGTTTGTTACAAGAAACTTGTGGCGCTATTACAGGTCGCAGCTTAAAGATTGAACAACATATATTTAATAGCTGGAATGCAGAATCGCCGGTGGAACTATATGGTCGTCTTGTAGATGTTGTGGCTCAATATGGGGCTGCTACGAATCAAGAGCAGGTAACCGTGCCAAAACCATGTATGATTATTGCTTCTGCGGATCATGGCGTAGCTGATATGGGTGTCAGTGCGTATCCCAAGGAAACAACTGTTGGAATGACACAAAATTATCTAATCCCTAAAGGGGCGGGTGCTAACTCCCTAGCTAATTATTGTGGGGCCCAAATGGAAGTTATCGACATGGGAATCGATGCGGATATGAGTTGGGTTCCAGGCCTTCGAAGTCATAAACTGGGGATGGGTACAAAAAACTTTGTAGAAGAGCCCGCCATGACGCGCGAACAAGCCGTGGAGGGCATCGAAACAGGGATTCGTCTAGTAAAAGAAAAAATCGATGAAGGCTTTAACGTATTTTTGGTAGGTGAAATGGGCATATCAAATACGACAGCTAGTGCCCTTATGACCGCTAAGTTTGCAGGTCTTACAGCGGAAGAGGCGACGGGACGAGGAACGAATATTTCCGATGAACGACTCAAACTAAAACAGCGGATCGTTCATGATGTGCTAGAAAAATATAAGGATATTAGTAAGGATGATGCTCTTGGTATTTTATCGTCTGTAGGCGGTTTTGAATTTGCTTGTATTGTGGGTGTTATCTTAGGCGCTGCAGCAAATCATGGGTTAGTTATTATCGATGGATTTAATACATCGGCTTGTGCATTGGTGGCTAAAACATTGGCTCCAAAAGCGATGGATTATGTGATGGCTTCACATTTATCTGCTGAAAAAGCGGCCAAATCTTCCTTAGAAAATTTAGGCCTTGAAGCCTATGTAGATTTAGGCCTTTGTTTAGGTGAGGCTTCTGGTGGATCCATACAAATGGGGATGCTAGATCTTGCGGTGCATATGTATATGGCCATTACAGGAGGTAATAAATGAGAACTTTCAAAGTTGAGCCGTTAGATACACAAGCAATGGAAACATGTCGATTCCGTATTGATAATTTGACAAAGCCTATCTATAGCCTGGCTACGTTAGAAACCATAGCGGAGCGTTTTGCAGGAATTTTAGGAGACCCTAAACCAAATCATTTGCGTCAAGGTGTGCTCGTTGTGGCAGCTGATCACTTGGTAGATGGACCGCAAAATGATCAACATGGTAGTGAAAGTTATGCTGTCATAAAACGCTTTAATGAGGGAAGAACAGCTACACAAGGGGCTGCAGCTAAATTAAATGCTGTTGTACATGTGGTAAATGTAGGTCTAGAACAAGACACTTCTGATTTAGTAAATATTGAGCAACAGGTGATTCGAAACGGGTCCCATTTCTTTGGCGCAGAACCTGCTATTTCTCGCGATGAATTAGACCGTGCTATTGAGCTTGGGTTTACTTATGCAGATAAGTTACATAGAGATGGATTACAAGTGGTGGCTATTGGCAATATAGGGGAGAGGGCCTTTCTGGACTCTCTTGTAACGACGGCGTCAATCACAGGTTGTGCCTATGAGAATATTCTCGTTCATAATGAATATGGCCCTACGATAGAGCAACGCGCTGCTCATATTCATTCTTTTGTAGATCGATTTAATATTTCTGTGGATGATTGCTCTGCTTTGAGTGAAAGCGAGCGCCGTGATGCGGTATTGAACTTGCTTCATGTAGCGGGTGGTTTAGATATTGCATTTTTAACGGCCTTTATCTTAGGGGCTGCTAGCCATCGCATGGCTGTAGTCTTTGATAATATAGTAACTGGTGCAGCTGTTTTAGCGGCGGTTACCATTGAACCGCTAGTTAAGGACTATGTGTTCCCGTCGGCTGCCTATGATGAGCCCATACATAAGGAACAATGTCGCTTCTTAGGGGTAAAGCCTTATTTAGACTATAAACTGCTAATCGATGAAGCCTTAGGTTCAACTATGGGACTATCCATTATCGATGCATCGATGCATATGCTGAATGACATGAAAACGTTCATCGAAGCCGAAGTTAGCGTAGCTGAAGATGGAGCAGGTAAAGGTAGACAAAAGGATAAAGAATAACCCGTTTTAAAGGGGGATTGTACCATCTCCCTTTTTCTTGTGTGGGCGATGGTCTTTAAACCAATATTTACTAGCATTTTATGGAAAAACCATTGACACTATATGTGTAAATTGATATTATTATATGGCAGTCAGGACGGACTTAATTCATCCTTGACGACAGATTGATAATTATGTTATAGTAATTATCGGTTCTGTATGCGGGAATAGCTCAGCGGTAGAGCACCGCCTTGCCAAGGCGGGGGTCGCGAG
>OKQJ01000416.1_pt1 | contig 12000 bp, 12 predicted proteins | sample 1614171 | NCBI WGS metagenome assembly OKQJ01 (sample SAMN04436911, study PRJEB24849) | human gut metagenome | biome: human gut; feature: NICU; material: stool | host: Homo sapiens | place: USA: Saint Louis, MO | collected 2012-05-30 | reverse complement strand
CTCGAGCGGCACCGGCCGGCGTTCGGAGACGACCAGCGTGGTCTCGCCGCGCACCGAGGTGATCCACTGCGAGAAGTCCTCGACGTTCGACACGGTGGCGGACAACCCGACGATGCGCACGGATTCGGGCAGGTGGATGATGACCTCCTCCCACACCGGCCCGCGGAAGCGGTCGGCGAGGTAGTGCACCTCGTCGAGGATCACGTAGCCGAGCGCGTTCAGCGTGGTCGACCGCTCGTAGAGCATGTTGCGCAGCACCTCGGTGGTCATCACCACGATGTCGGCCTCGGAGTTGATCGACGTGTCGCCGGTGAGCAGGCCGACCCGGTCGGGCCCGTACACGGCGGCCAGATCATGGTACTTCTGGTTGCTCAGGGCCTTGATCGGCGTGGTGTAGAACGCCTTGACGTTGCGTTCCTGCGCGAGGAACATCGCGAAGTCGGCGACGACGGTCTTGCCGGCGCCGGTCGGCGCGGCGACCAGCACGTTGCGGCCGGCCTCGAGCGCCTCGTCCGCCTCCCGCTGGAAATCGTCGATGGCGAACGGCAGGGTCGCGGCGAACCGCCCGGCCGCCGAACGGGCCCGGGCGCGGGAGTCGCGGAACGACGCGTACCGCTGCGCCGGCGAGGAGCCGGACGATGCGGACGCGCTGGAGTGATGGTGTCGAGTCATAATTGCCGTTTCCGCCCCGACTGATCCGGTTGACGGGCCGGGGCCTATGGTGATTGGTGTCGAAATCGGCGCCGCCCCGCGCTCAGCGGCTGTTCCAATCGGCCCACTGGCGGGCGTGGCGCTCGCGCTTGGCCTGGCGGCGGGCGACCACGGCGGCTTGCGCCTGCGTATAGCGCTCGGATGCGGCGCGCAGCGGTTCGGTGAACACGGGCGGCGACTGGCGGTCGGCCTCCTGGTCGGGCTCGCCCATCGCGGCCATGCGGTCGCCGATCTGCTCGCCGACCTCGCCGACGATCCTCAGCCCGCGCATGCCGTGCACGGCGGCGTAGACGACGCCGGCGACCAGCATGGCGACCATGAACAGCGCCAGCAGCAGCCAAATCCACCAAGGCATGATATTCCTTCCCTGTCGCGGCCCGCCACGCTATTCGGCGCCGGGCCGTGCGGCATCGTCGAGCTGGCCGACGCTCAGCTCGCGCTGGGCGCGGGCGACGATCATCGTGCGCAGCGTTTCGGGCGCCACCGCGGTGATGTGGCGGGCGTGCGCGATGCAGAACGCCACGAACCAGGAGTCGGAGGACACCGTCAGATGCACCTTCTGGCCGTCCGCGCACGGTTCGACCGTGGCGCCGGGCAGCGTCTTGGTGAACGGCAGGTCCTGGCCGTCGGTGATGAACACCGCGGCGGTGCCGTTGTCGAAGCTCCACTTGCGCAGTTCGCCGACCGGCACGTCGGGGATCTCCACCTTGGCCTTCGGCTCGACCAGTTCGGCGCGCTCGATGCGGGCCAGTCGCAGCACCTGCCAGATGCGCGGTTTGCCGTTGGCCTTGTTCAGGCGCGTGTCCTTGTCGACCAGGGACTTCTTGTCCTTGGGGGCCGCGGCGGCCACGTCGGTCCACACGGCCGCGTAGTACACGCCCTCGTCCACGAAGATCTTCGCCGGGGCCACCAGCTTGCGGCGGGTGCGGCCGGCGCCATCCGTGTATTCCATGTCGAGCAGCTTTTCCGTGGAGATCGCGCGCTTGACCACCGAGAAGCTGCGCGGTTCCAGCTCGTAGCCGGTCAGCGACAGCCACGGGGTCTCGCCGGGCACCACATGCGAATGCAGGCGCTCGTACAGCGAGCGGGCCTTCGCGCGCTGCTCGTCGGGCAGCAGCGGGGAGTGGGCCAAGTAGCTCACCGACGCGGTCAGCAGGCTCAGATACTGCGGGGAGATGCCGGCGAGGCGCTCCAGGCCCAGCGAATTGGTGGCGGAGACGATGCCCTCGGCATCGAGCAGCGACCAGTCGATGTCGAAGAACTGGCTGCCGGCCATTTCGCCGTCGTCGGAGACGGTGGTGAGCGTGTTGATGTCCTTGTGGATCACGTTGACGAACTTCTTGAGCTCGTCGTCGCTTTTGGCCTTGCCGATGAAGCGCTCGGCGAGCTCGGCCAGCGAGTATTCCTCGCCCAGGTGGGCCGACAGGAACAGCATGAGCCGCAGCCGGCGGTCCACCTCGCTGCCGGTCTGGAACGAGGCGCCCTTCTTCTGGTGGCCCTTGAGCGATTCGGGATCGTCGTCGTCGGGATCGGTGTGGCTGCTGATCGCCGAGGTGACGACCGTTGAGCCGTTCTCCCCCTCGGATTCGTCGGCCAGCGTGAACGCCGTGGCCGCGTTGAGGCGGCGGCGGAAGGCGTCGACGGCCTCCTGCGGGCTGACGATGTAGGCGCCGGGATGCTCGAGCACGAACATCGCCAGATCGTCGGAATCGGTGTAGGCAACGTTGATATGCTCGCCGTCCACGTCCACGGTGGCGGCGAAACGGCGCGACTCGATGACCTTGACCAGCGTCTCGGGAATGGGCTGCGTGCCCAGCCCGGGCGCGATCGAGTCGAGGCCGAGTCCGGGAATCGGCGTCTGGGGCACGCGCGGCGTCGTGCGGGACGTGTGCACCGGCTGCTGCTGGGACGCGGTGGACGACACGGAGATCGACCGGGCCAGATAGTTCGCCGCGGCCAGCACCGGCAGGTCGTCCTGCTCGAAATGCAGGCGGATGCGCGGCTCGTCGCCCAGCTGCAGGCGATAGGACGCGAAATCCTGTCCTTCGGACTTGGACGAATACTCCGGCTGCCTCGATTCGATGGCGATGCCCATCGCCGCCAGCTTGGCGCGGTCACGCTGGAACTGCTTGGCGAACGCCGCCTTAGCCGCCTGGTCGGCCAGCTCCCCGTACGAATCGGCGTAGGCCTTCACGCGCTGCGCGATCTGACGGGAGGTAAGCCACTGCGGGAAAGCGGATGACAACACGGCCAGCACATCGAGCTCATGCTTGCCCCATTTGTCGGAAAAACGCCTTCTTCCGTTGGTACCCTCTGCCATTAGTCCTCACGTATCGTTATCGTACCGTTATAAGTGTGCGGCAATCGTGTTGCTCGCACTTCATCTATATTAGAGGCTATTTGTGGCCGATGTGTTCATTTCCTCAAAAAAACGGCGTTTTTCCTGTTTTGGCTGAATCCTCGCTGGCGTGCCGTCAGACCCAATCGTCCGGTTCGATGCCCTGGGGGCCTACGTATTCGCCGTTCGGCACGTAGCTCGGCTCGCCGTTGTCCTCGAGGATCGCGTCCGAGAACATGACCACATCGCGGCCGAAGGTCCAGTCGCCCCTGATGGTCACCGAGTTCGCGGCGGCCAGCGACGGGATCGAGTACGGGAAGCGCTCGTTGAAGTCGTGGATGTTCTTGTAGTAGCGCGGATCGAGCGTCACGTTCGGGAAGATGTAGTTGCCGTCCTCCATCTCGTACGAGTCGGTCAGGTGGAAGCGGTCGGAGCGCATGATGAACAGGTCGTCGGTCGTCTTGACCGGCAGGAAGCGCATGCGGTCGACCTGCACGCAGATCGCCCCGTCGAACAGCCCGATCGCGGCGCCCATCGCGGTCTCCAGCTGCACGACCGGCGTCGACTCCGGATCGGTCGGGTCCACGGTCTTGCGGTTGCGGATCACCGGCAGCGGCAGCACGCCGTCGTATTCGGCGAGCTTGGCCTTGAGCGCGTCGATGCGTACCCAGATGCTGTTCGTGTTGAAATACGGGTGCTTCTTGATGTTCTGCGCGTCCGCCTTGTCGTCGGGATGCACCTGGCTCATCTCGCGCAGCATCAGACGGCCGGTGGCCTTGTCGCGCACGATGTGGCCGCCCTTGCGGTCGGCGTAGGTGCGCGTGGCCACCTCGATCATGAACGGCGCGCCTGTGTTCTCGAAATGCTGGGCCAGCGTGCGCGAGGGGCGGGCGCCGAGGTTGTCGGAATTGGAGATGAACAGGTACTTGAACCCCCGCTCCTCAAGTGTGTCGAGCAGGCCGGACTCCCAGATCGTGGAGAACAGGTCGCCGTGGCCGGGCGGGCACCATTCCAGCTCGGGGTCGGCATCCCACGTCACCGGTTCGCCGGTCGCCTCGACGATCTTCGGCTCCTGATGCTGCACGATCTCCATCGGCACGTCGTGCTGGCGGAACTTACGGTGGTGGCGCAGCACCTTCATCGTGTCCTCGGAGGTGCGGAAGGAGTTCATCAGCGTCAGCGGCAGCTCCACGCCGAGCCGCGCGCGGGCCGTGAGCACCTGGCCGATGATGATGTCGATGAAGCGCATCTGCTTGGCCTTGTGGCGGCGCACCGGCAGCAGCGACTTCGCGCACTCCAGGCCCATGGAGGTGCCCAAGCCGCCGTTGAGCTTGAGGAACGCGGTCTTGGCGAAGGCCTCGACGGCCTTGTCGTGGTCGATCGTCTCGTAGACGTCGTGGAAGCTCGGCACGCCGGCGAGCGGCGCCACCGCATCCTCGCGGATCCAGCTGCTGGCCTCCTCGTGGCGCCACACGTCGTACAGACGGCGGAACTGGGCGATCGAGACATCGCTCATGCCGTGATCGCGCATTTTAGACGCGGACAGGTCGAACACATCGGACATTTTTTTGCACCCCCACCGTAGTACGGCACGTTTGGTTTTGCTTTCGTCAGCTCCAGACCAGTCTAGTGGATGGCCGGCGTTCCGTCTCCCCCTCGGCGTTGTTTCCCTGTGAACATACCGTGAACAAGCTGGATACGGCGGGGCTGGCGGGTGGGTGCGTTAAGGTACGCAATGACATCCCATCGCCCGACCGCGCTTCGGATGCGCGGCTATCAAGGAGGACACCAGTCATGGCATACGCGAAGAACGCGCCGTTCCGCGCCGACGTGGTCGGCAGCTACCTGCGCCCGGCCGAGCTCAAGGCGGCCCGGGCCGATTACGAGGCGGGCCGCATCGACGCCGCGGCGCTCGCGGCCGTGGAGGACAAGGCCATCGAGCATCTGGTGGAGCGCCAGAAGGCGTCCGGCCTGCGCGTGATCACCGATGGCGAGTTCCGCCGCGGGTGGTGGCATCTCGACTGCATGTGGGGCTTCGCCGGGGTCGAGAAGGTCGCCATGGACAAGGGATACGTGTTCCACGACGAGGAGACCCGCGCCGAATCGGCGCGCCTGAGCGGGCGCATCGCCTTCGACGGCGACCACCCGTTCATCAGCCATTTCCGGTTCCTCAAGCGTTTCGAGGACGACACCGTCGTGGCCCGCCAGACGATCCCCTCCCCCTCACAGCTGTACGCCGAGCTGTTCCGCCCGGAGAACATCGCCTCCGTGCACGAGTTCTACGGCGACGACCAGGCCGCGTACGACGCGTTGGCCGACGACACCGCCGCCGCGTTCCGCGGGCTGATCCTCGCGCTGTACGAGGCCGGCTGCCGCAACGTGCAGCTCGACGACTGCACATGGGGCATGTTCTGCGACCCGAACTTCAACTCGCACTATTCGCCCGAGGAGTTCCGCGCGCTGCAGGAGCGGTATGCGGCGATGAACAACACCGCCATCGCCGGCCTGCCCGGCGACCTGGTGGTCACCACGCACGACTGCCGCGGCAACTACCATTCCACGTGGGCCTCCGCTGGCGGCTACGCGACCGTGGCCGACGTGCTGTTCGGCACGGAGAACGTGGACGCCTACTACCTGGAGTTCGACGACGACCGTTCCGGCGACTTCGCGCCGCTGGCCAAGGTCTCGGGCGACAAGAAGGTCGTGCTCGGCCTGATCACCTCGAAGAAGCCCGAGCTCGAGGATCCGGACGTCATCAAGGCCCGCATCGCCGAGGCCGCGAGGTTCCTGCCGCTCGACCGCCTGTGCCTGTCCACCCAGTGCGGATTCGCCTCGACCGAGGAGGGCAACAAGCTCACCGAGGACCAGCAGTGGGCCAAGATCGCCCTCGTCCGTTCGATCGCCAAGGACGTGTGGGGCGAGGACTGACGCCCCGGCCGGCCGGGCCTCGCTTCACGCTTCGCCGTGCGGGCCCGGCCGGCGTTTTTTTCGTTCCCGTCACGACGGCTCCCGACGAGGGGAGCCGTTCTCCGTCCGGCGGGGCTTGGTCCGCAATCCCGGACCATGTGAATCACGGGCCGTGGCGGCCCATCATGTGGCCGGGCGATGCGGCCTGGCCGCCCGTCTCGCCCCGATGGCATGGAATTTACGGGCGTTCCTGCGTTTGGTCGGACTTGGCGGATTTGCCGGATTTGGCGATGGCGGCGTTGCTGCGCAGCACGGACAACCAGATGATGGTTTCGTCGATCGCGCCCAGATCCAGCTCGTAATGGATATGGCTGCCCTGACGGGAATCGGATACCAGACCGCCGGCCTTGAGTTTCTTCAGATGGTACGAGAGCCGCGACGGCGCCAGGCCGACGGCGGCCGCCAATTCGCCGGCGCCCATCGCGCGCGAGCACAACGCGTCTAGAATCCGGCGGCGGGCCGGGTCGGACAGCGCGTCCAGGGTCTCCTGCACTCCCATGCCGTTCCTCCGTCTCCGCCAGTGGGCCGTCCGTCTTTGCCATCCGCCATGACCTCGCCGATCCCTTTCGGGATAAGGCGTTTCAACTTTCCTTGAAATGTTCCGAGACCAGTATACCTCGATTTCAAGAAAAGTTGAAATGATTGGATATGCCTGAATGCGGGGTGGCCAATGAGCGCTACCCTCGAGTTGTCGGTGCGCGCCTATGCATACCGGCCGATATGGAACGTTCCAATGCGCTGTTATGTGCCTGCGCAACCGGTTTCTTTACTGGCCGTCGCACCGACAACTCGCCCCTGCGGCGCATGGCGCGATGCGGGGCGGCGCAGCAAGCTCCGCTGCCCCGCATGGACGCGTGGTTATGCAGCTTTTGCGGCGTCGCTGATGCAACGCAGCGCGTTGAGGGTGCGCGGATAGCCGATGTAGGGCATGCACTGCGAGATGACGGCGATGAGGAAGGGCTTTTCGTTGCCGACGCGCATATTGGCCGCCGCGTGACTGGTCAGCTGCGGTTCGCAGCCGCCTTGCGCGGCGAGGAAGCACAGCGTGATCATCTCGCGTTGGCGCACGTCGAGCCCGCCTCGCGTGTAGTAGTCGCCGAAGCAGTTGTCGGCGAGCCATTTGTTGATGTGGCGCGTCTCCTCGGGGCCGGAGTCCGCGAATCCGCGCATGCGCTCGCCGAAGATGCCGATCTGCGCCCGCTCCCCCGCCGCGGCGCGGGTCTCTGGCGTCGTGGTCGACTGCGGGGGCAACGGCATGGCGACGTTCATCGCGCCGAGGATCTCGTTGGTTTTTTTCAGGAACGGCAGCACGCGCCCGAACCCGAGATAGGCGACGGCCTGGTAGACGATCTCCTTCGCCTGCACGGCGCTCACGCCCGATTCGAAGGCGACCGGCAGCATGAGCTCGTACTCGTCGACGCCCTGGCACCCGATCAGGGCGGCGAGGATCGCCGTCGCGCGGGTGGCGTCGTCCAGATCCGGGTGGTTGGCGCCCGGCTCGTGCACCACCTCGTCGTAGGCGAAGTTCGAGAACAGCTCCACGAATTCCGGGTCGGTTTCGGCGAGCGCCCTGTCGTTGTTCCAGAACTTGTTCATGCGGGTCTTCAGTTCCTCGAACATGATGTCTCCTTTGCGTCCGATTCCTCTATGCGTCCGTGCGTGCGGCCCGGCCGGTTCCCGTCACCGGCCGTCGTTCCGGCCGGGCGTTCGGGCCGGCGTCTGGCCGGAGTTCTGCAACCGTTTGACCTTCTCCACGATATCGTGGTTTTCCTCGAGCAGCCGGTCGGCGTCCTGGCTGCGCCCTTCGGCGATGGCCCGCCAGTACAGGGTCTTGAAGGACACGTACGCCTGCTGCATGCGGATGCTTTCGGCTTTGGCCGCGAGCCGCAGCGATTGGGCGTCCAGCAGCTCCACCTGCCGCCGGGCTCCTTCCGGGCCGTCAAAACGGTTGCGCAGGTATTCGCGCATCGCGTCCAGCGGCATGCCGGTCGCCGCCAGGCATGACACCGTCGTCAGCGCTTCCAGGTCGTCGTCGGAGTACGCGCGGTGCCCGGAGCTGGGGTCGCGCGCGATGGGGTCGATGATGCCGATCTGCTCGTAGTAGCGCAGCGTCGATTCGGGCAGTCCCGAAATCATCGACGCCTCGCGGATCGTATGCCATGCGGTCGTGCTGTTCATAAGTCCGTACTGTACGAACTTCGAGCGCTTGAAGACAATCGGCGACACTCCGGCGACGGCATGGTTCCGGAGCGTTTGGCCGGCTTTCCCGTTCTCTGCCGGCGAAGACCCGCGCGCCGGGCCGCGGCGCATACAATGTGGCGCGGAGAGGAGTTTCCATGTCGTTGACCAATGAACAGCGCGCCGCGACTATTCGCGAGTTTCGTGAGAACATGCGCAGACTGGGACTGACCGCGGAGCAGGTCGGAGAGGATTTCGGCGTGAGCGCGGCGACCGTGGAGCGGATCGTCGAGCTCAGGTCGGGGGTGATGGAGTATCCGTGGATCATACGCCGGTATCTGCTGGACAAGGCGCACGAGGCCGGTGTCGAGCTCGTGCCGTTCACCGCATTGCGGGGCGACCCGCATGGGTATTGGTTTCTGGACGGATCGATGATCGATCGGGGCGCGATCGACGGCTGACCGCCGTTCCCCCTGTGACGTACATCACGTCGCCCTTTGCCGAACAACCCTTGTTTTCCCCCGCAACGTGAACGATACCATCTCGAAACATGGCACATAGCGAACATCACACAACCGCACAACATCCCGAGAACGGTCAGGCCGGCGCGCTGCCGCAGTCGGACCGCGACGTGGCGCATATGCAGGGCCATTGGCTGCTGGCGCGATCGACAAGCGCGTGCTGCGCCCGGGCGGCACGTATCCGATCCATGAGCTCGGCCTGCAGCCCGACAGCCTCGACGAGTCCGTCAAGGACGAGATCAGGCAGGCCCTGGCCCGCAGCATCAAGGTCAACGCACGCCCGCTCACCGAGGCGGAGTGGCGCCAGCTGCTCGAAAGCGAGGGCTTCGAGGTGCTGTGGAGCGGCAAGGAGCCGATGGCGCTGCTCAACATGAAGCGCAATCTGGCCGACGAGGGCATCGGCGGCGTGCTGCGCATCCTGCGCAACGTGCTCGGCGACAAGGACGTGCGCGCCCGCGTGCTCAACACGAAGCGCACCTTCAGCAAGTACAGCAAGGAACTGACCGGCATCGCGTTCGTCGTGCGCAAGCCGGCCGAACGGTAGACCGCGGCCGTGCCGCGTCGGTACAATCAACATGCCATCGGTCCCGCCGCCGCAATCGGCGGGGCGACAACCCGGAGATCAAGATGAGCGATGAGCAACGCCACTGCAACGGCGACTGCGGTTGCAAGCACAAGAAGGAACAGGCCGCGGCGGGTGCCGAGGCGCATATGGTCGATATCGCCGATCTGGCGTCGATGATCGAGGTCCAGACCGAGGCCACGGTCTCGCGCACCGTGCTGAAGGAGGACGGCCTGCGCACCGTGCTGTTCGGCTTCGACAAGGATCAGGTGCTCACCGAACACACCGCGGCGATGCCCGTCATGATCCAGGTGCTCGAGGGCAAGCTGCGCATCGGCGCCGAAGGGCGCGAGACCGTGCTCCAGCCCGGCGGCGTGGTGTACCTCGGCGCGCGCCTGCCGCACACCGTGTACGCGCTCGAGCCCAGCAAGATGGTGCTGTCGATGTTCGACACCCGCGCCTGACGGCTGCTGGCGCAGCCTGCATCCATTCCGGCTCCTCTCTGTTGAGAGGAGCCTTTTTTGATTGGAATGATCGGCGCGCATCGGGCAGCAAGCGCGCAGGCGTCTTGCCGGGAACCGATGCGGCCGGCCGTTCTCCTGCCGGATGGATAGGCCCGGCGGACCGTCCGTCCGGCGGCAGGGTCAGCTGGGTCAGAAGAGGCTCATCGGCTCGCTGTGATCCAGCGGGGCGATGAGCCTTCTGCCGTCTCCGGACAGCGGGGCGACCTCGTGGAAGCGCAGGGCGCGCGACAGTTCCGCGCCAGCCTCGCATACCGGGCGCAGCAGCCGCGCCCCGTCGATGGACCGGTCGAGCCATTCGCCAGTCATGTCGGCGGGCACCAGCATCGGCATCCGGTCATGGATTCGTGCGAACTCCTCCGCGGCCGGGCAGGTCAGGATCGTGGCGGTGAGCAGCCAGGGCGCCGAGGCGTTGGGGCGCCACCACGAATACAGTCCGGCCATGAGCAGCGGAGCGTCATGCTCCGCGTGGAAGTAGAACGGGCGGCGGCCCTTCCACTCGTAGTATCCGCTCGCCGGGATGACGGCCCTCATCGACTGGACCGATTCGGCGAAGGTGGGCTTGTGCTGCGCCGACTCCATGCGGGCGTTGTAGGTCGGGTACGACAGGGTTTTGCTGGCCGACCAGCGGGGAATCAGCGACCAGTGGGCGCCGTTGAGATGCCTGCGCCCGTCGCGGCCCTGGGCGACGATGCCTATGGTCTGCGTCGGCGCGACGGCGTACGAGGCCGGCGGCAGCCGGTCGGAGACGTCGTCATCGTCCACGGCGAACTGCCGCGCGATGGCGTCCCAGTCGAGGTCCATGGCAAAACGTTTGCACATGAAGGCCCAGTCTACGCGGATTCCGGAGGATACGGCGCGTGCGGGCCGATTACGCCCGGAACATAACCGCCGGCCACGGTGCCTGCGCAACGCTCCCCACGCAATGCCGTCCACCGTGATGGCCGTTGGCCTTGGCGTCGAGAATCCCCTCCGCCCTCGTGTTCCGCACACCCGCCGCGCATCCGCCACGCCCCTGCTGGCTTACAACCCCACCGGAGCCCGAAGCGGACCGTATACCAGCAACGGCAAGGGTTTCCAGCACTGTATCAGTTGGTTGTATAACAGTTCTGCAACTGTTACTGTCACTCCTATAACAGTGTGGGACCGACCGAAAAGCACGCGATCGGCCGCTCCCCCGCGTGCGATTGCGCGGCTGTGTCGAGTTGTCGGTGCGCGGGAAAGTATAGAAACCGGTTGCCCCGCCCGATATTCGGGGCTTGGAACGTTCCAAACGACTCCGTCCGGCAACCCGCGCACCGACAACTCGCATTCCCTTGACCAAACGCGGTCGGCCGGGCCGCCGGGCCACCGGGTGTTATCGGACGAGCGAGGCGCCCCGCTCCCGGATGCCATCGAGCTGCGCCGCCGCGGCACGTCGCTTGGCCGGATCGTCGTCGCCCATGGCCAGGTTGTCCACGTAGACGAGTTCGACATCCGTCACGCCGCAGTATTTGGCGAAGGTCTGGCGGCGGATCTGGTTGTCGAGCGCCTCGCCGATGCCGTCGGACTCGTACCATTCCCGGGACCCGCCGGTCAGCAGGATCACGCGGACGGTCTTGCCCGCCAGCGCGCCCGGGCGCCCGTCGGCGTGGTAGGCGAAATCGCGGCAGATCACCCGGTCGAACAGGCCCTTGACCATGGCCGGCATCGTGTACCAGTAGACCGGGAACACGATCGCGATCACGTCGGCCTCGGCGAGGCGGGCCTGCAGCGCCGCCACGTCCTCGGGCATCGGCCCACGGCCCAGGTAGTGCGCCCGGTCGGCGGCCGTGTACACGGGATCGAACCCGATCCCGTACAGGTCGATCAGTTCGGTGCGCGCGCCCTGCGCGCCGGCGCCCTCGGCGAAGGCCTCGCCCGTGGCGTTGGTCATGCTGGACGGTTCGGGATTGCTGGTGATGACAAGAACATTGCTCATTGCCCCATTGTCTCGCTGATCCGGACGAAAAACCACCCATGACACGCCTTGTCCGGCACCGCGACGCCGCCCGATCAGGGTAGAGTAAGAGCTGGTACCGAATACAAGGGGGTTTGCATCATGACCGAGATCATGGCCGATCACACTGACGAGGGCAGACTGCACACGCTGCGCCACGCGGCGTACCGCGTGGCGGACGTGCGCGCGATGGAACGACCCCTGCTGGACGGCGGCGTGCCGCT
>OKQJ01000409.1_pt1 | contig 12248 bp, 8 predicted proteins | sample 1614171 | NCBI WGS metagenome assembly OKQJ01 (sample SAMN04436911, study PRJEB24849) | human gut metagenome | biome: human gut; feature: NICU; material: stool | host: Homo sapiens | place: USA: Saint Louis, MO | collected 2012-05-30 | reverse complement strand
TGAGACCTAGTTGATAGACCAGCAGGAACTTCCCGCTGTTTCGGCTTGAGAAGGCAAATGTCTTTTCCAGCAGCATCAGGATAAGAAAAAACACCATTCCCAGTGCAAAATAGTGGGTATGCAGGAAAGACAGAGAGGTTCTGCCCGCAAAGCCGCTGAATTTGGTAAACTCCCTATAAAATACGCCCAATGCCATGGCAATCACCGCATAGACCATGGCCAACGTCGCAAAATGCCGCGCCAGTAAAATCTCTTTTTTATTCATCCGTACATACTCCTATCACAGCGGATACCGGAATTGGGTCCGCCGCCTATCGCCGGTTCATACAATCAGAAAGGGCGGAGCGAAGGCTCCGCCCTTTTCCGTATTCTGCTTGATTAGCCGAAGTAGCGCTTCAGCAGGCCCTCGAAAGCCTTGCCGTGGCGAGCCTCGTCTGGTGACAGTTTTCCGACTGTGTATCGCAGACACTATCAGGCGTGTCTATATGGAACTTGGATTTTTGCTCGCCCCACACTTTGCCCACGGGTTTTACCTAGTCTGCAAATTGAGTAATCCAGCGTTCATATCCATATCTCAGCGTCTGAATACTGGCCCACAATGGTCACAATTCGATTTCACCGGACTCACAGCGTTCAATGAACTCTGCCAGCGCCCGAACAGATACCTTGCGGCATCCCAGCTTGATTGACTTCAAGTAGCCTTTTTTGATAAGGTCGTACACGGTATTCTTGTTGACACGCAGTCGAGCCGCCGTTTCCGGGATCGTCAGCAACTCACAGTTGGCGGCCAGAATGTCTTGAATTGCCTGTCTTGTTTTTGCATCCACTGTCATGCACCTCCTGCTCAAAAGTATAGAGGGTGCATGAGCATTTCGCAAAAAAATCATCGCTCGTCAACTTCCCAGTGGCCGCTGAAACCGCGTCCAACATAATGGACATTATTCAACATTTTAATATGACGACGAATCGTTCTGGTAGTCACGCCTAATGCAGCAGCCAATTTTTCTGCGCTGATTTTCGGATTTTCCTTCATCATCTTTAAAATTTCCAAATCCATGCTATCTTGGGTGACATCTTGGGTGACATCTTGGGTGACATCTTGGGTGACACCGTAATTCAAGTTTGGCATGACAACGGTAAACTGGTAACGGTCGGAACGGAATTTTGGTTTCTTACTTCGATCGTAGTTAAGCTGCACTTCATACCCTCGTATAATTTTGCCAAAGCCGCTTCCTTTACGTTCCATATAGCCCAGTCGATTGAAAATATCAGCCAGAACAGGATTTCTTCTGGTCGATGGAACAGTAAACGGGTCGCGTTCCTGTATGATAGAGCCATCTGGCATTCCTCCGGGCGAGTATATTTCCATGCGGTCATCGTAGATGTCAATGTGTACCTCGCTGCCATTTACCAAATAATCGCGGTGTGCCAGTGCGTTGACCAGTGCCTCGTGGTAACTGCGTTCCACATATTCCGGCATTTCTTCTCTGGAATTTGCAGTTTTTCTCCACTTCATGCGGGCATTTCGTTTGACAAAGGCTTCTCCATTCTCAATCAGCGAAATCACACTGCCAGAATATTCTGCATCATCTAGTGCGTCCATTGTACCACCGCTTTTGTCCAATCCATTCCAACGAGTGCAGAATAGACGTGACCAACGAATTGGACTTTCATCCGCAATCAGGGCTCCGGCATTCGTCAAATACCCATCCTCGCTGGCAAGGCCGAAGGAGATCAAATCCTTTGTATCGAAGCTGCTTCCTGTCCATTTTTTGTAACGCTCTCGGAGCTTTGAAAAGGCAGAGTCTTCGACGCGATAAGCCGATAGCTGGGAATCAAATGAGGTGTTTCTTCCTCTCAGTACAAGTCGTTTCAGTTCTGTCGAGGTCGCCTTGACGCTCTCGTTACCGACCCGGATATAAGCCTCCAAAATACCGTCACCGGAATAGTAATAAGGCGTTTCCTCTCCCTTGAATATATCAAGAATGAGAAGGACCTTTGCATCTTCTGTCTTATGAAAGCGAAGTCTGAACTCAGGAATTGGCTCCATTCGAGTCTTAATGATTTCACTGAGTTTCTCTGCGTCGCCGTTTGGATCAGTCAGACCAACAATCTCGTCATCATCAGAGATGCCAAACACCAACGCGCCGCCAAGCGTGTTGGCAAACGCACTTACACTTTTACACCAGCTTTTTGGGCGTTTTACTTCCAACGCAAGTTTTTTGTCATATTCTGTTGCTTCACCAATCAGATTTTCTACGTTCATTGTGGGTACCTGCCTCTAAAATGATGCTTTGTGTAAATTATATCATAGAACTGGTATTCTTTCCAAGCGAAAGAGCGAAGATTGTGCGGTAAACTGACTTGATTTTGCATAGATGGCACTACTCTGACCGTACACCCGGCAGTTCCACCGTCTGCCCTTCAAATTGCTCGACAAAATCCAGCAGTGCCTTGCGGCTTACTTTACGGCTACCCAGCTTGATAGAACGGAGATACCCGCAGCGGATCAGGTCATAGACCAGATTTTTATTGACGCGCAGCAGCTTTGCCGCTTCCGGGACGGTATATAAAATATCGCGGCAAGCCAGAATTTCCATTGCGGTTTCATTGGCTTTCTGCCGCTGTTCTGATAATGACATATTGATCACTCCTATATCATGTGTAGCCGCTGTACAAAGGCAGCGGCTACACTGTTTTGTCCTATTGGCGTATCACCCGTACCCTGTTCCTGATGGACTGCCTGTTGTGACAGGACACCGTTTGCTACGCATTGGCACGCTCGCTCCTGAAACCTCCTCTCCGGAGGTCATGGCCTGCTTCCCCTGCGCTGTATCTGATACGGACGCTCATTTTGTTTTCAAAGTACAGTAAGGCGGGTAAACACTTGCCAGCCTTTCACAAGGGACAACGCGCAGTTATCCCCTGTGAAGGACAGGCAAATTTGCTTAGTTCAATTCAAACCGGTTCTGAATTTCTTTTATCAGCTTGAACTGGAGTTCCTGATACAAGTCCTCATCATAGCAGACATAGATTTTCCCGCTGGCATCGTACAGTTCGAACTTGCACAGTTCCAGCATATATCCCTTGTAGTAATTCAAAATGGTTTGAATCGCACTCTCATCGCCTTTCTTCGCGTTCAAAATGGTATCCACAGAGATACGGCGTATCATGGCGCACCTATACTTTGCCCTGTTTTTCAAGTAAATCCCTCATTTCCTTTAATGCTTTAGTTCTGGCGGCTTGTATCGTACTACGCACAACATGGAACCGCTCTCCGATTTGCTGATCTGTCCAATCGAGGAAGTACGCCAGAAGAATGATCTGCCGTTTGCGTCCGGAAAGGCTATGTAAGGCTTGTGCCAGCGCGTCATTCTCAATGGCGATAGACCGTTCTAAATCATCGAAGAAATATTTTTCCGTTGGACTGATTGGGTCGATATGAATCGGCTCCAGCGAATGATCATCCGGCAATTCCGAAAACAAGACCTCATTTCTCCCATGCCGTTGCTTGGCTCGATACCAGTCTCTTGCAAAATTTCTCAAAACGGTTTTGCAGAAGCTATCAAATTTACCCTCGATACGGCGAATATCTTCCTCTGTCCATTGCATAGCATCTACCCCCTTTCCGTATTCGGCGTTCCAGCGGAAGGGGATGCTCTTTTGACCTGATACTGACTAATACGAATTAGAAATATGAAATGCCAATTTTTGCTGATGGATTTTTAGAATTTTGAACAGCGAAAGATATAATTTCTTTTTTGTAATTATCAAAGCCTGTCTATCTCCCCAGGTATGAATTAATAGTAGCAAAACAATCGGAAGGCGGCGCGGATGATCGACACGATAAAGGCAAACGTGGACGATTTCCTCAAGCCGATTTCGGAGAAAGAACAGGAACAAAAACGAGGTAATCAGATAGAATGAGAGAACGCCAGTGCCGAGTAAAGACGGCACTGGCGTTCTCTTTGATAATAGCGAGTATCGCACTTAAATACCGAGCGATTCCTGTAAATCGGTCTTGTCCTCCGCCTGCATCACGGGATCGTCTACCTCCGCGCCGGGGATATACAGCCATGCCACGGTGTCAGGATTCTTCGCTCTGGCTTCCGCCAACTCTGCCTGCCTGTCCACCGAGGGGATAACTTCGCCCGCGGGAGTCGCTGATGGCTGAGGCGCAGATGTGCCGGAAGGCGTTCTGCCGGGAATGTCGATAGGCTCCACTTCTTTCTGATAGCAGCCCATGACTGCCGTGGTCATGGCAAAGAGAAGGACGGCCATGCAGATGATCGGACGAATGATTCTTGTGATTCTTTTCATAATGCTGTCTTCTTGCCGCGCTGGGATAGCGGCGCAGCTCAAAATGTCATTGATTTGTTTCTTGTAGCGAAAAGAGAACAGCGCAGCTTCGGGGCGAGATGCCCGTCCGCTGCGCTGTCCGATGTTCGCTTATGGGGTCATGCCAGCGGCTTTGATGTTTAGCCGTGTGTCAGCCGGTCACTTCTTGCAGCGCCAGAGGAAGGTCACGATCTGCGCTCTGGTGCAATCCGCATTGGGGCTGAATGTCGTGCTGGTGGTTCCCTTGGTGATGTTCTCCTTGACCGCCCACAATACCGCATCAGCATAGTAGGCGGTGGACTTCACATCAGCAAAGGGATTGGCTGTACCCGCTGCCGGGGACTTCTCAGAACGCCACAGGAATGTGACGATCTGGGCGCGGGAGCAGGTCATGTTCGGGCTGAATGTGGTGTCGCTGGTGCCCTTGGTGATGCCGTTTTCTACCGCCCACAGCACAGCGTCGTAGTAGTAGCTGCCCACGGGGACGTCGGTGAAGGGCATGGCGCGGGTTTCGGGTTTGGGACTGCCAGCGGTGCGCCACAGGAAGGTCACGGCCTGCGCACGGGTGCAGGTAGCGTTAGGGCTGAAGGTCGTTGCGGTGGTGCCTTTCGTGATGCCGTTCTCAACAGCCCACTCAACGGCATCTCTGTAATACGCTTTGTCTGCCACATCGGTGAAAGACATATCCGATTTTGCCGTCCACTTTGCGTAAATGGTGGTATTGGAAGTCAGCTTGATAGAAGTGACTTTGATAGTCAGTTCTCTATTGCTGTACCAACCATCGAAGGTATAGCCGTCACGAGTAGGCGTATAGCCGGTCAGGTCAACCGTGGTGCCGCTGGTCCTAGATACCTTGGAAATGGCGCTGCCGCCGTTGGTATCGAAGGTCAGCGTGTAGCTGGTCGCTCCGCCGCTACCGCTTTCATTGCCGCCTGTGCCGCTATTGCGCAGAATCGTCAGCGTGTAGGTTTTAGTACCGATCTTCACGACAATGTCGGTTGTGCCGCTGTTGGGGATGGCAACGGTTGCGCTGCCGCCGGTGGACAGATCCTGTCCGTTGATGCTCACGGGCTCGTTCTTTCCAGACACCGCTGTGACCAGCGTAGATGTTGCTCCGCTATCATTTTGCAGCGTATAGGTATAGTTCGTTCCGTTGGCGGTAAAATCGCCGAGCCCCACTGCCAGACCCTCAAAGGTCAGAAGGTCATCACCGGACACTGCGGCTCGCACCACTACGCGGGTGCCAAGCTGGGAGAAGGTAACGGTTTCCGTCCGGAAGGTTTCCCCGGAGATGGCACCGCCAATCCTGGTCTTTTTCGTTTCCAGAACGGTCCCGGCAGCATCCAGCAGCGTGGCCACCAGCTCTGCGCTAGTCTGAGACTGCAGGCAGTTGTTGCGCAGGGTAATGGCGGCGGTGCTCTGACCGTTGCCGTCGTTCCCCTGTGTCACATCCATCGTCAGCCGCTCTCCGGTGCGGGCCAGTGCGCCGGTCATATGGACGCTGGCCTCGCTGTCGCTGCCGTCATACTCCGGCAGGCGCTGATTGCTTCCCGTTCCACCGATCTGGCCTTCCGCCCACGCCTCGGCGTACAGATAGGTACCCACATTGGGGATCTCGGTTTTGCCAATGGATTTCATATACTTGCCCAGATCATAGGTCAGGTCCAGTGTAAAGGTTCCCTGATCGATGCGGGCGAGGGCGCTGTCTCCGGAAATGGTGATTTCATTACCGCGAACCGATACGTCGTTTGTGGTGCAGGCTACCTCTGCAGGTTTGGTATGCAGATCATCCGCATAGAACGCAAGCTTCACCTCGCGACCCTTTTTGCCAGCCAGCGTGGCGGCAGAGGAATTATAGAGGGTCATGCGCACCGTGCGCTTGCCGGCGCTCTCCACAATCACTTCCATTTGCGAGATGCCAATGTCGGGATAATCCAGATACACTGTGCCTGTTTCGTTGATGCCGGTGGCGGTGATGGTATAGCTCGGGTTGGTCACGCTGGTTCCCACACGGTGCCAGACGGTAAGGGTGGTGCTTTCATTGGGCAGCAGTGTTTCCGTAAGGGTGGCGGTTTCCCCGCTGCCAAGGCTGACCGTTAGGTTTGTCACATCGTTCAGCCCGGTGTTGCGGATGGTAAAGCGAATGGGTGTCAGGCTGTTCAGCGCCAGCGTTGCATAATCCACACCGATCTGTTCCACTGCCACCGCATCGGTGACAAAATCAGAGGTAGCGGTATAGAGGATCGTTTCCTCACCCGGAACGGTCACGCCGTTGATTACCTGCGGTTTTCTGTCGTCATACCGGGTGGCCTGAATGACAGCCTGCACCTGATTGCTGCCGCTGACATAGGCATCAAAGTGGTCAGCCAGCGTGCGATCCGGCAGTTCTGCCAGTTCCAATGGTGCGGAGAGCGTGTAGGTATTTTTTGCGGCATAGCGCAGCTTGGCCGCCTTCAAAATGCCGTGATCTACCGCGCCGTCGGCACCATTGACAGTCTCATTCCAGACGATGGTAAGATCATTGCGGCTGCGATGATCCCCGCTGAGGGAAGCGAAGCGGAAGTCTCCGCCCACGACGGCGTTGCCGCTGCTGGTCAGGGCAGACAGAGAGCCGGGGAAACTGTTGGACATGGTGCCGCTGCCGTCCACAGCCAACAGCTGGATATCGCTGCTGCCGTCTCGGACACTGTGCCAACCGATGACAAATCGGTCATCCCCGCCGCCGAAGTTGGCTGCAACGACCTGGGGGTTTTCGTCAAGATTGCTGTCACAGGTCGCCAGCATAGCTGTACCGGGCGTTCCGTCAGTAGCCACGGTACAATAGGCGATCTCGTAGGCGGAGGTATCTCCGGTTCCGCTGCGGTCCAGCGAGTAAACCGCCATAGCGGTTCCGTCGGGCAGCATGGCCGCCTGCAACGCCTTCACGCTGCCGGTAGCACCGTTATAAAGCATTTGGGCCTTGCTCCAGGTGCTGCTATTGCTGTCATAGCAACGGTACATGAGACAATCTCTGGTCGTGAAGTTCAGCAGGTTGTTGCTGCCCTGCGTACCGGGATCGGGGGTGTAGACGCTGCGCCAGAACACGATGGCCTTGCCGTTGCCGCCCACTGCCGTGGCTGGGGCCAGATCCGGCGTGCCGTCGTCGGTTAGGCGGGTGGAAGTCCAGGTTGAGCCCTTATAGACGGACGCTACGATCTCCGTGCTGTTCATCAGCAGGTTTTGCTCTTCCAATGTCACGGGATCACCGGCATTTTTACCCGGCAGGTCGGTGCCCATGCGAACCCAAGCCGCCGCCGCGAAGCTGCCAGTGCCGGACAAAGAAACGCTCGTGTCGCCGTAGCCGGGGAACTCTGTGAGATCGTCAATTTGGCTGGAGTCAGAATAGACGCTGCCATTGAGGGTGGAGAAATGCGCCCGGCTGTCGTAAATACTGCTGCTGTCGCCGTCGTTGATGTAGGCCAATACCTTCCCGTCATCGCTGAGCTGTGGATAGGATGTGGGGTTGGCATTGGTCTGGATGTTTTCCAGCCCACTGGTGGAGTTCAGAGAGAACAGCATCATCCGCCGCTGGGGCTGGCCCCAGGTACGGGCATATTGCTCCAGATAGTCCCGGCTTTGGAGCGTTGCACTGCCAGAAGCCACCTGCATTCCGCTCTGGGCCGCCGCCATCCGCAGCGAGGCAAGGCTCAGCCCACTGGTGGCGTTATTCCAGTAGTCGTCGATTGTTTTCCAGTCATTAAAAGTCTGGGTGCCTTCAAGGGTTCCGGAGGCGATCACCGCCTCATAGGAGATAAACAGGAAGGTGGCCACAAATTTGATCCCCACTTCGCTTGAGATCCCCAGGGCCTGACCGTTGATCTGGTGCTTTGTCTTGTCGGCAAGATAGGTGCGGGAGAGGAACTTATTCTGACTGTCCACATCCAAATTGCCGAATAGGCCGATCTTCAGCGCCACGACCGAATAGTCAAAGCCAATGCCGCCAAACGCGTGGACATAGGCGTTGATACGCAGCGTGGTCAAAAAGTCATTCACTGCCGTGGCCGTGGGATTGCTCCAGGCAAGCTCTGTACCCTGTCCCTGCTGGCCGTAGCGCACTGCGGTACGGAAATCCAGCTGAATGGCACCGCCCAGCTCAAAGGTTGCTGTCAACGGCACGGGGCCGGCCATGGCGTTCACGCTGAAGGTGAAGCCCACGCCAACGCCGGCGGTAAAGCCGCCGCCTACGGTGAAAACCTCCCACTCCTTTTTTTCGGCGTTATAGCGGATCTCCGCTTCGTAAAAGCCCTCCAACTGCAAGTTGAGATCCGTGCTGGTGACATTGTCGGCCAAGGAGTTGGTTTTGTAGTCCCCCTTAGGATCATAGGTGCCCTGGGCCATCTGGCTCAGATCCCCGGTACCGGGCACGCCCACTTCCAGGTTCTGCGTCAGCACATTCGCACTCAAGGCCACGCCGTCCTCGGAATAGTCCATGTCCTCCATCTCCAGCGTATTGTACCCGGCCCAAATCATGGCACGGAACACGGAGGGATCTTCGCTGGGGGTGATAATCATTTTGAACACGGAACTGTTCACCGGACCGCTCAGATCATCCAGCCGTCCGGTCAGCACCTTGAGAATGTTGCTATCGCCCACTCCGCCAAAGTCGACTTGACTCACTCCACTGGATTCTCCCATCGTCGCCAGAATACCGGTGACGCGGTCATCCTCTGTCACCTTGGGCACTCGGGTCAGATCAACGACCCGGAAGGGCATTATTTTCTCTTGCAGCAGGCTGCCGTTCAGGCTCAGCTGCGTTTTCATACCCACATTCTTGCCGTCGGCGATCCATCCAGAGGTGGTCATGGTGGCCTCGGTGAGGGTCAGATCGTTTTCCACTACGGGGATGGATGAGAAGGGATACTGCTTGGTACTGCTGCTCTGGGCGGCAGGAAGAACGCCGTATTCGTCCGCCAGCTTGAGACTGTAATTCTTCGCATTGGCAATATCCTCGCCCCAGAGGAACATGGTGGTGTGCAGGCTTGCTGTTTTGAAGCTGCTGTTAGGGCCGATCTTCCCAGTCGAACTGCGGACATCCACCTTCTGACCGTTAATCAACGCTTTGCGCCACAATGAAGGGTTTGTTTTTCTCCTCCGCCGGCACGCTCTCCAGAGAGACAATGCCCTCTGCGGTGCGCATTACATCGTCCACGCCCAGCTTGCCGTTGACGGTCAGCAGCAGCGGATAGTACTTGTCGCCGTCAATTGCGCTGATCTCCAGAATGTACTCCAGCTGATCCAGAGCGGAAAGCGCCGTGTTGCTGCTCTCGCCCTTTTCGGCCGACCAGAACTGGGTGGAATCCAGACAGACGGTTATATTTCCCGCCGCATCCGTGGTATAGGTGTCGCCGGTGATGCCGCTGACAAGTGCTCCTGCCCTGGAGCCCAGCAGTGCTGTCTCGCAGTAGCCTCCGTTTTTATAAACGCCGCCGCGAACGGTCACCGTCTTGTTCGCCAGCGGATCGCCGCCCGGCGTGATGAGCGTCACAGATGCCCGGGCGACTCGCCGAAGGCTGAAGGTATTCAAGGGATAAAGCTGCAGTTTTGTGGCATCCCGCTCGCCGGAACGCAGATTTTCTTTATAGATGGTGCCCAGATACATATCCGCGCCGGAGCCCGACCGCAGAGACACCTCACTGGCGATTCCGTTGGGTTCGTAAAGCGCCAGCACGCCATCACTGTTGGTCGTGACCGTTTTGGGCGCACCTTTGCCGTCGGTGTATTGCAGCGTAGTTTCCGCTGCAGGCGTCAGCTGGAAGAGATAGAATTTATTTTGCAGCGTTTTCGCTGTCACCTGTACGTCGGCGCTCATGCCCGTGGCGGCATGGGTAGCCGTGACGGTTGCGCTGCCGTTGGCCAAGCCGGACAGCGCCATTTTGGTTTCGGGAAGGTAGGAAGCAAAGGAGAAGTTTCTGATGTCCTCATACAGTCCGCCCTGCTTGTAGTTGACGGAAATGGCATTGTTGTTGCTGGAGAGCCACCGGATGCCGTCTTTAAAGGAGTTCCATCCGTACTTGTCATAGTTGATGCCGATGTACTCGATCAGCCCCAACTCCTGGCGCAGCTGCAAAATTTCAGCTGTATCGATGGGCAGGCTGCCGCTGACCTTGGAGGTATTGTCCATGGTCAGCTTAGAAATCGTCTTTCCTTTGTCGTCCTGCACCTTCAGTGCGTCGGCATCGTAGACATACAGGGGGAAGGAGTCGGTGCTGGGAGATTCACCAGGATTCTCCACGCTCAAAACCACTTGATAGGTGTCCTTCAGATTGCCGTCTTGCACACTCTGTAATGACAGGGAGTAGCTTCCGGAGGTACCGGGTAGGCGCTCACTGTCCACCACTTTGGTGGTGTTGTTGTCCTCTGTGACCCGGGTAATGGTCAGCGTGGGCGATTGAGAGGCACCGGTAGTGGCATTTTCCACCGACCAGTCGATATTGACGGCGCTGTCGGTATCCTTGAGGTAAATGCTCTGGGGCGGTGTCAGCTTGGCCGTGGCAGGTGGTGCCTGCACGATGATCCAGGCAAGTGCCGACAGGCGGACGTTCTCACCCTCGGCGTTGGGGTGCGGCATGGAGACCAATACCGTGTAGGCCGGGTCATTTCCGGTGGAGAGCTCGGAGAGCACCTTCTCCGGGATCCGCACGCTGTTTTTATCCTTGTCGGCGGTATAAGACTTAACGGGCTGGAGGCCGCTCAGCGCCGCCTCATTCGCGTAGTTGCCCTCATACAGGTCAATCTGGTATTTGAAGTCTTTGTTCGGTGCCATCAGCGCGGCGTTGGAGCTCCACAGCACGGTGGCGGGCTGATTTACCCGCGTCACGATGGACGCGCCGCCGGGAATCACCAGTGCCAGGGAATCGCCTGCCGTCACGGTATAGGGCTTTGACTTGCCCGTCACATCATCGGCAGTGTCCTCAGTCCCGTTGTCCGCCGTAAAGGTAAAGGTGACGGCTCCCACCTTGGCTCCTGTGGTGGTAACAACGCCGGTATCCTCGTTGATGGTGGCAATGTCTCGGTCACTGCTGCTCCATTTGCCGGTGGTGTAGCTGGCCGTCTCACCGTTTTCCCCCAAAACCTTTGCCTGAAGCGTGGGGCGGGTGGAATTGGCGAGGGAAATCGTATAGTCGGCGTCATTCGCTTCCTGGACGATGGTCACCGTGCTTGCGGAAACTTTCCTTTGCACCGTGAACTGCCGGGTCAGGGGAAGAACATTCACCCAGTCAGGATCGGCTTTCGTGCCCTCGTTGGCCTGCAGCGTCACCGTATAGGTGCGGTCGAAATCAGAGGGTGGTGCGATTTCGTAGTCGCTGACGGTGAAGTCTCCGGTCTCTGTATCCAGATAGACCTGCAGATGGATCGGTTCCTCCTCGGAGTTGTACCTCAGCTCGAGGCGGAAGGGGGCTTCCTTCGGCTCTGTGCCTGTCGGGGTGTGATAATTGCTGTATACGGTCTTGTAGGCCTGCTCCATGTTGGCCTGCATCGTGAACGATGCCTTGCCGTTGGCGTAGGTGGCGGTCAGTGCGGTGGGGGCGTTGCGCATCAAGACGCTCTCCAGCGCAACGCCGGTAATCGAGTCGCTTGTATAGTGTGCGGTATCCAGCGTATGACCGAAAACATCTTCCACGCCGGTCATACCAGTGACGGTGACCGTGGTGGCATCCGCATCCTGCACCGGGTACCAGAGCATTGCCGTGACGCCGTATTTGTTCATGGAAAGCTCAGCGGCGCTATACACTTTGCCATTGATGGTCACGCTGGCGTTTCTAAGATCCACGAACTCGCTAAAGGTAACTGTGATGGGCACGTGCTGTCCGCTGGCATAGGTTCCCGGCAGGGCCGTGACGCTTTGAATGGTGGGGCTGTCCGTGTCCAAC
>OKQJ01000408.1_pt1 | contig 12257 bp, 10 predicted proteins | sample 1614171 | NCBI WGS metagenome assembly OKQJ01 (sample SAMN04436911, study PRJEB24849) | human gut metagenome | biome: human gut; feature: NICU; material: stool | host: Homo sapiens | place: USA: Saint Louis, MO | collected 2012-05-30 | reverse complement strand
CAGCACAGTAGTGCTGAAAGAGCGGTGAGCGAGCCGGTGAAGCGAAGCCCGGTGGGCTTCGCGCGGCTCGCCGCGGCCGTAAGGCCGCCGGGAATACAGCACAGTAGTGCTGAAAGAGCGGTGAGCGAGCCGGTGAAGCGAAGCCCGGTGGGCTTCGCGCGGCTCGCCGCGGCCGTAAGGCCGCCGGGAATACAGCACAGTAGTGCTGAAAGAGCGGTGAGCGAGCCGGTGAAGCGAAGCCGCCGCCCCAGCCTTGGCTCCCCTCTCTGAGGGGAGCCAGAATTAGTACACGAACTTATGGAGCGGCAATCTGTCCGTGAATGATGCTCCCCCCTGTCTCTGCAATCCCCTTAAGCGCGACAAGTGCAGCCCCCATCCCGTCGATAACACGCTGGAATCACGGGCATTCCAACGGCTCGTCGCCGTTCGCGCAATCCGCCCTACCGGCCGTTATCAAACTGTTATGCAGTCGTTATCGTTTTGTTATTGGCTCGGATTGAACGCCCCGAACGTTCACGACATACTTGAACCATCGATGGCCAACCGGTCATCCACACGAAGGAAAGGCCCTTCGCAAACACAGCTCGAGGAGGAGTGTTTACATGAAGAATTGGAAGAAGGCCATCGCCCTGGTGGCGTCCGCGGCGGCTCTGGTGAGCGTTGCGGCCTGCGGTTCCGGCTCCGGCGACAACGGCGGTTCCAGCTCCGACAGCGGCAAGAAGACCGTCGGCTTCGTGGCCGTCGGCGCCGAGGGCGGCTTCCGTACCGCCAACGAGAACGACATCAAGTCCGCGTTCGACGAGGCCGGCTTCGACCTGATCTACTCGCCGACCACCCAGTCCGACCAGCAGAAGCAGATCCAGGCGTTCAACAAGTTCGTCAACGACGAGGTCGACGCGATCATCCTGTCGTCCACCGAGGATTCCGGCTGGGACGAGTCCCTCAAGAAGGCCGCCGAGGCCGAGATCCCGGTCTTCACCGTCGACCGCAACGTGGACGTCAAGGACGCCGAGGCCAAGAAGGCCATCGTCTCCCACATCGGACCGTCCAACGAATGGTGTGGCCAGCAGGCTGCCGAGTTCCTCAACAAGCAGTACCCCGACGGCGCCAACGGCCTGATCCTGGAAGGCATCGCCGGCCTGTCCGTGGTCAAGGACCGCCAGACCGGCTTCGACGAGAAGATCGCCTCCAACCAGAAGGTGCTCGAGTCCCAGTCCGCCAACTGGTCCACCGATGAGGCCAAGACCGTCACCGCCGGCCTGCTCGACAAGTACAAGTCCGACGGCGTGCAGTGGATCTGGGCCCAGAACGACGAGATGGCGCTCGGCGCCGCGCAGGCCGTCGAGGCCGCCGGTCTCAAGGGCAAGGTGACCATCATCGGCAACGACGGCACCAAGGCCGCCCTGCAGGCCGTGGCCGACGGCGAGCTCGCCTTCGACATCGAGTACAACCCGATCTTCGGCAAGGAGACCGCCCAGGCCGTGCAGGACTACCTTGACGGCAAGGACGTCGAGCCGAACATCGAGATCGAGTCCAAGACCTTCACCAAGGACGAGGCCCAGGCCGCGCTGGACTCCGGCGAACGCCAGTACTGATCCGCCCCATTCGCCATCCACGGCCGCCGCGCCAGCGCGCGACCCCCTGAGATAACCGAAAACCGCATCGAACGGTGCGCACGCGATTGCCGCATGCGCACCGTTCACCATGTCGGGCGGAAATATCACAAAACGATAACAATCCTTTCCCTGTAAGGCAGCAACATGACAGACAAGAAACCCATCGTCGTGATGAAGGGCATCACGATCGAATTCCCGGGTGTCAAGGCTCTGGACGGCGTCGACCTGACGCTGTACCCGGGCGAGGTCCACGCCCTGATGGGCGAGAACGGCGCCGGCAAGTCGACGATGATCAAGGCCCTGACCGGCGTGTACAAGATCAACGCCGGCACCATCATGGTCGAAGGCAAGCCGCAGACCTTCAACGGCACGCTCGACGCGCAGAACGCGGGCATCGCCACCGTGTACCAGGAAGTCAACCTGTGCACCAACCTGTCCATCGGCGAGAACGTGATGCTCGGCCACGAGGTGCGCGGTCCCCTGGGCATCAACTGGAAGAAGACCCACGCCGAGGCCCGCAAGTACCTGGCCCAGATGGGCCTTGACCATCTCGATTCGTATGCGCCGCTCAACTCCATCTCCATCGCCATGCAGCAGCTGGTCGCCATCGCCCGCGCCATGGTCATCGACGCGAAAGTGCTGATCCTCGACGAGCCGACCTCCTCGCTCGACGCGAACGAGGTGCAGGACCTGTTCGCGATCATGCGCAAGGTGCGCGATTCGGGCGTGGCCATCCTGTTCGTCTCCCACTTCCTCGACCAGATCTACGAGATCACCGACCGCCTGACCGTGCTGCGCAACGGCAAGTTCATCAAGGAGGTCATGACCAGCGAGACGCCGCGCGACGAGCTGATCGGCATGATGATCGGCAAGTCGGCCGCCGAGCTGAGCCAGATCGGCGCCAAGAAGGCCCGCCGCGAGATCGGCGCGGGCGAGAAGCCGATCATCGCCGCCAAGGGGCTGGGCAAGAAGGGCACGATCAACCCGTGCGACCTGGACATCTACTCCGGCGAGGTCGTCGGGTTCGCCGGCCTGCTCGGTTCGGGCCGCACCGAGCTCGGCCGTCTGCTGTTCGGCGCCGACAGGCCGGATTCGGGCACCTACGAGCTCAACGGCAAGCAGGTGCAGATCTCCGACCCGTACACCGCGCTGAAGAACAAGATCGCCTACTCGACCGAGAACCGCCGCGACGAGGGCATCATCGGCGACCTGACCGTGCGCGAGAACATCCTCATCGCCCTGCAGGCGACCCGCGGCATGTTCAAGCCGATCCCGAAGAAGGAAGCCGACGAGATCGTCGACAAGTACATGAAGGAGCTCAACGTCCGCCCGGCCGACCCGAACAAGCTCATCAAGAACCTGTCCGGCGGCAACCAGCAGAAGGTGCTCATCGGCCGCTGGCTGGCCACGCACCCCGAGCTGCTCATCCTCGACGAGCCGACCCGAGGCATCGACATCGGCGCCAAGGCCGAGATCCAGCAGACCGTGCTCGATCTGGCCGCGGACGGCATGGGCGTGGTCTTCATCTCCTCCGAGCTGGAGGAGGTCGTGCGCCTGTCCGACGACATCGAGGTCCTCAAGGACCGCCACAAGATCGCGGAAATCGAGAACGACGACACCGTCTCGCAGCAGACCATCGTCGAGACGATCGCCAACACGAACGTCAACGGAAAGGAGGCCTGAGATGGCGAACGCAGCCAAGAAGGGCGAGGAGAAGAACTCCGTCCTCAAGAAACTGGTGGGCAACAATCTGACCTGGTCGGTCGTGGCCCTGATCGCGCTGATCATCCTGTGCACCATCTTCGACCACCAGTTCCTGAAGCTGTCCTGGAACACCAACACCGGCGGCCTGTCCGGCCCGCTGATCACCATGCTGCAGGAATCGGCCCGCTACCTGATGATCGCCACCGGCATGACGCTGGTCATCTCCACCGCCGGCATCGACCTGTCCGTCGGCTCCGTGATGGCCGTCGCCGGCGCCGTGGCCATGCAGACCCTGGCCTCGGGCACCAACGTGTGGCTGTCCATCCTGCTCGCGCTGGTCGTCGGCCTCGCGCTCGGGTGCGTCAACGGCGCGCTGGTCTCCATCCTCGGCCTGCAGCCGTTCATCACCACGCTGATCATGATGCTCGCCGGCCGCGGCCTGACCAAGGTCATCACCTCCGGCGAGAACACCGACGCCTCCCGCGTCGCCGGCGGCGAGCCGCTGCGCTGGATGGCCAACGGCTTCGTGCTCGGCCTGCCCGTCAACTTCGTCATCGCGGTGGTGCTCGTGGTGCTGGTCGGCCTGCTGTGCCGCAAGACCGCCATGGGCATGATGATCGAATCGGTCGGTATCAACCCCGAGGCCAGCCGCATGACCGGCATCAAGCCCAAGAAGATCCTGTTCATGGTCTACGCGGTCTCCGGCCTGCTGGCCGCCGTCGCCGGCCTGTTCGCCACCGCGTCCGTGATGCGCGTCGACGTCGGCAAGACCGGCCAGGACCTCGAAATGTACGCGATCCTCGCGGTCGTTATCGGCGGAACCTCGCTGCTCGGCGGCAAGTTCTCGCTCACCGGCAGCGCGCTCGGCGCCGTCATCATCGCCATGATCCGCAAGACCATCATCACCCTCGGCATCGATTCGGCCGCGACCCCGGCCTTCTTCGCCCTCGTGGTGATCGTGATCTGCGTGATGCAGGCTCCCAAGATCCACAACCTGAGCGCCGAAATGAAACGCAAGCGCGCGCTCAAGGAACAAGCTAAGGCGGTGGCAGCATGACCTCGGCAACGGCAACCCCTACCGTGAAGAAGGCAGCAAGGAAGCGCGGCTTCAAACTCAACACGCAGATGATCCCGACCGTGGCGGCCGTGGTGATCTTCATCCTCATGATCATCATGGGCCAGGCGCTGTTCGGCACCTACACGAGCCTCGGCTTCATCTCGTCCCTGTTCATCGACCACGCCTACCTGATCATCCTGGCCGTCGCCATGACGCTGCCGGTCCTGACCGGCGGCATCGATCTGAGCATCGGCGCGATCGTCGCCATCACGGGCGTCATCGGCATGACGATGCTCAACGCGGGCGTCAACTCCTGGCTCGTCATCGTCGTGATGCTGGCCATCGGCGCCGTGTTCGGCCTGATCGCCGGCACGCTGATCGAGGAGTTCAACATGCAGCCGTTCATCGCGACGCTGTCCACGATGTTCCTCGCCCGCGGCATCGCCGCCATGATCTCCACCGACTCGCTGATCGCCCCCGACAACAACAACTACGGCTGGATCGCCGAGACGATCAAGATCATCGACAACCCGAAGATCAAGAACGACCTGTCGATCAACGTCGGCGTGATCATCGCCGCGCTGGTGGTCGTGTTCGGCTACATCCTGCTGCACAAGACCCGCACCGGCCGCACGATCTACGCCATCGGCGGCTCCCGCTCCTCCGCGGAGCTCATGGGCCTGCCGGTCAAGCGCACGCAGTACATCATCTACCTGACCTCCGGCACGCTCGCCGCGCTCGCCTCGGTCGTGTACACGGCGAACATCGGTTCGGCCAAGAACACGGTCGGCGTGGGCTGGGAACTCGACGCGGTCGCCTCCGTCGTCATCGGCGGCGCGATCGTCACCGGCGGCTTCGGCTACGTGCTCGGCTCCGTGGTCGGCGCCCTCGTGCGCTCCACCATCGACCCGCTGACCGCCGACTTCGGCGTACCCTCGGAGTGGACCACCATCGTGGTCGGTCTGATGATCCTCGCCTTCGTGGTGCTGCAGCGCGCGGTCACCGCCGTCGGCAAGAAACAATAGCGTCGGCCCCGACGCCGATCCATGCTGGCGCCCGGCCCTTCCCGAACCCGAGGAAGGACCGGGCGCCCGCGTTCGTCCGTACCTCCGCTACACTGTAGTGTGGCTTGACGCAGTGTGGGCATCGTAAGGGCTAATCCGGAAACAACTGGCGTCAGTCTGGACGGATCACCATGACCTCAACCATGACTTCAACCACGAGCGCGACCCCGGGTGCGACCCCTTCGGACGAGCGCATCCCCAAGCGCCTGATCGGCGCGATCGTAGCCGTCGGCTCGCTGGCGTTCATCGGCATCCTCACCGAAACCGTGATGACCGTGCTGTTCCCGGAACTCATGCGCGAATTCAATGTGGACACGGCCACCGTGCAGTGGATCACCACGATCTACCTGCTGGTCGTCGCCGCCACGATGCCGCTGTCGTCGTTCCTCAACCGGCGCTTCCCGCCGAAGGCGCTGTTCGTCGCCGCCGTGGCGCTTGCGGTCGCCGGATCGGCCATCATGATCGTCGGGCACGCGTTCCCGCTCATCCTGCTGGCCCGCGTGATCCAGGGCATCGGTTCGGGCGTGGCCACGCCGCTGATGATGAACATCATCCTCGAACAGTCCCCGCGCAGCAAGGTCGGCCGTCTCATGGGCGTCGGATCGCTCGTCATCACCGTCGCGCCGGCCATCGGGCCGACCGTCGGCGGCGCGATCTCCAGCGTGCTGCCGTGGCGCGCGATCTTCGTGATCGCCATACCGATCGTGCTGTTCGTCTCCCTGCCGATCGGCCTGCGCTGCATCGAGCAGAAGCGCCCGACCGAGGACGCGCGGCTCAACCCGCTGCAATTCGTGGCGGTCGTGCTGGCGCTGAGCGGGCTGATCCTCGCGCTCAACCAGTCCGGCGTGGCCATCGGCTCCGCCGTCTCCGGAGGGTCGGCGGCGCGCCCCGCGGCCATCGCGATCGTCAGCCTGATCGTCGGCGTCGGGTCGCTGCTGTTCTTCGGCTGGTCGTCGCGCCGCTCGTTCTCGCCGCTGATCCGCCTCGGGTGGCTGCGCGACCCGGTCATGCGGCTGCATCTGCTGGCATACACGCTGCTGCCGATCGTGGGCATCGGCTTCGGGTACGTGATCACCAACGTCGCGCAGCTCTCGCTCGGCACCTCGGCGTTCGTCGCCGGTGCCCTGGTGCTGCCCGGCGCCCTGATCGGCGCGTTCTTCGCCCCGGTCGGCGGCATGCTGTACGACCGCTTCGGCGCGCCGAAGCCGGTGCTCTCGGCCATCGGCGTGGCCACGCTCGGCCCGGTGCTGCTGCTTGTGTTCTCCATGCGGCTCACGCCGGCGCTGCTCGCCGGATTCTACTTCATTTTCGGCCTGTGCTATGCGCTCGGCTATTCGAACATCATGACCAGCGCGCTCAGCGGCATCGACCGCGCGTTCACGCCCGACGGCAACGCCGTGTTCCAGACCTGCCTGCAGTTCGGCGGCGCGGTGGGCACCGCGCTGTTCTCCACGATCCTCGGCGTGGCCCAAGCCGGCGCCGGCGAGGAGGGCACGGCGGCGTTCCGCCACGCCACCGCGGTTGGCGGGGCATGCGTGTTCGCCACGATGACCGTGCTGTGCGTGATCGCGATCGTGGCGCTGGCGGCGGCCTTCCGGATACGTGCCGCCAGGCGGTAGAAGCGGGCTGTGCGTGATTGATTGATCGATCATGCACGAGGCGGGCCGCCGGGTGTCTCGGCGGCCCGCCTCGTCATTCCACGCTGATGGATTGGCCGAGCGAATGCGATTCGCCGGGTTCGACGCGGGCCGCGTGGTCCCGGACGGCCGCGGCCTCGACGCATACGAAGTCGCGCCATTCTCCGTCCGACAGGTCCGCGATCGCATTGCCGGCCCGTTCGCCGGGATTCCACACCACGGTCTGTGGCGAACCCGATTTGCCGATGACGATCGTGCGGTCCAGCGCATCGTCGCGCAGGCGCAGCGGAGTGTCGGACGAGTAGATGCGGTCAACCATGGTCCCGTCGAAGGCGAGAGCGTCATTCGCCTGATCGCATTCGGGGAATCCGGGCCGCGTGGCGTCGAGATAGCGCGTGCCGGCCAACCCCAGCACGCGCGCCTCCGCCACGTCGCCCACACGCAGATAGGTGTGCAGCGCGGCCTCGTACTCCAGCGGGCGCTCGCCGGTGTTGGTCACCGTCAGCGTGGCCGAAAGCCGTTCGCCGACCTCGATGTCGTAGGCCGCCCGGAACCGCGAGCCGGGGCCGGAGATGATCTGCGCCACCGTGGCGCCGTCGAACTCGTCCGAGTCGAGCGTATAGCGGATATGGCGGTCGGTCAGGGACACCCCGTCGACGTGCCAGAAGCTGGAACGGGCGAACCCGTGCTTGGGGCGCTTCGCGGCCATCGTGCCGTGGTCGTAGCCGCCGTTGAACCATGGGAAGATGATCGGGATGCCGGTGCGCAGCGCGATGCCGGGAGAGAAGGCCAGGGTTTTCGGCTGCCAGAGCACGGGCGCCTGCCCGGCCGGGGCCCAGCCGATCAGATGGGCCCCGTAGTCGCTGACCGTGGCCGATCCGTCGCCGTTGATGATATTGCGTACAACACATGCAATGTCCATGCTTGCCAAGTATACGGAAATATTCGGGCGCCGCCATGCATGCGCGGTGCCGGAGGCGCGTCAGCGGCGCGTCAGCGGCGCGTCAGGGGACGCCGATGATCTGCAGTGGCGAGTTGTCGGTGCGTGGCTTGCGAGCAAGCGCGGTTATAACGTTCCAATATGCATGCTGAAACGTGTAATCAAGCCGGGGCTGCCGACCTGTGCACCGACAACTCGACACATGTCGACATTGCCGCCGCGCGGAGCCGCCCCGAGGGCGTACTCGCGGCGGTGATGGATGGCCGGCGGAGCGGGAGGGAACCCGCAATCACGACATTGCCGGGGAATCTGTATGGTTTGTGGCCGGGTGCGTTGGTCCGGTGGAATAATGGCCTCCATTGCGCGGTCCCGGCCCGAAGCGTTTCCCATGGATTCCGCTCCGAGGCGGTGACCGTCGCCGCGCGGGCGGGGAAGGAGCCGGATATGACGGTGCTGGGAGTGGCGGAACGGGTGTTGCTGTGCTGGCTGGCCTACTCGTTCGTCGGATGGGCGTGGGAGACGATGCTGAGCGTCGTGCTGCGCAAGCGGTTCGAGGACCGCGGCGTGCTCAACGGCCCGCTGTGCCCGATCTACGGTTTCGGTGCGCTGCTGGTGATCGTGCTGCTCGCCGACGTGACCAATCCGCTCGCTCTGTTCCTGTCCAGCGGCGTGCTCGCCTGCACGCTGGAGTACCTGTCGTCGTGGGCCATCGAGAAGCTGTTCCATGTGCGGCTGTGGGATTACACGGGCAAGCCGCTCAACATCAACGGGCGTGTATACCTCAACGGGTTCATCGCCTTCGGCGCCGGCGCCACGCTGGTCAAGCTGGTGGTGCAGCCGTGGCTGATGGGCGTGCTCGATGCGTGGCCGCCGCTGATGCTGCATCTCGTGGCCGGCGTGCTGTTCCTGGCGGCCACGGTCGAGGCGGCGATCACCGCCGCCGGTCTGTGCAGCCTGGATTCGCGCCTGGCTCGCATCGGCGAGGAGATCGATGCGTTCAAGAGCGAGCAGATCGAGCAGATCGATACGCGCATCGACGCGGCGAACGAACAGTGGAAGGAGACCGCCGGCCGGCTGCAGGAATCCGCCGGGCGGCTGCTCGACCCGGCCGAATACGCATTCCAGTCCGCGCAATGGACGAAGGAACAGGCCGACCGTGTGCTGCGCCGCCTGAACTGGCAGCAGCGCCGCCTCATCCGCACCTTCCCCTCCATGACCTCCGTGCGCGACGCGCATCTCGCCGCCCGCATCCGTGCGCTGCTCGACCGGCGCAGGTAGAGCAGCTGACGGGCGCTAGTGGCCTGCGTCATTCATTCGTTTCGTAATCCTGGCTCAGCCTCAGCGAGGGGAGCCTATAGTACGCGAACTTATGACGCGGGACACTCATCACCGAGATGCCGCGCTTTCCAGCCGTCCAGTTCGTCAAGCAGCGCCTGCTTGTCCGCGTTCGGCAGGAAGGTGGCCCGGATCGAGTTCTCGGCGAGCCGAGACAGCTCGTCCAGCGTGAACCCGACCGACGCCATCGCCTCGTAGTTCGCGGCGATATAGCCGCCGAAATAGGCCGGGTCGTCGGAGTTGACCGTGATCGCGACCCCGGCGTCGAGGAAACGGCGCAGCGGCAGGTCATGCAGGTCGTGCACTACCTGCAGGCGCCGGTTCGACAGCGGGCAGCAGGTCAGAGGCGTGCCGGTCGCGGCCAGTCGGCGCACCAGCGCCTCGTCGTCGATCGCGTGGATGCCGTGGTCGATGCGCTCGGCGTGCAGCAGATCCAGCGCCTCGGCCACGTATGCGGCCGGGCCCTCCTCGCCGGCGTGCGCCACGCAGTGCAGGCCAAGCGCGCGGGCCTTGGCGAACACCTCGGCGAACAGCGAGGGCGGGTAGCCGACCTCCGCCGAATCCAACCCGACGCCGATCAGGTCGCCGGCGCGGTGCCGGGCGGCCGTAAGCATCGCCTCGGCCGAGGCGACCGGCATGTCGCGCACGATGCACAGGATCAGCCCTCCGGTGATGCCGAAGCGTTCGCGGCCAAGACGCAGGCCCTCCAGCAGGCCGTCGATCACCGTGTCCAGGTCGATGCCGTTGCCGACATGCACCTGCGGGTCGAAGAAGATCTCGGCGTGCCGCACGCCATCAGCCGCCGCGCGTTCGAGATAGGCGAGCATGAGGTCCCGGAAGTCGTCCGCGGTCCTCAGCGTGGCCATGAGCTGGTAGTACAGGTCGAGGAAGGATTGCAGGTTCTCGAACTCGTACTGCCGCCTGAGTTCCTCCAGATCGGTCCACGGCAGCGCGACGTGGTTGCGCTCGGCCAGCGCCAGCGCCAGTTCCGGTTCCAGCGTGCCCTCGATGTGCACGTGCAGTTCCGCCTTGGGCATGGTGCGCAGGGCCTGCGACAGGTCGGCGGCGATCGCCGTGGCTGCATTGGTCATGATTCCTCCGATCCGGATGGGCGCCCGTGCTGTGCCGTGCGGTGGCCGGCCCGGACGCGGATATTGACATACCAGTGTAGTCGCTAGAATGGGCGGTGGGTGGTGACTGGAATTCACGCGCATGTCATATTGCGGTATCCCGCGATACGGCGACCGGCCATATCGGCCGACTAAGGATGAACTGTGACTTCGAGAAACGATGATGCGGCCGCCGGGCGCGCCGCTGGCGCCACGGCCGGCGCCGCCGTACGGCCGAAACTCAACTATGCGCAGACGTTCTCCATCGGGTTCGGTTTCCTCGCCATATCCGCGGCGTGGGCGCTCTACAACGCCTATGTGCCGATCAAGCTGAAAGGCCTGATGCTGCCGACCGCCGTCGTCGGCATGATCATGGGCATCGACAATTTCTGCGGGTTCACGGTCCAACCGCTGTTCGGCATCCTGTCGGACAAGGTCAGGACCCGCTGGGGTCGGCGCCTGCCGTTCGCGCTGTTCTCCATACCGCTCGGCGCGCTGTGCCTGATCCTGATTTCGGTCGCGCCGAACGTGCCGCTCACCGTGACCGCCATCGTGATCTACGCGGTGGTCATGGCCACGTCGCGCGCGCCGATCGTGGCGCTCATGCCCGACGTGACCGATTCGAGGCTGCGCAGCAGGGCCAACGGCATCATCAATTTCATGGGTTCCATCGGCAATGTGCTCGCGCTCGCTGGCGGCAGCCTGCTGTACAAGCGGTTCGGCATGTCCGCGGCGTTCGTGGCCGGGGCGGTCATCATGGTCGCCGCCGTCACCGCGCTGATGCGCCTGGTGCGCGAACCCGCCGAATTCGTGACGGCGCCCGGCGAGCGGGCTCGTCTGCCGTTCGTGTCGTGGAGGGAATTCCGCGAGGCTGTGGTGCCGCGGCTGGGATTGGACGGTGAGGCGCGGCGCAGCTTCATGCTGATCCTGATCGTGCTGTTTCTGTACACGATGGGCGGCAACGCGGTGGAGACCTATTTCACGCTGTACGCCACGCATGATCTGGGCATGGACGCCGCCACGGCCGGCGGCGATCTGGTGTGGTACGCGGTGGGCATGCTCGCGTTCGCGATTCCCGCGGGCATGATCGGCAGCCGGTTCGGCCGCCGCGCCACGATGAGCGCCGGCCTGGTGCTGTCCGCCGCGCTGTTCGTGTCGATGCCGTGGGTCGGCCGGCCGTTCATGGTGCCGATCCTCGCGTTCACGTACGGCGTATTCTGGATCCTGGTGGTCGTCAACGCCCTGCCGTGGATCACGCAGCTCGGCGGCGTCGAGCACACCGGCGCCATGACCGCCTACTATTATCTCGCCACGTCGTTCGGCGCGGCGATCAGCCCCACGATCTTCGGCCTCATCCAGCAGTCGCTCGGCGAGTATCGGTGGATGTTCATCTACGCCGTGGTCCTGTTCGTCTGCGCGCTGGCCTGCATGCCGTTCATCACCCGCGGCGAGGCCGAGGACGTTTCCGCAGGTGCGGACTGATCGGGCCGGAAGCGAGCTGGGAGCAGGCCGAGCCGGATGCGGCGGCGGCGCCTCCGTGGCGACGGCCGGCGGTCGCGTATGCCGGCGTATGCCGCGTGCGGACGATTGCTCGGCGATTAGTCGGCCATGCCGGGGACGGCGAGACCGTGCCCGTGCAGCAGCGTCACCGCATCCAAGTAATCCGTTGCGGTCGCGCTCGGGTCCATCATCAGCTCACGCACGGCGGCGTGCCCGTTCTGATCGTCCGGGTACAGCGCGTCGGCGATCATCGCCGTGATCGCGCTGTACTACTTCGTGGGCCACTGGAACGACT
>OKQJ01000403.1_pt1 | contig 12313 bp, 14 predicted proteins | sample 1614171 | NCBI WGS metagenome assembly OKQJ01 (sample SAMN04436911, study PRJEB24849) | human gut metagenome | biome: human gut; feature: NICU; material: stool | host: Homo sapiens | place: USA: Saint Louis, MO | collected 2012-05-30 | reverse complement strand
ACTTCATTCATGCCAGAGCTTGCAAACTAAAGTGCGAAAAAATCTTGACACGACCGCAGACAGGTTAAATGCTCCACGGCTTTGCGGTAGGCACGTTCTGCACCACTGGCTGTGCTGCCCTCAAAGAGGACTGCCAGTTCTTCAAAGGTCAGTCGGGTGCTGATGGGACTGACCCTACCACAGGTCATACAGATGGCGTTTCTCTTTTCCAAAAGGGTCTGCTCCCGGTAATTCAGCTTTTCAAACGCTTCCCGGACAGCTTCCGCCTGGATGCCGTTCCATAGAATCTCAGCATAGTCCCAGTGGTCATCCCGGCTGACATCCTCGCCTGTTTCTTCACTGTCCTCATCCTGTACGGTCTGATAAAACGGAACACGGCTTCGGTTTTGTTTGGCCAATGCCAAAAATTTTGCTGCGGTTTCCTCGGTACAACCGTTTTTTCGGACATATTTCTGGATTGCCGCCTGTTCAGACTGACCGGATTGATTGTAAAGCCATGCAATCCCTCGCACAGCCTTGTACTCATCCACATTTTCAAAGGAACCGGCCTCCTCCTGCATCCGACAGGTCAAAAGAGCATTCCCGATAAAATGATGGGCATAGGTCAGAAAATCCGCCCCTTGTGTTGGATTGTACTCCCGGAGACAATCCAGCATGGCAAGCACACAGCCCATTTTATAGTCCAAAAAGCGTTCCGGGTCATAGCGATCCAGCCCCTCCCGCAGCAGGAAACGGCGAACACGGCCATTGAGCCGGTTCTCATAGTTGTGCAGGAAAAAGGAAAACCAGCGCAGATCACGGCTCTGTACAGTCTCCAGGATGTAATCATTTAAGTTTCCCCGAACAGGTGGTTCCGGGTCAAACTGAAAGATGCGTTCCACTTCCCGCATGGTCAGGCCCTTGGGTTCCGTCAGAAAGCTGTATTTGGCACAGTAGCCGGGCAGCTCCCATGTCCACGCTGTTTCCATTTTCCCTCACCGCCTTTCTGATATTTTGCTGCTTATTTCTTTTTTACTGCTTCTAAAAGTGCCTGCTGGGTCATTTCCTGCTCGTAGACAGTGCTGGCATAACGCTGATCTGAAAGCGCACGGAGCATCTTATCTTTTGCCAGCTTTTTCATAGCTGTTGCCGTTCCTTCATCCAGCTTTCCACGGCGGGTGCTTTGCAGGATGGTGTTCATCCGGCGGGTATAAATGGCCTTGATGGGATGATCGTCTGCAAGCTCCCGCTGCTCCCGGCCTCTCAGATTGCCGATTTGCCGACACGTCCGTCCCCGTTGGTCGCCGGGGGCCAGACCACCGCAGTATTTGGTATGCCGTGCATCAATGGTGAGAAACCATCTGCCGCAGATGGGGCATTTCTTGGGTGCATGGCCCACACAAAGCCCCTCAAACAGATCGGAACGGAACATCCCCACAAAGGAGACATAGTGCATCCGCTTGACCAGCTGCGGTTCTGTCTTTCCGGGTCGAGTGGCGGCTACATACTGCACCGAAGCATTGGTTAGGGTCATCCAGGCCGGGTTATTCAGCGACAGAGTTGGCTCACCTTTGAAGAACTGCCCGAACATTGCCGCATAACCGTCCGAGGTACGGTCATAGCCGGGTTCATTCAACCGCTCTGCAAATTTCGTCAGGGCCTCCTTGTATTGCCCCAGAGAATAACTCAAATGCCCCAGCACCTGCGCGATTCGGACGAGCATTGTTGCCTTGCTGTGCTGACCAGTCAAAGCACAAATCAGCTGCTCCTGCTGGGTAAGCTGCAAATAGGCTTTGGCGTCCTCCATATATTCCTCGGAAAAGATGGCTGCAAGTTTTTGCTCAAAATAGCTTCGATTCAGTCGGGAGAAGGGTGGTGTAACCTGCAAAAAGGAGATGATCTCGCCAGCGGCCTGCTGCACCTGCGGCAGCAGCTCCATATCCACGGAACCGGTGTTCATCCCCTGAAGTAGCTGGTTTAGCACATTGCAGGGAGTATCCAGCTTCTCAATGGTGCTGTCCGGAATGTTCAGCACCTCGCAGCCAATGGTTCCCGTGGGCATGGTACTTCCCTCATAGGTCACGGTGTCCTGCCAGAAATCCAGCGACAAAACTGCATGGTTGATGATCTGATCCATCTTCTACCTCCTGTCATGTTTTTTTATTTTCATAATAGCACACAATTAATTTCTTGTCATGTTTTTTGAAAACGGCTTGTCATGCCATCAGCCTGTTTTTTTCGATTTTCCCCATAACCTATACAGAGGGGTGAGAAAACTGCCCCATCAAAAAGGAAATGGAGGGAATCTGTATGAATCTGTTTGAAGTGGTGAAAGCCAATATTAACACACAGGAAGCAGCGCAAACGTATGGAATTGACGTCAACCACTATGGTATGGCACTGTGTCCGTTCCATAATGACCGTCATCCGAGCCTGTATGTATCGGATGACCACTACCACTGTTTTGCCTGTGAGGAGCACGGGGATGTGATCGACCTGACTGCCAAACTGTTTGACCTTCGGCTGTATGATGCGGCCCGAAAACTGGCGTCGGACTTTCACCTTGCACCGGACAAGCCCTTGCCGGAAGCCATTCGTCGGAAAAAGAAACACAAAACCAAAGCACAGCAGCTTCGTGAGAACGAGCAGCTGTGCTTTTCTGTTTTGAACAAGTATCGGCGGCTTCTCCTGGATTGGAAAAAACGGTATGCACCGCAAGCGCCGGAAGCTGTGTTAGATGAGCGTTTTGTGGAAGCCTGCCACCGGCTGCCCTGGGCAGAGTATCAGTTGGACATCCTGCTGCAAGGCGATTCCTATGAACGAGGCGAAGTCGTGAGCGAACTAACGGCAGACGGATACATCCGCAAATTACAGGCCCGCCTGAGAAAGGAGCGATACCATGAACAACCCTGTTTGGATCGATGATAAAGGCAAAATTGTCGAGCCGGAATACTGCCGGGATTTTCTTTCCCGGCATCCCATGCGCTGCATCAACGACCGCTTTTATACCGTGGATGGGCAGCTGCCGGATGAGAGCAAAGTGAAGCGGACGATTTATGAAGAAATCTCGCCCTGGCTCCATGCCAAGGTTGCACAGACGGTGGAGCAGATAATCAAAGCGTTGAAGCTGGCGGCATACACAGACCCGTTGCCCCTGCAATGTGACCGCATCCATGTGGCTAATGGCACTTATTTTCTGGACGGTACATTCACAGAGGAAAAAGAATACTGCAACAACCGCCTGTCGGTGTCTTATCGGGCTGATGCTCCGGCACCGGAACACTGGCTGCGTTTCCTTTCGGAACTGCTGGAGCCGGAGGATATGCCCGCCTTGCAGGAGTATCTGGGCTACTGCCTGATTCCGTCCACCAAGGGCCAGAAAATGCTCATGCTGATCGGAAAGGGCGGCGAGGGCAAAAGCCGGATCGGTGTGGTAATGAACGCCATTTTCGGGCTCAACATGAACACCACTTCCATCCAGAAGGTAGAAAACAATCGTTTCGCCAGAGCCGATTTAGAGGGCAAGCTGCTGATGGTGGACGATGATCTTGACACGAACGCCTTAACAAAAACCAACTATGTAAAATCCATTGTGACAGCAGAACTGCGAATGGATTTGGAACGGAAGAAAGAACAGAGCTATCAGGGGCAGCTGTATGTGCGTTTTCTCTGCTTCGGCAACGGGGCATTAACTGCGCTTCACGACCGCAGCGACGGTTTCTTTCGCCGCCAGATCATTCTGACCACTAAAGACAAGCCTGCGGATCGGTTCGATGACCCGTTTCTTGCTGAGAAACTGATTGCCGAAAAAGAGGGAATCTTCCTCTGGATGCTGGAGGGACTGCGGCGGCTGATCGCCAATCACTATCACTTTACCATCAGCCAGAGAGCCAAGGACAATATCTCTTCCGCTGTTCGGGATGCCAATAACATTCTGGACTTTCTCGATTCTGAGGGTTATGTGGCATTCAAGGCCGATTATGAAGCCAGCACCAAAAATCTGTATGCAGCGTATAAGCGGTGGTGTGAGGACAACGCAGAAAACCCACTATCCCCAAAGAGCTTCGCAAACCAGCTTAGCCAAAATGCTGAACGCTACCATTTGGAGCCGGTCAATAACCTGCACATCGGCGGTGGAAAACGGTGTCGGGGATACATGGGCATTTATGTCCTGCTCTCGCCTATGGAGTTGTAATGAAACTTCAAAACCTTCTGTTCGTGCGTTCATGCGTTCCTGACCGGGTACAGCCTGTGGAACGAAGGAACGCACGAACGTAAAAAATCGAAGTTCATTTTTTATTGTTCAGCTCAGAGGGCGCTCTAAAATCCGCACTTCCCGATCAATGGTTGTGCAAACAGTGAAAAACACTACTGTAAACAGAATGCAAATCATCATTCGGTGATTTGCGAAACAGTGACGCTGGTATGCGGTAAGGTGACTATTTTCACAGTTTCGCTTGCAAGCCCACCTAATGGCAAAGTCGATGGGGTGCTGTTGCGGACAGTTCTTCATGGGCGCAGTTCTGAGCGATTTTTGAGAAGTAATTAAGATTAACTGTACCGTGCAGCGTGTATGATCCACGGTAAAATCATTTCATGAAAGAATGAGGTGTTTTCTATGAAATCCAATTTGAGAAATGAAATCAAGTCGTACATTGTGCGTTCCGGCTACACGATGCAGGAAGTCGTTGACCGGCTTTCTGAGGATTACGGTTGGAGCGACAGCGTTTCAAACCTGTCCAATAAGCTCCAGCGGGAGTCTCTGCGGTATGTAGAGGCGGTACAGCTTGCCGATGCCCTTGGCTATGACCTCGTATGGCAGAAACGGAGGGACAAATGATGCCCGCCGTTCTTACCCGCCGTATCTCCCGTCTCCATTGACAAATCCGCAGATTTGGAGATGGATGGCAGAGTGGATTTGCAAAATCTGCTCTGCCTGTGGGCGGCAGAATTGAAGCAATCAAGATTGCGGAAAGGCTGTCGGTCACACCGCCTTTTGAGGATTTGGGTGCCACACACAAGCCTCTAAAGGCGGCAAGGCATCCGCAGATGCCGCATTCCCCCTCGGAGAGCCCACGGCACTTTGCAGCCCTCTGGGATGAAAGTGTCATAATGGGTTATTACACTTCCCGCAGGAAGTGCATCCCCGTCCCTCAGCCGTCTGCCGCACAACAGAAAGGAGCTGATTTTTATGGCCAGAAATGACGGAATCGACCGCACCTTTGCCCGTAACCAGGACTTGCCCACCCTTGATGATGTGGCAAAGGTGCAGGAACACAATGAACGAGAAAAGGACAGCTACTCCAACCAGGATATTGATACCACCCAGACCTACCGGAATATTCACTTCAAAGCACCCACCGACACCTATGCCGCCATGTTCGATCAGTTGATTGCCGATGGCGTTATCTCTACCCGTGGTCTGAAAGCCGATGCGGTGAAATACGGGGAACTGATTTTTGATGTGAACTCTGCCTACTTCCACAACCACGGTGGCTACGAATATGCCAAGCAATTCTACACCGATGCATACAAAGCTGCCGTAGAGATCGTGGGCGGTGAGCAGTATATCCTCTCTGCCGTCATGCACGCCGATGAACGCAACCGGGCTATGTCGGAAGCTCTGGGGCAGGATGTGTACCACTACCACCTTCATGTGGTCTATGTCCCGGTGGTGGAAAAACAGATTCTTTGGTCGAAGCGGTGCAAGGATAAGTCCCTTGTAGGTACAGTCAAGGAGACCATTATGCAGGTCAGCCGCAGTAAAAAGTGGGAATCCAAGGTAGCTCTGGATGAGCAGGGCAATCCGCTTTTGACCTCCAAGGGCAAGAAAGTCCTGCGGACATCATACAGTGTCCTGCAAGACGATTTCTTCAACTATATGAAAGCTGCCGGATATACGGATGTGGAGCGTGGAGAGCGTGGCAGCACCGAGGAACATCTGACGGTGACCCAGTTCAAGGTAGCACAGGAACAGCAGCGGCTGGAAGATGTGACCGCTCAAATCGCTCAGACAGAGCAGGCGCTGGACACCGCACAGGCTGCTGTTGAAAAAAAACAAAAAGAGCTGCAATCCTGCAAAGGCAGACCAAAGAACAGCGCACTGCCGCCCTGACCGTACAGGAAATCCGCTCCATGGGGAAAAAGACGATCTCCGGCAATATCGCTTTGACCCCATCCGAGTGCAGCACACTCAAAGATTATGCGGTCAATGGGATTCTTGCCAAGGCAGAAAACAGCCGTTTGGAGGAAAAGCTACAACAAGCGAAAAAGAGCGCCACTGTCTGGAAACAGCGATACGAGTCGCTGAAAGAACAGGCACGGCCTTATCTGGAAGCTGTCAAGCTCGCACCCGAAAAGGTGCGGGCTTTTCTTGACGCCATTTTGACACGAACCCGGCAAACAAAGCAGCACGATCAGCCTTCCCGCCGCAAGTCGCACGATATGGAACTTTAATTGATGGAGGAAACTGCATGAGAAAACACAAAGATTTTATGAACGAACCCGACTATGGTTATATCGACATTGAATCCTGCTTTGACCCGATTTTCGAACCGCCGATTGATTTTCTGGAAGAATGCCGGAAACGCTGGGAAAACCGGATGAATCCGTTCACCGGTACAGTGGAACGGAAAATCGGAAATACCTGGTATCTACTGGAGACTGTATGTGATGGAAATGAGCCGCTTACCCACAAGGTAAAACGGCTCATTTTCTCGGATAAGGAGGCGCTTTGTTCATGACACAGACTCAAATTCATGCTACAATATCATCATGCACACCGATTCTGTCAGCTGACCCAACCGTAAAGGAGGACGCTATGTTGGATCAGCAGAAAATCACCATCCTGTACTGCCGCCTCAGCAATGAGGATGCACTGGATGGAGAATCAAATTCGATACAGAATCAAAAAGAGTTTTTAACCCGGTACGCAGCCGAGCATGGCTACACCAACCTGAAAATTTTGGTGGATGACGGATATACGGGAACCAATTTTGACCGCCCTGGCGTGCAGGAAGGCTTTACACTGGTTAAGCAGGGGCTTGTCGGTTGCTGGCTGGTCAAAGATCTCAGTAGGTTTGGTCGAGATTACCTGACCGTTGGGCAGTACACGGAAACATTATGGACAAGAGCACAAAAGGCAGACCGAGAAACGGGCTGCTGACAACAAATAAAGGCTGAGTATCAAGCACCGGGAAAGTGCGGAATATTCAGCCTGTTTTGTTGTCCGGGGTTTCCAAAGGGGCTTGCCCCTTGGCACACGACTTTGCTCGCAAAGTGTAGTGTGTTATACGCTTTGTCTGCGTTGCCGTGAAAACGCCATTGCCGCCGGATAGGGCAAGGGCATTTGAAGCGGCAGGAAAACAGGCTTGGATTTGTGGGCGGGTGCTGCCACAAATGCGGGGCTGGTTTCAACAGCAGATAGGGCGTATATGAAAGTCCCCGTCCATCGTTCCCCGTAAAAGTTTGGACAGCTTGCCCCGATGTTGCCGCTTGTGGTCACGATGGTCAGAAGATTGCGGCGGCTCTCGTTTTCTCAAAATCTGAATGGGCGGGAAAGCCATTTTAGGGCTTTCCCGCCTTGATTATCCTTTAGCAAAGTCGGGCGGGACTGTCAACGGCGGCGCATGAAATGCACCGTTCATCTTGACCGTTGACTGGCTCGACTGGCTTTGCTATTTCCTCGATAAACTTGAAGTTGTACTTATGCACAGACAATCAAGCATCCCGTTTAATCAAAGCGGCATCGGAGTCCGGGCAATCACAATGACTGCCAAAACAGCGCCCGCAAACGCTGCTGCGCCGATAACTGCCGCCGTCTTTTTGCTGAGGTTCTTCTTTACTGCCTTACAGATTAGCATGGCACAAACCACGCAAACAGCCGCAACCGCAAGCGCAATAACCAGCGTCTCCCATAACCATGAAAGTTCGTATAATATTCTCATTCGCTCACCATACCTTTCTCTGGCAAACTGGAAGTTACTTTTTCATATACACGCCTTCGTCAAATCCCGATTTATCCCTTTACTTTCGCCCCCGCTGTGGGTTTGGATTTTTCAGCAAGTCCGATTTCTCCGCAATCTTTTTCAGCCACTTCTTTTCGTCCTCTGACAGCTTCTTCAAATTCAATTTCAGCCGCTTACAGATAAATGCCAAAGACGCTTGCTCCGGGTCGCTGTCCTCACTGACAGCTTCATCAACTGCCTGCAAAAATCCTTTCAGCGGGTTGTCCTCTGGAACACTGAAAAAATCGTCCCTGTGGGCTTCCCGCAAGTCAAGGGCAATCTCGTTTATGTCCTGCTGTATCACATAGCGGCAAAAGCTGTCCTCGTCAATATGGGCTGTGATAAGCTGTCTTAACTGCGTATCACTCATGCTGGGGTTATGCTTTTTCATAACTTTTGCGCTCACAGCGTCCACAATGGCGTTTGCGCCCTGCACCTGCTTTGTCGCTATACCGTTCACATAGATTTCAAGGTCGGCCATGAGCCGGGGAAAATCCGGGTGTGTTGCCAGCTCACACAAAAGGGAATTATCCACCAGCCCGCTTTTCAATAGTTCAATCATATCATCACTCAAACACAGGTCTGCAAGATCGGCGTTTGGGTGATTTTTTGTGTGGGAACGGCACAGTAGATAATCAACAGACACTTCATAAAACTTCGCCAACTGGATAAGGGCATAGTGGCTGATGTCCTTGAAATTATCCCCCTCATAACTGCCTAAAGCGGACTTGGAGAGATGGGTTTGCTCCGCAAGCTGTTCCAGCGTCAAGCCACGCTCCACACGCAGGTCTTTTAGGCGTTCTGGTATGGATAGTTCCATGCGCTTCCCTCCTTGTCTGCTCAATAAATAAGCGGTCATAACTGCGAATTATTGTTGAAGCCTTTTCTTTATTCAGGTCTCAATATTCTCAATATCCCGTCATTTTATCAATACATTGCTTTGGGCGTACTCCTGGTCTTTGCCCTGAGCGTTGATAGTGCGCAGCGGGCGACGGTTGTCCGGCTGTTCAAGGGCAGGTGAAGTCATGAAGAAGATGGTAATACGCCCGTCGTCAGCTACGGCTGCAGGCAGCAAGAGTATGAAGGTATCCGCGACAAAGCTTCTTTCTCGATATTATATGGTGCTGCTTGTTCTTGCCTTGTGCGTAGGTGTAGGCATTGCACAGCCGACGTTCTGGAGTGTCAGTAACTTATCCAATGTGTTGTTCCAGACGGCGTATATTGGGATTGCCGCCTGCGGAATGACGGTTCTGATTGCCAGCGGTTTGATCGACTTGTCCGTTGCTGGAGTAATAGCGGTCAGTTCTATCGCAGTGGCGCGCATATTGCCGGTAGGCACCGTGGAACTCGCTGTTTTGATCGCGCTATTGCTGGGCATGTTGTTCGGATTTGTCAACGGTTTGCTGGTCGGTGTTGTCAAAATTCCCCCGTTCATCGCCACGTTAGGCAGTAATTATCTTTTTTTGGGTGCCGCTTTTATGTGGACGCAGGGCAAGGTTGTTGCGATCTCGTCGCGGAACTACCGCATGATAACGACGCAGAGGATCACCGGCGTCATACCGGTATCGTTGGTCGTATTCTTGATATTGATTGGGGTTACGTATTTCTTGTTGCAGCACACATATTTAGGACGTGGAGCGCGTAGTGTCGGCTCGAACGCTGTGGCGGCGGGTTTGGCAGGCATAGGTGTCGTCCGTACGAAGATATTGGTGTATGCATTTTCAGGTATGTGTGCAGCGGTTTCGGGCGTGTTTCTTGCCGGGCGGCTGTCCTCCACCGAGGGCAATATGGCGATCGGCATTGAGATGACGGTTATTGCCGCGGTCGTCGTTGGCGGCACCTCGATGCGAGGAGGTAGGGCCACAGTGTTCGGCACTCTTGTCGGCTCAATCTTCTTTGCGGTGCTGTCAAGTGCGCTGAATCTGATCGGCGTGTCCTCATATTGGCAGTATGTGGTGACAGGCATGGTGCTTGTCGCTGCGATTTCTTTCGGAAACCGGAAGCTGACCATGCTCGAAGTCCGGGGAGAGAGCTGATGTTCGGTTATTCTTCCCGAGCGTTGCCATCGGATATACGACGGCTGGTACCTGTGCAGGACCAATTGTTCAAGGTCGGGCATTTCATCTGCGATCAGGGGCCGGCTGCAGGGGCTTCGATCGTGGAGGTCCATAATCCTGCGGGGATATCCTTTGAAGCATATGGCGACCGCTGCCTGGACATTGGGTGGGCTGACGCATGCGGAATTCCGCTAGCGTGGACATCCAGTCGCGGTGATATAGCGTCGACCCGGTATGAGCCCCACGGATCTGGATGGGTGCGCACCTTTCCCGGAGGACTGTTATCGACATGTGGTCTGTCCAGCACCGGCATGCCTTCCGAGTCACATGGGATCTCCTATGGGCTACATGATCGAATTGGTCATATTCCGGCGGATAATATCAATTGGAGGGTCGATGTGGATGATGGTGAACGATTCATCATCATCGAGGGTGATGCCGTGCAGACAGGACTTGGATGCGACACCTTGGAATTGCATCGTGTCATTATCGCGAGTACGGAGCGACCGATACTTACCGTTGAGGATGTAGTGACGAATCGCGGGTACCGACGTGCTGGTCATATGATGAGGCATCATTGTAACTTCGGGTATCCGATCGTGCGCCCTGGGTCGACGGTCGATAGCAGTGCGTCAATTGTCGGCAGTCGGGAAACTTCTACTCATATCGAATCGTTTCCGTTTTCTCTTGAGGTCCATGATCATGCGCGTGAGCAGGTGTTATACTGCCGGCCTCATAATGAGTCTGAATGGTGCACGACGTGTGTGACGGCGCCGGATGGTACTTGGGTGAGTGTTTCTCAACAGACTGACACTTGGCCGATGCTAGTGATATGGAGAGACGCGTCCGAGGGAGTCAATGTGCTGGGCATCGAGCCATCGACGTCTCGTGATGCCGGTCGCGACCAAGCTGAACGTGATGGTGAAGTGCTATGGCTCGAGCCTTCTGAATCTTATCGATATGTTACGCGTGTTGAAGCTGGATGTGATGGTCGGCCGTTGGGATGGGAGCGTAGGATGTTTGGATAATTACGTATAATCGGTGGTAAATGAATGCTTGAAGTCGGGCTGTACTATGTCCGGGGAGCATTGCTGCCTGTACAGAGTAGATGGAGCCACAGTGCCGACGAATAGAGACGATGGGAAGATTGGTATCCGCGATGTCGCCAAGAGGGCTGGTGTCTCGTTGGGTACCGTCTCCAATGTATTGAACCGTCCAGATTACGTCAGCGAGAAGAACTTGAAAAAAGTTCGTGCGGCCATGGACTCTTTAGGATTCATACCGTCAGGTGCGGCTGGGCAGTTGCGCAGCGGCAAATCGGGTTTGATTGGTGCAATAGTGCCTGATGTAGGCAATCCGTATTGGGCCTCTGTGCTATTGGGCATCGAACAGGTGTGTGATGAGCACCATATGAGGATGATCGTAAGCTCAACGAGACAAAGCAGAGAGAAAGAGAAGGAAGCACTCCGCATGCTGATGCATCAGGGCGTGGATGGTCTGATCATTGCTCCGATCAATGTGCGGTGCGAGGAGTTAACCGCATTCCGGAGTCGGTTGGGGATCGTGTCTATCGGTGAAACTCCTATGACTCGATATGTGGGATCCAATGGTCTTGAGGGCATGTTTCTTGCGACGCGGAAATTGCTGGAACTTGGACACCGGCACATTGCCTTGATCAACGGAAAAGACTTTGTCTCATGGTGTATGGCCAGAAAAGTTGGTGTTGAGAAAGCCTTGCGTGAATTTGGCTGCGATCCATCCGTATATCTGCATGAATATGTGGTGGATGATATGACGACACATGAGGGGTATATGATGGCAAACCGTATATTTTCCGATGGCAAGGCAGAAGGTTCTGAAAACATTACCGCAGTGATTTGCGCGAATGATGTCTTGGCTCTCGGTGTGATGCTGTCATGTAAAGAGCATGCGGTGTCCATTCCCGAAGATCTATCGGTGATCGGATATGATGACGTGGATTTCGCGCCTGCGTTATCTCCTTCTCTAACCACAGTGCATCAGGAATCGTATGAGATCGGGAAAAGCGCGGCGATGCTCTTGATCACAGGGGAGAGTGCAGTCGATGATCGGCATCTCTCGGAAGTGCGGTTGGTTGTGCGCCAATCTATCGGACCTGTGCCATCGTGATGGGGCGGTGTGCCTGAAAAAAAGATGTGGCCGATGAAGGTGTGAACGGTACCTTATCGTGGTACCTGTGCGCTCAAGACTCGAGTTGTCGGTGCGAGGTCGAGTAGCAAACGGGGATTGGAA
>OKQJ01000401.1_pt1 | contig 12471 bp, 9 predicted proteins | sample 1614171 | NCBI WGS metagenome assembly OKQJ01 (sample SAMN04436911, study PRJEB24849) | human gut metagenome | biome: human gut; feature: NICU; material: stool | host: Homo sapiens | place: USA: Saint Louis, MO | collected 2012-05-30 | reverse complement strand
CTGGCCGCAGATCACAAGCCTGTGCGCGCTCGTGAAGGCGCGGCGGATCGGCTGGGGGCAGGCGCTGCGGGCGCCGCTGGCCGTGCTGGTCCCGGCGATCGCCGTGGTGGCGCCGCTGATGGCGTACAACGCGATCCGCTTCGGTGGCCCACTGGATTTCGGCAGCGAGTATCAGCTGACCGTCACCGACATGACCCGGTACTCCCTGCCGGCCGCGGACATCCCCTACATGGCGTTCTACTATCTGCTGCTGCCGGCGCGGTTCACCGGGTCGTTCCCGTTCATGTCGATCCAGCCGACGCCGTTGCCGGAATGGGGCTTCACCGAACCGATCGTCGGCGGACTGTTCATGCTGTGCCCGCTGGCGCTGGCCGCGTTCCTGCTGCCCCGGTTCCGCAGGCGGCTGCGCCGCCCGTACGGCATGACGCTGATGCTCGCGCTGGCGCTCGGCATGGTGGTGGTCGCCGTCGACGTGCTGGCCGGCGGTCTGGGATGGCGCTACATGGCCGATTTCGGATGGCTGTTCGCGCTGGCGGCCCTGCCGGCCCTGCTGCGCGCGCTGGAGGGCGGCGCGGTGTTCGACACCCCCCTCGACGAGGATCTGGAAGACCCCTCGTACCGGACCACGCCCGTATGGCGCCTGATCGTGCGGCTGGCCGTCATGCTGGTCCTGCTGTTCTCGCTGGCGATCATGGTCCTCTCCTGCTTCGTGCCGGGACGCGACGATTCCCTGGTCCGCAACAATCCGGCGCTGTTCCACGACGTGCAGTCCTGGTTCACGCTGCTGGGCATCGGGTGACGCGCCCAGCCGACACCCAGCCACGCACCAAGCTTTTCCAAGGCCGGCGGCATACTACTGGTAACGTTGCCCATCCGCCGACCGAAGAGTTGCCATGAACACCCGAACCTCCCCGAAAGCCACCGCAGTACGCGCCGTCGCCGCCACCCTGGCCGCCCTGGCCGCCATCGGGCTGTGCCTGCTCACGCAGGACAACGTCAGCGCCGACATCAAGGCGAAGCGCGTCGAACGTCTCAACGCCCGCATCGCGAACGTGTACACCGCCGACTACCAGCAGATGGCCGAGGAGAACCTGGTCAAGGCTCGCGACAAGCAGGCGCGCACGATCGACGACATCTACGTGCAGGACAACCCGTACGGCACCAACACGACGTCGATGTACGTGTACTTCACCACCGACTACGCGACCAAGATCAAGTACACGGTGTCCGCCGACGGCTATCCCGATTTCACGCGCGCCGTGGCGCAGGACGAGGAGTACCAGAAGGAGCACGAGTTCCTGGTGCTCGGCCTGATCCCGGACGTGGAGAACACGATCACCTTCACCATCACCGACGACAACGGGCTGGACATCACGCAGACGATCACGCACGACGGCCCCTCGCTGCTGGGCGTCGAGGAGGTCCAGCTCGAGCGGACCGTGACCGCCGACGACGGCGCCGATCTGGGCGACGGCCTGTACGCGATTCTCGGCAACGACAGCGACGAGCAGGACTTCATGTACTACTACGACACGAACGGCGTGCTGCGCGGCGAGATCCCGGTCAAGTACTACCGCTCGCACCGGCTGCTGTTCGACGATGACGGGCTGATGTGGTTCTCGGCCTCCACGCACACGATGGTCGGCATGAACCGCCTCGGCAAGCTGGAGAAGATCTACGATCTGGACAGCCGCTTCATCCTGCACCACGACTACGCGCTGGACGCCAACGGCGACATCGTGCTGCTCGCCACCGATCTGGAGCGCGGCGACCACGCCGTGCAGGACCAGGTCGTCAAGCTCGACACCTCCACCGGCGAGACGACGCTGCTGCTCGATTTCGGCGACCTGTTCGACGCGTACAAGCAGTCCACCGACCATTCGGGCATCGACGAATCCGACCCGACCGCCACCAACCGCTGGGACTGGCTGCACTGCAACACGATCCAGCTGCTCGACGACGGCTCGGCGCTGTTCTCGGCGCGCGAGACCTCCACGATCATCAAGATCGACGATCTCGAGGGCACGCCGACGCTCGACTACATGATCGGCGAGCCGAGCGTGTGGGACGGCACCGACGAGCAGGCCGCGTTCCTCACCAAGGACGGCGACTTCGGCGACACCGGCGGCCAGCACTCGATCACCTACGTGGCCGACGACTCGCTCGCGGACGGCCAGTACTACCTGTACATGTTCGACAACAACTACGGCTACGCGATGACCCGTCCCGACTACGACTGGACGGTCATCGACGGCATCAGCACCGCGGCCTCGTCCAAGGACGAAGGCTCCCGTTCGCAGTACCGCAGGTACCTGGTCGACGAGAACGCGGGCACGTACACGCAGGTCGCCGAGTTCGACGTGCCGTATTCGCCGTACGTGAGCTCCGCGCAGGAGCTCGGCAACGGCAACATCCTCATCGATTCGGGCATGCAGGGCCTGTTCGGCGTCTACGGCAAGGACGGCACGCTGCTCGCCCAGTACCGCATGGCGCTCAGCACAAGCTACATCTACCGCGTCTACCAGTACGATTTCAGCGGCTTCTTCTTCGCCTAGTATCCCGCGTCGTAAGTTCGCGCACTATGCCTGGCTCCCCTCCAAGAGGGGAGCCAGATACGGGACGGACCGCTAGTATTGGTGGCATGGGATTGTTCGATTCGCTGTTCGGGGCCAAGGCGCCCGCCGCATGCTCCTCCGTCACCTTCGCCCTTGACCGGGCCGGCCACACCTATGACGACGGCAACGTCGGACTGGAGCCGACCACGCTGCGCATCGGCCCGGACGACCGCCGCGTCGGCGTGATCGGGCTCAACGGGTCCGGCAAGACCACGCTGCTCAAGCTCATCGACGGCGCTCTGGCGGCCACGACCGGCACGGTGACGGTCATCGCCGCCGGCGACGACGGCACAGCGGCCACGCCGCTCGACCCGGCCGTCAAACGCGACCGCCGGCGCATCGAGGATCTGGTCGGCCGCGTGCGCCGCGAGGAGATCCCCGAAAGCTACTATCGGGCGGCGTCGATCCGCGAGGCGATCGACCAGCCGCTGAAGAAGCACAAGGTGCCCGAATCGGAACGGCAGGCGATTATCGGCAACCTGTTCGCGCATTTCGATCTGGCCGGCGTGGCGATGCAGCCAGCCAGCGCGCTGGACAGCGAGAAGCGGCACCTGCTGGCGATCGCCTCCGCGCTCAGCTTCTCCCCCGCGGCGATCGTGGCCGACGAGCCGACCAAGGGATTGGACGAGATCGGTTCCGCGCATGTGGCGCGCGCCCTGTTCGGCTACGACAAGCAGGTGGTGTTCGCCACGCACGACGTGGAGATGCTCACGCGCCCCGTCTACGCGATCGACCGCGTGCTGGTGCTCGACGAGCACCGGATCGTCTTCGACGGCGCCCCGGCCGAAGCCGCCGCATACTACAACGACCTGATCCGTCGGCAGTACGAGGCGCTCGGGCGGTAACGGCGATTCCTTCCCGGATGCATCCGCCGGCATACGGCCGCCGAGCGCCCGCTGGGAGGCCGTATGCCGGCAGGCGTCTCACAGCATGCCGTTGACGGCGGCGAGCACCGCGCGCACGTTGCGCTCGAATTCGTCGGGTTCGGGCAGCAGGGAGATCGCCAGGTACCCGTTGGACTCCATGTCGAAGAAATACCCGGGCTGGCCGCTGACGCGGTGCGATGCGATCATCGAGAGCACCAGCTCGTTCTCGTCCAGCACGCCGGGCACGCGCAGCAGCACGTTCCAGCCGCCCTCCGCGCGCAGCACGGAGAACAGCCCCCGTTCGTCCCCGGCGAGCAGACGATGCAGCAGCGCGAGATTGCCCGCCACGCGGCGCCGCACGGTCTCGGTCTGCGCCGGCGCCGCGGCCAGCAGATCGGGGATGAGGCGCGCGATGAGATCGCTCATCGGCAGATAGTCGTCGGCGATCACGTCGAGGCGGCGCTGCGCCTCGGCGACCTCCGCCTCGGGGCCGGACACCTGGATCCAGCCGACCTTCGCATGGGGCGCGGCGAGCATCTTGGAGAACCCGTCGAGCGCGAAGGTCAGCGCGCCCCGTTCGCCGGCCAGGCGCGCGTTGCCGTCGAAGGGCTCAAGCGCGTAATCGTAGAACACCTCGTCGGCGATGATCGCGACGCCGTGCTCGCGGCACAGGCCGACGATCCGCTCCCGTTCGCCGGCCTTGACATAGGAGCCGGTCGGATTGTTCGGGTTGATGAGCACGAGCGCGCGGATGCGGCCGGATTCCGGCCCTTCCAGCAATGCGGCGAGTTCGGCGACGTCGATGTACCACGACCCGTCGAAGCGCAGCTGGTATTCGACGGCATCCACGCATTCGAGCCACGCGATCGACTCGATCAGCGGGTAGCCGGGCTTGGGGGCGAGCACCGCGTCGCCGGCGTCGCACAGCAGCTTGATCAGCCACGAGTACGCCTCGGACGTGGAGCTGAGCAGATACAGCCGATCCGCGTCGACCGGGCTCCCCTGCGCGTGCGACAGGAACGCGGACAGCGCCTCGCGGGCCGCCCGCGGGCCCCGTGGATCGGCCGTGTACACCTCCGGGACCAGGGCCGGGGCCAGCCCATGGCGGGTCGGGTTGGAATCGTTGAGTTTGCCGAGCGCCACCCCCTGCGCCTTGGCGAGGGCTTCCGCCGCCGCGATCGGATTGGGGTCGCTGATGTCGACTCGTGAGGAAAAACGCATGGTCCCCACCATAGTCCGAGCCGCGCTCAAGCCGGCACGGCCACGAACAGAAAACGGGGCGGCCCTCCCCTCGGAAGGGCCGCCCCGCACGGCGCCGGACGACGTCCGCCGGCTCGTTCGGCCGGCGAACCGGCGGCTACTTGGTGCTCGCGTAGTAGGCGGCGCCGACGATGCCGGCCTCGTTGCGCCGCTTCGCCGGAACGATCGCCGTCTTGATGTCGAGATACGGCAGGAACTTGTCGCTCTGGCGGCTCACGCCGCCGCCGACCACGAACAGGTCGGGGTTGAAGTACTTCTCCATCAGGCCGTAGTACTTGGTCAGGCGCTTCGCCCACTTCTTGTAGCCCAGGCCCTCGCGCTCGCGCACGCCGGAGGAGGCGTACTTCTCCGCGTCGCCCTTGCCCTTGGCCAGCTCGATGTGGCCCAGCTCGGTGTTCGGGATGAGCACGCCGTTGTAGATCAGCGCGGTGCCGATGCCCGTGCCCAGCGTGGTGGCGATGACCAGGCCGTTCTGGCCCTTGGCCGCGCCGAACTGCTGCTCGGCGAGACCGGCGGCATCAGCGTCGTTGACGACGACGACCGGGCGGCCGCATGCCTCGGACAGGGCCGCGGTGATGTCCACGCCGACCCACGACTGGTCGAGGTTGGCGATCCATTCCAGTTTCTGCCCCGGCTTGACCGGCGCGGGGAACGCGACGCCGACCGGGACGTTGTCGGGTACGGCGAAATGCTCGAGCTGCTGGCGCACGATGGCGCCGACCGCCTGCGGGCTGGACACCTCGGGCGTGAGAATCTTCAGGCGCGGCTCGGCGAACTCGCCCTTCTCCAGGTTCACGGGCGCCGCCTTGATGCCCGAACCGCCAATATCCACGCCGAACGCTTGTGCCGTCTCAATCATCGTTGACCTCTCTTCATGATAGGTGGGTACCGAATCGGTACCGGCATGGTATAACGGATTTGCGCCGGCGCGCCTCCCGGCGTCCGCATGCCCGACACGCGGCGGCCCCGCGCCGCGCCGTCGCGGCCGCATCGACGCGGCATCGGTGGGATAATGGGAAAGTATGGCAGAACATACCCAGCTTATCGATGCAATCAACATCCGCACGTCCGTGCGCGCCTATGACGCGGACCCGATCGACGACGACACCGCCCGCCAGCTGTCCATGACGCTGGACGCGGTGAACATGCTCAGCGACACGCATATGCAGCTCGTGCGCGACCAACCGGCCATCTTCGCCGAGGCGAACGCGTCCGGCCATCTGACGAACGCGGCGAATCTCATCGCCGTCATCGGCCCGAAGGACGATCCGCAGGCCCGGGAGCGCGCCGGCTTCTACGCCGAACGCGTGGTGCTCACCGCCACGCTGCGCGGGCTCGGCACGCTGTGGGTCGGCGGCAGCTGGAACCGCGACGAGGCGGCCGGGCATTGCCGTATCGGCGCCGGCGAGGAGCTGTACCTCGGCATCGTCATCGGGCACCCGCGCAACCATGCGGCCCATGTGATGAAGAGTTACGAGGAGCTGACCGAATTCCAGCGCACGCACCGGCCGACCAAGACCTACGAGCAGTTCACACGCACCATGGAGCAGGAGGAGCGCGACGCCGCCCCGGGCTGGTTCAAGGCCGGCGTCGAGGCCGCGATGAAAGCGCCGAGCGCGATGAACCGCCAGCCGATACTGTTCACCTACCGCGCGGCCGACGGCACCGCCGCCGCGCATATCGACCCGGAGGCGGGCAGCGGCGAAGCGCCCAACGATCTGGGCATTGCCAAGCTGCATTTCCAGATCGGCGCCGGCCAGGGCGAATGGGCGTGGGGCGACGGCGGCCTGTTCATCCACAAGTAGGCGAAGCAGGCGCACCGAAGCAGCCGCACACATCGCCAGGTGAGCGCCGGCGTTACTTGAGCGCCGGCATCGGCTTCCAGTCGGGGTCGTGCATGAGCTTGCGCGAATCCCACCAGCCCCTGGCGATCTGAGCCAGCCCGGTGCGCATGTGCTCGCGGTCGACCATCACCAGCCGGATGACCTCCTTGACCGCCGTGGCGAGCGTGCCGACGCCGAACAGGAACGGGCGGAAATCGCCGTGCACCATGAAGTAGCGGGCCATGTAGCCGCGGTTGCGCATGATGTGGTACCGGTTCGTGTCGGAGGTCGAGTTGAGCTGGCGCAGGCCGGCGATGTCCCAGTTGCCGATCTCGCGCGTGCGGCGCAGCACCACGTCGGGCACGACGATGGGGTTGGTGACCTTGCTGGCCAGATAGCCGTAGATCGTGTCGTCCCAGTAGATGAAGAAGCGGGGATCGGGGAATCCGATCTTCTCGACGACGCTGCGGCGGAACAGGCCGCCCTCGAAGCACAGCGTGTCCATCACCCGGTATCCAGCGCGGCCGAACGCGGCCGGCGCGATCGGGTTCGGGATGCCCAGCGGCACGATGAAGTCATACTGCCAGTAGAACGGGCCGCCGTCGTAGTCGTAGCGGCTGCCCTGGATCACATCGTGGCGCGCGGTCCACTTGGCGAGCTTTTCGATGCCCTCGGGCTCGACGGCGACGTCGTCGTCCATCACCCAGAACCATTCGGCGCCCAGCTCATACGCCTTCTTCACGCCGGCGGAGAAGCCGCCGGCGCCGCCGAGGTTGCCGGACTGCGGCGCGTACACCACACGGGCATCGTTGCCGGTGCGGTCGGGCACCGTGCCGCCCCACTGCCGGGCGACCGCCGCGCCGAACCGCTCGACCATCGCCTTCGTCTCGTCGGAATGCTCGTTGTCTACGACCACCACGCGCCACGGCGCGACGGTCAGACGGCGGATCGAATCGAACAGCTTGGTCAGCAGCTGCTGGCGCTTGTACGTCACGACGACGATGGCCAGTTTGTCAATGGTCTTCCTTGCGGCATGCTTTTCGGTCATGCTCTCCATTCTATGCGGTGGACGCGCCCGCGCACCGCAACGACATCCGCCGCGCCAGGAGGCGCCGGCATGCGGAGCATCGCGTCCGCATGCCGGACGCCATCGAACAAGGCCACGCAGCCCGCGACACCGCGGAAAACGGCGGAACGCGCGCCGCGCGCACGCCGCGTCCGGCGTGTCGCATTCCGCTTCCGGCTCATGCGCGCCCGATAAATCCACGGCTTGGCGTATAGATGATCCCGTCAGTTTCAGGGAAGGTGCAATTCCTTACTGGCGGTAACGGCGCAGCCCGCATCCATATGGGCGCCGCCGAAGCCCGCGACCCGCGCAAGCGGCTGATCCGGTGGGATTCCGGAGCCAACGGTACAGTCCGGATGAAAGAAACGGAGCTCATCATGAGCGTCTCTTCGCATACCGATCATCAGGTTTCCGCCACGGCCGCGTCCCGGCCCGACAACACGCATTCGACCGGCGTGGCCGATTCGGGCCGCTGGTCCACCCGCCGTATCGCCGTGTACGCGCTGTTCGTCGCGCTGGCGATGGCCACGAGCTTCATCGAATTCCCGATCATCCCCGGCGTGCAGTGGCTCAAATACGATCCCTCGGGCATCGTGTGCCTCATCGCCGGATTCGCGTTCGGACCTGCGGCGGCCGCGATCGTCAGCGTGCTCGGCTTCGTGCCGCACCTGTTCCTCAATCCGTGGGGCACGTTGATGGCGGTGCTCGTCGCGCTGACGCTGTCGGTGCCGGCCGCGCTGATCTACCGCGCGAACCGCACGCGCAAGGGCGCGGTGATCGGCCTGGTCGTCGGCGCCGTGTGCGCCCTGGCCGCGGCGATCGTCGGCAACCTGATCGTCACGCCGTTCTACGCGCATATGACGGTAGCCCAGGTGGCCGCGCTGATCGTACCGGCCCTGTTGCCGTTCAACCTGGTCAAGTTCGCGATCCACGGCGTGGCCACGTTCCTGATCTACAAGCCGATCAGCACGCTGCTGAACAAGTAGCGGATCCGTTGCGGCCCTTCCCGTCCAGGGAGGGCCGCGACTGCGTTTTTCCATCCCGTTCGAACAGTATCGGAACACATATCATGCACAGCGCTCCGGCAGCCGATCTCACCGGCATCCGATTCAGCTACGACGGCGGCGCGACCTGGGCGCTGGACGGCGTCGATCTGGTCATCCGTCGCGGCGAATACGTATGCCTGACCGGACCGAACGGTTCGGGCAAGTCCACGCTCTCGCACATTCTCGCCGGCCTTGCCGCGCCCGATGCCGGCACGGTCGTGCTGCTCGGGCACACGGCCTTCGACGGGGCAGCGCACCCCGAAGCCTACCGCGCCGCGCGCCACGGCATCGGCGCGGTGTTCCAGAATCCGGAGGACCAGATCGTCACCACCGTGGTGGAGGACGACGTGGCCTTCGGCCCGGAGAATCTCGGGCTGGACCACCCCCTGATCGGCCGGCGCATCGCCGATTCGCTGCACGCGGTGGATATGGCGGCCCACCGTGCGGACGATCCCACGCGCATGAGCGGCGGCCAGCAGCAGCGCGTGGCCATCGCCGGCATGCTGGCGATGGGTCCGGACATGCTGGTGCTGGACGAGCCGCCCGCCATGCTCGACCCGGCCGCGCGCGCCACGTCACGCATCATCAGGATGAGACCGCGCACGCCGACCGGGTGATCCGGCTGGAGCGCGGGCGGCTCGTTCCGGCCGATAACGCAGCCGGCCCGGCTGCCGCCGATGACGTTGCCGCTGACGGCGACGCGGCGCCTGCCGGCAGCGCCGCCCAGCCGGGGAACGATGCCGGTGACGGCGCACCGCATGCGGACGGCATGGGCAGCGGCCGCACGCCGGTCATCGATATCCGCCATCTGTCGTACCGCTATCCTGACGCGCCCTCCCCCGCGATCAGCGATCTGTCGTTGTCGGTCGGCCAGGGCGAGATCGTGGCGATCATGGGCGAGAACGGCGCCGGGAAAAGCACGCTGGCACGGCTGATCTGCGCGCTGGACCGGCCGGACGCCGGATCGATCAGCGTCGACGGCATTCCCGTCGCCGCTCCGAAGCCGTCCCGGGGCACCGGCGCCGCCGCCGGCACGCCGCGCATGCTTAACCGGCGGCAGCGCGAACGGCTGCGCCGCACGGTCGGACTGGTGATGCAGCATCCCGAACGCCAGTTGTTCGCGGACACCGTGGCCGAGGACGTCGCCTACGGGCCGCGCAACCAGCATCTCGACGAGGCGGCCGTCGCGCAGCGGGTGCGCGAGGCGCTGCGCCTGCTGCGCATCGGCCATCTCGCCGACCGTTCGCCCTTCGACCTGTCCGGCGGCCAGCGGCGTCTCGCGGCGATAGCCGGCGTGATCGCCTGCCAGCCTGCGGTGCTGGTGATGGACGAGACGACGGCCGGCCTCGACGCCGCCGCGAGCGCGCGCATCCGCGAGCTGATCCTCGATCTGCGGCGGCGCGGCGTCACGACGCTCATCATCACGCATTCCCGGCGGGAGGCCCGGCTGCTGGGCGCCCGCATCGTCACCATGCCGGCCGCCCCCGCGGCGGACGCGGCCACGGCCGTGGAAGCCACTGGCGAAGGCGGGAACAACGCCGCGGAAGCAGCGGAACCCGTCGGGACCGGGCGCGAATCCCTCATCGCGCGGCTGGATCCGCGCGTGAAGATGGTCTCGTTCCTGGCGATGATGTTCGCCGCGTTCGCGATCAACACGCCGGCCCAGCTGCTGCTCGGCATCGCGGCGATCGCCGGCATCACCGCGCTGGCGCGGATCACGCCGATGCGCCTGGTCGCCTCGGTGCACATGTTCCTGGCGATGTTCGTCGTGTTCGGCCTGCTCAACGTCTTCTTCGTGCGCACCGGCACGCCGGTCGCCCATCTGGGGCCAATCCCGATCACGGATGACGGCATCGTCATCGCGATCCTCTACGCCTGCCGCTTCGCCCTGGTCGTCATGCTCGGCGCGCTCATGCTCGAGACGACCACGCCGACGGCGATGACCGACGCCTTCGGATCGCTGCTGTCGCCGCTGCGCCGCTTCGGACTGCATGCGCAGGAGATCGCGCTGGTGATGAGCCTGGCGCTGCGGTTCCTGCCGACCCTCGGCACGGAGGCCCGGTCCATCGCCGACGCGCAGGCCGCGCGCGGCGGCAGCATCGAAACCGGCTCCCCCGCCGCACGCGTCAAGGCCATGGTCGCGATCATCGTGCCAGTCTTCGCGGGAACACTGCGGCACGCGGACAATCTGAGCCTCGCTCTCGACGCGAGGTGCTACGAGGAGGGCATCCGCCGCACGCATTGGCGCGAGCTGCGGGTCCGCCCGCGCGACGCGGCGTTCGCGGCGGCGACGCTCGCGTACATCGCGGCGCTGGTGGCACTGCTGGCGCTGCGCTAAGTGTCGCAGCAGAGCCGCGCCACAATAGGGCCGCGCCGGGATTACAGCGTGCCGGCCCGCAGGATGTCGGCGAACGACCAGACCACGTGGGCGTTGCGGTTCAGCTCGGCGTACCGGCCCGTGGCCAGCCACTCGGCGCGGTAGCGCTCGAACCACCGTTCCAGTTCCTCGGCAAGCGCATAGCGGCGGATCTTCCGCTCACGCTCCGCGGCATCGTTCGCGGCGGAGCGGCCGGAATCGCCGGCCATGGCCAGCAGCTCCTCGCCCAGCCTGTTGAACAGCTGCTGCGCGTCGAGCATGGTCCAGACGAGCGACGGCGCCAACCCGCTTCTGGACTCCCCCGCCAACGCCGCGACGATGGCCTCGCCGCAGTCGGCCAGCATGCCGTTGCGTTCCGGGCGGGTCGTGATCCGCTCCCGGTTGAGCAGCAGCAGACGCCGGCGCGCATCGGCGCAGTCCAGCGCCCGGTCGAAGATCGGCACGCCGCCGTAGGAGCGTTCCACGTACGCGGCCACATCGGCGTTGAGCGCGCCGCCGCCGGCGTCGAGCTCAAGCACCTGCACCGCAAGGTCCCAGGGGAACGACGCGCCGTCGCCGGTGCGCGACAGGCTGCCCATCATCCGCCCCGAGGCGTCACGGTAGACGAGCCGCGAGATGCGCGCGTTCATCGCGTCGGCGCCGATGTCGACGGGATTCCATGCGTTCTGGGCGCCGTAGCACAGGCCCGGCAGGCTCAGCCGAGGATCGTTGACGTGGCCGTAATCGCCCCAGTCGGTGATCACGATGCCCTCGGCGCCGTGCCTGCGCCCGGCGGACGCCATGCGGTAGGTGTTGAGCCACGCGCCCTCATAGTCGGGGACGAAGCGGCTCCACGCGCGCACGGCCGGGCACACGAACTGGCGGCGGCCCTGGCGTTCGATGGCCGCGATGCTGTCCTCGTTGATGTCGGGGTCGTACATCCAGTTGAGCATCGTGATGTTGCCGGGCAGCAGCTCCATGGTCCCCGGCGATTCGAGCGCGATGTCGGCCCACAGCATAGGATGGAGCCCCAGCTCGCCGAGGGTGTCGCATAGCCCCTTGACGAAGCCGGCGTACAGTTCGCCTGCGCTCGCGCCGGGGGCGGTCCGCGCGGATTGGCCGCGCCCCAGGTCGAAGGTCTCGTCGCCGCCGATGTTGAACGATCGCGAGCGGAACAGCGGAGCGTATTCGCGGATCAGCCGCTGAGCGAAGGCCAGCGCCTCGGGATCGGCTGCATTGAGCGTATGGTGCTCCATACGTTCGACGAAGCTGAACGGGCGGTCGGCGTCATCGGGGAATTCGCCGAGCCGGCGGTGCGTGCGCGTGCGCAGGTTCATGTACATGTGCCCGAAGGTGGCCAGCGACGGCACCAGTTCGATGCCGCAATTACAATGGTATCGTTGGTTTCAATGGTGCTCTTGTTGGTGGCGGTGTACTTG
>OKQJ01000397.1_pt1 | contig 12543 bp, 7 predicted proteins | sample 1614171 | NCBI WGS metagenome assembly OKQJ01 (sample SAMN04436911, study PRJEB24849) | human gut metagenome | biome: human gut; feature: NICU; material: stool | host: Homo sapiens | place: USA: Saint Louis, MO | collected 2012-05-30 | reverse complement strand
ACGATTCTCGCCGGGCTGGTCGTCTACGACGAGCAGGGCAAGCCCGTCAACGAGGTCGCCTCGTCCATCACGCCGAACGACGATTCCACCGTGTTCACGGTCACGCTCAGCCACGGCTGGACCTTCACCGATGGCACGCCGGTGACGGCGCGGTCCTTCACGCGCGCGTGGAGCTACGCGGCGAATCCCGCGAACGCGCAGATCAACGCCAGCTATTTCGCGAACATCCAGGGCTACGGCGACCTGCAGCGATCCACGGACGGCACGGAGCAGCTGTCCGGGCTCGTCGTCACCGGCGACGAATCCTTCGAGATCCATCTGAGCGCGCCCGATTCGATACTGCCCCAGAAACTCGGCACGGTCCCGTTCCTGCCGCTGCCCGACTCGTTCTACGACGATCCCGACGCGTATGCGAGCAAGCCGGTCGGCAACGGCGCCTACCGCTTCTCGTCGTGGACGCACGGCCAGGATCTCACGGTGACCCGCAACGACGGCTACCGTGGCGCGATGCCCGCGCGCAACGGCGGCATCGACTTCCGCTTCTACACGTCCACGGACGCCGCGTTCGTGGACGTGATCGCCGGCAATCTCGACCTGCTCGACGAGGTGCCGGCCTCGAAATACGCGGTGTACGCCAGCACCGAGGGCATCCGCTCCTACACGGTGCCGGGCGCCGAAACCCAAGGGCTGAACATCCCCGAGCGGCTCGCCCATTTCGGCGGCGACGAAGGACGGCTGCGCCGCCAGGCGATCTCCATGGCGATCGACCGCGACCTGATCTGCTCCAAGATCTTCCATGGCACCAGGCAGCCGGCCGTGGATTTCTCCGCGCCGACGATCACCGGGTACAGCGACCAGCTCGCCAACGCGCGGCACCTCGCCCATAATGCCGCGCAGGCCAGAGAGCTCTGGGCGCAGGCCGACGCGATCTCCCCGTGGAGCGGCACGCTGAAGCTGTCGTACAGCGCCGATTCCAACGATCAGGCGTGGGTCGAGGCCGTGGCGAACCAGATCGCGAACACGTTGGGCATCAGTGCCCAGGCCGAGCCGTGGACCTCGCGCAAGGAGCTGCGCACCGCCGCCGTCGACGGGACGATCGACTCGCCGTACGGCAGCGAATGGCCTCCGGACTATCCGCATATCGAGAACTATCTGACGCAGCGCTTCGCCTCGAACGGCGGGTACAACGAATTCGGCTACGCGAACCGGCAGGTCGACGATCTGCTGGCGAGCGCCGCGGCAAGCACGGACGAGGATCAGGCCGTCGCGCGCTATCAGGAGGCGGAGGAGATCCTGCTCGACGACCTGCCGCAGATTCCCCTGTGGTACGCCAATGTGGCCGCGGTGTCGTCGACGGCGCTGACGCATGCGGCGTTCACGTACAGCAACTATCCGCTGTACGCGGCGCTGGAGAAGTAGCGGGAACCCCGCCCGCCCTATCCGTTCCGCCCGCGGTGGACCGCAACGCAAGACGCCGGCGTCCCTTCCTGATGAGGGAACGCCGGCGTCGTCGTTGCCGGGAATCCGATCAGACGGCAGTGCCGTTCTGGTCGAGGTTGGGATTGTGCTTCGAATCGCCGGCGGTGAAGAACAGGCTGAGCACGCCGACGACGAAGACGCCGGACACCGTGGCGACCAGCCAGATCGGATGGGTCGGCAGCCACATGATCACCAGGAACGCGATCGCGGCGATCACGATCAACACCCAGCTGACCACGCGGAACCACTGGCGCACCGAATGCGGCGCCTTGAACGCCTTCGGGTCGTTGTAGTTCGGGTTGGTGGTCAGCGTGGTGTCCGCCTCGGCAACGGTGCCGCCGGTCGGCTTCCACGGGCCGTCCTCGCCCTCCTGGATGCGGCGCGACTTCTCCTGCAGCGCGTACTCGTCGATCATGCCCCCACGGCCGCGGCCACGGGTCTGGTCGTATTGGGACGGTATTCCCCTGCGCTGGTTCTTCGCGGCCCTGCGGCGTTCGGCACGGTTCGGCATATCACTTCTCCTCACGGTTCGACGGATGACACTGCGTACCACTGTACCTCAGCGCCTTCCCGTTTTCCGCGCCGTTTCCGCACAGGATGCGGGCAGGATGCGCATGGGGCTCCGAGGGAGTTCCCAGGCGGCGCCCGGCTCACCACACGTACGCCGGTTCCTCGTTGGTCACGATGGCGTTCACCATCTCGGCCGCCCCGGCGATCTTGCGGCCGCCGTAGGTGACGTCCTGCACGCGATAATACGGGTCGATGAAGTGGTAGTTCACGATGGCGCCGCCCGGGTCGGCGTCGTATCCGATGATCACGATCGCATGGCTGATATGGCCGAACTGCGGGTACAGCGCGTGCAGGTCCACGGTGGCGAACACCGGATCGCCGCGACGGCTCGAATACCGGCCGTTCCCGCATGGATCCGCTGCTGTCCGCCGTCCGCAGCCGCCGCGTGGTCCTGTTCGGCTGCATCGCCTTGTCGCTGTGCATGATCGGCGCGGCGTGCAACGACGCGTGGTTCCACGGCCTGCGTCTCATCCCGTTCGCGCAGACGCTGTGCGGCGTCGCCGCCGTGATGCTACTGCCGCGCTTCCCCACCTTCGGTGCGACGGCGTTGGTCGTCTCCGCGATGGCGGCCGACTGGCTGCCGTTCCGTCCGATGACGTACGCCTCGCATCTGCTGGCGATAGGCGTCGCGCTGATCGTGCTCGGCTACCGGCGCGCGCCGATCGGCTTCGCCGCGGCGCTGGCGATGCCCGTGAACCGTCTGCTGTTCCTGTGGACGACGGCCGGCATAGCGCCGTTCCACGCCGATCGAGCCATGCTGGATCTGATGGGGTATGCCACGGATATCGGCGATCATCTGGTGTTCGTCGTCACCGGGCTGCTGCTGGCCCGGATGGTACGCGAGGCGCGGGACCAGGAGCGGATGCGGCGGCTGCGGGACCGCGAAATGGTGGCGGACCAGCTGCATGACCGCATCTGCAACGAACTGTCGCTGGTCGTCATGCGCATCGACGACCATCTGGCGTGCGCTGCCGGCGATGACGTCTCCGGTTGTACCGAACGCGACGGCTCCGAGAACGGCGGTACCGAGGCCGGGGAGACGCCTGATGCCGTGCTGGGCGGATTGCGCGGCGAGCTCATGGACACGCTCACGCACACGCGCGCCACGATCGCAGCGTTGCGCCGCTTCCCCGCCGGCACGGAGCCTTCCGACGCAGGGGTTCCGCAGCCGGAACGGGACGGTCTGATCCGCGATGCGGTCGCGCTGTGGCGGCGCCGTCTCGACGATGCCGGGGTGCACGGCGAGATCATCCTGCCCGGCACCGATCTGCCCGAGCTGGACGACGACCGGTTCCGGCTGCTGCGTGGCCTGATCGACGAGCTGTTCGGCGACATCGGCAAATACGCCGATCCGGCGTCCGCCTACATGGTGGCCTTCGGCTGGTCCGCGGACCGGATCACCGTATCGGCCACGGATGCGCCGCGTACCGGTGCGGCCGATACGGCCGATGGACGTACGGCCGACCCGACCACGGGCCGGTCCGGGCTGGACCGTTACGCAGTCGCCGTCCGGCGCCTCGACGGCACATGGAGCATCGGCCGGTCCGCCGGCGAATGGTCGCTGCACTGCGCCCTGCCGGTGCGAGACCCCAGTGTTATGCACTATTGATTCGTTGAGTAATGCTGGTTCCTCTCCCTGAAGGGAGCCAGCATTACTCGGTGATCGGTTACCTCGGCAGCATCATCGGGCGCTGCGAGGCGACGATCGGGGCCGGCAGCTCGGTGGCCGCGCCGGTGAGGTACTCGTCGACGGCGGCCGCGCAGGAGCGGCCCTCCGAGATGGCCCACACCACCAGGCTCTGGCCGCGTCCGGCGTCGCCGCAGGCGAACACGCCGTCCTGTGAGGTGGCGAACTTGTCGTTGCGAGCCACGTTGCCGCGCTTGTCGAGATCGACGGGCAGCTGGTCGAGCAGGGTGGTCGTATCCGGGCGCAGGAAGCCGACCGAGATGAGCACCAGGTCGGCCGGCAGCACGCGTTCGGTGCCCGGCTGGCGGGTGAACGGACCGTTCTCGCCCGGCGCCACGTCGACGACCTTCAGGCCGGTCACATGGCCGTGCTCGTCGGCGACGAACCCTTCGGTGGCGGTCGAGTTCTCGATGTGGATGCGCGACTGCTCCTCGTCGGAGCCGACGAAGTTGATCGAGTCGGTGCTGTACATGTAGGTGCCGCCCTCCTCCATGGAGGAGGTCTTCTGGTACAGGCGGGCGAAGGTCGGCCACGGCTGGTTGTCCGGGCGCTCGCTCGGCTCCTTCGGCATGATCTGCAGCACGGTCACGTCCTTCGCACCCTGGCGGATCGAGGTGCCGAGGCAGTCGGAGCCGGTGTCGCCGCCGCCGATGACGATGACGTGCTTGTCCTTGGCGGTGATGTCGTGCACGGGCTTGACGCCGTAGATGCGGCGGGTCGCGTCGGGCAGGAAGTCCATCGCGAAGTGGATGCCGTCGAGCTGGCGGCCGGGCAGCTTCATGTCGCGCGGCACGCGGGAGCCGATGGCCACGACCACCGCATCGTACCGGGAGCGCAGGTCGTCCCAGGCGATGTCCTTGCCGATCTCCACGCCGGTGCGGAACACGGTGCCCTCGGCCTCCATCTGCTCGACGCGGCGGTCGAGCAGATGCTTGTCGAGCTTGAAGTTCGGGATGCCGTAGCGCATGAGGCCGCCGATCGCGTCGTCGCGCTCATAGACGACGACGGTGTGGCCGGCGCGCGTCAGCTGCTGCGCGCAGGCCAGGCCGGCGGGGCCGGAGCCGACGACGGCGACGGTCTGGTCGGACAGGCGCTGCGGCGGCATCGGCTTGACGATGTCGAGCTCCCACGCCTGGTCGATGATCGTCTGCTCGTCGAGCTTGATCATGGTCGGCGGCTGGTGGATGCCGAGCACGCAGGCCTTCTCGCACAGGGCCGGGCAGATGCGACCGGTCACCTCGGGGAAGTTGTTGGTCATGGACAGCCGGTTGTAGGCGTCCTCCCACTTCTCCTGGCGGACCAGATCGTTGAACTCGGGGATGATGTTGCCGAGCGGGCAGCCGGTCATGCAGAACGGCGTGCCGCAGTCCATGCATCGCGCGGCCTGTTCCTTGGTCCACGGCTGCAGGCCGGACTCGGCGTGCACGTCGAGCCAGTCCTTGATGCGTTCCTCTACGGGGCGTTCGGCCAGTTCGCGACGGGTACGAATCTTCAGGAATCCTCTGGGGTCTCCCATGTCAGCGCGCTCCTTCCATAACCTGCTCGTACACCTGTTCCCAGGCGCCGGGCGCATTGAAATCGATGTTGTTGTCCTCTGCCTCGCGCATGGCCTCGGTCATGGCGACGAACTGCTTGGGCACGACGTGCGTGAACCGCGCCGCCGTGTGCTCCCAGTCGTCGAGCAGCGCGGCTGCGAACGCGGATCCTGTCTCCTCGGCGTGCTGCTTGACCAGCGCGTGCACGACCGGTTCGGTCTGCGCGTCGAGCGGCTCGAAGCGCAGCGCGCCCTTGAGCGCGGACGGGTTGACCTTCGCGCGGTCGAGATCGAGCACGTAGGCGTGGCCTCCGGAGAAGCCGGCGCCGAAGTTGCGGCCGGTCGGGCCGAGCACGACGACAGTGCCGCCGGTCATGTACTCGCAGCCGTGGTCACCGACGCCCTCGACGACGAACGTGGCGCCGCCGTTGCGCACGCCGAAGCGCTCGCCGGCGCGGCCGGCCACGAACATCTGGCCGGACGTGGCGCCGAAGCCGGTCACGTTGCCCGCGATCACGTTGGTGTGCGGGTCGAAGGTTACGCCGTCCTCGGCGCGCACGATCATGCGCCCGCCGGACAGGCCCTTGCCGGCGTAGTCGTTGACCTCGCCGTAGACGCGCATCGTCTCGCCGCGCGGGATGAACGCGCCGATCGACTGGCCGCCCGAACCGTGCAGGGTCATGTCGATCGTGTCGTCGGGCAGGCCCTCGGCTCCGTAGCGGCGGGTGATCTCGTAGCCGACCATCGTGCCGAGCGTGCGGTTCACGTTGCGGATCGGCATGTCGATGCGCACGGGCTCGCGGCGCTCGAGCGCCGGCTCGGCCAGCTCGATGAGCTTGTTGTCGAGCGCCTTGTCGAGCTCGTGGTTCTGCTCCTCGGTGTTGTGCAGGATCGTGCCGGGGACCGGGCCGGGCTGCATGAGCACGTTGCTCAGGTCCACGCCATCGGCCTTCCAGCGCTTGATCGCCTCGTTCTGGTCGAGGCACTCGACGTGGCCGACGGCCTCCTCGAGGGTGCGGAAGCCGAGCTGGGCCAGGATCTCGCGCACCTCCTCGGCGATGAACATGAAGAAGTTGATCACGTGCTCGGGCTTGCCCTTGAACCGCGCGCGCAGCTCCGGGTCCTGGGTGGCGATGCCCTGCGGGCAGGTGTTCTTGTGGCAGGCGCGCATCATGACGCAGCCCTCGACGATCAGCGCCGCGGTGGCGAAGCCGAACTCCTCGGCGCCGAGCAGCGCGGCGATCACCACGTCGCGGCCGGTCTTGAGCTCGCCGTCGCACTGCACGACGATGCGCGAGCGCAGACCGTTGAGGATCAGCGTCTGCTGGGTCTCGGACAGGCCGATCTCCCACGGGGTTCCGGCATGGCGGATCGCGTTGAGCGGGGCCGCGCCGGTGCCGCCGTCGTAGCCGGAGATGAGCACCACGTCGGCATGGCACTTGGCCACGCCGGCGGCGATCGTGCCGACGCCGAACTCGGAGACGAGCTTGACGTGGATGCGCGCCTTCGGGTTCGCCATCTTCGCGTCGTTGATCAGCTGCTTCAGATCCTCGATGGAGTAGATGTCGTGGTGCGGCGGCGGGGAGATGAGCTCCACGCCGGGCGTCGCGTGGCGCACCTTGGCGATCCACGGCGGCACCTTCGCGCCGGGCAGGTGGCCGCCCTCGCCGGGCTTGGCGCCCTGGGCGAGCTTGATCTGCAGGTCGGTGGCGTGCACCAGGTAGTCGGAGGTGACGCCGAAGCGCGCGGAGGCGATCTGCTTGATGCGGCTGTAGCGCAGCGGGTCCTCGATGCGGTCGTCGGACTCGCCTCCCTCGCCCGAGTTGGAGCGGGCGCCGATCGTGTTCATGGCGATGGCGAGCGTCTCGTGGGCCTCCTGCGAGATGGAGCCGTAGCTCATCGCGCCGGTGGAGAAGCGCTTGACGATCTCGGAGGCCGGCTCGACCTCGGAGATGTCGATCGGCTTGCGCTTGTCGTTGAACTTCATCAGGCCGCGCAGGGTCATCAGGCGGTTCGACGTGTCGTTGATGTGCGCCGAATACTTCTTGAACATGGCGTAGTCGCCGCGCTGCGTGGACTGCTGCAGCAGGAAGATCGCCTCGGGGTCGTTGAGGTGGTCCTCGCCGGTGCGGCGCCACTTGTAGAGGCCGCCGGTGCGCAGGTTGCGGTGCGGAGTGGCGGTCCACTGGTTCGGGTAGGCCACGCGGTGGCGGATCGCCACCTCCTCGGCGATCTCGTCGAGGCCGGCGCCGCCGACCTGCGAGGTCGTGCCGGTGAAGTACTCGTCGATGACGGACTTGCTCAGACCGACCGCCTCGAACAGCTGCGCGCCGCGGTAGCTCATGATCGTGGAGACGCCCATCTTGGACATGATCTTGAGCACGCCGGTCGACAGCGCCTTGGTGAGGTTGGTCGCGGCGGTCTGCTCGTCGACGTTCAGGTAGCCGCGGTGGCACAGGTCCTCGACGGATTCGAACGCCATGTACGGGTTGACGCAGGCGGCGCCGTAGGCGATGAGGAGCGCGACATGGTGGATCTCGCGCACGTCGCCGGCCTCGACCACCATCGAGATCTGCGTGCGCGTGTGACGGCGCAGCAGGTGGTGCTGCACGGCCGAGGTGAGCAGCAGCGACGGGATCGGGCCCCACGTGTGGTTCGAGTCGCGGTCGGAGAGCACCAGGAAGTTCTTGCCGCCCTCGATGGCCTCGTCGACCTCGGCGAAGATCTCGTCGAGGCGCTCGGCGAGCGCCTTGCCGCCGCCGGCCACCTGGTACAGGCCCTTGACGACGTACGGCTTGTAGTAACCGCCGAGCTGCGGGGCGCGGTCGAGTCGCTTGAGCTGGGCCATCTGGTCGGAGTTGATGACGGGCAGCGGGATGAGGATCTTCTTGGCGTGCAGTTCGGAGTCGGACAGCAGGTTCGGCTCCGGGCCGATGGCCGATTCGAGGCAGGTGACGATCTCTTCGCGCTCCCAGTCGAGCGGCGGGTTGGTGACCTGCGCGAACTTCTGGGTGAAGTAGTCGAACAGCATGCGGCTGCGCTTGGAGAGCACCGGCATCGGCGCGTCGTTGCCCATCGAGCCGAGCGGCTCCTTGCCGGTGTTGGCCATCGGCGTGAGCAGCATCTTGAGGTCCTCTTCGGTGTAGCCGAAGGCCCGCTGGCGGCGCTGCACGGACTGGCCGGAGTGGCGCACGTGCTCGCGCTGCGGCAGCTCGCTCATCTCGACCGAATTGCCCTCGACCCACTTGCGGTACGGGTGCTGGGCGGCGAGGGATGCCTTGATCTCCTCGTCGGGGATGATGCGACCCTCGTCGGTGTCGACCAGGAACATCCTGCCGGGCTCGAGGCGGCCCTTGGCGACGACGTGCTCGTCGGCGATCTCGGGCAGCACGCCTGCCTCGGAGGCGAGCACCACGTAGCCGTCGTCGGTGAGCTGCCAGCGGCCGGGGCGGAAGCCGTTGCGGTCGAGCAGCGCGCCGACCTGGGTGCCGTCGGTGAAGATGATGTCGGCCGGGCCATCCCACGGCTCGATCAGCGTGTTGTTGTACTCGTAGAAGGCGCGCACGTCCGGGTCGAGCTGGTCGTTCTTCTCCCATGCGGGCGGCAGCATCATCGAGATCGCGTGCGGCAGGGAGCGGCCGGCCAGGTGCAGCAGCTCGAGGCACTCGTCGAAGGTGCCCGAGTCGGAGTAGCCGGGCGTGGTGATCGGCAGCAGCGGCGCGAACTCTCCGAGCAGTTCGGAGCTCAGGCGGCCCTCGCGGGCGGACAGCCAGTTGCGGTTGCCCTGGATCGTGTTGATCTCGCCGTTGTGGGCGATCAGGCGGAACGGCTGGGCCAGCGGCCAGCTCGGGAAGGTGTTCGTGGAGAAGCGGGAGTGGACGATGGCGACGCGGGCCTTCATGCGCTGATCGGACAGATCGGGGAAGAAGGGGGTCAGCTGCATCGTGGTGAGCATGCCCTTGTAGGTGATGGTGCGCGAGGACAGCGAGGCGAAGTAGATGCCGACCTCGTGCTCGACGCGCTTGCGGATGCGGAAGGTCTTGCGGTCCAGCTCCACGCCGGCGAGGGAGCCGTCCGGGGAGGCCACCACCAGCGTCTTGAAGCTCGGCATGGAGGCCAGCGCCTGCAGGCCGAGACCGTCGGGGTTGGTGGGCACGACGCGCCAGGCGAGGACCTCGAGGCCCTCGTCGCGCACGATGGCGGCGATGGCCTGCTCCTGCTGGCCTGAGGTGGCGATGTCGCGGTCGAGGAAGGCGATGCCGGCCGCGTAGTGGCCCGCCTCGGGCAGCTCGACGCCGACTGTGGCGCGCATGAACTCGTCGGGCATGCTCATGAGGATGCCAGCGCCGTCACCGGTGTTCTCCTCGGCGCCGACCGCGCCGCGGTGATTGAGGTTGACCAGCACCTCAATGGCGTCGTCAACGATTTTTCGCTCCGCACGCTTGTTGAGCGTGGTGACCATGCCCACACCACAGGCATCGCGTTCGGCCCCGGGGTCGTATAGGCCCTGCGAATGATGTACGGTCAGATCCAGGGGAGCGTGGAAAGTCACCGAAACCACCTTCATATCTTTTTTGGGCAGGTCTTGACAACCTGCGGTTCTTTGTGTAATGCGTTGACAGGGTACCGCTCGGGTATGTCATACAAGTTTCGTAGTCCATATACCGAATCATCGCAAAAGTCAATACCCTCAATGTCTGACTTTTCCCGACGCGCGGCGCCGGCGCGGCGCGTCGCGGGGTAGGGCCGGGGACGAGGCCGGACGAGGACGGGACGGGATATCGGCGTTCGCGGCTGCTTTTCCGGCTTTGTCCCGGCTTTTTCCGTCTTTTTCCCCGGTCCGGCCCCGCCGCTTCGCCGCCGGACGAGTCGCCGGGCCCGTTCCCATACAATGGTCCAGTCATGCATAAGCAGTACAGCGCAAAGGAGAGCGTTCATGACCCAAGTCGACACCACATGCGTGCAGGGCGGCTATCAGCCGGGCAACGGGGAGCCGAGGACCCCTCCGATCGTCCAGGCGACGACCTTCAAATACACGTCCAGCGAGCAGATGAGCCGGCTCTTCGACCTGTCCGAGACCGGCTACTTCTACACCCGCCTGCAGAACCCGACCAACGACACGGTGGCGGCGAAGATCTGCGCGCTCGAGGGAGGCGCGGCCGCGATGCTCACCAGCTCCGGCCAAGCCGCGAATTTCTTCGCATTGTTCAATATATGCAACGCCGGCGATCACATCGTGGCCTCTTCAGCGATTTACGGCGGCACGTTCAACCTGGTCAACGTGACCATGCGCAAGATGGGCGTCGAATGCACCTTCGTCGATCCGGACTGCACGCCCGAGGAGCTGGACGCCGCGTTCCGGCCGAACACCAAGGCCGTGTTCGCCGAGTCGATCTCGAACCCGGCGCTCATCGTGCTCGATTTCGACAAGTTCGTCGCCGCGGCGCACGGCCACGGCGTGCCGATCATCGTCGACAACACCTTCCCCACCCCGGTCAACTGCCGGCCGTTCGAATACGGCGTGGACATCGTCACGCACGCGACCACCAAGTACATGGACGGCCACGGCTCGTGCGTCGGCGGCGCGATCGTCGACTCCGGGCGCTTCGACTGGATAGCGCACGCCAGCAAGTTCCCCGGGCTGACCACGCCGGACGACTCGTACCACGGCGTCACCTACGCCGCCGACTTCGGCCCGGCCGCCTATATCACCAAGGCCACCGCGCAGCTCATGCGCGACTTCGGCTCCACGCCGGCGCCGATCAACAGCTGGATCATGGGCATGCACATGGAGTCGCTGGCCGTGCGCATGGAGCGGCACTGCTCGAACGCGCTCAAGGTCGCGCGGTTCCTGCAGGACGACCCGCGCATCTCCTGGGTAAGCTATCCGGGGCTTGAGGGCGACAAATACCATGATCTGGCCGCCCGGTACATGCCGAACGGTACCTGCGGCGTGATCTCCTTCGGCGTGCCCGGCGGGCGGGACACGGTCTCCGCGCTGCTCGACCATTTCAAGATGATCTCGATCGCCACCCACGTGGCCGACGCCCGCAGCTGCACGCTCTACCCGGCCGGCACGACCCACCGCCAGCTCACCGAGGAACAGTTGCGCGAGGCCGGCGTCGGCATCGACCTGGTCCGCCTGAGCTGCGGCATCGAAAACGCCGACGACATCATCGCCGACCTCAGGCAGGCAATGGACGCCACGCTCGGCTGACAGCCCGCGAAGCGGCCGCAACCGCAAGGCCGTCCATAATTGCAGACTGAGCTGTCGGCGTAGCCGACTGAGGGGAGCGAACGATCTGAGTTTGATTCAGATGTTCGCAGGAACGCTCCCCTCAGTCCGCTTCGCGGACAGCTCCCCTCAGAGAGGGGAGCCAGACGGACGCCGGCGTCATCGGTCCTTTCCCCGGTAATCCGGGATGCCGTCCCCGTCGAAATCGCCGTCGACCGGGCCGGCGTCGTAGCCGTCGCCGGCGCCCATGAACTCGCGCGTGCCCACGCGGTTCACGCTGCGCGCCTCGTCGACCGCGCGCTGCAGTAGCTTGCGCACCGCGAACCCGTCGATGATGTTCTTCAGCACGATCCGCCCGCCCGACGACTGGTCACGGGCCTCCACCACGATCGTGCTCAGGCCGAACACGCGTTGCAGCAGCGAGCGCGTGATCGTGAAATCGACGATGCGGAACAGCTTGGTCGTGTCGAAGGTCTGGCTCAGCAGACCCGACTGCACCACCAGTTCGTCCGAAGTGAGCGTGTACACCGTGAAGGTGAACGGTGTGCGGCACCAGTTGCGCTTGCGTTGCGTCCAGATGATGTCGCCGTCGGCCATGATCGCGCCCATGCGTCTCCCCTTTGGTCAGGTTGCGTTGTCCCTGTCCATGGTACCCCGCGCGGACGGCTGTGTGCGGTTGGGCGATGAGGGACTCGAACCCCCATCATCCATGGCCGGCGTGGGCCGACCGCATCGCAGACCTCTTCCCCATCTTCGCCGCAGGCGGCGCGACGGCGTCACAACCCGCACCAGGCGAAGCAGCGTTCGATGATCGTGTCGTTGAGCAGGCGGCCCGCGCGTGTGGGAACGACGCGGTCGCCGTCCAGGGTGACCAGGCCCTCGTCGACCAGCGGCTCGAACCGCGTGCGGTCCAGCGCCGTGATGGAGGGGCCGAGCGTTCCCGCTTCCCGGCCATCCCGGATCAGACGGTTGACTCGGTCAAGGTCAAGGCCCTCGCGGATGCGCAGCCCCAGCATGATGATCTCCTCGAGGTTCTCC
>OKQJ01000383.1_pt1 | contig 12774 bp, 5 predicted proteins | sample 1614171 | NCBI WGS metagenome assembly OKQJ01 (sample SAMN04436911, study PRJEB24849) | human gut metagenome | biome: human gut; feature: NICU; material: stool | host: Homo sapiens | place: USA: Saint Louis, MO | collected 2012-05-30 | reverse complement strand
GGTCGATGATCATGAGCAGCAGGCGGGCGCGGTTCTCCAGGCTGCCGCCGAAGCGGTCGGTGCGGTGGTTGGTCAGCGGGGAGAGGAACTGGTGGATGAGCCAGCCGTGGCCGGCGTGGATCATGGCCATCTCGAAACCGCAGGTCTTGGCCTGCTCGGCGGCGCGGCCGAAGGCGTCCACCACGGTCTCGATCATCTCCTCGGTCATGAAGAGCACCTCGCCCTTGCGGTAGACCGGCTCATCGGAGGCGGACTGGTCGGACAGGGGGGCGATGGTCTTGGTCTCGTCAAAGTTGATGTAGTCAGGGCCCCAGGCCTGGACGCCCGCGCTGGCCCGCAGCATGCCGGCGTGGTTGAGCTCAATGCTGGCAACGGCGCCGTAGCGGTGGATCTCGTCGGCAATGCGGGTCAGGAAGGGCAGGTTATCCTCATGTCCCGCCATGATCTTGGGGGAGGCCAGCTTGCCGGAGTCCTCGCCGGTGGGATCGACAATACAGTCGCCCAAGGTGACCACGGCGGCACCGCCCATGGCCCGCATGCGGAAGAACTGCATATCCCGCTCGGAGGGGTGGCGCTCCGGGGTGGTATCCAGGTCGAACACGGAGATGGGCGCGATCTCAATGCGGTTTTTCAGGGTGATTCCCCGGATGGTCAGAGGGGTAAATATGTGCTGATATGTTCTGTCCATACAATAAGAACTCCTTCTGAATAAAATAGACGATCCCTGCATTACAGCTTTTCATAGCTCTTGACGGGCTTGACGGCGCCGCTTCTGTAGCGGAGCTGGGCGAAGAGAATCCCCACAATGGTGATGATGACCAGAATGACCGCCTGGGGCATGCTCATCTGGAAGAAGAGCACCAGCACCATGACCACGCAGGATACGCCGCCCAGAATGGACTTCAGGTAGAGCTTGCTCTTGCTGCAGCGGAAGGCGGAGACCTCCCAAAGCTCCGGCATGCGCTGGGGGATAAATACGGTGCCGAAGCAGATGAAGGCGAACAGAATGTTGCTGAGCACCACGGCGGTGTCGGCGATCATGCTGATCTGCAGGCCGGTCAGGATGGGAATGAGGCCCACGATGTAGAAGCCCACCAGGATAATGACGGGGGTCTTGAACTTGGGGTGAATGTAGCCGATCTTATGGGGCAGCCAGCCGTCGTTGCAGGCCTGTAGGATGGGCTTGGTGATCCATGCGAAGGTGGCGTTCAGAGTCGTAGTCAGGGCCAACAGGGCGCCGCCGATGACGAAGAACAGGAACACGGGAGTGGGCATGATCGCCCTGGCCACCAGGTCCAGAGGCTGGTTGGCCGTCTCGGAGACGGGGAGCACGCCGCCGGCCACCATGGCAATCAGGGCATAGAAGATTGCGATGGCAATGGTAGCCACCAGGATGACCTGGGGCAGATCCTTGGTGGGGTTCTTGGCCTCTGCACTCAGGTTGACCATGTCGATGCCGCCGGCGGTGGCCCAGGTCAGCAGCACAGCGCAGGTGATGATGCCCATGGGGCCGGCGGGGGCAAAGTCCACTGTAAACAGGGTGCTGTAGTCCACCTTGGGCAGTCCGAACACGATGAAGCAGGTCATGGCCAGAGCCAGCACGATATCCATGGCGATCTCCAGCTTGGCCGCGCCCTCAATGCCCAGCAGGTTGGTAATGAAGAATACGGTCAGGCAGGCCACCGCCACGGGGACAATGGGCACCTGCGGCAGCACGCCCTGGAGATACTGGGCGAAGCTGATGGCGTACATGGCCAGGGAGACGTTGGAGGCAAAGAAGATGACGATGTAGAAGCCGGCGAACTTGGGACCCCACAGGGTGCCCATCATGGAGTAATAGCCGCCGCGGAAGCGGGCGGTACCCGCCATCACGATGAAGGGCAGGGCCTGGAGCAGAATGAAGACGGCGGAGAGCAGAATCCCGATCCACGCCGACTTGCCCGTGTACCCGATGCCGATTCCGATCAGCGAAAACACGCCGGAGCCGATCACATGGCCGAAGGCGATGGAGTACAGCTCCTTTTTCCCCAGCGTCCGGTTCAGATCCTCTGTTGTCAGCATTTTCTTTTCTTTGTTTTCCATGGACAATCCTCCTCTACTTATTGGTCGGCCTGTGCCGACCGTTCCCTGTCCGGGACTCCGCCTGCACACAAACCGGAGTCCCTCCTCCGACCTGCGGGGACCGGAAACGCCACAGGCCTTTCGTTCAAGCCGCAGGACGGCAGTGCCCCCGCAGCCTCAAGCGCATATTCGAAATCCATGGGTTACATCTGTTTTCCTTCTCCCTCGGCAAAAGGCTCCTTTCCCTTTAAACTAGACCAGACTCGACCTGTTTTTTATTCCGATTGCAATCTTCATATGTTAAGTATAGAAAACTTGATACAGAAAAATAGCCCCTTCCCTGCGGATATTTTGGGGGTTTTGCTAAAATAAAACCGGCTGCATCCCGGAAAAATACAACAAAAAGTACAGCCAACTGACGACCAGTTGGCTGTACTTCTGTTTATATTGTATAGGTTTTCAAACGAGGAAAATCACTGGAATTTTTCAATCAAATGTGATGAAAACCCACAATTTTTGCTATAAAAAGAATTCCACAGGATTAGGACGGGCAATCCGAAAACGTATAGTTTTTCAAAGCACAGCAGCAGGATCTCAAAGGGGGCCAGCTTGAGGGTCAGATGGTAGGCGCCGTCCAGCTCCAGAAGATTCAGGGACATTTCAGGGGCCAGTGTTCCGTTGAGTACCCGCAGCGTCTCTGCGGAAAGTCTATCCGCCGGCGGCAGGGGGAAATCCCGGTACCTGGATGCGTATTCCTCAGAGGTAAGCCGGTACTTCCGGATGGCGAACCGCCCCGTCATGCCCCGGACGCTCAGTGTGACCTCCCGGTTGTAGTCGTGATCCTTCATCAACTCCACAAAGGGGGCTTGTTCCTCGACCCGGGAGCCACCCTCGAACAGCGTGTCGAAGCACGCGTCATAGTGGTAGAGCAGCACCTGGATGTCCTCCCTCCCGGACTGCCTGGCGGCCAGGTACATATCGCCCTGGGCGATTACCGTGTCGCCCAACTGCTCCAGCAGGGAGAGCAGGTGGTAGACCGGGCGCTTGAGCCCCTCCGGGGTCAGCAGGGCCACACCCGAATCCCCGTCCAGCAGCGTGAGCCGGGGCATACGGCTCCCCCGGCTTGAAGCCATGGTGTGGAGGAGGTAGCCCGGCATATAGCCGGAGCCATACAGCGCATTGGCTTCCGGCCGGTGCTCTGCCCCGGTGACGCGCACCGGAAGCCGGAAGGCGGACAGGGCCTCCGCCAGAGTCCTGGCCCGCTCCTCCTCCCCGGGAGCCGCCGGAACGATCACCTCCAGTTCACCGCCGGGCCGCAGAAACCGCTCCCGCAGGGGCTCCAACTCCTCCCTCAGCCCCCGGAGCGGCTCCCCCGGCGGCACACAGACCCGCAGCCTCATTCTCAGCGACCACAGATCATTCAGGATATAGTTCAGCACTCTGGGGCTGTTCCGGTAACGGCGCAGAAAGTCCAGATCAAGCGCAACGGTGTCCAGCCCCAGCTCCTCCCGCAGCCGCCGCAGCTCCGGAAAGCAGGTGATGTGGTCGTAGGCGGCACCCGCCAGGCTGACGCACCGGGGCCTCCGGAGGGGCTTCTCCTCATACCGTCCGCCCCAGTCCAGCGAGATCTCCTCCGACTTCCGGCAGAATTTTTGCAGCAGGAGCTCCAGCTCCTGCCCCTCCAGTGCCCTGCAGCTATATGCCTGCACCGCAATGGTGCGGCTCTGGTACCTGCGCCGGTACTGCTGTGGCGTGGTGCGAAAGCTCTTTTCAAAGCTGTCGCTGAAATATTTGTACTTGGAAAAGCCGCATTCGTAGGCGATGGTCTGGAGCCCCTTGCCCCCCTCCAGCAGCATGGCCGCCGACTTCTCCACACGGGCCATGTTCAGGAAGGTCCGGAAGCCCACGCCGCAGCCATTCTTGAGAATGTTGGTCAGGTGGTTGGCGCTGATGTGCTCCATGGCCGCCACATCCTCAATGCGGATAGGCTTGTTGTAGTTGCGGTAGATGTAGTCCGTGATCCGGCGGATGCGCCGGAGCTGGAGCTCGTTTCCCTTGTAGGCGTTGTTGAACTCGGGAAAGCCGCTGCCCAGATAATAGCACTGGAACTCCTTGATGAGAGTGTTGAGAATCTTCTCCCCCACCTCCCTGTAGGCAGCCGTCTCCGTCCCCGTCCGGTCCAGCAGCCTGGGGAGCTGCTTTTTCAGATAGCTGCCCAGCATTTGGATTCCCGCGGTATTGTTCTCCAGGGCACTGTTGGCAAACTGGTAGGTCCGCAGGTCCGGAAACTCCGCCCGGTATGCCTCCACATTGATGTGCAGCAGCATCACCGTCCCCCGGGTGTGGGGATAGGCGCAGAGCCGGTGCAGCTCCCGCGGACAGCTCACGTAAATATCCCCGGCCTTCATGTCCAGCACGTTGTTGACCACTGTGAGCTCAAAGGAGCCCTCCAGGGCAAACATGATCTCCAGAACGTCGTCGTGCATATGAAAGGGGTATTCCTCCACCTCCACGATACTGCACTGCAGCGGCGCATTGTCGGGAAACGCGATTGTCTCATACAGCATGTCCCTTCCGTCCTTTCCGTTGTGCTCCGGCTCCGCGGGTGTCACGGCCAGCCCTTTGGGGGATATTTTACCGTATTTTCAAACTGCTTTCCAGCAAAATCTGGATTTCACTCTGTTTCTCTCTCCGCATGCTTTTGACAGCAGGCCATTGTAAAATATATACAAGAAATTGCATCTACACCTTTCCTATATTGACGTTTTTTCCACCCCATGCTATCCTATTGTCATAGTACTGTTACAGGAAGGGGGATCGATTCCGGTGCAGCAACAGCAGTAAGATTTCTTCCATGGAGGAAGCTTGAGAACCACATTTCATGAAGGAGGCCTCGACCATGACCATGCGTATCCACCGCGCAGTCCGGACCCTCTCCCTTCTCCTGGCTCTGAGCATGCTGCTTTCCGTCAGCGCCATTTCCTCCGCGGCCGAAACGCCCGCCCCTTCCGTACTCACCGTTTCGGATTCTACGCTCGCTTTGGTTGACCGGGATCAAGCCTTTACCGCCACCCTCACCGTAGACGCCTCGGTACTGGGGGACGCCTCTCCCGATGCCTGGGCCGCCGGCCTTACCTGGTACCTCACCCGGGAGGAGGGCTTCCAGGACGGGACGCTCTATCCCTATTACTACCCAGGCGACCGCCTGGACCGCTGGCAGGTCTGGAACAACGGCGAAGGAGGCGACGCACTGTTCACCCTGGGCGATGCAGCCGCGTCGTCCAGCGGCGGCAAGGTCACCGTGACCCTGCCCTTTACCGCCGGTTCCTTTACCGGCATCAACGGCGACTCCTCCAAAAACCGGAACGCCTGGCCCAGCTTTATCGGCACGTACACCCTGTCCGCCCGGAGCGGTGATACCGTAGTGGCGGAGACGGACATGACGGTGAATGCCTATGACAGCTACGTCCGCTACGACGACATTGACGAGTCCATCCAGGACATCATCGACGAGGCGCTCCCCGGCCGGTACATCACCGTCACCACCTTCGGCCAGAGCGAGGGCGGCCGGGACCAGTATTACGTCACCCTGTCCGACAGCAAGGCGTCAGTGGACGCCTTCCAGGCCATGAACGCCATCGCCGAGGCCGACCCCGCCTCCCTCCAGGACAAGCTGGAGAAGGGCTCCATGGGCGACTACCGCGTGCCCTTCTTCCTCAACAACGTCCACCCCGACGAGGACCCCGGCGTGGACGCCCAGCTCAACGTCCTGCGCGCCCTGGCTACACAGGAGACCGTTACCTACAACACCCTCACCGGCTTCAAGGACAAGAGTGTGGACATCTCGGAGATGTTCGCCCCCGACGTGCTGGACCTGGGCATCACCGGCCTGGGCTCCCAGAAGTTTACCAGGGATGCGGAGGGCAACATTCAGGACAACACCGGCGTCAACGATGCCAGTGAGCTCTATACCATCAGCGGCGACATCACGCTGAAGGTGGACGACATTCTGGACGACATCATCTTTGTCATCTGCCCCAATGAGAACCCGGACGGGCGCACCTACAATACCCGCCGCAACGACAACGGCTTTGATCTGAACCGGGACGCCTCCAACCAGACCCAGAACGAGACTACCAATCTGGTCCAGGTGATCAACGACTGGAACCCGGTGGTATTCGCCGAGCTGCACGGCTACATGACCGAATTCCTGGTGGAGCCCTGTACCCCGCCCCACGAGCCCAACCTGGAATACGACCTGCTGGTGAAGAACTTTGCGCTGGGCTCCGAGGCCTTCGGCACGGCTGCCCTGGGCACCATGTCGGCCACCCGGGAGGAGCATCCCGACACCCTGTACTGGTCCTATTACATGCCTCTGCGGGATGACTACGACCCCTCCACCATGCACTGGTCCGCTTGGGACGACCTGTGTACCAACTACGGCCCCAGCTACGCCATGCTCAACTGCGGCTCCCTGGGCTACACCATTGAGACCCCCTATAACAACGAGGCATCCACCGACCTGTTCGAGTATGGCGTCTACGGCCTGATCGACTACGTCATGGAGCACAAGGACGACATCTACCACAACCAACTGGAGTTCTTCCGCCGGGGCATCGAGAACGAAGATCACCGGGACAGCATGGAAAAGTGGTATGTGGATGTGAACAACAAGCAGTTGCAGTCCGATACCTGGCGCGTCCCCTACGAGGAGAACGACAATTATTTCCCCGAGTACTATGTCATCCCCGTGGACGCCGCCTCCCAGCGCGATCCCGCCGACGCCTATGCGATGGGCCGGTTCCTGCTGTGCAACGGCGTAAGGGTATCCTCGCTGGACACGGACACCGCCGTGGGCGGCGTCACCTACAGGGCCGGTTCCCTGGTGGTGGACATGCATCAGGCCAAGCGGAACTACGCCAACGCCGTCCTGTGGGAGGGCGCCGACGCCTCCGCCTCCGGCTTCCCCGATCTGTACTCCGAGTCGGTTACCAACTTCCCCGCCATGCGCGGCTTTGACTGCATCCCCATCGCCGCAGAGGGCGCCTTTGACGGCAAGCTCACCGAGGTGAGCACGGTGACCGGCAGATCCCAGCTCACCGGCACGGCGGGCGACGTGGTCATCCTCTCCAACAACGGCAGCGAGGCGGTCCGCGCGGTCAACGCCCTGCTGGATGCCGGCCGCACCGTAAGCCTCATCACCTCCGGCGACCACAAGGGCGACTTTGCTCTCTCCCTTGCCAGCTACGAGACGGTTGCGGACGACTTTGTGCTCTCCGCCACCCGGACGGCCGAGTCCCCCGCGGCCAGCGCCATCCGGAAGCCCACGCTCTTCCTCGCAGGCCGCTATGACGCATTCTCCGGTGCCAAGCTCACGGAGGGCTACTTCGCCCAGTGGTTCCGCGACGGCTACGGCTTCCGGAACTACCGCAACGTCTACAGCAACGGCACCTCCAACTACGACATAGAGACCTACATCGACCAGCTGGGCTTCACCGTCACCGACGATCCCGCCAAGGCGGACATCATCGTGGGCAACGTAGCCCTGGATCAGGGGGAGAAGGGCGCGGCCGCCGTGGCCGCTGTCAAGGCCGGCACCCCCTACATCGCCACCGGCTCCGACCCGCTGGAGTACATCTCCAAAAACCTGGTCACCGACCTGACCTACACCACCCTGGGCATGGAGGCCCTCCATACCGTCACCTATCCCACCGACAGCCTGATCACCGCCAGCTACGCCGCCGACGGCGACCATGTGCTGTATACCTATAGCTGCGGCGTGCTCACCTCCGTCCCCGCCGGGGCCACGGTGCTCATCCAGGCCGCGGAGCAGGACAGCTTTATCGCCGGTTGCTGCCTCAACGAGAACGGGACTCCCATTGACGGCTTTGTGGAGGCCATCGCCCTGGAGCGGGACGGCATGGATCTCACCATCTTTGCCAACTCCGTCAACAACCGCGCCCACCAGCAGGACGACTACCGCTATGTGACCAATGCCATCTACGCCAAAATGAGCACCGGCGGCACCGGGTTCACCGATGTCCCCGCAAGCCATTGGGCCGCCGGCGGCATTGCCTATGCGGTGGAGAACGGCCTCATGACCGGCACCTCCCGCACCACATTTGCCCCCGCCGCCCCAACCACCCGGGGTATGATGATGACCATCCTGGCCCGCCAGGACGGCGTGAGCACCTCCGGCGGCGGCACCTGGTACGAAAAGGGCATGGCCTGGGCCAAGGAAAACGGCATCTCCGACGGAAGCGCCCCCAACGGCTCCATCACCCGCGAGCAGCTGGCCGTCATGCTCTACCGCGCGTCCGGCGCTGACGCCGGCTCTGCGGAGCTGAGCGCCTTTGCCGACAGCAAGGCGGTCTCCTCCTGGGCTGCGGAGGCCTTGAGCTGGGCCGTGGAGCAGGGCGTCATCACCGGCAAGAAGGGGAACCTTCTGGACCCCGGCGGCACTGCCTCCCGGGCTGAGGTCGCCGTCATGCTCCAAAGATACCTCGGTTGAGCTTCCCTTCCAAAAATGACTGCGCGCGCCGCCTGAGAGACAGGCGGCGCGCGCAGTCTGTTTTTTCCGTTTCTCCCGGGCAGCCCTCGTTTATGGCCCCTGTCGCGCATAGGATAGAATGGCGGAAGCCGGACGGTTCCCGCCGCCAAATCAAACCGGCGCTGTCCGCCGCCGGGGGAGGAGAGCATATGGATCAGATCCGAATCGGTATCGTGGGCTACGGCAACCTGGGGCGCGGCGTGGAATACGCGCTGCGGCAGAACCCGGACATGGCGCTGGTGGGCGTGTTTACCCGACGCCCGCCCTCCAGCCTCACACTCCAGACGCCCGGCGTACCCGTGTATCCGCTGGACGCCCTGGACGGGATGGAGGGCGCCGTCGACGTGCTGCTGCTCTGCGGCGGCAGCGCCGCCGACCTTCCGGAGCAGAGCCCCAGGTACGCCGGACGCTTTCACCTGGTGGACAGCTTCGACACCCACGCGAACATTCCCGCCCACTTTGCCGCCGTGGACGCCGCGGCCAGGGCCGGCGGGAAGACGGCCATCATCTCCGCGGGGTGGGACCCCGGCCTCTTTTCCCTGGTGCGGGCCCTGGCCGCGGCGGTGCTGCCCTGCGGGGAGAGCTACACCTTCTGGGGCCGGGGGGTCAGCCAGGGCCACTCCGACGCCGTCCGCCGCATCCCCGGCGTCCGGGACGCGCGGCAGTACACCATCCCGGTCCCCGCCGCCCTGGATGCGGTGCGCAGCGGCGCCAATCCGGCGCTGACCACCCGGCAGAAGCACATGCGGGAGTGCTTTGTGGTGGCGGAGGAGGGGGCCGACCGGGCCCGCATCGAGCAGGCGATCATCACCATGCCCCACTACTTTGCCGACTACGACACCACGGTGCACTTTCTCTCTGAGGAGGAGCTACTCCGGGACCACGGCGGCCTGCCCCACGGCGGCTTTGTCTTCCGCGGCGGCCGCACGGGCCGGCAGGAACAGAACCGGGCCCTGGTGGAATTCAGGCTGACGCTGGACTCCAACCCGGAGTTCACCGCCTGTGTCCTGACCGCCTTTGCCCGAGCCGCCTTTCGCCTGGGCCGGGCGGGACAGGCGGGCTGTAAAACCGTGTTTGACATTCCCCCGGCTGCCCTCTCTCCCCTGTCGCCGGAGGAGCTGCGCCGACAGCTTCTGTAGGGGGCGTTTCAGCGGACGCGGTTGCGCAGCGCCTCCCCCGCCAGATAGCGGCGCAGGTTGTCCAGCGCGATGCGGGCGATGCGGCGCTCGGTGTCCGCCAGGTGGTTTCCTCCAGCGGTGTGGGGTGTGATGAGCGCCTTGGGCTGCCGCCACAGCGGATGCTCCGGCGGAATGGGCTCCGGGTCGGTGACATCCAGGCCCGCGCCCCACAGGCGGCCATCCGCCAGCACCTCCGCCAGGGCCTGGCCGTCCACGCAGCTCCCCCGGCCGCCGTTGAGGAGGATGGCGTCCCCCTTCATGCGCAGCAGCCGCGCCTTGTCAAAGAGGCGGACGGTGCCGGGGGTTTGAGGCAGCGTGAGGGCCACCACGTCCGCCGCGGGGAGCAGCGTGTCCAGCGCCTCGAAGCCGTACATGCGCTCGATGCCCGCGGCAGGCTTGGCCGGGTCCCGCCGCACTCCGCTGGTGCTGGCCCCCAGGGTCTGGCACAACCGGGCGAAGGAGCTGCCCAGGTCGCCGGTGCCCACCACCAGCACCTGAGCGCCCAGCAGAGTCTTGACAGGGCCCAGGTCCCTCCAAAGCGCCCTGTTCTGCTGGTCCCGGTAACTGGGCAGGCGCTTCATCAGCGCCAGCAGCAGTGCGAACAGGTGTTCTGACACCGAATGGCCATAAGCCCCGGTGGAGCAGGTCAGCGCCGCCTCCGAGGGCAGGACGCCGGGGGCGGTATAGGGGTCCACCCCGGCACTGCGGGTGTGGAGCCAGCGCAGGGCGGTGCTCCCCCGCAGGCACTCCGGCGGCGGGTTGCCCAGAATTACCTGGGCGGACTGCCAGTCCTCCACCGTCAGTCCGGCCCCGTCGGGGTGGAACCGCTGGGGGGCCAGGACGGCAAAGGCCGCCCGCTCCTCCCCGGTCAGGTTAAGCAGATTTAAAATGATGGATTCCATGAACCTTCTCCTCCCTCAGAGGCGTTTTTCACCGCGCAAGACGCAGCGGCGGATACTTACACATCATAGGACCATCCCTCGCCGCGTCCCGCAGCTTCATAAAATTGAACCGCTCGGCAGAAAGGCTAAGTCAATGGCCTGAACATCCTCCCGCGTCAGGAATTCACCCCGGCACGCAGCTGGGGAGAATCCCCGAAAAAGGCGTTAGGCCTGGGCGCTCTGCACGTAGCGCATGAGGATGGCGGATACCTCAGCGCGGCTGGCCGTGCCGCCGGGGTCCAGCCGGCCGCCCGATTTACCGGTGATCAGGCCCTGTGCCACCGCCCAGTTCATGGCCTCCCTGGCCCAGGCGCTGACGCCGGCTCCGTCGGCATAGCTGTCCAGGCTGTCCCCGTCCGCCTGTCCGCCGGCGTAGCGGAAGAGAATGGCGGCCAGAGATTCGCGGGTGAGGGCGGCGTCAGGAGAGAAGCCCTTGCCGGTGCCGGCGACGATGCCCTCGGAGGCCGCCCAGCGCACCGCCTCGGTGTACCACTGGCCCTCGGCCACGTCGTCAAAGTCCATGGCATAGTTCACCACGGGGGAGCCCGCCTCCCGCCACAGGGCGGTGACCAGCATGGCGCGGGTCATGGGCTGCCCGGGGGCGAAGGTGGAGGCGCCGGTGCCCTGCAGCAGCCCCTGGCTGGAGACGAACGCCACGGCCCCGGCCGCCCAGTGGGTGGCGGGCACGTCGGTGAAGGTTCCGCCGGCGGCGGGCCGGAAGGTGTCGGTCAGATTGCCGGCCAGCTGAATCTCACTGGACTGGTCCAGGGTCACGGTGTAGGTGGCTCCGGACTGAAGCTGGGCCAGCAGAGCCTCGGCCTCCTCCCGGCTGTCCAGGCGCTCGGTACGGAGGATCTCAAACCAATTGTCATGGACGCTCTCAATGGGGCCTCCGGCGCAGCTTCCATCATAGCCGTCGCTGACGCGGGCACCCACCTGGACATACCAGGCGTCGGGATCGTGGGTGAAGGAATCCTTCAGGATGAAGATGCCGTCGCCCACGTCCTGGCCCTGGGCATTTTCCACGCCGGAGAGCTTGTCGGTCTGGTTCATGTAGCGGTTGAAACCCTGGATGATCTTGCCGCCGTCGGTGAGGGTAATCTGGTAGGTGCCTCCCTCGCGGCGGTAGGGGCCTGCAGCCTCAACGGTCTGGAGCTCTGCGTCGGTGACGGTAATTTCCGTGCCAAACTCGTCCTTGGGATCTGCCTTCCAGTTCTGGTAGTAATCCTCGTAGGTGATAACCGCCTGGCGCTTTTCCAGGAAGTTTACCCACTCATAGCTGCCGCTGTTCACGGCCTCCAGGAAGGGAATTCCCTTCTCCTCGGCGGCCTTGTTGATCTCCAGCATGGGGTACTGGTTGGTGTGCTGGGGCAGCATGTAGTCCGGCTCCACGGTCTGCTGCAGGTAGCGCAGGCCGTACTGGAAGGCCAGGCGCAGGTAGCCCCGGCCGGTGGGGTCGTTGTCGGGATCGTACTTGGTATTGCCGTTAACCCCGTAGCCGCCCAGGTAGGAGATAGTGAGCGTCTCGTTGGTGGCAGGGTCGGTCAGCTCGAAGATAAATGAGTCAGTACCGTTGGTGTGGCCGGCGGTAAGAACGGGTTTGATGCGCACGCTGCCGTCAAACTCCATCCACGTATCATTGATGTAGAACTTGTCCACGGCGTTGAGTACCGGGGTATCCTTAATGATACCGGTGATCTCAGGGAAGCCGTAGATATCGTAACCGTAGGTGTCCTCGTAGCACTCGTAAACCACGGGGTCTCCGCCGGCGTTTTTGATCATGGTGTCCAGCTCGGCGCCGGTGCCGTACTGATCGCCGTGGCCGTGAGTCAGGAGGATATAGTCAATGTCTCTGGGGTCGAAGCCCATGGCCTCTATGTTCCGCCAGTACTGGTACCCACTGGCGGGCCAGCCCGCGTCCAGGAGGATGAGGGTACCGTCGTCGGCCTGGGTCAGATAGATGGCCACCTCGTTGTCGCCCACGTAGTACAGCCGGTCAGGGATGATGGCGAAGGACTCCGTGGCGGTGAGCCATGCGGCCGCC
>OKQJ01000378.1_pt1 | contig 12829 bp, 13 predicted proteins | sample 1614171 | NCBI WGS metagenome assembly OKQJ01 (sample SAMN04436911, study PRJEB24849) | human gut metagenome | biome: human gut; feature: NICU; material: stool | host: Homo sapiens | place: USA: Saint Louis, MO | collected 2012-05-30 | reverse complement strand
GCTCCCTTTTTCGCTCCAAAAAGTGGAGCTGACAACTGTCATCTCCCCTTTTGCTCCTCTTTTTCCCCGGATACGCCGCCGCCCGCCAGACGGTTGTAATCGGCAAGCAGGTCTGCTGTTCTCTGAAGGATACCTCTCTGCTCCTGGGTCAGCCTGCTTACATCGAGGGTAACGCTGCCCATCCCCCGCCGCCCCAGCAGCGAATCGGTACTCACTCCAAGAATATTCGCAATCCGAATCAGAATATCATAGGAGGGCAGCCGCGTCCCGTTCTCGTAGGCCGACACAGAGGCTCCGGTCACCCCCAGACGGCAGGCAAAATCGGCCTGGGTCATCTTCATTGAGGTCCGATATTCCTTGATCCGCTCCCCTAGGTCTTTCATCCATCCAACCTCCGCCCTTAGCCTGCTACCCTATTTTATCGAATGGCAAAAAACATTTGGTTTTATTTTTATCTACAAGGTGTTGAATATATACCCATGCTGTGCTATACTGTCAGTAGAATTATTTCCTTGTATGCCGTTCTGTTCCCGGATCCCCCTCCGCCGCGTCTTACCCGGTTCAACTCCCCCAAAATACGCGGCCCCGCCGCGGCGTCCGCCTTTGGATGCCTGCCTTCGGGCACTGTGCAGGAGATCTGCATTGCCATATCATCCGACTGAGAGGAGAAAACCAAATGAAAAAACGCATTCTGTCCCTTGCCATGGCCGCCTGCCTGGCCCTGTCCATGATGCTCACCCTGTCCGCCTGCGGCAAAAAGAACCTGGAGGAGTATTTCAACACCGACACCATGCAGAAGCTTGTCACCTCTTTGCCACAATGTCAAGTGATGAATTCAAAAAAGACAAAAAAATAACCCCTCTCCGTAAAAGAGAAGGGTTGTCATAAGATTATTCAGCTGTGAAAGGGATTTCTCCGACAAAGTTATAAACGATTCGGACTTCCTGCATCTTCTGTCCGTCAATTTTTTTAACTTCTCCCACCAGAATCTTGCTGATGAGCCGGTTCAACACCGCTTCATCCAGTTCTTCAATAGCTGCATAGCGCCGGATTTCTTTAATGAAGGTGCGGACTTCATTTTCCTGTTCGTCAGAGTGGCGCATCATCAACATCAAGTCTTGCAGACGCTTCTGGTTGACTTCCTGCTCCTGTTCCAATGTTGCTGTCAGCTTCATAAAACGCTGCTCGGTCAGGATTCCTTTTGCCTTATCGGTATATAGGCTCAGGAACATCTCATCAATTTCACGATTCCTGCTTTCCAGCCGTTGACATTCTTTCTGTGTTTGGGAAGCGTCCAACAGATACCGCCGTTCCATCCGGCTGCTCAACCGTTGATAAAAGGCGTCAGCATCCTTGAGAGCAGTCTTTGCCAGTTCCTGAATATCTTTCAGCACAAGGTTGTATAAATCTCTGGCTTCGATCTTGTGACTGGTACAGGCGTTCTTGCCCAGCCTGTTGTAGGTCTGGCAGATATAATACGCCTTATCAATCGGTTCCCGCTGTTCGCCGGTAAAACGGTTCTTTCCGGTTCTGCCAACCTTTTCATACCGCACCTGCATGGACTTTCCGCAAGTCGCACAATAAATGATACCGTGGAACAGGTTATAAAAGGGGCAGGAGTTGCCCTTCATAATGGTTGGTCTGCGGTCAATGATTTCCTGCACCTGCTCCCATTCTTCCGGGGAGATGATTGCTTCATGGCAATCCTCGATAATTTCCCAGTCCTCACGAGGGATAATGTCATAGGTGTTGGAACGAATCCCTTTCTGATGTGTCCGGCAGACCAGATGTGCGCCCTTATAAAAGGGATTCCGCAGGATATGGCTGATCCTTGCACTTCCCCATGAATAGTAATTTACATCACATTCTGTGTTGCTTTTTACTCTGGTGATTGGGACTTTATCATCCATGAGCTGCTTTGCAATCCGCATACATCCCCAGCCATCCAGCGCCATATCATAGATTTTTCGGATTACCGGCGCTGTCTCAGGGTCACGGATCAAATGCCCCTTATCCTCAGGGTCACGCATCAAACCGAGGGGCGGCTGCCCACCACAAAACTTCCCCTGCCGGGAACGGGTCATACGCCCTGCCAGCACCTTTTTGGAAATATCCCGGCTGTACATATCGTTCAGGATATTCTTAAACGGCGTAATGTCCATTTCCTGACGGGTCAGGCTGTCCACTCCGTCTGTAATGGCAATATAGCGTACATTGTGTTTTGGGAAAAAGATTTCGATATAACTGCCAGCTTCGATATAATTCCTGCCCAGTCTGGACAGGTCTTTGGTAATGACGCAGCCGATCTTTCCCGCCTCAATATCGGCAATCATGCGCTGAAAAGAAGGGCGGTTGAAGTTGCGGCCTGTATAACCGTCATCCACATAATACTCATACTGGAACATCCCGTTTTTTTCGGCATAGTCCCGGAGCATAAGTTTCTGGTTACTGATGCTCATGCTCTCATTATCGCCGCCATCCTCCAGAGAGATACGGCAGTAAAGAGCTGTGATTTTCTGACTAACTTGTTTTTTCCTGCTCATAGTGTTCTCCTTCTATGAACAGGGACACGATACCATTATAATACCATGCCCCCGTCCCTGATTCAACTGCTTTACGCCGCTTTCTGTGCTATTTCCCGATCTTCCAACCATTCCTCGAAGTGTTCGCAGGTCTGACGCTCAATCAGCTGCTCAAAGGCTTCCCTCATGGTTTTGTCCCCAGAAAACTCACGAACCACTACAAACTGGACTTTTTGCTTCTGCTTCTTGTTTTTCTCCATAGGCGACCTCCATAGAATAGCGGATCAGATGGTATCTGAGGCAACGAAGTCCGGCAACGGACATTAAAAAACCTGTAAACTACCATCTGACCCTGATTTCTTACTTTTCAAATTTTCTTATAAAATCTCGTTGCTTTCGTTGCCGGAAACATAGATAGATCATAAAAAGCCTTTATTTATGGGCTTTTTCTATATCAAAACCAACAATTTAGCAGCAACGAACCCGGCAACCAACCGGCAACCATCCCAGCAACAGACCTTCCTTGTCAGGCAATCCACTCCTTCGGAAGTTCCAGCTGACGGCATTCTTCCTCACTCAGTTCCACAAATCCACCTTCGTTGCCGGGCAGTTCGTTGCCGGAAGTGTCCCGTTCCCAGCCCTTTTGTCTGCCATATCCGGCAAACATACGAGGATTAGAAAAAGGCTTCCAGCCAGTCACGACTGTGTTCATGATCTCATTGATATTGTGGAGCTGCCACCGTTTCGGCTCATCAAAGGTGTGTCCCAGTGCCTCCTTGAATAGCTGTTTGGAGCAGACCATGTTTCCGGTGTAGTGTTCCAAGAAACCCTGTATCTGTCCGGCTTCAGTATCCTCTGGCATAAAGTCTTTCTGCACCTCCACCAGTTGATGCTGTATGGACTTGCTGAATTTCATGGAATACCGTCCGCTGCGGTAAATGCTCATCGCTTCTGCCCACACCTGCAAAAGATAATCTCTGGAAGCGTCCTCGTCCTCCAAAATGTGAACCTCTGCATTTTCCGGGTAAATCATAATCGGGAGAAAACGCCGGTTCCCGGCTCGATCCAGTGGCAGGAAATCCAGTGTATTCGAGGAACCACCAAACACACACTGCCGAAGCCGGTCTTTAGGTTGTGATTCATAAGGTGTCCGGTAGGTTTCCTTCTGTCGGCTGATAAAAGAACGGATTTCTTCAATGCTCTTTGCGCTGCTGGTGGCAAGCATCTCTGACATCTCAATGATCCAGTGACCTTGCAGCTTTTGAAATACCCGGTCGTCATCCAACTTCTTCAAGTCATCAGAGAACCATTCGTCCCGGATCGCCAGCAGTCGGAAGAAGGTGGACTTCCCGGCACCCTGACCGCCCACCAAACAAAGCATTTCCTCATATTTAGAACCGGGACGGAATACCCGGCGTATAGCACCCAGCAGGAAATGTTTCAGCATTTCTTCCACATAGTCACTTTCATCAGCGCCAAGAAAATGGTGCAGACAGGCTCGGATGCGTGGTGTACCGTCCCAGACAAGGCTGTTCAGCACATCCTGAATTGGATGGTAACAATTTTCGTTTGCTACGATAGAAAGTGCAGCCGTAATCTTTTTCTCACTGGTCAGCTCATAGTTTCTCTCAAAATAGAGGAGAAGATATTTCACATCAGTATCCGTTAGAGCGCTGGTATTCCTGCGCCAGCCCAAGTCCTGCACAATGTCTACTCTGTCTGTCAGGAGATTGAGCCGGATGGCATCCCGCAGGAGTGGATCACAGCAGAACACAATCCGGCAGTTGTCAATGGTGTTGGCTGTTTTTCCCTTGTCGGTAACAGAAAGGCTCTGCCGCACCTCATCAACGCTCTGTTCCGGCGCTATGGCTTCGGCTGCGCTCATCACAGCCTGCTGGGTGGCTGGCGGTAAATTCTGATATTCGCTGTTCAATTTTCTTCACCTCTTTTCCATATTCAGCAACTACAAAAGCTCGTTCCTCTATACTGTCAGACAGAAGAAGATCTAGCAGATATTCGATATATGACTGCCTGTGCAGCGCCTCCACAAACAAAGGATTCCAGCCATCCTCCGGCTGTTTGGGCGCATACTCTTCTTTCCATCGTTCCAGCAAGTGCAAGTAATCGCACAGCACCCGAAAGCATTTCTGCTCCGCTTGCCGGTATCGCATTTCCTCGCTGATTTTCCTTTTGATCATTCTTTTTTGTGGCGGATCGTGACCTTTACGGTCAAAGCTGATTGAGAAGTCCTCTGCCAGCTTTAAGGCAGCTTCTTTACTGCTTAGTCCAAAAAGGCGGGAAGTGAAATCAATCACATCCCCATCTGCCTGACAGGCAAAACAATGGAACCGTCTGTCCACCTTCATACTGGGATGCCGGTCATCGTGAAAAGGGCAGCAAGTCATCCCGTTGCGTCCTACTGAAATTCCATAAACCAAAGCAGCCTGCCTTGTGGTAACAGACTGTTTTACTGCTTCAAATACATTCGTTTCTTCCACCTCCAAACAATGCAAAAGACATCCGGTTTCCATAGAAAATCAGATTCCTCACAATTCCATATCCTGTTTTCTTGTTGGAGCGATCCGTCCTTCACGCTCCCAGCGTTCCTGGTTCTCCCGGTCAGCGTCCAGTTTGCCTTGCGCCAGCTTCTCCTTAATGGATTTTCTGGCTTTATTTTTGATCTGCTCTTTGCCAGCCTGTTTGACCTCCGGTTTTAACAGAACTGCCTGTACTTTTTTGAGAACTTTTTCAGCAGACTGCTGTAATTTTTCCCGAACCCTACTCAGCAGAGTGTTCGCTATCTTCACAACTTCCTGTGAGTTTTTAGCAGTAGGAGAAACCACACTTTTTCGGTATTTCTCAATTACTTCTAAATCTTCAAGCTGGGTTTGCTCCCGAACCTTGTCGGACACAACCTCCACCGCCTTGTCATAGGCGACATCGGAAACATCCTCCAATAATGTTTCTACATCCTCAATTTTAAGCGTCAGTTCTTCCAGCTTTTGCTCCTGTGCTGCCATCTGTTCCTTCTGCTTCATCAGGATATAATCCTGCTTTTCCAGATAATCACGCCCACCATAGGACGGTTCCTGTTCCAAATGAAGCCCATGCCGTTTAGCAATGTCAAACAGAAGCGTCCGGCATACTGCATCGAAAGTCTGTTTCCGGTTATTGTGCTTCCCTTTAGGCTGCTCCGGTTTGGGGAGAGGGATACCCAGTTCTTCCAGTGCCTTTTCCTGCTGGGGACACAATTCTCCATACCGATTTTCACAGTCAAATACATGGCGTTCATGGATGTGCGGCGTCCCTTCATCCAGATGGAGTGCCCAGTCTAAAATGTGGATATGAGAACCAAAGCGGTTTTCAAATTCCTCATAAAATTCACTGACAATGAGAGCCAGTGTCTCCGGCGGAACGGATTCTTCCATAGTGCCGATCTGATAGATACTTTCTTCTGGACAGGTCTTGTTATTTTTCAGAAGATCATCCACAGTGCGGTTACGCTCAATGTGCCGGGTTTTCTCGTTCCGGGCGTTCTGAGCATTGACATGGTCGGCATAATGCTCGTAGTAATACATCCGTTCAATTTCCTCAAAGCTGAAATCCGGTTGCTCCGGGTTTTCCCGAAAATCGTGGGTGGTAAAGCCCCGGTAACAGTCCCAGTACACATTTTGTCTGGCACGCTCAGCGTCAATGTGTTCGCTGTTTTCTACATCGAACCGACGGTCATTGTGCCGGGGATTGTAAGTGCCATGCTTCCCAGAGCGTCCATTGTGTCTTGTCAATTTCAAACATTTTTCCTCCTTCCTGCAAAGATGTTCCGGGCTGGAGAGGGCGGCAAAGCCGCCAGACCTGCGAAGTTTTGCGTCAGGTAATACCCAGTACAAGTTGACGCAGGCATCAACTTTCCCTGGACAAGGCGTTTCGCCCTTGACCCGATGGGGCTGGCTGCCCTCAACCCGCCAAGGCACTTCGTCCTTGACCCGATAATGGCTGCCGCCCTTAACCTGCCAATGGGCTTTGCCCCTTGACCCCAGCAGAGAGCTGCGCCCTCTGCTCTCCTGCGCCGAAAAAGCTGTCCGCAGCAAAATGCTGCCAGCCAGCTTCTCCGGTTTTTCACAACGCTTTGCGAAAACCTTCTGAAAAAGGAAAGCCAGTAGGCTCGCTCGTTTCGTGTCAGGCGTTTTCTCTCATATTCCAACTGCTTCTCCCTGTGCTGGGCAACAATCATCTTTTTCTCGTCTGCGTTTTTTTGCCGGTTCAATTTTTCACTCATAGGGTATCGACTCCTTTCTGAATAATGGGCAAAACAAAAGCGACCAACTTTTTACGGTTGATCGCCTTTGGCTTGGGCATTATATGATGTAAGTATGTCAATTACACGAAACATTGACTATTCAATATATAATAACTTCCATGTACCATTTTCTTTTGACATAGTAATATTCAAGTCCCTTTCTACTGATTTACTGCCTTGTTTTGCAGTCACAGTTATATCAGAAACCACCATTTCCTCGATAATACTTACATCAAAATCAGCGTAGGTATATTCAATTCCATCAAGAACTTCTTTTGTCTTACGTTCAGACATTGTGTATGTTTCGTTTACTTCATAAGAGAACTGATAGCTGTGCCCAACGGAGGTTTCAAATGAATCAAGTGCTGAACCTACACTGTTCTCAAAATAACTCTCCACATAGTCTTCTTCTCCATAATAATAAATATCGCTGGATAGAGAGACTAACGTGTCAATATCGTATCCTTCATACGCTGTCATGACTTTGCGAAGCAAACCGTTGTACCCCGTAAATTTAGATACCACATTGATAGCAGTAACAGCTACTACCGCTACCAAAGCCAACGCAATCATAGCCTTGAAAATTTTCTTGTTCTTTTTCTTCTTTTCCGAATCAACAACCTTCACAGGCGGCATCTTAGTGCTATCCTCTACAGGTGTTCCGCATTGACCACAAACTTTTGCATTTTCATCTATTTGTGCACCACAATTTCCGCAAAATCTTGCCATATTACGATTTCACCGTACCTTTCTTTTTGCTTTTACGAACTTTGACCACGGATAATACAATGATGACCAAAAGTACCACTCCTCCAGCGATACCCACATAAATCCAGACAGGTGTTTTTACTTCCTCGCCGTATCCGTTTTCTTCTGCCCGTAATTTTACATCGTACTTTCCATCACCATTTTCATCAATGTTAAGTACGCTTTCATCTGAAACGGCCGCAACAGTATCAATCACCGTTTGTTTTGTAATCTTGACATTTTCAAATCGGCGGAAGTCGTTATAATCCCCGTTTTCGTCCATGAATCCAATCGTATAATCCATCATGCCAAGACCGATTCCAACGATTTGTACATCATAATCCGCACCTTCTTTTAGCCGAAGAACCTTGATGCGGTCATCTTCATCATCAGATGTCGCATTTTCATTATCCTCAAAGGTCAATGTGCCAAAACCAGTTCGGACATTAAGGGCATTCTCAGCAGAACTCAACGTTTCTCCATTATATGTGACGGAAACGTCAACAGGGCAGGCGATACGGACATAAATATATTTTTGACCATTGATTTGGTCTGCCATATCCTCGAAGAAGAAAACAAGATCGTCCGCACTGGCGACTTCATAATGGCAACCATCGCTGGCTAATTGCTCCATTAAATACTGTGCTGATGATTTACCTCCACTCATGTTCTCAAAAAATCCCAATGTATAAATCAAGATATCATCGTTTTTAATATCATCGGCATAAGCAATCAGATCTTCGCCTTCTTTACCTTCGTTTGGTTCACCATCGCTCATAAGTACGATGATTTTTTTCTTCGCATTACTGCTGTCCAGCATTGATTTTGCTTCTGCCAAACCAGATTCGATGTTTGTACCTCCTCCATCGGAAATATTTGCTGCTTTTCCTGTCAGATACTCTTTATCAATAGAGAAATCTGAAAGTTGATTTGCACTGTCCTCATAAGTAACAATACCAATGCTGGCATCTTCTTCAAGAATCGTATTGACAAATTTGGTTGCAGCCTTTTTCGTTTCTTCCATAGGAGTTCCTGACATACTGCCAGATGTATCAAGAACTAAGACAATATCCCGTTCATCCGAAGTTGTTCTGATAGGTATATCAGTAATATTGTTAGAACTAAATGCTCCTTCCCACTCACAAATGAAAGCTGTTCCGTTGTTATCCGAACTACTAAACACACCATCAGACCAAGCCCCATCAGGGTGACTGGAAGATAGCTTTGCATAATTTGCCCCATCTATTCCACTTGGTTCATTTGAAGCCCAATTTGTATATTCTAAGTCTGCTCCATTTTTCCATTCCCAATACCCCTCCCAAGAACTATCCGTCAAACCGAAATAGGCGTTATCATAGCCCTGCTTTTTCATATACTCAAACAAGAAATCATTTTCTTCTTTTGATGTAATAGTCGCTAGATAACCATTTACTCCTTCACAATATTCAAAAGCATTTTCCCAGGTATTGGTTTCGGCAGGAGCAATGGGTGAAAAATCGTAAATTGTATAAAAATGATTATTAAATACAACAGCATTTGATGGAATATCATTACTATAAATTAGTATGGATTCGAAGTATTTCTTTTGTATAGATTCCAATATTTCGCAAGAATCATAGTACCATTGTTCGGCTTCCGCAGCTGATTTCTTATTGAACCATGAAAGCAAACCCGCATCGTTTGTCACAATGCTGTACATACAATATTCCCCACGCATATCACAATTTATCATGTACTCTGACAATGCTACATACTGCTTAACTTCCTCGTACAGCGTTTTCTGCGCCTCATTAGATGAGTAATCGGTTGCAAACTGAGCTGCTTGATTCATCATGCTTATAGATAATGCCCGACGTATATCAGTTACTACTTTTATTTCTCTTACCCTGTTTATGAGATTCTCTCCGCCAACAGCTACATTTCCTATAAGTGTTCCAATTTGTTTTCCTAAATCCCAGGATGCATTTAGAACACTGAACTTTCCAACAACAAAATCCCCCCCATCGACAAAGAATGCGAAGGTATCATCTGCTGTATATTCCGGCACATTCTTTAGAGCCTTAAAAAAGATGTCTTCGAGGAAGAATTCAGAATAATTTTCAAAGTTCTCATTGGATATTTCTGTATATGTATCCAATTTGATTTTCATTGCGGTAGACATAGCGTGTTGCAGTTTAGTAGCAGCTTGTTTTAAAGCTCCTTCACTTTCACTTTCTATTGCAGACAAAAAGATTTTATGTTTTTCGTAATTTTGCACAATTGTTTCAAGATCACTTAAAGTACCAATCCAGTTATCTGTATTTTCCGCCAATGTATTTAACCCACTTATAGCAGTTGATAGATTTTCCCCCAACTCTCCAATAGATGGACTACCCGTCATAACAGATGCAGCATTTGCGCCCATCTCCGCTATATCCATCGCATAATCCTGAAAAGTTTTTAGGTTATCCTGCTGATTTTGTATTGCCATATCTGATGCATTATCATGTTCAGATATAGCCATTATGTTTATTAAAACCTCCATGTATTTTTCTTCTTCAATATCTAAGACGCTACCACTATCAATTAACTTGTCTATCAGTTCCATAGTGGCGGTCGCATATTCATTAGAATAGAGTTCATTTATAAAACTGGGATACTGTCGATATTTCCCATCCAAAAGCAACCTGTATACGTGATGGTACATGTGATTCAACATGTTTTGTGTAACTTGGTTTATTTGACTATCAGTTACGCTATCTGTTGCATAGGCAACTGTTGGCGTTAAAGAAAAAGTCAATATTATCACCAATATTAAAGTTAATATGCGTTTCATTCCACTACCTCCTGTTTCTGAGGCTCAGTTATTGATGTGTCTATAATTGCAGAAACCATTAAATCATAGGAAACTTGTTGTAGGAACGCCATTTGAACATCCGTCTTCTTCTTACTTGCTACAGTGAACTCATAGATTTTTTTTAAATCGGGATATCTCTCAATCATTCCTCTTATGGTTTCCAAGTTTAACGTTAATGTAGGGTTACTTTCTACTTCTTTCTGAAATATACTTGCAAAATCAGGTGCTATAATTTCAATCGTATATGTACCGTCCTCGTTTTCAGAAAGCACCCGATATTCATTAGCAAAATCTTCGAATAATTTTTCCGTATTTGACCCATACTCTATTTCCAATCTTTCCATGATATTGATTATTGCTGGACTTTGTATAAATCCAAAGTAAGACAAACCGAATACGATTCCTGTGGCTACCATAAAAAGGAACAATATGATTAAAGCAAGTTGCAAGAAAAATCTTCGGACTTTCTTACCGGTAGACCATTGGGCACGTTCCTCTTTTTTCTTAGCTTTTTTATCCGCCTTACGTTTCTTCTTAGCTTCTTTTCTACTTAACGGCTTTTCTGATGCAGGGACTGTTTCTTGTGTTGACTTCGCTACATCAACTGCTTCTGACTTGTCGCTCTGCTCCTTTAATTTATCTGCATCGCAATTTGGGCACAAACCGGTAGTATCATCCAGCTTGGCACCGCATTTTCCGCAAAATTTAGCCATACGATTATTCCCTCCTTAACTTGAAAAGAGCAGCGGATAAGCCAAAACCATCCACTGCCCTTTGTCGCTTTTTATCCCATGTATTTGCTAATCAGCTTATCTACGACAGGAACGGCAATTGTTCCCTGATTCAATGCCTAAACTCCAAGAGCCAAAAAGAAAACTTTTTCAATAATATCAATGGCACTTGTCACAGCACTTACCAGATTAGTGATAAATCCAACATGAAAGTTTCCGCCAAACATAGAAGCAATGTAGCTGATACAATTCATGGCATCGGGAATCAAATTTATCAAAACAGTAATGAAGGAAAAGAAAACCATCAAAGATACTGCTTTGATAACGCTTCTTTTCAACCATCCGTTTTCTTCGCACAGAAGCACATACCCCGCCATAAGTATTGCGACCAAATAGCCGCTGAACAGCCCCGTTAAGTAAACAGCTGCCCCCAGCATTCCTACAGAAATTCCTAATCTTGTTTTCTGCATATTCTTCCACTCCTCACTTGCCGTTTCTAGTTTTGCATGTTTATCATTTTACTTCGTTTAGAGTATGTATCCATTGTCACTCATTCCGGCAGCCGAATATCACTCCAAGTGTCTGTACAATATTCCCATTCAGTATCTTCCCACCATTGCATCGTTTCATCGTCTATTTCTACAATAACTGTTCCATCAGACTTCAACCCAATTGCAACAGAGTCTGTAGCATCAATAGCGACAATATCTTTCCAATCCGAAAGTTCAAATCCAACTGCGACTACTGTGCCGTCCGATTTTAGCCCGACCAAGTTATGAGAACTCCCGGCACAAATTGCAACAATACCGGTCCAGTCTAGTGATGCAGCATCAACTGTCTCGAATGAATGCCGATCCTCCAACTCCAATGCAGTTAACTTCCCTGCTATTGCAATAGTTCCATCATCACGCAATCCGACCGTGAAATCTCTTCCGACATCAATCGCAATTATATTTTCCCAACCTGATACATTGCACTGACCATATTCATTATTTCCAGCCGCTACAACAGTCCCATCATTCTTAAGCCCTACGATATGAGCAGACTCCTCATATCCATAAGAAGTGGCTTTCAAAATGTCATCCCATTTCAATGCCTCATCCATCCACCCCAATTGCTCATCTGTAGCGTAGCTTGGAAGTGCGATAGTTCCATCCTCTTTTACAGCAATAAGATAACCTTTCACATCCAATGATATTGCGCCATCTATCACAGCGAGGTCAGATTTCCCCAATTCCATGCCAGATGAATAAACCGTCCCATCCTCAGCAATCCCAAACGCTGTGGATGTGTCTGCATAAACAGAGACTATGTTGTCCCATGCAGATGTATCCAACTCTCCATCTCGATTTGACCCAGTAGCAACCACTTTTCCGTTTCCTTGTACTGCATAAATATGTTCCAGGTCAGTAGCAATCGTATTTTTGTCGATAAACGCAGTACTTACTCTCGCAGAAGAATCCTCCACAATCATTTGTTGTGAACGCCTTCCGTTATCGATCCGGTCCGAAACATCGTTCGATTCTAAGAGGTTAGCACGAGTTGCACCATTGCTGTTACCACAACCAACAAGAGTTATTAACAGCGTAGCAACTACAGTGAGTATCTTAATTTTCATCATTATGTTCACCCCATTATGCTGCGTGTTCCCCTCGGATATATAGATATATTTTGTTTAGAGTTAGTTTGTAGCTAT